>Ga0209536_100005114_pt1 | contig 20509 bp, 17 predicted proteins | sample DeeMarSeWOR28_12_FD_187461 | JGI IMG/M metagenome (GOLD analysis project Ga0209536, IMG submission 187461) | Marine sediment microbial communities from White Oak River estuary, North Carolina - WOR-2-8_12 (SPAdes) (version 2) | ecosystem: Environmental > Aquatic > Marine > Intertidal zone >...
GTTCGACCCAGCGAAGAGACCCGCCGCTTAGTACTCTCAGATATTTCATGTCATAGCCAAGATCGTAGAGTTCTTGCGCGACATTGGCACTATTCGCGTCATCGGTGCAATCACAATAGGTTACGATTAATTTATCCATTGGCAGAGCGATCAGCATCATCTGCCGCTGCATCGGATCCGAAGTTACATCATAATAGATGTTGATGGCTCCTTTTATATGACCGGCCGCATAGCTGCCGCCGTCCCGTGTATCCACAATCACAATATCAGCATTTTTGTCGATCATCTGCTTTAATTCTTCCACTGAAATACGCGGGAGGTCAGGAAGAACCACATCTTCACCAGCGAAGATTGGGATAGACGCTCCCAGCAGTAGGATAAGGGGCAGGGTTCGCAGCATGTATGAAAATCCGTAAGTCTTCATTTGGCCTCACTTTTTACATTTAATAGAATCGGGGGAAAGATCCCGTTGGTCTTTCCTTAATTAAGGTAGTCCGGCAATCCTCAAGAGTCAACTCTTCAACTATCTTAGATGGAGAACCGGATTTCGGGAATGGTTCAAATAAAAAGTTTTGAGTTCTGAGTTCTAAGTTCTGAGTTGAATGAGACGACGGATGTGGAAACTATGACACTGATGGATGCAGATCCCGGGATCCCAGAGGAGAATAGTCATTGGCACTGCCGTTACAGAGGTATCACAGGTCACTGCAATCAGTACTAAGCCATGATCCATCAATATTTCGAAGGCAATTACAGTGGGTTTTATACTTGTAGCTTATAACTCAGAACTCAGAACTCAGAACTCTAAACTCCATACACAATATGCGAACTAAGTTTCCGGGATCTTTCAATAAATTCAAGGCTTGTGTCCCACAGCGGAATGTCCTATAAGATAATATCGCAGCCGGATCATAGCTTGGAATAGTTGGGATGCAACACCGCATTCATGACAATTAGCGGCGGAAAATATAAATAAACATTCGGAGGTTATGATGAAGATTAAAGCAGCAGTCGTACGCGAGGCGGCGGGACCTTTCAATTTAGAAGAGATCGAACTTGAAGAACCGAGAGCCAACGAGGTTCTGGTAAAGATCGTCAGTTCGGGATTGTGTCATACGGACCTTGTGGCCCGCATGCAATATATGCCGATTCCACTTCCGGGTGTATTTGGACATGAGGGAGCCGGAGTTGTCGAAAAGGTTGGGTCACAGGTAACCAAGGTCAAACCGGGGGATCATGTGGCGACCAGTTTTACGTCATGCGGTGTTTGCAGTGCCTGCAGTAGTGGGACACCCGGATGGTGCCCGGATTTTAAAAGACTGAACTTCGGCGGAAGACGTCCGGATGGATCCACTACCATGAAAAAAGGTGATGAGACCATCTACGGTTCCTTTTTCGGCCAGTCCACTTTTGCGACACACGCTCTTGTATCGGATCGCAGTATAGCGAAAGTGCCGGCAGACGTTCCCCTGGAGATCCTAAGCCCGATGGGCTGTGGCATTCAGACAGGCGCCGGTGGGGTCATCAACTCATTGAGGCCGAAACCGGGTTCCTCAATCGTGGTTTTTGGAGTTGGATCGGTGGGACTGAGCGCGATTATGGCCGCCGCCGTCTGTGGCTGTACGACTGTTATCGGTGTCGATGTCGTAGAGAGCCGGCTCCGGTTGTCCAGCGAATTCGGGGTTACCCATACAATCGATTCCAGCAAGGCGGATGCGGTAGAGGAGATTAAGAAAATCACCGGCGGAGGCGTTGCCTACTCTCTTGAATGCACCGGTATTCCCGCGGTTTTCCGTCAGGCGGTGGATTGTCTTATGATGGGCGGCGTCTGCGGATTGATCGGCGTTGCTCCAGTCGGGGTCGAAGTGAACCTTGAAATGCAGACAGTCCTGGACGGAAGAACGATAAAGGGGATCGTCGAAGGGGATTGCGTGCCCGAAATTTTCATACCACAGCTGATTGATTTGTATAAGCAGGGAAAATTCCCGTTTGATCGCCTGATCAAGTTCTACTCTCTGGATCAGATCAACGAAGCCGCTGAAGACTCGGAGAAGGGTAAAACCCTCAAGGCGGTACTAAAACCGTAATTGAATTAAAGCATCGTTAAACGTTGAACTTTGAACGTGCGAACGTATTATGTTGGAATTCCTTCCCTGACTATCCGAAGTCGGTGTACGACGGTAGCGGGAACTATTAACGTGCAGCTTTCAACGTTTAACGTTCAACATTCATATTAACGGTATGCCTTCGTACTACTCTTCATCTTTCTTAATTTGGAGAGGTTTCAATCGTTCATTTCGGACAGCTTCGCTGGCCGGTTTTCCAGTCACGGGATGTGTAAAGTGAAACGGCAGAATGTAACCGGTGACATAACGTAAATCCTTGGGATCCATCGGTATGTCGGGCGTCATCAGCGGAATCCCGGCCGAAGGCTGTTCCTTCAACATCGGACCCGCAATATCTTCAGGCATAATCCACCCATCGTATATCCGTACGCCATACGGGATGGTCCATTTGATAGTCAGTATCTTCCATATGTCGTTTTCTTTGATATAGCCGATTTCGTAAATACTGTTGATGAAAGAGCGACTGACGGTTTGAATGACGTCTTGCTGCGGCTGTGAGGGCATCATAACACCGCCGAATGCGTACCATCTTCCGCTGGCTGTTTTCCCGTCAGGATTGACCGTAATGAGACCGGCCGAAGGAATCAGCTGATGCAGAAAGCCGATGGGAGGGACCTGGTTGACGTCAAAGTATTTTATTACGCCCTCCTTGCCTTTCCACTTGCCTTCGAGCCAATCCAGCAAGACATCCTGGCTGTCGGAAAAACAATCAATGATTTCCTGTTTCAACATGTGTTCCACATAGTAGTTGTACGCATACTGCAGCCGCTCGATCGCCTGGACGTCCTCGGCCCGCTGCAGGCGTTTTTCAAGGGTGCCCATCCTGGAATAGCAGGCTAAGAAAATAATGACTATCAAAACGCCCAGGACTATCTTCCACAGGGATCCAGTTATTTTTTTTCTTTTTATTTCCTTGTCACTCATAGCCCTTGCTCCCGATGTGTGATTGATAGAGGATTTTGGTTGGGTTCTGTTTCTAGCACAATCGATGTGGGTGCCACAAGGGCAAAGGGCTTACGCGCATTTCCCGGGAATTCCATTTACGGACTGGAGAATAGACCCGGTTGCATGGGGTTCCGGCCCAGGGCTTCACGTACCGGGGCAAAGCTTTTACGGTGAATGGAGAGAGGCCCCAGCTCTTTAAGAATTTTCAGGTGCCCGGGAGTCGGATACCCTTTATGCTCCGCTAAACCATAGCCGGGATAAGCTCCATCCAGTTCAATCATGTGTGCATCCCTTGTTGTTTTTGCAATTAAGGACGCGGCGGCAATGACCGCACACAATGCATCTCCGTGGACAATGGCCTTCTGAGGGAATGGGCAATGTGGAATTGTCCGAGCGTCGACAAGAACGTACTCCGGTTTTGTGGAGAGGCCGTCAAGAGCTCGCTTCATTGCCAGCAATCCCGAGCGGTAAACGTTCAGACGATCAATTTCCTCAGCTTCCGCAGAACCGGCAGCCCAGCAGACTGCATCCTGTTTAATCTGTTGCGCCATCATTTCCCGTTTCCGTTGGTTGAGGATTTTTTTGGAATCATTCAGGCCCGACAGTCTGTAGTTTTGTGGCAGGATTACGGCTGCAGCTACAACTGGTCCTGCAAGCGGCGCTACACCCGCTTCATCCACACCGGCAATCAGATGGTATCCCTTTTGGTAGAGGTCCATTTCAAATCCAAGCAGGTTCTTAAGTCGCTGTTCTTCGTTGCGTTCTCGGAGTCTGCGTTTCCGGATCCGGTCTGCGAGTTGGCGCGCCGCTTTGCGGGGATCCTTTTCGAGCGCACGCAGAATTTCTTCAGGAACATTCGGTTCCAGGTCGAGCAGAAAGGTTTTCAGTTTATGGACGGATTCGGACACTAGATTATTTACATCCATTTGCAATGCCTGAATTCCGATATTGTTAAATTTCAAATTTTCTCAAAGTCATTTCCAGCATTTCCTGTATTGCGCTCTGGCTGAAAATGCAGCACTTAACGAATATAATAAAAAAGATACTCGATTATTCCGTGCCTCAGGCGGTAGCGATCGGATGTGCGGAAGCCCTGCATTGTGTTTTCCAGAACCCGAGGTTGGAGCCTGGGGCACGACCGCAGGCTGGAACCGCTCGTTTCATAGCCGAGATTCTCTTCATCTATGATCCTGAATACGCAACTGTCTTCAGGCATCTGAGGCTGATCTATAAGCATTGTGAACAGGATGGTTCCTTGTTTGCAGTAGCGATTCAAATGATTTATGAATCCCGGCAGCGCAGCCGCTTCTATATAATTCATCAGATCCCAAGCCAGGATGATGTCGAAATACCGGCCGGCAGGTAAATCAAGTATTCTATGCCATTCCGATTCCGGGTATTCCAGTTCTTCTTCCAGCGGTGGGAGCGGCAAACTTGCTCGAAGGTCAGCCACAAAAATAGAATTGCTGAAACGGGACCAGAATTCGATATTACAGCCGCGAGCGGGACCCAGTTCCAGGAGATCCAGGGTGGTCATATCCTGGAAACGTTGACACAATGACCGGAGTCCCGGGGACGAATGAATATAAATTTCGCTGTCAGTTTTCATAGTCATCCGGGGAGTCGATTAGAGTATGTCGGCGTCCGTGTCGTCCGATGAAATCAGCGGAAGAGGAGGTGACGCTTTTTCTTTCGGACTCATGTCGATATTGCCTTTGAAGTTGCATCCGTCCTCCAGTACAACTCTGGGTGATACGATATTCCCGTGAACTATACCGGTTTGACGAATAATCAATTGTTCCGTCGCAAACAGGTTTCCTTCAAGGTTCCCATCGATGGCTATTGTTTTGCCGTGGATATCGGCTTTAATTCTCCCTTTTTGTCCGATAGTTACATTATGGTTGTGAAAAACAATTTTTCCCTCAATTTCACCTTCGATCAATAGATTTTCATCTCCTGATATCTCCCCCTTGATGGATATCGAAGAACCTATTACGGACCTGTCCCCGGATTGAGATTCGGGTTCCTGGGCGGCAAAATATCCCGTCGACTGGGAATCGGATGATGAGGATTGTGAGAGTGGTTCGGATTCCGATTTTTTCCACATAAATGAGTCTCCTTTGTTGTGACGTATTTTAGCAGTTTACGCTCAGAATTTTTGCTTTTTACGATACTTCTAATTTTCACTATCCGGCTTATGTGTACCGGATACTGTATTGTTTGTGTTTTGCACTGAAAGATCAAACGGTTTGCTCTTCTCTCCGAAATAGACACTGACATGCGGGAACGGTATTTCGATGCCCCTGGCATCAAAAGTGTTCTTGATGCGGCGCCGGAGTTCCCGTCCCACCAGCCACTGTTTCAAGGGCAGAGTTTTAATTCGAATTTTTATCGTAACCTGTGAGTCGGCAAACTGGTCGACACCTAGAATTTCAAGCGGCTCCATCAGGAGGTTGCTGAAAGCGGGATCCTGATAAAGTTCCTCGCCGATGCTTTTCAACACATCCATGACATCATCAACTCTTTCCTTATAGGCGACCCCTACATCAATTACAGCGTAAGAATATTCCTTGGTCAGATTGGCCACTTGATTAATTTCGCCGTTGGGGAAAATATGAACCGTGCCCTGGAGGTCCCGCAATATAGTTGTTCGAAGTTTAATAGCTTCCACGACTCCTCCGATGCCGTTGATCCGTGCAACATCCCCGACCCGGATTTGGTCTTCCAGGATAAGGAAGAATCCGCTGATGATGTCCCGGACCAGATTCTGTGCTCCGAACCCGATTGCCAATCCGGCAATACCCGCCCCTGTAATGATCGGCATAATGTCCAGATTGAACTCGCTCATAACCATCATAAGAGCGATCCCGATGATTAAGACGAATCCGGCACTGTTTATGATTTTGCCGAGAGTTTTGGCCCGTTTTTCCGCTTCGGACATGGTTGCCGCATCTCTATCTTCAACCAGGTTCTCCATCTGGGCGACTGCCAGATTAACGATACGAAGGGCAACATAAGCACCGATGATAATGCCGATGATGCGGACTATGCGGGCACCCTGATTGTAGAGGTTGAATTCAAAAATTTTCATCGACAGAAAAATCGCCAGAAGCGCGAAAGTTACATTCGCAAGCGTATGCAAGGGTTGGAGGAAACGCGACATCGCGTCTGAACGTTCTTCGAAAAGCTTCAACAAGGAAGAGACAAACTTTGCGGAATAAAATGCCAGAAAAAATATTGCAGCAACCAGGATGCCGTTTCGCACATAGTTTACGATTTTTCCCGACAAGGGCAACAGGCTTGCGAGATAATAAAGAACGGAAAGAAGAAGGACGGGTGTTACGAGCTTTTCCAGGTAGTTCACGACCCTGTCGTCCACGCCGGTTCTGGTCTTTTTAGCCAACTTTCTAAAGAAACGGATCAATATAAATCGGATAATCCCGGCAAGGATCAAAGCCGCTACAGGATACACGACATAGCGGGCATTGAAGTTTAGCATTTCTGTCAGCTTGTCCATTTCTATTTCTCCTGAAAGTGTAGTAGATGCACCCATGCTATTATGACACCGATCAATACTGTGTAGATTAATAAATTTCAGATCCAGAAAAATTGTATAAGTTGATGGACATGGACGGATTCGAGTTAGATATTTCCCTTGTTATCAACGACATACAAATGCTCCAGAAGCCGCTATGCAGGCGTCTTGACAGTCCCCGACACACCGGATATATTCAATCCTGTCTTTGTGGATGCCTGTTCGGGCATAATCATGCCCCCAAAATAACACACAAAAACTTCTCGATAGCGCTGGAATTTGATGTTAGAAAAACCTGATTTTCCCCATAAGGTGGAAGTGGATTTAAAAAACGATCCCGGCGACAATTCTCTGATAAAGCCTAAATGGTACGCTCTTTACACCCGCAGCCGTTTCGAGAAAAAAATGCTGAGCGAATTGACGAAAAGAAATATTGAAGTATTTCTGCCGATGCGCGAGATCCTGAGCCGATGGAAGGATCGAAGAAAGCGGATCTGGATCCCGCTGTTTCCGGGATATATCTTTATCAATCATGTGAATACGCAGGAAAACAGGTTCCGAATACTGAATATCCCCGGCGCTGTTCGATTCGTGGGCATCGAAGGACACGCGGACCCGGTTCCGGAAGAACAGATCGCTGCCGTACGACAATTCCTGGAATCCAGTATTGCAGTGGATGCCTATCCCTATATGCGAGTCGGGAGTCGTGTTGAGGTGATTTCAGGTCCCCTGAAGGGAATACAGGGTATCCTGGTGGAAAAACGAGGCAAATTCCGCTTTGTGGTCCAGGTCGATCTGATCCAACAGGCTATTTCCGTCGAAATTGATGCCTCAGATGTCCGCCCGCTCTAGTTAGAGCCCGTACCCCCCTATCTGTAATGAAAGAACGGACGCTTTTAAATATTATCGAGAATTATTCCCTTCATGGACGGGATACGGCCTATGTTCAGCAGCGCGGATACAGGCAGCAGCGTTGGTCCTATGGACAGATCCTGGATGCTTCACGACGTTTTGCCAGGGAATTAACGGTGCGGGATATCCGTGCAGGAGACCGTATCTTTCTCTGGGGAGAAAACTGTGCGGAATGGGTTATAGCCTTTTTAGGATCTGTATTGCGTGGTGTTGTCGTGGTGCCGATGGATCATACCGCGGCGCCGGACTATGCAAGTCGGGTCTGCCGTCAGGTTGAAGCACGGATGTGCCTCTGTTCTCGTGACATGCCGTTGATTGGTTCCGATATACCCGTAATTCCTTTCGAAGGGTTGATGGAAACCGTTTCCCATCACTCAGAAGAACCTTTTACAGCTGGCCATATTCATGCCGGGAATCCTGCAGAGATAGTTTTTACCTCTGGAACAACCGCGGAACCCAAAGGCGTGGTCCTTTCACACAGGAACATCCTGGCCAATCTCGATCCCCTGGAAAAAGAAATCCGGAAATATCTGAAGTATGAACGGATTGTCCACCCCCTGCGTTTCATGAACCTGTTGCCGCTCAGTCATATGTTCGGCCAGTTTTTGGGGATTTTCATACCTCAGATATTGGGCGGGACCGTTCTTTTTCAAAATACGCTCAATCCGTCCGACATTATTCGATCCCTTCGCAGGGAACGGGTTTCCGTACTGGTTGCCGTACCCAAAATGCTCGAAACACTTAAAGGTAAGTTGGAACGCGATCTTGAATCTGAAGGCAGACTGGTTCAATTTCAAGGAAAGCTTGAACGCGCACAAAACAGGCATTTTCTGAAACGGTGGTTGATTTTTCGAAGGATTCATAAAAAATTCGGGTGGAAGTTCTGGGCTTTTATATGCGGCGGGGCAAAGCTCGGTGAAGAAATCGAACGGTTCTGGGGAATGCTTGGATTTGCAGTGATACAGGGGTATGGCCTGACAGAAACTACATCCTTAATAAGCGTGAACAATCCATTTAGGATAGGCAAGGGAACGATTGGAAAGGTTCTTCCAGGGAGGGAAATAAAACTGGATTCAAATGGAGAAATCCTGGTCCGGGGAGAAAGTATTGCCAAAAGCTATTTTGAGGGGAATACCTACACACCGGTTTCCGGGGAAGACGGTTGGTTTTCGACAGGAGACATCGGATTTCTGGACGATCAGGGGAACCTCCATTTCAAAGGACGACGGAAAAACGTTATCGTCAATGCCGAAGGGATGAATATCTACCCGGAAGACCTTGAATCGGCATTGCAGCGTCAGCCGGAAATCCGGGATTGTGTGGTTGTGTCTGTCGAACGGAAGGGAAATGCGGAGGCGTGTGCGGTTCTGCTGCTCGATGATAGGCGCCAGAACCCGGATCCCGTCATCCGGCGCACCAACGAATCCCTCGCCGATTACCAGCATATACGTCGCTGGTATGTCTGGCCCGATGAAGATTTTCCAAGGACATCCACCCAGAAACCGCAGATAGGAAAAATACAGGAAGTCGCCTCAGCCAAATTCCAGGGAACCCCGGAAGAACTGGAACAGGGCGGAGTTCTTCTGGGACTGATCCGGCAGGTAACAGGACGAACCATTAAAAAGGCGTCAGGGGATAGTAATCTGTCAATCGACCTCGATCTAAGTTCGATTGAAAGAGTTGAATTGCTCAGTGCATTGGAATACAGGTACCAGGTGGACCTGAATGAAACCTCCTTTGCCGAGGCTAGTACGGTCGGTGATCTTGAAGCAATGCTCTCGCGGCCATCTGTGCGGCGTACCGATTATGAATATCCAGCATGGACCCAGCGAAAGCCTGTATCCATCATGAGAAGGGCAATGTATTACCTGCTTACATGGCCGGCAACCATGATTATGGCACGCCCGTCTGTAAAAGGCCTGGAAAACTTAGCTAAGTTGCAGGGGCCTGTACTGTTTATATCGAATCATATTACAAGTGTGGATGTTGCATTCCTACTGGCCGCCCTGCCGTTTCGCTTCCGACACAGGCTGGCTGTGGCAATGATGGGGGAGTTGCTGCAGGATATGCGGCATCCCGATCCTGAGAAGCCTTTCTGGAAGCGCTGGATTCTAATTGCCCAATATGTGTTGGTTGTTGCGTTATTCAATGTTTTCCCATTGCCGCAGAAAACCGGCTTCCGGGCAAGTTTCAGGTTCACGGGCGAATCGGCGGACAGGGGACACTCGATCCTGGTATTCCCTGAAGGCGGACGGACACCGAACGGAAAGATGCAGCCGTTTCAGGCAGGTATAGGAATCCTGGCAAAAAACCTGAATGTGCCCGTCGTGCCCATGCGTATTGACGGGCTGTATGATCTGAAAAAAGCGGGAAAATGGCATGCGCGCCCCGGGGCAATATCCGTCAGGGTAGGGCAGCCGGTACGTTATTCTCCTGATAAGGATCCGTCTGAGATGACCAAAGATCTGGAAAGAAGAGTGGCGGGCCTGTGAAAAACATAACGCAAAGACGAAATAGAAATAGATAAAAAAAGCTTAACGCAAAGACGCAAGGGCGCAAAGACACAAATATCTATTTTTAGTAACATAGCGTTCTTGTGCCTTTGAGTTACTTGATTTCTTCCAGAATGGATTGGGCGATCTTTTCGTATGCTTCCTTAACTTCAGCTTCTTCAGACTCTTTTCCAACAGACGCAAGAAAGACAATGAAAAGCTCCTTTTGGGGATCAATCCACAGAAAATATCCACTGGCATCCGTGTAGCCGAAAGCATCATCCGAAAATAAACGGCCGGTCCAATCGGTTTTATCCGGCTTCATCCATCCCAGAGCCTTTCCGCTGTTCCGCGGATCCGTGAAACGCTCTATGGTTTCGGGTTTGAAAATGCGCCGGTGATTGTAGATACCACCATTTAAAAGCATTTGTGAGCATTCAGAGAGAATCCCAAACAGTGTTCTATCTTCGTTCGTCAGGACATCCATGTCTGGGATATGCCCCAGTGGCTCGAACCATCGCTTCATAAGAATAGTTCCAATAGAGAACCCGGATGCGCGGGATACGATATTTTCAATTAGAACAGTATTCGAAATTTCAAATCTCGGAGTTGTTCGGCTTTTTCCGGATATGTCAAACAGCAGGTCTGCAACTGTTTTTTTGCCCAACTCTGTATCTCGCTGTTCCGGAAGATAATCCTGGACAGGGACATCCAGCAGAAGGCTGCCGGATTCAGCCGCCAGCATCGCTGACATAATCAAGCCTAAAGGATTTGAATCTAGCCAATCTGGATTTACAGTATTCCAATGCTGATCGGGGATAGCCAGATCCAGAACTATGGAGCCTTGATATCCTACCCGAAGTTTTAAGGGGATCGACAATCCTGAATCGTTATAATTAAAAAGTATATTTCTGATATTTATAAATGTATTACTTGAGGTATTTGAATCGTCCTCTCCGGCCGGTTTTAGTAACATTTCAAGCTTGGGAATCTGAAGTCCGTCGCCAATGGCAGCGTGTCCCGGGATGGAAACAGGCATTTTGCCGGTGATAGGGATGGCCCCGGAAACAGCCCTGGCAGCGGCGCGCTGGGAAACGTCCGAATCGCTGAAGGTGCACAGGTAAGTCCCGATTTTCGGGAAGCGCTCCAGCACATAGGGATTTCCAAAGGCGATCCAGATAAGCGGTTTACCCGACTTGATAAGTTTCTCCATAATCGTCTGCTGGTCTTTAGGGATGGCGCCGATATCTCGATCGGAGCTGAGACGGGCCAGTGTGGAGCACACGATCAGATCCGCTCTCGCGGCATTTCTTTCAATGCTTCGCATAAGTTCGGACGTGACCCTGGCATTTGCCCATTCGGTTATTAGCGAAGGATAAAAGTAACGCATTTCCGACTGGAATACCGATCCGGGGAATGTGGCCAGGCCGGAATCGAGAACCAGGCTGTAAATCCGGAGATTTTCGACCGGATTGACTGGAAGGAGTCCGGATTCATTTTTAAGTGCGGTTATAGAATGATCGGCGATCTCCTGTGCGAATGACAAGTTTTGAGGTGAAGCGACCACTTCTGTAAGCCGGTTGATGGAAACTGCCCGCTTCCGATGCAATCCCAGACTGCTTTTGACCTTGAGAATCTTCTCCACTGATCTATCGATTTGTTCGGGGGGAATATAACCCATTTCGACAGCGCGCTCTATCTCGTTAAGGGCAACATTGACGTCTGTAGGAAGCATTACGATGTCCGCACCCGCTTCGATGGCGCGAACGGCCGCCAATCCACACCAGTACGTATTGGTGATCCCTCCCATTTCCATGGCATCGGTAACGATGATACCTTCGAATTGAAGCCTTTCACGAAGAAGACCGGTCAGGATTTCCTTTGAAAGCGTTGCGGGAATTTCCGGCTCGGCTGTAACCTTCGGGATAGCGACATGCGCTGTCATGATCGCATCGATCCCCGCTTCAATGGCGCTCTTGAAGGGGACCAGTTCCATCGAGTTCAACCGGTCGAGATCGGAGGGCACGACCGCCAGGCCGATGTGTGTGTCTGTTGCCGTATCCCCGTGTCCCGGAAAATGTTTGGCCGTAGTCAGCGCTCCTCCCGCCCGGGCACCGCGGATAAAGGCCGATCCCAGACGGGCCACAAGCTGCGGATCCTCTCCAAAGGAGCGGATATTGATGACTGGATTTTCTGGATTGTTGTTGACATCCATTACAGGAGCAAAAAGCCAGTGAACCCCAAGGGCCCTGGATTCCCGGGCCGTGATCAAACCCTGTCGATAGGCAAACTCCTCGGATCCGGTCGCGCCGATAGCCATAGCCCAGGGAAAGGATGTCGTATCTTCAATCCGGAATGAAGCGCCGCGCTCAAAGTCTGCCGATACCAGAAGGGGCAGATCCGATAGCGACTGCAGTTCATTGAGGAGAACGGCCGATTCGTAAATGTTCCCGGCATAATGTACGACCCCGCCAACGCGGTATTGCTGGATGGCTTCCTTCAGTTCCGTGAACCGGTCACTGTGTCGGTTGAGAAATTCTCCACGGGTACGGACCAGAATAAGCTGGCCGATTTTTTCTCTTAATGAAAGGCCGGCGAGCACATGATCCACCCAGGATTGATCGGGCGCATCGATTCTGTATTCAGGTGTTTCGGGATCTGCGGATTGGAACGTCCATGTGAGGCCCGGGAGCAGAAAAATGCATAAGATCAAGATGACAATGGATTTGACAGCCGTCGTTTTTAGAAATTTCATGGCAAAAAGGAATTTAGAAATCTAATAATTGTTTACACGAAATAGAGTGTTGTTGTGTTCAATAGTACATATCCTTTTTCACGCTTTTCTCCAATATAGTATCGCACCTTCCTTGAGGACTGCTATCTTAAGCCAGAGTATCATAAAGCGGCTGATAACAGGAATGAAGACTTCAAAGTCCTGGGAGCTGTTAAACAGAGTCCAACCGGAAACCCTGAACCTTGAACCTTGAACCCTGAACGGAAATAGGTATTTCAATGCCCGGTCTATTTTCTATGGGAATTTATGGCGCACTCCGGTTTAAAATACGTGTAAAGGACCGTCATGACGAATCAGAACGAGGGAACAGGGATATCCGATAGGGACAATCACACTTCCGCATTGCATCTATCCAGGTTAATGCCTGAAGCCTATGAAGAGCTCCGAAGACTGGCGCGCAGGTATATGGCTAGAGAAAGGAAGGGCCAGACTCTTCAGGCGACGGCGCTTGTAAATGAAGCGTACCTGAGGCTGATGAATGAGAAGTCGCCCGTATGGCGAAACAGGGCTCATTTTTGCGCCATAGCTGCGAATGCCATGAGGGAAATCCTGGTGGAAAAAGCAAGGGCAAGGGCCGCAAAGAAGCGTGGAGGATCGCGGGCCCGCGTAAGTTTCAGGGAAGATATGGCATCCGAAAGGGAACAGTCGATCGATCTGCTGTCTTTGCATGAAGCGATGGAAAATCTGGAGAAACAGGACCGGAAGCTTGCCCGCATTGTGGAGCTTCGGTTCTTTGGCGGTCTTACTGTTGAAGAAACGGCGGATGTTATGAACGTTTCTCCCGTTACTGTAAAGCGCGGCTGGAGCATGGCGAAAGCCTGGCTGAAAAGGGAGATGGAACAAATCCGTGAAACCTGATCGTTGGCAGAAGCTGAAGGACATATTCGACGAGGCGGTCGAGATGAACGCATCGCGCCGGTCTGTTTTTCTGGAAAAAGCCTGCCAGGACGACGCCGATTTAAAACGTGAGGTCGAAGCTTTACTTGAACGCCACGTCAGCGACAGTTTTCTTGAAAAGACCGCTTCCCATGTCTACTCCGAACTGTTCAAAAGCGATTTGCAAAGCCTGCCCCCGGGTGAAAAATTGGGACCGTACACCATTGCGGGAAAAATCGGCCAGGGCGGTATGGGCATTGTGTATCTCGCGCATGACAGCCGTCTCGACCGACAGGTGGCCATCAAGATGCTCTCCGGTGATTTTCTCAAGGATCCTCAGCACCGGGAACGGCTCAGGAGGGAAGCGCGGGCCGCTGCCAAACTTTCCCATCCCGGTATTGCTACAATCTACTCGCTGGAGGAATCCGGGGACAATATTTACATCATATCGGAATACGTAAAAGGATGGACACTGCGGCAGACCATGACCGGAGATCCCATGTCGCTGGAAACGCTCCTGGACATAGCCATTCAGACTGCTCGCGCAATTTCTGAAGCTCACGAATACGGAATCGTTCACAGGGACCTGAAGCCGGAGAATATCATGTGGACCGAAAACGGTAGCGTAAAAATACTGGATTTCGGCTTGGCCAGAATTGATAGCAGATATAGCGGCACTGACGATACACGACTTACACGATCGGGGATGTTTCTGGGAACTCCGGCTTATGCATCCCCGGAGCAGTTGCTGGGCTCCGAGGTCGATTTCCACACTGATATATTTTCTTTTGGTGTGCTCCTTTATGAAATGGCTGCGGGAAAGCACCCGTTCGGGGTAGGTGAATCCATTGCCACTATTGCCCGCATCCTTGAAGGCGATGCTCCGGGGCTCATGGCCGAACGCCCCTCGATTCCCGAAAAATTGGACAGTATTGTCCGGCGTTGCCTGCAGAAACACCCCGAGGATCGTTATTCCAGCATGCAGATTTTACTGGATGATCTGGAAAGTCTGTCTCATGAACAGGCTGTAAAACCGAAACGTTCTTCTGTATCCCCCGGCAATGGAACGCCGAAACGTTCGAGGCTTCATCCACTCTGGTGGTGGCAGTTCCACCAGGCCTTTTACGGTTTCGGTTACTACTGCATGCTGTATCCGCAATGGATAGTAAAAAAGTCGATAGGAGGAATCGAAGGATCCCTGTTGTTTTTTTCACTTATGATTGCGGTAGGAATTGCCGCCAACCTGCGACTGCACCTCTGGTTTACTTCCCGATTTTATGAGTCTGAGCTTGCCGGTCAACGTCGCAAGGTATGGAAATGGATTCGTTTTGGGGATTGTCTTTTTGTATGTATACTTGCAATTTCCGCTGTAAGAATACATACCAGCCACGCCATTTGGGCTACCCTGCTGATGGCTGCATCCATCGGCAGTCTGGTCGCATTTTCTCTTATCGAACCCACAACGGCGCGCGCGGCACTGGATAAAAAGACGCATTGAAGATTGAAAATTGTTTGTTGAAACGGATCCGTCCTTAGATTCTTCTCCTGGTTCTCTGATTACGGCATATTTCACAAAGCTATTGTATTTCTGGGTGTACAATACGTGCAACAGGCGTAGTCTGATTCCCTTCAGGCTTCATTGCCCGTGTTATACGGGTGCGCAACGATTCAAGCGTTCTTTCCAATGATTCCTTTGCTATTCGGTTGATTATCGGGCTGATCATATACTTCAGAAGCAAGGGAACGCTCCGACTGAGGGTTACCGATTCACATTCCACGATAATGCCTCCCTGAGTCTGTTCATAGCGCCAGTAGGAATTCATACGCCAAAGAAATCCGTGGTCCTTTCCTTCCGGTTTTTCAAGTTCCCTGTTTCCTTCGAGTTGCTCCAACTCTGCAATTTTCGTTGCCACGCTCGTACTTGAAGCTCGCAGCGGGCTGTGCCGGGTGAAGCGAATATTGTGTTCCGTGTTGTATCGGACTGTTACAATTTTCGAGCGCTGCAGTTTTAGGAATAACTTGAATCCGCCCGGTGAACGTTCCAGAACCCTGGATTCAAGTACATCTTCCTGTGCCATATCCGCGGATTCAGGATCCTCAACTCTCGAGAGAACAAAATCGAGGTCTGCGCCCGGAATAAAGATTTCACCACGCCAGTGATGAATTGTCCCCCCGGGGACTTTGATTTCATTACCGTCTTCGCATTCCATCGCCTTGATGCTGATGTCTCCGGCGAGTATTCTTTTACGTTCATGTAATACTTTATTTTTTTTCTGAAAATCTATAATAAGAAAGCCATTATTAGAATTAAGCTCATGTTCGATACGTTTCTCTGTCACCTTTATATAGGCTTCCCAGGCTTCGATTGTTTCCGGTTTCAATTCGGCAGATTGGACGAGTGGGATTGGACAGAAAAGAAGACCGGCAAACAGTAACAATACTGGTGCGCTATTCCTCCGATTCCCGACGCGCATATCCCAATCTCCCGAGTCTGTCTGTATCTGATTGGAACGGAAAACGAAACGGTCTCCCGCTATAAAATTTACTACAGAACATATCGCAACACTAAGACCATTTGCAATCAGGTAATGCATGGACAGATGTTCTACAAACAGTTTCATCAGGAGAATATTCCCTGTCAGGGATATCATTCCGTTTGCCAGATGAAAATAGAGTAGTCTTGCAAGCATGGAATTTCTGCAATTGCTTTGACGATCCGCCCAGGTCCAGCGTTCATGCCAGAAAAAATTGTGAAGGATTGCCGCTTCAACCGCCAGAAAGGTTGCCGGAAGATAATGAAGACCGCAAATGGAGATAAGCAGGGTAAGGGTGCATATTTGAACAAGTATACCCATCGCACCTACGGAATTGAAAACAAGCCAGCGTTTCAGACAAGAAGGGGATTTTTTGTATGTCGACATTGAATACCTCCTGACGGTAAATGAGATTAATGTTGATGACGGGGTTCTGCCCGATACAGCAGGCGCGTATTCCGTATGGCCGAATACATGAATGCGACTATAAGACCTGCAATGGAAACTACTCCGCCTACATCAAAAAGCCGAAATGTACCAAGACTGCCAATATGGACCATGGGATTGAGGAGAAGATAGAGGGCTCCTATTGAGAGCAGGACGCGCAATTCGGTCGGACCGATCCCAAAGCGGGCTAATCGGAAAACCTGTTGCACATGGGTCGCGAGAAAAACTTCGGCCTCAACTAATGCGAAAGTGGCCAGAAGCGCAAGGGCAATCAACGGATTCATATAATCCGAAAGTGCCATTCCTCCCAACAGGGATGCAGTTCCGATCAAATCGATGACGTGATCCACATAGTACCCGTAACGCGGTCTCTGGCAGTTACGAAATCGGGCCAGGGTGCCGTCAAGACTGTCCCCCAACCAGTTGATGGCTAGAAAAACTACGACCAGGACTAAGGCTGATTCGTTCATGGTGGATGCCCAGAAACTGGCGCCGGCCCCAATCATGGCGAAAAGTCCGAGTAGAGTGAGGTGATCGGAATGAATCCAACTCGGGGTATGACCGGCCAGCCAGTTCAGGACTTTTTTTTCAGGAACAGCCAACAGGCCTCCGTTTTTACGAATATGTAATTTTGCATCTGTTTCCATGTCAAATCCTCCCTTCATAGGAGTAATGTGAAAAGGATCTCAGGAAAGGATCAGGAAAAATGAGGAAGATCGTTTTTGTAATGGGGAGAAGCAGTTGTGGAAAAATCGGTTCCGGCCTCTATGTCCGACGTTCGATAACGTTTCAAAATCGATTGTAATTGCTTATAATTGATGCGGGTTAAATAGAATTTTGATAGGTGTTGTTATGCATAATGTAATTATCGTCGGGTCCGGACCAGCGGGGTACACCGCAGCGATTTACGCTGCACGGGCCAATCTTTCTCCCGTAATTCTGGCTTCGGAGCCCAAAGCACAGCAGATGCCCGGTGGGCAGCTCATGTTCACGACAGACGTTGAGAATTTTCCGGGATTTCCAGAAGGCGTTCAGGGACCGGATCTGATGGATTTGATGAAAAAGCAGGCGTTGCGCTTCGAAACGGAAATGATCGAAGAAGATGCCCTGCAGGTGCAATTCCAGCCCGGTGGACCCTTCAAAATACGCTCCCAGTCCGGCTGGCACGAGTCTCGGGCTGTCATTATTGCGACAGGTGCAACCGCAAAATGGCTCGAATTGCCCGATGAAGGCAAGTACCGCAACCGCGGACTTTCCGCCTGCGCTGTCTGTGACGGCATGTTTTTCAGAAATCAGGAGGTCATGGTTGTGGGCGGCGGCGACACCGCCATGGAGGAAGCCCTGACGCTGGCCCATCATGCTTCAAAGGTAACGATTGTGCACAGAAGGGATGAGTTGCGCGCCAGCAAAATCATGCGGGAACGCGTCAGCACAAATCCGAAGATTCATTTTTTGTGGAATACGCTCATTACCGGGTATGAAGGCAGCGATGTATTGGAGGCCGTGAAGCTTGAAAATGTAGCAACCGGGGAAGAGAGGATAGAGACTGTGTCCGGCGTGTTTATGGGCATCGGACACCATCCGAACACAGAATTCCTTCAGGGCGTTATTGACGTGGATGAGCAGGGATACATCGTGACCCGGAACGGCGTTGAAACCAGCATGGATGGTGTATTTGCCGCCGGAGATGTACACGATCGCTATTACCGCCAGGCGATCACGGCGGCGGGTTTCGGTTGTATGGCAGCCCTGAGAGCCGAGCGCTGGCTCGAATTAAATCAAACGAAATCGTAGTGGGAATCCCCGTTAAAAAAGAACTTATTGCATACTATATCAGCGCACACGGGTACGGCCATGGGGTGCGATCCTGTGACGTAATTCGGGCCCTCAACCGTCTATATCCGCAACTGGAAGTAGATGTCATCAGTGTTCTGCCATCGGATTTTCTGCATAATCGTATCGGGCATACCGGAAATAATGTACGCCCGGAATCTTTCGATGTGGGAATGGTGCAGAAGGATTCCATTCAGGTCGATGTTCCTGCTACTCTGGCATGCATCGAGCAGCTTTACGCGCGCAGGGAGGACCTGATTGACAGGGAAATCTCCTATCTGAAGGAGAGAAGGGTTGCTCTGGTGGTTGTCGATATTCCCGCTCTTCCTCTGGAATCTGCTGAGCTAGCAGGTGTTCCACACATGGCGATAGGCAATTTCGGGTGGGATTGGATATATTCAGGCTTCATACAACAGGATCTTCGATGGAAGCAAATAGCGGATTCGTTTCGTAATGCATACACGAAAACCGATCTGCTGTTGCGGCTACCGTTCAGCGAACCGATGCGCGCATTTCCAGTAATCGAAGATATTCCTATTGTTGCGTCCCCCGGTATATCCAGGCGAAGGGAGATCTCGGAGCTTTTAGACTGCGATGCTGGGAAGAAGTGGATTCTTATCTCCTTCACAAGCCTGGATTGGAGCGATGAAGCGCTCGATCGCATTGAACGCATAAGGGATTACGAATTCTTTACCGTTTTTCCCCTCGCCTGGCAGCGAAGTAACATTCATGCCGTGCGCAGGGAACAGGTACCTTTTTCAGACGTGGTCGCTTCGGTCGATGCGGTACTTTCCAAACCCGGATTCGGCATTCTATCCGACTGTGCAGTGAACCGGAAACCGTTGATATTTGCCGACCGCAGCGATTTTGCAGAATATTTCATTCTGGAGTCGTCCATTAAGAAATACCTCAAATATGTACACATACCGATGGATACACTGTACCGGGGAGATTTAAAACCGAGCATTGATCTTATCTGGGATCGACCGGCAGCTTTAGAGCCTCTCTCGCATGGAGGCGATGCCGCTGCGGCGCATAGGATTGCACAGACTGCCAGCAACGCCAAATAAATGCAAAGCGGGTAAAAATCCCGGTCGGACGGCAACGACTGCGGTGAATCGTTTGCTTTGAAGTTTGAAGTGGAGGATGGAGATTGATTACTTGATGGATAAATACTTCAAACCCACAACCCAAAACTCAGAACTCACAACCCAAAACTCAGAACTCAGAACTCAGAACTCTAAACTTCACATCATCATGTTAGCGAGATGGTTGTTCTTCGTCATACGGTGGGAATCCCCAGTAGGCTAAATCAAAATCTTCCAGGCTCCTGATTATCTGATGAGCTTTTCCGTAAGAGCTGTCGGTCATATTGGGATCGGGAACTGCAATCGCATACATTCCGGCCGCACGCGCCGCCTCAATGCCGGAAGGGGAATCTTCAAATACCAGACAGTGTTCAGCGGATGCCTTCAACCTGTCGGCTGTAACGAGGAAAATATCCGGACTAGGTTTCCCATGTTTGATTTCCGGATCATCCCCCGTGACAATACAGTCGAAGAGACGGAACCATTCTGAGTGCCGGTTGCTTTTCAACTGGAAATGATGGCTGGTGGAACTGGTTGCCACAGCCTGGGCAACAGAACAGTTATGGAGATGGCGTGTCAATCGGACAGCACCCGGCATCGGTTCTGCCTTCGGGAAAAGTGTCTCCAGTATAGGTTCTCTCATTTCCAGATATTCCGAGACGGTGAGAGGCAGCTGCAGCGCTCCGATCATGGTCTGTGCGGAAGTCTGGGCCGGGAGACCGATCATTTTGGATTTCACGCTCCAGTCAAATACTTTCCCGTAACGTGCAGCAACGATCTGGTGAGCCTCGGTATAAAAAGGTTCTGTGTCAAGCAACAGGCCGTCCATGTCGAAAATGATGTGCGTGATCGTACGAGTCATTCGAAAAATACTTTTCCTTTAGCCGCCGGTAGATTAATCTACTGTTTGCAGCCTCAACCCAGTAT
>Ga0209536_100005115_pt1 | contig 20506 bp, 21 predicted proteins | sample DeeMarSeWOR28_12_FD_187461 | JGI IMG/M metagenome (GOLD analysis project Ga0209536, IMG submission 187461) | Marine sediment microbial communities from White Oak River estuary, North Carolina - WOR-2-8_12 (SPAdes) (version 2) | ecosystem: Environmental > Aquatic > Marine > Intertidal zone >...
CTTTGTGTGGCCCAGGCTGACCGCCAGGGTCAGCGAGTAGGCGTTGCGCGCGAGGTAGTCGACGAAGCTCTCGGCGTCGACCTGGGCCTCGTCGAACTCGAAGTAGATCATGTTGCCCGGGGCGAAGTCGTCGTTGTCAACGAAAAATACGGCATACGGCTAACCGATGTAATTAGCGCCGCTGAGCGCATACAGAAACTCAAATGAAACATGCTATCTATGGGTTATTGATTGTATTGGGCATAGGCAGCAGCGTTGTGTTGGCTGAAGATAAGATTTCTGCAGTGGAAGAAACACCCAATAAATCCCTAGTAGCAAAAACACTGACTGCTACCACATCCTCCGAAGGGAAAACGACCAAGCCATTAACAGGTGAATTTTCTGTGTCGCAACCCGATGTGGGGACCGGCCTCATACAAGTAACACTGGGGCTATTTGTGGTGTTGTTGATTATTGCGGCGGCGGCCTGGTTCACACGCCGGTTCGGCTATTTTCAATCCACAGTCGGGGGCAACATGCGCATTATCGGCGGGTTGCATTTAGGCACGAGAGAACGACTGGTGGTGGTGCAAGTGGGTGAAGAACAACTGTTGTTAGGCGTTGCACCCGGCAGGGTATCCACCTTGCACGTTTTGGCCAAACCTTTGAATCAAGACGATGTGCTTAGTAATCGAAGTCAGCAAAGTTCCGGTGCGTTTCTCGACAAGTTAAACGCGGTGCTAAAAAGGCAAAGGGTTTGACAGTGAGGATTATTACACACGTCATGCTGCTTTCACTGATTCTGCTGCCGGGCAGTGCGTTTGCGGTGGATTTTGGTGTGCCGGCGGTGTCGGTAACCAGCAACGGCGACGGCGGGCAAACTTATTCGGTGACTTTGCAAGTGCTGGCATTGATGACAGTACTTACTTTGCTACCCGCCGCCTTGATGATGCTCACTTCATTTACCAGAATAATAATTGTATTAGCCATTGTTCGGCAGGCCGTTGGTATGCCCCAAGCACCTTCCGGCCAGATTCTGATCGGTTTATCACTGTTCCTGACGTTTTTCATAATGGCGCCGGTGTTCGACCGGGTCTACCAAGAAGCGATTAATCCCTATTTAACCGAACAACTGGAATTCATGCCAGCTTTAGAGGCCGCTGGAAAACCCTTTCGCGAGTTTATGATGAACCAAACGCGGGACAAGGACTTGGCGATGTTTGTTAACCTTTCCGGGAAAGAAAACGTCAACTCCATAGAGGATGTTTCCTTTTCCATGCTTATGCCGGCGTTTGTCACCAGCGAACTCAAAACCGCTTATCAGATCGGATTCATGATTTTTATACCGTTTCTGGTCATTGATTTGGTGGTGGCCAGCGTGTTAATGGCCATGGGCATGATGATGTTGTCCCCTATGATTATCTCGTTGCCGTTCAAAATCATGTTGTTTGTATTGGTCGATGGCTGGGCTTTGATTATGGGCACTTTGGCGTCCAGCTTTTATGTGTAGAAGGCAGGTGAAATGAGCCCGGAACTGGTTTTGAACATTGCCCAACAAGCAGTAAAACTGGCACTGATACTCACTGCGGTCATGTTGTTGCCCGCTTTGGGGGTGGGATTGTTGGTCAGTATGTTTCAGGCGGCAACCCAGATTAATGAACAAACGCTGAGCTTTATTCCCAAACTGGTCATTACATTTTTAACTTTATTGTTGGCAGGACCTTGGATGTTGCGGTTGATGATGGAGTTTTCTAATAACATCATTACTAACATTCCGTCGGTGTTGTCGGGCTGATTCTTATAAAAAATAACCACGAAGGTCCAAAGCACACGAAGAAAAATTTTTGTTTTTTATAATAATCCGTGCCCTTCGTGCTTTCGTGGTTATAAAAGCTTCTAAAAAACTATGCTTGCTGCAGAAGAGATAACAGCTTGGGTGGGATCAGCGATGTGGGTGCTGGTACGGGTTACAGCATTAATCGCTGCGGCTCCCATTTTAGGCTCCAGGACGGTTCCGGTTAAAATCAAGCTGGGGATTGCGGTGATATTGACCATGGTTTTGTTACCTATCATTCCTAAAGCGCCATTAGTCGATCCGCTCAGCAGCGCGGCGTTGGTGATCACGGTGAATCAGATTATCATTGGTGTCGCCATGGGTTTGGCGTTGCAACTGGTATTCGGCATGTTTGTCATCGGCGGTCAAATCATCGCCTATCAAATGGGTTTGGGATTTTCGCAAATGGTGGATCCCCAATCGGGCATGCAAGTGCCGGTAGTGAGCCAGTTCTACATTATTCTGCTAACACTTATTTTCTTTTCCCTGGATGGCCATCTGGCGCTAATTCAGGTGTTGTCCGATAGTTTTGTATCATTGCCCGTCGGCACTAACGGCTTGAGTAAAGACGGAATGTGGGCTTTGGTCGCGTGGGGTAGTGATATGTACGTGGGTGCCATGCAAATCGCCTTACCGGCCATAGCGTCCATACTGTTAATAAACCTAACCTTTGGAGTGGTCAGCCGCTCGGCGCCGCAGTTTAATATTTTTTCCATAGGTTTCCCCATAACCATGATAATGGGATTTTTTATTATCATGGCTACATTAACAACTATCTTGCCGCACATCACCAAGCAGCTGTCCGCCGCGTTTAATTTGGTGAAGTTGCTGGTCGCAGGAGCCTAAACCATGGCGGAGAGCGGCAGCGGCCAAGAAAAAACTGAAGCGGCCACCCCCAAGAAATTACAAGAAGCCCGTGAGCAGGGGCAAGTGCCACGCTCGCGCGAATTGGATACTCTCATCATGTTGCTAGTGGCTGCGGTGGCGTTTTTGATGTTGGGCGATCAAATCATCGGCGGTTTGCTGGAGTTGCTACGTAATAATTTCGTCATCGAAAGGGCGATGGTTTTCAACGCCGCCATTCTTCCAGAGTTGTTTTGGCAAGCCATAATAGACGCCATCGGCCTGATATTACCTTTCTTTTTCATAATGGTTCTTGCCGCCATTTTGGCACCATTACCAATGGGGGGATGGAATTTTAGCACCAAAGCCTTGATGCCGAAAATTGAACGTCTTGATCCTATCAAAGGGCTGGGCCGGATATTCGCCTGGAAAGGCTTTATAGAGTTAAGCAAGGCGTTGGTTAAATTCTTAATTGTAGCCACCGCCGGTTGGTTTCTATTGATGGAGAAACTGCCGGAATTTTTATCTTTGGGTAATCAATCGGTCAGTGAAGGCTTGAGTCAAGTCGGCAGTGAATTATTGTGGATATTTTTATTATTGAGCTGCACGTTGATTGTGGTGACTGCTGTGGACGTTCCTTTTCAACTCTGGGATTACCATCGCCAGCAGCGCATGACGCGCCAGGAAGTCAAGGACGAGCATAAGGATACCGAGGGAAGCCCCGAATTAAAGAGTAAAGTGCGCAGTACCCAACGGGAAATCGCCATGCGCCGCATGATGGAAAAAGTGCCCAAAGCGGATGTGGTGATCACCAACCCCAGTCACTACGCCGTAGCGCTGCGTTATAACCAGCTCAATATGAACGCACCGGTTGTGGTGGCCTCCGGTGCGGATTTGGTGGCGTTACAGATACGCCGTATCGCTCAGGCCAACGATGTGCCTATTCTCGAGGCGCCGCCTTTGGCACGTGCCTTGTATCACAGTACAAAAATAGATCAGGAAATTCCGGCGGGACTATATTTAGCAGTGGCACAAGTATTGGCATACGTTTATCAGCTCAAACAATACAAAACTCATGGTGGAGTGCAACCGCAGCCGCCGGAGGATCTGCCCATTCCCGATGACTTGAAACGGGATTAACCATGGGTGGTTTGACTGCTATTGTCCGTCAAATGATTCGCAGTGGGTTGGGCGCACCGCTGCTGGTGATGGTGATTCTCGCCATGATGGTGGTACCGCTGCCGCCATTCTTATTAGACATCTTGTTTACCTTTAATATATCTCTGGCCATGGTGGTCTTGCTGGCGGGCGTATATGTCAAGCGGCCACTGCAGTTCGCGGTATTTCCCACCGTGCTGTTAGTTGCGACGTTATTGCGTTTAAGTTTGAATATCGCCTCGACCCGCGTCGTGTTATTGGAAGGCCATACAGGCACCGATGCCGCGGGTAAGGTCATCCAGGCTTTCGGCGAGTTTGTCATAGGCGGCAATACGGCTGTTGGTCTGGTGATCTTTCTCATATTGGTCATTATAAATTTTGTAGTGGTAACCAAGGGCGCTACACGGGTGGCGGAGGTCAGCGCTCGTTTCACCTTGGACTCCATGCCCGGCAAGCAAATGGCGATTGATGCCGACCTCAACGCCGGCATTATCACTCAGGAAGAAGCCAAGATACGGCGTGAAGAGATCGGCCGGGAAGCGGATTTTTACGGTTCCATGGATGGTGCCGGCAAATTTGTGCGCGGCGATGCCGTGGCCGGTATTTTGATTTTAATCATTACCATCATCGGTGGTCTCACCATTGGCATGTTGCAACACGACATGCGCTTAACCGACGCCTTGCAAAACTATACCTTGTTGACTATTGGCGATGGTCTAGTCGCCCAGATCCCATCACTGTTGTTATCCACCGCCGCGGGATTGATGGTTACCCGTGTGTCTTCGGAAAACGACATGGGCATGGAGGTCGTCTCGCAACTGTTTGAAAATCCCAAGGCGTTGGCGGTTACCGCAGCGGTGGTGGGTATTATGGGCTTAATCCCAGGAATGCCCAATTTAGCGTTTATCATCATTGCAACGGCTGCAGGATGGGGGGCGTATTGGTTGTCCAAACGCAAGCGCCAGCAAGCCGTGCACGCCGCCACTCCTGCACCGGTGGAAAAACCCCGGGAACCCAAAGAGCTCAGCTGGGATGATGTACAGCCGGTGGATTTGATTGGTCTGGAAGTCGGCTACAGAATCATACCGTTAGTCGATAAAAATCAAGGTGGGCAATTGATGGCCCGGATCAAAGGTGTGCGTAAGAAATTATCCCAGGAGATGGGTTTCCTTATCCCGCCGGTGCACATTCGCGATAATCTGGACCTGGCGCCCAATGCTTACCGGATCACGTTAATGGGGGTCATCGTCGGGGAAGCGGAGCTACATCCCGATCGCGACATGGCAATCAATCCCGGGCAAGTGTTTGGCACGGTACCAGGTTTAGCGGGGCGTGATCCTGCATTCGGATTGGAGGCTGTATGGATAGAAACATCACAGCGTGATAACGCGCAAAGTCTTGGCTATACGGTAGTGGACGCCAGTACTGTAGCGGCGACTCACTTGAGTCACTTACTACAAAAACACGCTGATGAACTCTTGGGGCATGAAGAAGTACAGCACTTGATGGACAACCTGGCTAAGGTCGCGCCTAAGTTGGTGGAAAACCTTGTGCCTAAGCAATTACCTGTTGGCACCGTATTAAAAGTGTTACAAAGCCTGTTGCGTGAAGGTGTTCCGATTCGGGATATTAGAACCATAGCGGAAACGCTGGCCGAACATGCATCCACTACACAAGATGCCGGGATTTTGACAGCCGCGGTAAGGGTAGCATTGGGTCGATCCATTGTGCAGCAAATCACTGGAACTGCTCAGGAAATTCCAGTGATGACACTTGACCCGGCTCTGGAACATTTGTTGCATCGATCGGTTTCGGGCGACGCTGAGCAAGCAGCAGGATTCGAGCCCGGTCTGGCGGATCGTTTATTACACTCCTTAGCTGAAAACGCACATAAACAAGAAGCCTCCGGTCAGACTCCGATACTGTTAGTTGCAGCGTCTATTAGAGCTCTGTTGTCGCGGTTTGTACGGCCAAGTATACCAAACTTGCATGTTCTGTCGTTTAACGAAATACCAGATAACAAGCAAATTAAGATCACTGCAACTGTGGGCGTAGCCAGCAATGCCGCTTAATAGAAGCGGTAACTAAACTGTACAGCCATGAGTCAGAGCAAGCTTTTGAGGCGTGAAGGATGAAGATCAAAAGGTTTTTTTCACAAGACATGCGTTCGGCTATTCGCTTAGTGCGTGAAGAACTCGGTGCAGACGCCGTTATCCTTTCCAATGATAGAGTCAACGGTGGCGTGGAAATTGTTGCCGCTGTGGATTATGACGAAGCCATTTTAGAACCTCCCGCCGCATTCAATAAGCGACCAGATTCACCCAGTGGTAGAAATGACAATGAAGGAATGGGCGCACTGGGAAGAACCGCGTCAGATACCAAGTCAAGAGCCAACGAGTCGGAGGTAGTGGGCACTAAGCAGCCGTTGAGAAACGACGTACGTAGCATAGAGCGCGGTAACGAAAATAATCGCAAGAACAGTGGCTCCGTGCGGCAAGCGGCAGCCCGGGGCGGTCTAACGGCAACTCAATCAGCCAGTGATACGAACCAAACACAAATGCGCAATGATGCGGTTGCGGCAATGCAAGCCAAGCAGCACTTGGGATTTGAAGACTACAACGACGATTTGCTGGATGATGAGGCATATCTCGATTCCGATGAATATGCGGGCGATAGTGCTGAATACGCTAACCAGCATCTGAATAGCAATTTGCACAACAAAATCGATTCGGCGTTTAAACCCGCCGCGAAAAAAGGCAAGGATTCGCCGTATTTGCGATTTCAAAACAACGACAAAACAAACACCACCATGGAATTTTATACTTTAGATGAGGCCTTGCCCGACGAGGTCAAAATTAGCGAAACATTATACGACACCGATCAATCAGAAGATTTCCCTCGGGACTTGGTTAACGGTAAAACTGCCGATGGTTCCAATTCCTATTCCGTGTGGTCACAAGAACCAACCTTAGTGGCCATGCGTAACGAGATTACGAATTTAAGAGGCATGCTGGAACAACAGCTCACCAGCTTGGCCTGGAACGATCTGAAAAAGAACAACCCCCTCAGAGCCAAACTTATTAAGCAGTTGTTGGAACTCGGGTTTAGTCCGGAGCTGGCCGATCAAGTCATCCAAAGTGCAGACAGTCAAAACAACGATTACCGCCGGGCATGGCAACTGACTTTATCCGCATTAGCGGAAAAGCTGCCAATTAAAGACGATGATGTAGCGTTGGCCGGCGGAGTAGTTGCTTTGGTGGGTGCCACCGGTGTGGGGAAAACCACGACCATCGCCAAGCTGGCGGCACGTTATGCATTGCGCCACGGCCGCAACAGCATTGTGTTGATCACTACAGATACTTATCGTATTGGCGCTTTGGAACAATTGCGCACCTACGGCAGGATTTTAGGTATACCGGTTAAGATCGCCCATAACAAAAAACAATTGCAGGATCTGCTGAAAATGCTGGCAGAGAAGAAATTCGTACTCATCGATACCGCGGGTATGAGTCAAAGAGATATTCGATTGATGGAACAATTTTCAGTAATTAACGACTGTGCTATAGGGCTGAAAACGCTGCTGGTGTTGTCCTCGACCACACACCGCGCTGCGTTGGACGAAACGGTCAGAAGTTTTAGTAATGTGGAGATCAACGGTTGCATTCTTACCAAGCTGGATGAAACAACGAACTTAGGCGGAGCATTGTCCGTAGTGACAGAGCATCAGATGCCGGTTGCGTATATCAGTGATGGCCAGAGGGTACCGGAGGATTTACATTTGGCGCGGGCACACACATTAATCAACCGCTGTGTCACCATAGCGCGCCGAGCCAACCAACCCCTGGATAACGATTCCTTAGAACTTGCCTACAGTAGGATACCATCAAATGTTAGCGCCTAATTCATTCGATCAAGCGGCGGGTTTGCGCCGCATGGCAAAATCCCGGCCCGTAAAAGTGATTGCCGTAACCAGCGGTAAAGGTGGTGTCGGCAAAACCAATGTGTCGGTCAACATGGGCATTGCCATGGCGCAATGCGGCAAGGAAGTCATGTTAATGGATGCCGACCTCGGGCTGGCAAACGTGGATGTAATGCTTGGGCTGCATCCAAAATACAATCTTTCGCATGTGGTATCAGGCGAACGTCGTCTGGATGAAATTGTACTCAACGGTCCTGAAGGCATCAAAGTGGTGCCGGCTGCCTCGGGCATTCAAGCTATGGCGGAGCTGCCGACATCGCAACACGCCGGAGTGATCCGGGCCTTCAGCGAGCTGAGCTTTCCCCTGGATGTACTGATCATCGATACCGCGGCGGGTGTTTCCGATAGTGTGACCAGTTTCACACGCGCTGCGCAGGAAGTGGTTGTGGTCATCTGCGATGAGCCGGCTTCCATAACCGATGCTTATGCTTTGATTAAATTGTTGAGCAGGGACTATGGCATACACCGTTACCGGGTGTTGGCCAACATGGTGCCCAGTGTACAGACCGGCCGGGATTTATTTCGCAAGATCGTCACCGTAACCGACCGTTATTTGGATGTGACCTTGGATTTTATGGGCATGATTCCGCACGATGAGTATTTGCGCAAAGCCATTCAAAAACAGCGGGCCGTCACCCAGGTGTACCCCCGCAGTAAATCAGCAATTGCATTCAAGAAATTAGCCGAGAAAGCCGATAAATGGCCTATGCCGTCATCCGCAGGAGGGCAACTGGAGTTTTTTGTGGAACGGCTAATTATGGCAAGTCAACCGGAAACAGGAGTTTCAGTATGAATGGAGTAGCCGCCTACGCAGAGACCGCAGAGGAAACCGCGGCCGAAAAAGCAACCGCAACAACGGATGCGCCCGACTACGCGCTGACGCTCGATCAGCAAATCGAACAGTATTTGCCGCTGGTAAAACGTATCGCGTATCACTTGATGTCCCGATTACCGCCCAGTGTGCAACAAGACGATTTGGTCCAAGCAGGATTGATTGGGTTATTGGAGGCACTGCGCAACTACGACGCTACCCAAGGGGCCAGTTTCCAAACCTATGCCCGGATTCGCATCCGCGGTGCCATGCTGGATGAAATCCGAAAAAACGATTGGGCGCCGCGCTCGGTACACCGTAAAGCCCGAATGGTGGCGGAAGTGGTCCGGGAAATCGAAAATCGCACCGGCCGTGATGCCAGAGATCATGAAATTGCCAAGCAACTGAATGTTTCTTTAGAGGAATATCATCAATTGCTGCAGGACGCCAGCGGCCACAGAGTTTTCAGTTTTGACGATTTGGATCCCGATGGCCACGGTACCTTAGCGTGTGTGGCGGATCGTGACAAAGGGCCATTGGAAGGTTTGCAACGCGAAGATTTCAAAAAAGGGCTGGCGGAAGCCATCGCGGGATTGCCGGAACGCGAACGCTTAGTGATGTCACTTTACTATGACGAAGAACTAAATTTACGCGAAATAGGTGCCGTTATAGGAGTAAGCGAATCGCGTGTATGCCAAATTCACAGCCAAGCGGTGATACGGCTGCAATCGCGCATGGCTCATTGGGTGGGCAAATAATTCGTTGGTTCATATAACGTAAGTTCAATCTTAAGTGCTACAACGTCGGAGGTTAACTTGGACAAGAACATGAAAATCCTTATTGTGGATGACTTCTCCACAATGCGCCGGATCATCAAAAACTTGCTCCGAGATTTGGGATTCAGCAATACGCATGAGGCTGACGATGGCGCAACTGCGCTACCCATGTTGAAAAGCGGTGATTTTGATTTTCTGGTTACCGACTGGAACATGCCCGGCATGCAAGGCATCGATTTACTTAAAGCAGTTCGAGCAGACGCCAAATTAGCGAACCTACCGGTTTTGATGGTCACCGCCGAGTCAAAACGCGACCAAATCGTGGAGGCCGCGCAAGCGGGGGTCAACGGTTACATTGTCAAACCATTCACCGCGCAAACCCTCAAGGAAAAAATCGACAAGATTTGGGAACGCATCGAAGCCGCCTGAGTATAATGAAAAAGTGTAGGAAATCCGATGGAACCAGCCAAAGCCACTGAAGAAGAAGTACTAGCGCGAGCCGAAGAACTTATCAAAGAAATGCAAAAAGGCAACGAGCAAACCGCTGCTCAGTTGCTGGATTATGTGCACACCGCCAAGGAAAATCTCTTGTTCCAAGAAGTGGGCAAAATGACCCGCCAATTACACGATGCGTTGGAGAGTTTTCGACGAGATTCCAGAATAGATTCGTTAGCCGAGCATGAGATTCCCGATGCCCGGCAAAGATTGTCCTATGTTATCGAAATGACGCAAAAGTCAGCCGACCGTACTTTGAGCGCGGTGGAAGAAACCATGCCTATGGCGGAAAAAATTTCCGAACAAGCCGGCAATCTCGGTCAAACTTGGAAAAAATTCCGCAACCGCGAATTGTCGGTGGAGCAGTTCCGGGAGTTGAGCGCGGATATTGAGACGTTTTTGACCGATATCGAGCGCGACTCCTCCATCATGAAAAATAATTTGAACGATGTGCTGATGGCGCAGGATTTTCAGGATTTAACCGGACAAATTATCAAGCGCGTCATAACGTTGGTGGAAGAAGTCGAAGGCAATTTAGTCGAACTGATCCGCCTCACTGGGGACCGCTTTGCCAAGCCGGTTGAAGATAACGAAGCGGATACGGCTCCGGAAGGACCGCATGTGCCGGGTGTCGGCGTTAAAGATGTGGTCGCTAATCAGGACGACGTCGACGATTTATTATCAAGCTTGGGTTTTTAAGCGGATAACGCTTCGTTCCAACAAAGGTAAGCACTAAGGTAATCACCAAGGTACTTTTTTAGGTAAGTAACACATGGCGATGGAAGAAGACGCTGAATTATTACAGGACTTTTTAGTTGAGGCGGGTGAAATCCTGGAACAACTGGGCGAGCAGTTGGTTGATTTGGAAAATCGCCCTCAGGACAAAGACCTGCTCAATGCTGTTTTTCGTGGTTTTCATACCATCAAAGGCGGTGCCAGTTTCCTGAGCTTGGATGCGTTAGTCAACGTATGTCATCGCGCTGAAGATGTATTCAACGTGTTGCGCAATGGTGAACGTAACGTCGACTCCGAAGTCATGGACGTTATTCTGCCGGTGCTGGATGTTTTAAACGAACAATTCGAAACTTTGCGCTCCGGCGGAGAGCCGGTCCATGCCGATCCTTCATTACTCGCCAGGCTGGAGGCGTTGATGCAACCCGGCGCGCCGGCGCCGGCTGAACCTCCAGCAGCGCAGCCGCCTAAGGTGGAAGCACCGGCGGTCGAAGAGTCTCCGGCGGCGCCTGCAGACACCACCCAAGCGTCCGGCTCTGAGCCGGCTTCAGACGAGATCACCGAAGAAGAGTTCGAGCAATTACTGGATTCGTTGGCCGGAAAACCCGCAAACCAAGCGCAAACACCTGCGTCTGAAACGGCGCCACCAGGCGGCGGTGATGAAATCACCGAAGAGGAATTCGAAGCGCTTTTGGATCAATTGGACACCCAGCGAAAAAATTCTCCACCCCCAGCGACACCTCCCGCGCAACCGGTTAAAAATGCTAGCGAAGACACGGTAGCGAGTGCAAGCGCAGAGAGTGGAAAAGACGACTATATAACCGAAGAAGAATTTGACGCGCTTTTGGATCAACTCCATAGTCAGGGGCAACCGCCCGCTGCGCCTGCGAAAACACAGCCTGCCGCCTCAACCCCTGCAGCCAGTACCGCCGTCGGCGCTTCGACACAAACCAGTGCGCCTGCGGCTGCGACACCGAGCAAAGCAGCGGAATCCAAAGCGGTGGCTAAAGCTAAAGAAGCCGCCGCTCAAGGTGAAACCACCGTGCGCGTGGATACCAAACGGCTGGACGATATCATGAACTTGGTGGGTGAGTTGGTATTGGTGCGTAACCGCTTGGCGACTTTGGATTCAATAAAAAGCGATGAAGAGATGACGAAAGTCGTTGCCAATTTAGATGTGGTAACGGCTGATCTGCAAGCGTCGGTGATGAAAACCCGCATGCAACCCATCAAAAAAGTATTCGGACGGTTCCCCCGGGTGGTACGCGATTTGGCGCGCAATTTACACAAGGAAGTTAATCTCGAGTTGCAAGGCGAGGATACCGACCTTGATAAGAATTTAGTAGAGGCGCTAGCCGACCCCTTGGTGCATTTGGTACGCAACGCTGTGGACCATGGTATCGAGACACCGGAAGAACGTGTCAAAGCGGGTAAACCGCGTGTTGGCACGGTTATCCTCACGGCGGAGCAGGAAGGCGATCATATTCTCCTGACCATCGAAGACGACGGTAAAGGCATGGATGCCGAGCAGTTACGCCGCGCTGCTGTGGAGAAGGGCGTATTGGATGAGGAATCCGCCGCCCGCTTAGAAGAGAAAGATTGCTACAACTTGATTTTCGCACCGGGTTTTTCCACTAAAAAAGAAATTTCCGATGTCTCCGGTCGCGGTGTTGGCATGGATGTGGTGAAAACCCGTATCGTGCAACTCAATGGAAGTGTGGAGATTGATTCCAGGAAGGGCAAAGGCAGTATTATCATTATAAAAGTTCCATTGACTCTGGCTATTATGCCCACCTTGATGGTCATGCTGGAGCGGCAGATTTTTGCGCTGCCATTGGCCAGTGTTAACGAAATCTTTCATCTTGACTTGACGCGCACCAACGTTGTCGATGGTCAATTAGTGGTTATGGTGCGTGATAAAGCCTTGCCATTGTTTTATCTGCGTCATTGGTTGATTAAAGAAGGTTTCGGCCAGCCACTGCCTACTGAAGGTCATGTAGTGGTTGTCAGCATGGGAGTGCAGCGTATTGGCTTTGTCGTCGATACCTTAATTGGACAGGAAGAAGTTGTTATTAAACCATTGGGCGCCTTGTTGCACGGGATGAAAGGCTTGGCGGGCGCAACAATTACAGGCGATGGCCGTATATCCCTGATATTGGATATACCTGGTTTAATGCAAAGGTATGCACGGCGGATATAAGGGGCCAGCACATGGTTGTTCGGGTTTTAGTCGTCGATGACTCCAGCTTTTTTCGGCGGCGGGTTACCGAAATGTTGGAATCGGATCCGCGCATCAAAGTCATTGGCGCGGCCGAGAATGGTTCCGAAGCGGTTCAAAAAGCCAGCCGTTTAAAACCCGATGTCATTACCATGGACATCGAAATGCCTATGATGGACGGCATTACGGCTACTAAAAGAATTTTAGCCGTCCAACGCGCGTCTATTTTGATGTTCTCTTCGTTGACCACCGAAGGCGCCCAAGCGACTCTCGATGCTCTGGAAGCCGGGGCGGTGGATTTCCTGCCAAAACGCTTCGAAGATATTTCAACGGATAAAGAAACAGCCAAACGACAGTTGTGCGAAAAAGTCATTGTTATCGCGCGGCAAGCGTCAAATCGATTGGGTTATCATTCTACCGCCGGTAATCTTACTCAGACAAAATTAGGTACCAGACCGGCTATACCCACGCAGCCGAGAATTAGCCCGGGCGTGGCGCATCAACGAACGCCGAGCAATCAAGTCAATACGAAAAAAGGCCAATTCAAGCTGATCTTAATCGGTACGTCAACCGGCGGTCCCATTGCATTGCAAAAGGTACTGTCACAAGTACCTAAGGATTTTGCGGCTCCTATTGTATTGGTGCAGCACATGCCGGGAAGTTTCACAACGGCGTTCGCACAGCGCTTAAACTCAATGTGCGCTATCGAAGTGAGAGAAGCCCGGGACGGCGACGAATTGAAACCGGGATTAGCATTGTTGGCTCCCGGTGGCAAACAAATGGAAGTGGAGCGCCGCGTAGGTAAAATGTTTGTACGCATCAAAGAAGCCCAAACGGGGGAGAATTATAAACCCTGTGTGGATATCACGTTTCGCTCGGCGGTGAAAATCGAGCCGCTAAAGACTCTGGCGATTATTCTTACCGGCATGGGAGCCGACGGTTGTGAGGGTTGCAAGGCATTGAAAGGAGGCGGCGCCACTGTGTGGGCTCAAAACGAGCAAACTTGTGTCGTATATGGCATGCCGGCTGCGGTGGTTGAGGCGGGGATTGCAGACAGCGTGCTGGCTATTGATGAAATCGGAACGAATCTGGCGCAGCGGGCTTAATTCTAGGATTACAAATGGATTTGCTCAGCATTATAGGATTTATATTCGGTCTCGGCGCCATTTTGGTAGGGCAAGCGCTGGAAGGTGGTCATGCCAGTTCGTTGGCGAACATGCCTGCGGTGCTGATTGTATTTGGCGGCACCTTGGGTGCTGCCATGTTACAAACCCCAATGGCGGTGTTTATGCAATCCATGAAAATGTCGGGTTGGGTGTTTTTTCCACCTAAATTGGCGGGTGACTTTATGATTCAAAAAATCATGGACTGGAGCAACATCGCCCGTAAAGAAGGATTATTAGGCTTGGAAACCATTGCCGAGACCGAGACCGACACCTTTGCACGAAAAGGATTACAGTTGCTAGTGGACGGTAGTGAGCCGGAAGTCATTCGCCGGGTTTTGGAAGTGGAAATGGATGTAAAAGAGCATTTTGAAACTCAGGCGGCCAAAGTGTACGAAGGCATGGGAGGCTATAGTCCTACCATAGGTATTATAGGTGCGGTCATGGGATTGATTCACGTTATGGAAAACCTGGCAGATCCCAGCAAGCTCGGTGCCGGTATTGCGACCGCGTTCGTGGCCACTATCTATGGCGTGGGATTGGCCAACCTGATTTTTTTACCCATGGCTAACAAACTTAAAAGTTTGGTTCATGAACGTTCTAAGATGCATGAAATGATGGTTGAAGGTGTTATTTCTATTGCAGAGGGGGAAAATCCGCGCAACATAGAGACGAAGTTGCAAGGCTTTTTACATTAATGGCGAATCCAGTTTCGTTTTTTCTGCCTCTACAGGTGGTATCGAATAACCTAGTATCAATTAACAGATGGCGCGCAAACCCAAACATGAGGAGCATGAGAATCACGAAAGGTGGTTAGTATCCTATGCGGATTTCATCACCTTGTTGTTTGCGTTTTTCGTGGTTATGTACGCCATTTCTTCAGTCAACGAAGGCAAATACCGGGTATTGTCCAGTGCTTTAGTATCCGCGTTCAGTCACCCCCAAAGGACAGTGGATCCGATTCAGTACGGTAACCCATTGCGTTCGCCCATCATACAACACGATTCTATTGTCAAAGATGATAACGTTGTCAGCCGCGTCGGCGTCGATCATCAGATTATGCCCAGTCCCAAGGAACTGGCGGACATGCAGAAGATCGCCGATGAAGTCGAATACAATCTCAAAGATTTGATCGACAAAGATATAATCAAAGTAACCAGAACCAATTTGGGTTTGGAGATTGAAATTAAATCCAACATATTGTTTGCCAGTGGCGTGGCGGTTTTGTCTTCGCAAGCGATTTCACCGTTAAAAAAAATCGCGGCCATTTTGAGTGAAGCGCCTAATGACATCAACGTGGAAGGTTACACAGACAATGTGCCCATCAATACTCCGAATTTCCCATCGAACTGGGAGTTGTCGGCGGCACGTGCCGCCAGCGTGGTGCGTTTGTTCACCCAATCCGGTATCAGCGCATCGCGACTAAAAGCAATTGGATTTGCTGAACATCAGCCCATCGCTGACAACGCCACAGAGTTAGGACGGAGTAAAAACCGGCGGGTGGCAATTATGGTTTTGAACAGGCCGGATGAAAAGCGCGTTAACCTGGGATTGGATAAAAAAGCCAAGAAAGGCGAGCAACATAGCGATGCTGAAAATAAACCCTCAGACAAGCCGATTACGTTAAACAACTTAGATCAAGCCGGTCGTGAACGTAGTGGCAATGGCGGTCCGGTATTGCTACAGCCGCAAATGGCTAAACCGCCTATCACCACATTGCCATTGGCCAACACCAAATCCAAAGCCACTACACCGAACAGGCAAACAAAGTCTCCTGACACCCAAGGCAAGCCAGGCAGTCGCCAACCACCGACGGTAATAGTCAAACCCGCCGAACCTCTCAGCTTGCCGGTTCTGCAAGTTCTGCCCAAAGAAGGAGACCAGCAAAATTGAAGATTTGGGCCGTGGCGAATCAAAAAGGCGGTGTTGGAAAAACCACCACAGTGGTTAGTCTGGCTGGTCAACTATGTAGTAGAGGTTATCGCACCTTAGTCATCGATATGGATCCTCACGGATCCATGACCGCTTATTTTGGCCATGATCCTGACAGTATCGAGCGCAGTTTGTATTTGTTATACCAGATTGATAAAAAACAACCAAAAGTGTCGCCGAAAAATATCATTTACGCGACCAAATTCGACAATCTATCGTTAATTCCGGCTTCCACCGCCATGGCAACTTTGGACCGGCAATTGGGTGCCAAGGAAGGTATGGGATTGGTGATAAAAAAAGCGTTAACCCAAGTTGAAGATTTGTTTGATGTGGTTGTCATCGATTGTCCGCCGCAATTGGGTGTGCTCATGGTCAATGCTCTGGCAGCTTGTGAACATTTGATTATTCCAGTGCAGACGGAGTTTCTGGCGCTAAAAGGATTGGAACGTATGATGCGTACGCTGCAGATGATAGGCCGTTCTTTGAACGCCAATCTAAGTTATACCATATTGCCGACCATGTTCGATTGCCGTACTCGGGCTTCCAATTCTACGTTGAAAATCCTCCACGAGCGTTATCCCGCCGACGTTTGGTCCGGGGTGATACCGATCGATACCCAGTTTCGTGAAGCCAGCCGCTTAGGCGTGCCGTTGTCTTTGAAGTCACCCAAAGACCGCGGCGCCGTTGCCTACGGTTTGTTGCTCAATGATTTATTGGGCGTGGAAACCGAAGACGAAGTACAACCAACACGATGGGTTTCCTGATGAAAAAACCATATAAAGTCGAACAGTTGGTGGATCAGCGAAATGCGTTGACGTTGTATTTAGAGGCATTGCTTAACGAAGTCGAAGTAGAGGATGAAGCAGCGGCGTTTAGTATTCCATCCGTCGATGCTGATCCACAACCGCCGCTTGGAACCGGCGCAAGTCAAGAAACAATAGGAACGGTAGAATCTGCGCCACAGTCGCCACCGGATACGAAAACGTCTGCGGCGCCGCTTTCGGTACTGGAAACGGCAGGTTTCACAGGCACCGTGTCGGATAGTGAACAAACTAAGCAGCATGAGGCGCCGGAATGGGCAATACCGCGGTTTCAAGTGTTGACGTTTTCATTGGGCAATATGCAAATGGCAGCGTCCTTGGACAAGTTAAACGGCATTATTCCTTTGCCCGAGCGTTTAACGGTACTGCCAGGTCAAAGCCCTTGGTTTCTGGGGCTGGCGCGCAACCGCAATCAAAATGTACAAGTTATTGATTTAGCCAATGTTATTCAGCCTCACAGCCGCCTCAGAAGCAATGAGGAAAACGCTGCAAGCACCCGGTATATCTTGTTAATGGATGAAGGCCGTTGGGGGGTTTTATGTAATACGATTTCAACTGTGCTTACGTTGGAGCCGGAGCAAGTGCAGTGGCAGCGTTCCCCTCATGTGGATTTTATCCTCGGTACGGTAATTGACCATATGCATTCAGTTTTATGTATCGATCGCTTGATTGCCCGTTTGAATAGTGGCCACTTGGTATAAATCATGCTTTTTAGTAGTCGGATTTTAAGTTATTGCGCTCACGCCAGGGTTTTGACAGCGGCTTAAATTTGGAAAAAGGTTTTGCATATATGACAAACACGGCACAAAAAACGTCTGACAATCCTATTCTTCGCTGGGTTACTTTCCGTTTGGAAAACGAAAAATACGGCATCAACGTCATGCAAGTTCAGGAAGTTTTACGGGTAACCGAAATTGCGCCCGTTCCGGGAGCGCCCGATCATGTGTTAGGCATCATCAACCTGCGTGGCAATGTTGTGACCGTCATCGATACCCGCAGACGCTTTGGCTTGCCCACAAAGGACATGGATGATTCAACCCGAATTGTCATCATCGAGGCGGAAGATCAAGTGGTGGGTATATTGGTGGATAGTGTTGCCGAGGTCGTCGATTTACGGGCATCGGAGATCGAAACAGCCCCTAATGTCGGTACTGAAGAGAGTTCCAAGTTTATTCAAGGCGTCGCCAGTGTGGACGGCGAGTTACTGATTATTGTGGATTTAAACAAATTGCTCACTGACGAACAGTGGTCCGAGATGATGAATTTCTAACAATGCCTAAGGCAAGGACCGCATTTAGGATAAGCGTATGGCAGCAATAGATGAAATCAACACCGTTAATCCAAGCTGGCGAATCCAGCGCAAAAACGAAGAAAATCCCAAACACGACGGCAAAAAACCGCCTCGTAAAAAACCGTCCCGATCCCAGAAAAATCAGAAATCGGACGATGGTCGTCCTCATATCGACGAATACGCGTAGCTAACTAGGAATAGGTAAAGCCTCATGACACCTTATCTCTCACCGGAAATGTTAATGATTTCCACGATTGTAGTGGGTATCTTATTATTGATGTCTTTGGTCGCGATGGCGTTTATGTACAACCACTTCCATCAGATTCTTGCTCAGCAAGATGAAATCATTACTGCAATGCAATCAGATCTCAATGCAATGGTTAGCGGTGCAGTGGGCGTGGGTGATCACTTGGCGAAACTGGAAGAGCGTACCCAGCGCTTGGTGCAACGTCAGGACACCTTGGAGTTGCAGGAAGCTCCGGAACGAAGTTATCGCCATGCCATTAAAATGCTGCGCAATGGCGCCAACCTGGATCAGATAATGTCAGATTGTGGTCTGGCTCGTGGCGAAGCAGAGCTGTTAATGCTAAACAAAAGCATTGATCAGTTAAACGCCCAATCCAATTATCCAAGGTAAGCGTCTGCACAAAGCTGGATTTAACCAGCATATCTTCCCAGACTCACGGCATGAAACCGAGTTCAAGCCATCGGTTCACGATAAGATGACAAAGCAAAAGCAACAACTATGGTACACCCGGCGTGACAAGGAAATCCGCGGGCCGTTTCCTAAAAAGCTCATCATGCGGTACATATTAATCGGCCGTATTCTCGAAAGCGATGAAGTCAGCGAGGATCAGCGAAATTGGAGGCTGGTATCTTCTCTTCCCGATTTGATCCCGGAGGAAATGAAAGCGGATCTCAGCATTCCTGAAAACATGGAAAAATTACGTCGCGCGCGCTTGCGGGAAGATGAAAGACAATACGGTGATAGAAGACAGCTGGGCGGTAAAGAGTTGGAGGAGGCGATCCGCAAACGACGCTCCGGAAACGAACGGCGTGATTCGGAAACCTATGATACGTTGCGTCACCGTCAGATCAAAACCCAAACCAATCAATTGATCCGGCCGCAAAAGAAGAGTTACCGAAAACCGGCAATGGTGTTGGCGTTAAGTGTGGTCACGGTCTTTGGTGCGGCATTGATGTATTCACAGCCACCGCAGCAAATCAATATCAATCATTGCGAACTAGAAGCGCAACCCTCTGTAAACTGGAGTAATTGCCGGCTCGAAGGACTGCAGTTAAATGCTGTGGATTTGCACGGCGCCAAGTTGCAAAACACTTCGTTGATTGCAGCGCAACTGCGCGGTGCAAATTTGTCCCAAGCGCTTATGTCTTACAGCAACTTGCTTTCTGCTGATATCAGCAATAGCAATTTGTCCAAAGCGGTGCTTGTGGGTGCGGTATTACGTAAGGCGAATTTAAGTGCTGCCAGTTTGCGCGATAGTGATTTGAGCTATGCTATCTTACAAGATGTGGATTTAAGCAACGCTGATTTGCGTAATGCCAACATGGCGAACGCGGTGTTAACCGGCGCGAATGTTACCAACACCAATTTTAGTGGCGCCAAACTCGGTAATGCCATTTGGTTGGATAACAGTGTCTGTGCGCCTGAGTCTGTTGGTAAGTGTATTTTCTTGCCGTCGCAAGAGAATAAATGACCACTAAGCCACAAAGGATAAGAAGGGTTATTTGCAAAGAGTTCGTGGCAAAAAATAGTTCCAATACCAATAGGTTTAGACTATATCCTGCTGCCCAAAAGATTCCGTCGTGTAGCGGTAAACTTGCAGGCTATCCGTCCAATAATCCATAGGCAGTCCCGCCTTGCGTTTTAAGTGCGTAAAGAACTGCTTTGCCTCAGGCAACTGCTCCCACACCGATGGTAGAAAAGTGCCTCTATGGTTGCCGTCTTGCAATATCAGCCCGTCGACACCGGGGCGCAGTTGCGCAATCAAGTCGTTCTCCGATGAAAATCGCATAGGTTCGGCAGGGGTCAATATGGATATATGTATATCCAGGCGCGGATACTCTTTTTCGCTAAGCGGAAAAAACCGCGGATCGGAGAAGGCGGCAGCGTGGGCGTTGTAGGCGACGTCGTTGACCAATGCTTGATGTGCCTCCAACGTTCCTATACAGCCGCGCAGTTCGCCATCTATTTCCAGAGTAACAAATGTCGCCCGGATTTGTTGCAGCGTCACATCGAAATTATTCGGATCGACCGGGAGTTTTTTCCGCCCGCCGGACTGCAAACCGTATTCGATGGCGCGTTTTACCAGGTTCAGGAGCGTCTGCCGGTCTGTGTTACTCAAAGACATAAGAGCCGTATCCCACCACTTGATTTCTTGGCCCGGCCGTGTCGCCGGAGTTACGGCAATCCACGGTAGTGGCGTGCAAGGCATGTTTTTTTGCCGCGTACA
>Ga0209536_100005116_pt1 | contig 20503 bp, 22 predicted proteins | sample DeeMarSeWOR28_12_FD_187461 | JGI IMG/M metagenome (GOLD analysis project Ga0209536, IMG submission 187461) | Marine sediment microbial communities from White Oak River estuary, North Carolina - WOR-2-8_12 (SPAdes) (version 2) | ecosystem: Environmental > Aquatic > Marine > Intertidal zone >...
GCAGGTGACGGTGGGCTCGGTTGAACTGAATATGCGGTTCCCGGGTCAGTATTATGATCAGGAGACCGGGCTGCATTACAACTATTATCGTTATTATGAGCCGGCTACAGGGAGATACTTGACGAGTGACCCTATTGGGCTGGCTGGTGGGTTAAATACTTATCTATATGCGGCTGGTAATTCGTTAAGATTTATTGATCCGGCAGGCTTGGCTGTGGGGGGTTCGTGGTTGAAGAGTCCGCGGTTCAATATACAAGACGCGGGTATCGATGACTGGGATTTTGCATCACCGACATTCTCAGGTCTTGGGTATTTGAAATTCATTCGACTGCAGGGTCATGCGTACGGTTATATTAATGTTGACGTGAAATGCAGGGATTCTTGTGAGGAATGGGAGGTTCATAACAGAATCCCTGTTGCTGCGCGTGGAAAATTCGATGTTGGTCCCAATTTATATGCGCTAGGGGCTGGGTTTTTGGCGGGACCATATATCGGTGTCTCAGTTAATATGGCTGCAGCAGGAGCTGCTGTTCTTGAATCAGAGCACTATTACCTGAGCCTTGTGCAGCAAAAGGCTGGCTCGATTATTTCTGCGTTGCTTGATAATGGCCCAACTTTAATTTGCCTTGGTAGTAACAAATGATACTTGGTAAATACCTGTGCACTTGTATTTTTATCTTTTTATATGTCGGCGTGATATTGTCGTTATTCTTTCGTGCATATTTGCGGCAGAAGTTGCTCAAGGACTATAGTGAGATAAAAAAGGGATATTTGACGGATGGGGTATCTAACCGTCTGCTTAGAACAGTATTAGCCATCCCGCGACAGATGCATGCGCTCAGAGATTTAGGGGAAACAATTGTCGACAGGCCCGAGTCGGTAAAGAGGCGATATAAATATTTTCTTATTATTAACTGGGTCGCGATTGTTCTATTGGCGTTGCTAGTTGTCTTTTCTTTTGTCGCGCACAAGTTGTGTGGGTCTTGAAAAGATTGATGATTCGGATGCTCGTTGAGGCGATCTTGAATCTACTGAGTAGCTTGCCAAAGGGGGATGAATTAAATTCGACCCACTTTGGGGTGCTAAGCGGCCGATAGTTTTGGTCTGCTAAAGTTGTTTCTGATTTTCCGCGTACGTCGGGCAAGCTGTGGGATCTAGATGAATTTGTCCCCATTATGCGATATCTCAGTGTTCGCGCTTGCCAAACACCTCGAATCTCTAGCGGCGTCTGCGTCCGTGTTTCGCTCGCGGGTCGTCGAATCGCACGCGCAGGGGGCGTTCGGCATTGCCAGCCATGTTGCCATCCAGTGCGGCCTGAGCTGCACGGGCCTCGTGTCCTTCCATTTCGACGAGGCCAAAGCCTCTGCATTTTCCGGTGAAGATGTCGGATGCCACGCTGATGGAACGCACTGTGCCGAAGGCGGAAAACATCTCGCGTACCGAGTCTTCACTTGCATCCTGGGGCAGGTTGCCGATAAACATTTTTTTCATGGTTATTCCTCCGGGCAACAGTCTTGCGATGAGCGTTGCCCAAAAAAAGAACCCCGCTACGAAGCGGGGTCTTTTTGCCTGTTAGGGCCTGACAGCCTGTTAGTTGGCTGTGACGTTGGTGGCCTGCAGCCCCTTGGGGCCTTTTTCCACGTCGAAACTCACTGACTGTCCTTCCTGCAGGGTCTTGAAACCGCCACCCTGGATTACGGAGAAATGTACGAATACATCATCGCCGCCATCAGAAGGTGAGATAAAGCCAAAACCCTTGGATTCGTTGAACCACTTAACGGTACCTGTCGTCATTATAAATTACCTTTGAAATATGAATAAAAAACCAATCAATTGCAGATCTCGGGAAAGGAAAATTACAGGAGATACCGAAGTGGGTCTTCTGAGTAGACCTAAAGGACTTGCAACTAATTTGTAACACAGACGGGGCTTGCTAACAGAATCGTTTACCGGCTTCCCGTCTGATACAGCTAGAGTATATGTTAAGTCTGGGAATAACAAGCAATTTCTTTGCCCAAGAGCAGATTTATTTCGAGCCGGGTGGCAGCGGGAGTACGGGGACAGTATTAAATCCTGTCCCCGTCCCGGGATCCTGAACTGATGTTGCTGGTGAATGCTGAAGTTCTGCAGGTGCATGCCCTGCAAACCTGGGCTGCCACACGCTGGCTGGCCTGCACATCGATGCCCGATCGGGGCTTTCGTCACTCGTCCCGCGAGTTGCCGCCAAACAGTGCTGCGTTGTCCCTGTCCTGACCGGGGCGGCGGTGCTGCGGATTTGCCGCGGAATTGCCGGATTTGCGCCGGACCTGTTTGCGTGCGGGTTTCCAGGCAGTGCGCTTCTCCCCGGGACGGGCCGGCCCGGCGGCGCGGCGCGAAGGTGCCTTGGCCGGAGATTTGCCCCGGCTGCGACTCTCGGTCTGTTTGCGAGGCTGGGAACGACCCTTGCCGCTCCTGCCGTTCACTATGGGTTCGGCACGAATGGCGGGATCCGGGGTATAGCCATCCAGAACCACCTTGGGGATGTCGCGCTTCAACAGTCTTTCGATATCCCGCAGCAGCTTGTGCTCGTCCACGCACACCAGGGAAACGGCTTCACCCTCGTTGCCGGCGCGACCGGTCCGGCCAATGCGGTGAACGTAGTCTTCCGGCACGTTGGGCAGTTCGTAGTTCACGACATGGGGCAGCTGATCAATATCCAGGCCACGTGCCGCGATATCAGTGGCTACCAGAATCCGAACGTCACCGCTCTTGAACTCGGCCAGCGCACGGGTGCGGGCGGCCTGGCTTTTGTTGCCATGGATGGCGGCGGCACTCAGGCCATCTTTATCCAGTTGCTCGGCCAGGCGGTTGGCGCCGTGCTTGGTGCGGGTGAACACCAGTACCTGGCGCCAGTTTTGCGAGCCGATCATGTGGCTCAGCATCTCGCGCTTGCGGTGCCTGTCGACCGGGTGAACTACCTGTTCGATTCGCCCGGCAGTGTTGTGGCAGTGTGGCACCTCGATCAGTTCGGGGCGGTTGAGCAGCCGGTCGGCAAGCTGTTTGATCTCGCTGGAGAAGGTCGCGGAGAACAGCAGGTTCTGGCGGTCACCGTTGCTGGGCAGCAGTGCCAGCACCTTGCGGATATCGTGGATGAAGCCCATATCCAGCATGCGATCGGCTTCGTCCAGTACCAGGATCTCGATCTGCGACAGATCCACTGTCTTCTGGCTGGCGTGATCCAGCAGCCTGCCCGGCGTCGCTACCAGGATATCGACGCCGCGCCGCAGCTTTTCTATCTGCGGGTTGATCTTGACTCCGCCGAAGATCACAGCCGACTGCAGCGGCAGATGACGACCGTAGGTGTTCACGCTGTCGCCCACCTGGGCCGCCAGTTCACGCGTTGGAGTCAGGACCAGGGCCCGTACCGGGCGTCGACCGTTCCTGGCGGGTTTTTCGCTCAGCCGCTGCAGCAGCGGCAGGGTGAAACCTGCCGTCTTGCCGGTGCCGGTCTGTGCGCCGGCCAAAACATCCTTGCCCTGCAGGATGACGGGAATCGCCTTGCGCTGCACAGGTGTGGGTTCACTGTAACCCTGCTCGCCGATGGCACGCAGGAGTCCGGCCGAAAGGCCGAGGGTATCAAATGACATAGGTGTATAGCTCCAGTCTTGCCCTCCCAACGGCAGCATGTGCTGGCGGGAGCCGGTCCGGGCTGGATAAGGTAAGTCTTGTGTAGCGGGAGGCCCTGATGAAGGCGGGGGCAAACGGCTCAAGAGTTGTTCCGGCGACGTAACATCGCTAAGGGTGCTAACCGGTCAGGCACCCGGAATGCGCGTACTATAGCAGAAACCAGGCTATTGGTCCGTTTTCTTTCTCTTTTTCGCCTTGTGCCCGTCTCTTTTGCCTTTCACGTGCTGGCCCGGCCGTGAGATGTCCAGGCGCTGATTGCATACCCGGGTCTTCCTGAGGTCCTGAAACACTTCTTTCGGCATGCCCAGCGGCAGGTCGACCAGGCTGAAGTCGGTGTGAATATCGATATGGCCGATGTGCTGGGCATCCAGTCCCGCCTCATTGGCAATGGCGCCGACGATGTTGCCGGGCTTGACGCCGTGCTTGTGTCCTACCTCGATACGAAACTGTTCCATACCCTTGGCGGGTCGTTTCTGCCGCTTTCGCTCACGCGGTTCACCACCTTCCCTGCGCTGTTCTTTCCCGGGCCTGGATCGGACAGGCTTCTCTTTATCCGGCTGCAGCAGCAACGGCCGATCACCGATGGATATTTTGGCAAGCGCCGCGGCAATCTCGACTGCCGGCACATCATGCTCCTGCTGGTACTGCTCCACCAGGCCTTGCATAAAATCCAGTTCGCCGGCGGCCAGCGTGTCGCTGATACTCTGTTTGAAAGCGGCGATACGCTGATTGTTTACCATCTCGGTTGAAGGCAGCGCGAGCGGCTTGATCTTCTGCCGCGTTGCCTTTTCGATGGCACTGAGCATCCGCCGTTCCCGGGGCGCCACAAACAGGATGGCATCGCCCTGGCGGCCTGCCCGGCCGGTGCGGCCGATACGATGGATATAGGCCTCGGTGTCGTAGGGGATATCGTAGTTGATCACGTGACTGATGCGTTCCACGTCCAGGCCGCGTGCGGCGACATCGGTGGCAACCAGGATATCCAGTGAGCCCTTTTTCAGGCGCTCGACCATCTGCTCCCGCTGTTTTTGCGCCATGTCGCCGTTCAGCGCCGCGACCGCGTAACCTCTGGCCTCCAGGCGTTCGGCCAGTTCCGTCGTGGCGGTCTTGGTGCGTACAAACATGAGCAGGGCGTCGAACGGCTCCACCTCCAGGATCCGGGTCAGCGCGTCCAGCTTGTGCAGGCCACTGACCAGCCAGTAACGCTGGCGGATGGTCTCGGCGGTCGCGGTGCGGGCCTTGATGGCAATCTCCTGCGGGTCGTGCAGGTGCCGTCGCGCGATGCGCTGTATCTGTTGCGGCATGGTTGCCGAAAACAGCGCCATCTGGCGCTTTTCCGGTGTCTGCTCCAGGATCCACTCGACATCGTCGATGAACCCCATGCGCAGCATCTCGTCCGCTTCATCCAGTACCAGCGCCTGCAGGGCATCCAGCTTCAGCGTGCCCTTGCGCATGTGGTCCATTACCCGTCCCGGGGTGCCGACCACGGCATGCACGCCGCGTTTCAGCTGGCTTATCTGCCGGGCATAATCCTGGCCGCCGTAGATCGGCAGCACGTGAAATCCTTTCATGTGCGAGGCATAGCGCTGAAAGGCCTCGGCCACCTGGATCGCCAGTTCGCGGGTTGGGGTGAGTACCATCACCTGTACCTGCGGGCGCTTGATGTCGATACGCGATAGCAGGGGCAGTGCAAAGGCGGCGGTCTTGCCGGTGCCGGTGGGGGCATGCCCCAGCAGGTCCAGTCCTCTCAGCAGGTGAGGGATGGTCTGTGCCTGGATTGGTGTGGGGGTTTCGTAGCCGACTTCATCGAGCGCGGTCAACAGGGGTGCAGGCAGATTCAGCTCCTGGAAGCTGGAGACGGGTGGGCTGGCATCGGACATCGGGGGTTCCTGGTAAGAGGGGGCACGGTCATGGGCGTGACCGGGCGGCGCAGTATAATGCGCTATCCAGCAATTATAACAGCCCCACCGAAAAGATAATGAATTCAAGACAGATATGGGTCGACGCCGATGCCTGCCCGAAAGTGATCAAGGAAATCCTGTATCGTGCCGCGGACCGGGTTGGCATGTCCCTGACCCTGGTTGCCAACCAGCCACTCCAGGTCCCGCGGTCCCGCCATATCCGTTCGGTGCAGGTCGCTGCCGGGTTTGATGTCGCCGACAACCATATTGTGCAACAGGCGCGGGCCGGTGACCTGGTGATAACTGCGGATATCCCGCTGGCTGCCGAGGTGATCGCCAGGGGCTGCCTGGCCCTGAACCCGCGCGGCGATCTCTACACCGAGGAAAATATCCGCCAGCGTCTCAGCATGCGGGATTTCATGGACACCCTTCGCGGCAGCGGGGTGAATACCGGCGGACCGGCGACGCTCAGTCAGGCTGACCGGCAGGCCTTTGCCAATCAGCTGGACCGCCTGCTGGCCAGGTAACGGGGGAGCGGGTGGGTCCCGCTGCAGCTGCCCGTTATTTTCCGTCAGAAGTTGTTAAGGAAGAACGGAATCAGCAGCGCATTGACCAGATCGATAAAGAAGGCGGCAACCAGTGGCACGATGATAAAGGCCGTGTGCGATGCGCCGTAGTGCTGTGTCACCGCCGCCATGTTTGCCATTGCCGTCGGGGTGGCACCCAGCGAGATGCCGCCGAAACCGGCAGAGACGACGGCCGCATCGTAGTTGCGTCCCATGAGCGGGAAGACGATGTAGATATTCACCAGGATGGCCACTGCGAACTGCGCCGCGAGAATGGTAATGATGGGGCCTGCAAGATCGATCAGGGTCCACAACTGCATGCTCATCAGCGACATGGCAAGGAACGTGCCGAGGGAGATTTCGGCGATCAGCGCCATTGCCGGGGTGCGCGTGGGCCATTGTGTGCCGGATATGCGCGGGAAATTCTTCGGGATCAGGTTGGTGATCAGGATGCCCGCAAACAGACAGGTTACGAACAGCGGCAGCTTGAGGCCAAGATTCTCCAGGCCCGAGTTGAGCAGCAGGCCGACAATGGCGGAGATATGTATGGCGAGCACGGCGTCGAGAAAATCCAGGTGGGTAACGGTCTTTGAGGGCTGGTCATCCAGTTCGCCGACATCCATCGGCTCTGTTTTGACTGGCGTCAGCTTATGACGGTTGATGAGTAACTTGGCGATCGGGCCACCCATGAGGCTGGCGAGAATCAGGCCGAATGTGGCGCAGGCTATGCCGATTTCCATGGCATTGCCGACGCCGAAGTCCTCGGCGATTCTCGGCGCCCAGGCGATGGCGGTGCCATGGCCGCCGATCAGTGAAACCGTCCCGCCCAGCATGCCGACCGCCGTGGGCAGGTCGAACAGCGCGGCAACAGAGACGCCGGTCAGGTTCTGCACGAACATATAGGCGACGGTGATCGACAGCAGAATCACCAGGGGTTTGCCGCCGGCCAGCAGGTCCCTGAAGCTGGCGTTAATACCGATTGTCGTGAAGAAGTAGACCAGCAGAATGTCACGGGCCGCCAGATGGAATTCGACCTCGATGCCGGTGAAGATGTAGACCAGCAGAAACAGCAGGGTGAAGAGCAGCCCACCGGACACCGGTTCCGGTATGCTGAAGTTCTTGAGAAAGCCGATGGCATCGTTCAGTCGCTTGCCGGCAAACAGCACCACGATGCCAAGCGTTACCGATAACAAGCCGCTTATCTGTAAAGTGCCGTCAACGAGTTCCACCGCTGCTCCTTGCTTGGCCTCTATCCAGCGATCAGCCGGACCAGGGGTAAGTCACGTAAGTGTCATGCAGGAACGAAGGATACTGAAAAACACTTGGAAAAAGTACTTGACTGAATTGGTCGGAGTGAGAGGATTCGAACTTCCTACCCCTGCCTCGCGAATTCCGTAACCCTCTCCAGGGTCTTTTAAAATCAACTGCATACGCACACCTGCCCCGCGGGTTTGTGACTCAAATGGACTCGAAATGCCTGTACGTGACCTGAGTGCGTCACGATCGGGTCACGTTGGTGTACGACTATTTATTCAGTAAGGAAATTCCCCGGCTATGCCGGGGGACTCCGATGGGTTAGACCTATATGGTGGTCGGCCTGAATCTCGAATCTCCACCAAGAAAAGGAGATTCACACATGAATGAGTATCTGAGTCTGAGTCATACTACATGGGACTGTAAGTATCACGTAGTATTTATCCAGAAATGTCGCAAGCAAGAGGGAATCTCGTATCGTAGAAGGTCATTTGATGCCGGATCATGTGCATATGTGTGTCAGTATTCCGCCGAAGTATGCGGTGGCACATGTGGTGGGGTATCTCAAGGGCAAGAGTGCGATACAGGTGGCACGTCGTTTTGGCGGTAGGAAGCGCAATTTTACCGGTGGGCACTTCTGGGCCCGAGGGTATTTTGTATCGACGGTGGGATTGGATGAAGCGATGGTCAGGGTGTATATCCGTAATCAGGAATCTGGGGACAGGCGCTATGATCAGATGCAGTTTGGATTGGAGGGGTGATAGCCGCCCTGGGCGGCGCCAGGTTTTACAGGCGCCTTTGAGGCACTCACCCAATAAGCCCCCGGCTTTGCCTGGTGTAATTTAACACTTTTGATAGGCGCAGAAATACAAATGAACCGGCTCAATCCCAACAAGTTGTTGACTTCCAGGTGGACAACCGCTCAACGCTGGACAGCGTGAACGGCATTTCATCGTGACCCGGCTGATTCGTACCGAGGATGAAACCATCATCGGCTGTGTACTTGAAGCCGTGATCAACAAAAACACCTAAGAAATTGACTGGCGGGAACTCCAGGATTCGACACGCTGGATCACGGGATGGAAATGATGCCCGGGGCCGACAATCGTTGATAAATCTTTTCGCTGGCCTCAGCATAATGTGCTTTCCTGTATCACGTCAGCATGATCAAAGTAATCATACGTATTGAGATATTATTTTCCTGACGATTCCGTCATCTGCGTTAAACAGCCCAGATGACCGGAACCGTCTAAATATGAGGAATTACAAGCATGAAAAAACCGATCATCTGGCTTTTGGCAGGAACTGTTATTCTTGCGGCCATATTGTGGGGGCCGATCATGAGTAATGTTGAGCAGGCCAAGTACGATGTGTTTGAAACACATGGAGTAATTGAAATTCGTGACTATGCTCCAATGATCGTTGCAGAAGTTAGCGTGCCTGGCGATCGTGAGAAAGCTATAAGCGATGGGTTCCGGCTGATTGCGGATTATATTTTCGGCAACAATATATCGTCTCAGGAAGTGGCAATGACTGCACCTGTTATTCAGCAGCCAGGTGAGAAAATCGCCATGACGGCACCCGTCATCCAGCAAGGCGGTGAGGGGCTTTGGGTGGTGCGGTTTGTTATGCCCTCTGCTTATACGATGCAAACGCTCCCGAAGCCGAATAATTCCGAAGTAATCCTTAAAGAGATTGCCGGGAAACGATTCGCGGTTATTCGTTTTTCTGGCCTTGCAAGGGCCAATAGCCTTGCAGCTCATACCAAAGAGCTGGAAGCGTTCATTCTGGAAAATAATCTGCAGACTGTCTCGGAACCGACTTACGCTTTTTTCAATCCACCCTGGACCTTGCCATTTTTGCGTCGCAACGAGGTTATGATTGAGATTAGCAGATAGACATTCCTGCGTGCATGCAGGGAGCATAATCCACGCATTTCGAAAGAATTCACCTGGGAGCCGGCCGTCACATTGGTATCCCGGCTGCTGAATTCCCCAATACGGCCACACTCAGGCCACTCTCCACCGCCGGCCTTCAGCCCTTTCCCCGAATCCACGGGCCATCCGGCCGCAATCACTCCAGCCCGCCTCCTTCTCGGGCCAGCAGCCTTGCAGGCTGATCTGAATTTACCCGGTGAATTTGACCGAATCGAACGCCTGTGTCCCAACCCGACCCACTCGGCAGCATCGACCCGCGCCAGTGACAGTTCTAAGCAAACACACCGTGGTAGTGGGTCGGATTCACCACGGGTCGCGGCACCAGCGCCGTGAGGCAGGTGGTGTAGTAGCACATCCGTTCCTGCGTCTGTCGCTCATAACGGCTGTGGTAGCCGCCTTGGTAGCTGACTTCAGAACATTTGCAGCACGGCGACGTTCTGGAATTGGCTGACCACATAAAAGGATTCAACTTCAAGTTTCAGCAGCACGCAGTCTGTGGCGCTCACGAAATCACTCAGGTCCGGGTGTTTGTCAAGGTAAAGCTGCAACAGTTCGCCACGTCGTGTCACATCGACCTCGCTGACCATGCCCTGGGCGGAGGTGGCCACGGTATTGTGATAATCGGCCGACTTGTTGGTGCGGTTATCGATCAGCAATGAGGCGTGCGGGTTCGTCAGGAGGTTTGCGTGTTTCCGGGTCTCCCGGTAGGTTGCGAACACGATCCAGCGCAAGTCAGGGGTGACGGCGAAGGCCATCAGACTGGTATAGGGTTGTCGGTCATGCTGTGTCGCCAGCACACCCTGGGCCTGGGTATCCAGCAGAGTTCGAACCGTCTGTCGCAGTTGCTCCTGTGTTGTCATCGTCAAACCCGTTGCCAACCAGCAGACATCCTGTCGATCACAAGAGTCTGCAAAGCAAAGTAGGAGAGGGTGTCAGAGCACATTTGCATAGTATATTAGATAAAAATGTGATCTGGCGCCATTCACTTACTATTCTCTGTCGTACAACAACATGTCACGGGTTCTTTCGCATATGCACCCGGAACCGTATGACATCAAGTGACTCATACAGGGGCGAATATATCCGCAATAATTGCCCGTAATACTGGCCGCAGTTCGTTACTTCGGTCGCTGCAGTTGTTGATAACATTTATTTTGCGGGAAGGTAATGCTGCAAAATGAGAAGCCGCAGCAACTGGAGACAGGTATGGACCAGAAGGATACCGCGCAAATCAAGTGTCGCAAATGTGCAGGTCTTGAACATCTGGACTTCGATTTCAGTTATGCTTTCCAGCCTATAGTCGATATCGGCAAAGGTCGCATCTTTTCCTGTGGAGCCCTGGTGCGCGGGGTATCTAATGAACCTGCGGGAGAAATCTATCAGAAGGTCAACCAGGACAATCTTTACCGTTTCGACCAGAGTTGCCGGGTCAAGGCCATCGACCTGGCCAGCAGGCTCGGCATCGACTGCCGGCTCAATATCAACTTCTTCCCCAACGCAGTCTATCAGCCGGAGCTGTGTATCCGCACCACCGTGGCTGCGGCCAGGGCAAAGGGCTTTCCCATTGAAAATATCGTATTCGAGGTGATCGAGGGCGAGGCGATCCGCGGCCATGCGCACCTGTCAAATATCATCAACTACTACAAAAAACAGGGCTTCAGTACGGCCATCGACGATTTCGGTTCGGGGTATGCGGGCCTCAACCTGCTTGCTGAATACCGGCCCGACTTCATCAGGCTGGACAGGAAACTGGTCACAGGCATACATCTGAGTCCGCCGCGTCAGGCAATTGCACGCGCTGTTATACAGGTTTGCCGGGATTTGCATATCGGCCTGCTGGCCGAGGGTGTGGAGGACATCAGCGAGGTCGCCTGGTTTGCCAAGCAGGGCGTGGAACTGTTTCAGGGCAACTACTCTGCGGACCCCGGATTCGAGATTTTGCCCGATGTGCCGGCGGAGCGACTGAATATCAGCCTGTAGCCGGATTAAGGGCAGGGCAGTCACCTGCATTTTTCTTTTGATCCGGTCTTACAGGCTGTTGCGCAGCATCAGCTCTTCAGGGTGAGGCTCGAGGTAATGCTGGCGTGTGATATAGGGGTCGGGATGACGCCTGAGGTGGTGCTTGAGGAGCGTAATGGGCACGATGAGGGGGATTTGCCCGTGCCGGTATTTCTCGACTACCTCGAGCAGTTCCGCCTTGTCGTCGCCATCGATCTCTTCCTTGAGAAAGCCCATGATATGCTGCAGGACATTGCTGTGAAGCTTGCGTGTGGCGCGCTTCTTCATTGCCGTCATCAGCTGTGTGGCATAACGCTCCGCAAGTTGCGGGAGATCGGCACTGCCGGATTCGGCCACGATTCGCCCGAGCGCGCGATAGGCTGCCTCGTCGTGAGCCAGGACGCTGAACTTGTGGTTGGTGTGAAAATCGACCAGTCTGGCCGGCGTCAGTCCCGACCGGAGCAGTGACTGCCAGCGATGATAGACAAATATTCGCTCGATGAAGTTTTCACGCAATACCGGATCCATAAGCCGGCCTTCCTCCTCGGTCGGGAGCAGTGGAAGCGCCTGCATAATTGCCTGTGCATAGAGTCCCGAGCCCGAATCTACCGGCATACCCTTGGCGGAATAGATCTTGACCCGCTCCATCCCGCAACTGGGTGATGCGCGCTTGAAGATATATCCGCTGACATCGGTCAGTTGGGTAGCGACCGTGTGAGCATACTCCACCAGATCTTCGGTGACATCGACTGTCGGATCCTTGACGCCGACCGCACGCACCTGTCCGTCATTCAACAGCAGGCGAATGGGAGGGCGGGGCACGCCCAGTCCGATTGCCACCTCCGGGCAAAACGGGATCAGTTCAAAGTGGCGGGCGAGGGTCTTGGTGAGGTAACCGTTGTGTTTATGCCCTCCGTTGAAGCGTACCTCCTCACCGAGCAGGCAACTGCTGGTGGCAACCCGAATTGGCTGGTTTTTTTCTGTTGTTGTATCAGTCATGGTGTCTCGCGCAGGTTGTGATCAGCCGTCTGGCTGGATTGTATCCGATGCCTCGCTACCAATCCCATAGACACCTTGACGAGTATGCCCGCGAGGATATCGATAAGGAGCATTTATCGCCCTTTCTCGTTTTACTTAAAAAGTAATGGCGCCATCAGGTGATAATCGTCCATGCTATAGCAACTTGGTGTTGATATAGAAATCCCTTTGGTCATATGCTAGGTTTTCATCGCTTAACGGTTTCAAATTCCGGGTTTGAAGTACATCCAGATCTACGTAGACGTGCAAAATAAATTCATATCCACACTGCTAGTGATTGGCCTGATTCTGGCTCAGCTGGTCATTGAGCAGCACGCGGTCGACCTGGCCAGCCATGCAGACGATGAACCATGTGAATTATGCATGCTGTCTGCCGGACTGGGTCAGGCGCTGGGGCCAGAGCAAGCATTTGTCGAGCCTCAACCACTACATAGCCTGGCCGGTACCTGGCAGGAATACACCGATCTTGCGCCCGTTACGCCGACCTTCCTGGCCAGGGCACCTCCTTTCGACCTCCTCCCGATCTAAACACCCCATGTAGTTACACAAGTGTGGATGGGCGCCGGCCTGAGCCTGCCTCCTTCCGCAAAGCTTGCATGAAGAGGAGGACGTTATGCGTCTTGTATCTGTATGTATTGTGATTGTGCTTGCGTGGTCGCCATACTCCGCCGGAGCCGCCGACAGTGAAGAGCTGGAGTTGATCCGGCAACAGATCGAATCGCTGCGCAACGAATATGAATCCCGGATCCGAGCACTGGAACAGAATCTCGAGCAGGCCGAGACCCGTGCACGCGAGGCCGAAGCCGAACGCGCTGCACAGCAGGCCGAACCCACCAGCGCCGAACCGTCGCTGGCCAGTACCCTTCGGGAAAAGACCAATGCCTTCAACCCGGCCATCTCGCTGATCCTGCAGGGTTCAATGAACAGCTATTCCGAGGATCCCGAGAGCTACGGCATGCCGGGTTTCCAGATCGGCGGCGAGGCGGGGCTGGCGCCGGAGGGCCTGACCCTGGACGAGACCGAGCTAATGGCCTCGGCCAGTGTGGATCAGCTGTTCTATGCCGAAACGACCATAGCCCTGCATGAGGACGAAGAGGATGGTACGGAGATCGATGTCGAGGAGGCCTTCTTCGAACCCACGATGCTGCCGGCAGGGCTTGGGGGCCGCGCCGGCCGGTTCTACTCCGGAATCGGTTATCTCAACCCTGTCCACACGCATGCCTGGGATTTTCGCGATGAGCCGCTGGCCTACCGTGCCTTCCTTGGCAAACAGTATCGCGATGACGGCATACGTCTGAACTGGACGGCGCCCACGGACCTGTATCTTAATATCGGCGCCGAGACCCTGGCCGGCAACGAGTTCCCGGCCGGTGACTCGGAAAGCGTCAAGGGCGATGTGCAGACCCTGTTTCTCGACCTCGGCGGTGATGTCGGTAACAGCCATGCATGGCAGGCCGGCCTGTCGGCACTGACGGCTGATGTGCATGACCGCAGGAGCGGCCACGGGCATGGTCACGGCGACGAGGGCGGTGCGTCATTTTCCGGCGACTCGGATCTGTACATTGCCGATCTGGTCTGGAAATGGGCTCCGGAGGGTAATCCCCGGCAGCGTAACTTCACCTTCCAGACAGAGCTGTTTTACCGGGAGGAAGACGGGCCGGTGAAATTCAGCGAGGATGGCAACCAGGCCAGGCTGGATTATGACGGTGAGCAGATGGGCCTGTATGTCCAGGGGGTCTACCAGTTCATGCCGCGATGGCGCATCGGTGCCCGCTATGACTGGCTGGATGCCGACAATGATCTCCGTATCACCGATCTCGGTGGCTTTGATGATCCGGACGAGGTAATCGAGGAATCCGGCCTGGATGACGATGGCCACAATCCGGAGCGCTACAGCCTCATGCTCGACTGGAGTCCCAGCGAATTCAGCCGACTGCGGGCGCAGTACAACCGCGACGAGTCCCGTCCGAATGACACGGATCACCAGTGGACCCTGCAATACATCATGAGCCTCGGCGCCCATGGCGCACACGAGTTCTAGGGAGGCAGCTCATGAAAAGAACAGGCTTGCACTTGCTGATCGTTGTGCTGCTCTGCGCTGTCAGCACGGGCATCCGGGCCGGGATTGATGTCTTCACCTGCGAACCCGAATGGGCCGCGCTTGTCAGCGAAGTCGGCGGCGAACATGTCAATGCCAGCAGCGCCACCACCGCGCTGCAGGATGTACACCACATCCAGGCGCGCCCCAGCCTGATCGCAAGGTTACGCAAGGCAGACCTGCTGATCTGTACCGGCGCCGGGCTGGAGGAAGGCTGGCTACCGGTCCTGCAGCGACGAGCGAACAATCCCCGTGTCCGGAAGGGAGCAGTCGGTTATCTGGAGGCAGCACAGTATGTCGACCTGCTGGACCGCCCTGCCCGTCTCGACCGGTCCGAGGGTGACATTCACCCTGAAGGTAACCCGCACATCCAGCTCGACCCGCGGAATATCCTGAGTATCGCAGAAGTTATTACCGAACGACTTGCAGCAATCGACCCGACGAACGCCGAAGACTACCGGGCCGGTCTGGAGGTTTTCGCTAACCGCTGGGGAGAGGCCATCCAGCAATGGGAGGTGGCTGCGAGACCACTGAAAGGCATGCCCGTTGTTGTGCACCACAACTCGTGGGTCTACCTGCAGAACTGGCTGGGGTTTGAGGTGGTCGGGATCCTCGAGCCGAAGCCCGGCATCCCGCCATCCAGCACACATTTAAAGCAGTTACTAAACCAGCTGGATCAGCGTCGAGCGCGGATGGTAATCCGTTCGGCCTACCAGAATGCACGCGCATCCGACTGGCTCTCGCAACGCGCAGGCATTCCAGCAGTGCTGTTGCCATCAACCGTGGGGGGTACTGAGGTGGCCAGCGATCTGTTCGGTCTCTTCCAGGACATTGTCCAGCGACTGCTTGAGGCTGCCCAATGAACCCGGAGGGACTGGATATCAGCATCCTCGGCCCGGCTTTCGTAGCCGGACTGCTGGTGCTGTCCACACACGTACCGCTGGGACGGCAGGTACTGGCTCGTGGAATTATCTTTATCGATCTGGCGATTGCACAGATTGCCGGCCTGGGCGTGATCGCGGCCCATGCCTTTGGCTGGGAACCTGGCGGGTGGTCTGTCCAGGTTGCCGCCTTTGCCACTGCCCTGGTGGGCGCATTCTCCTTGTACTGGTGTGAGCAACGCTGGCCAGAAGTACAGGAGGCCATCATCGGGACAGTGTTCATCGTCGCGGCCAGCGCCGGCGTCCTGATGCTGGCTGGCAACCCGCATGCCGGCGACCATCTCAAGGATCTGATGGTCGGACAAATACTATGGGTTGATTATCAGCAATTATCCCTGGTGGCACTTCTATACGCCGTGGTACTGCTGCTCTGGTTCATGTCAATCAAAACCGGACGGCAATTGCTGTTTTATTTGCTGTTTGCCTTGACCGTTACAGCATCCGTGCAACTGGTAGGGATTTATCTTGTATTTGCGAGCCTTATCATACCGGCACTTACGGTACGACACGCAGGGAAGCATGCATTATGGATCGCGTATTGCCTGGGTGCAGTCGGGTATGCACTGGGCCTGTCTGTGTCAGCATTATTTGATGCACCGGCAGGACCAGCAATCGTCCTAATTCTGGCATTGCTAGCTGTATTCTTCCACACAACCAGGAAACTTGTGAGCCCGGCATGATGTCAACGATATATCTACGGTATTTCGACACGATCAATGTAGGTGCCAGGGTTGTCCGTATCCTGTGGACGATAATATGGAGGGCCCTTTGGCGGGGATGTGTTATCTGCCACCACAATATCCGCCAAACCATCGCCACTCACATCGGCTATAGCGACATCCTCCGGTCCATCCAGGCCCGGATAATTTGCAGCATCGAGGAATATTCCAGGCGCCAGTGGATTCTGCAACAAAACCGATATGCTGCCCGCGCCCGTTTCATCATTTGCGACCACAAGATCCGGCAGAAAGTCATCATTTAGATTACCGATAGCCACTGCCGTGGAGTTTATACCTGTATCGTAGTGCACAGCAGGCTGGAATGATCCCGTATTCAGCGGATTTTGCATGAGCAATGAAGCTGTGCAGCAACATCTGCCATAACCACCCGGCAGTCTGCACACACGTTCGCTATTTTTCTGAGATCCAGCAGAACAGAGACGTCTCCGGACAGAATCCGCCAGTCTGGAGATCGCTGCCTAACTGCGCTCCTTACACAGACGAACAATCAAACCTTCTTTATGAATTATTCCCTTACCAGGGTGACCTTCAGGCCGCTCTTCGTCTCACCTTGCAACGTCTTGTCATTAACGGGTTTCAGGACAGCTGTATGGTCAGTACAACCGCTCAGCACCCTGGACCTGAGAATCTTGAATACCAGTTTATCTGCCGAAGCCTTCTTGATGACAATGGGAAAAGGTTGACCGGAGCATAAATTCTTGAAATTCTGATGTTTCATATCCCAGGTTCCGTCCTGCTGATTGAGTATGACCGTCCCTTTCTGGGTTTTGCCTTTTGGAGTCACGAACTCGACACTCCATGTGCCAATGTACGGATTAGCTGCTTCCGCCAGGGTTGCGATAGGTAGCAGCAACAAACCGATGACAATCCATTCAATCTTTTTCATGCTTATACCTTTACTGGATCTCGATGATTGTTTTGTACCGCAATGATGAATCCTTGTATTTTTCACAATCCGGGCAAACCGGAAAAACGGAGTCGAAGAGCCATGCGGAACCGTGCAGTTGCACGGCCGGTCTCGGAACACTATTGATATCCGCTCCCATATCGCAAGTGTGGACAAGATATTGCCAGTTGCCAGTACTCACATTTGTGGCCAACAGCAGACGGTCAGCTTTCTCCGCAGAAGATTCTCTCTGGGCTATACCTGGAAATCAACAAGCGGGGCAAGAAGCCCCGCTTTCATTTGCATTAATTGAGACAGGCTAGTTCCCGGCTGCCTCCACCCCGAGGACCACGTCCTTTGCATCACCATATATCTCGAGCCAGGTTTCAACCATTTTTTTAGACTCCGGCCGGATATTCTCGACATCTTCATAGGGCATGGATCGTGTATGTGAATTACATTTACAGGTATAAAGCGACAAAGCGAGTCAGGCAAGTGGATGAAATTTATTCTCTGCATTGTGCAGCCTTGTTTGCAAAACACCATCTCCCTCGGAAATATCAATCATTAAATTTTTTGCGGTTCGTCAAAATCCTCCTGACAATGTCGCCGCACTGGCTGCAATTGCAGCAGCCAGAAATAATAAATACGCAAAGGCTGCCAAACCGCCAGCAAGTACGCCTGTTTTTACCGCGTCGTGCTCTTCCTCCGCGACCTCCCTGATTTGATCAATCTGGATTTCTATGGATGTGGCCTCAATGTCGCTACCCTCTGCAGGTTTTTGTTCTTGCCCGTCAGTCCATGCATCCGGTGTAACGGTTCTCTCCAGATCACCCGTGATTGCCTGCTCATTCAGGTCTGTAACAGTCAGTATATGAGATACACCATCTTCGGTTGTGATCTTTACTCGGCCACCAACACTGATCATGTTCCCACTTCGTATCTCCTCCTGTACGGTGGCACTATCCATGGAGACTGGCACAAGATTGATGCACCCGACAAGGAAGAACGGGAATAGAAACAAGCAAATGAGCGTATGAAAATCATACTTCGAGTTATTGAGGCTTTTCTTCATGATGCGCTCCCCCGGAAGCTGCCGTTCCGCAGCTACCAGTCTATGACTACTTTGCAGCAGGAATCACCCTTCCGGCAGTCCTGTCTTAGGGGCACTACAAACTATTTTTGCGACATACCTGGGAGATTGGAAAATGCATTAGTCAGCGAGTCTTGAATGCCAGTGTCTACCTCTGCCATCAGCTGTGCTCCGTTATCAGCCAACCACTCTGAAAGGGGGTGTTGTTCTGATCTATAACTCGCTGCCATCGCATCCCATGCCTCATCTTCTTTATTGTCAGGATTGTATTTCGTCAGTACCCATTGCATGGTGATATTAAGGCGAAGATTAGGGTTATTCTCGGCCTTTCCGTTCAACGACACGCTCATCGATGTGAGCACCATATTGATATCTGTCGCAGGGGAAACGGCGGTAGCTGCTTCAGTCTGCATATAACGTTCAGCGTTCCAATAGGCCGGAACAAAATTAATCTCTGTATCTAGTTCCTGTGCAGCCTGCAAGGCCCGCTCCTGTAGTACACGGCTTGCAAGATAATCCCGCGTCAGATCGGGCATCACCCTGTTGACTTCATACAGATGTATTGGCGCAGTGTCGACCTGCTCTAATTCCGTGTCCACAACGGCTCCTGCGATAGCTCCTGTAGTCCCTCCCATGAGAGCACCATCTGTTATAACTGCCCCCAGCACAATGGGGCAATCGGACCTCCCGCTGAGCAACCAATGAGGGCACCTGCACCAACCCCTGCTGCTGAGCCTACTCCAGCACCCGTTCCGGCGCCTACAGCAGAGTTCCTTAGTCGGTCCTCTGTTCGGTGAGATTATAGAGTTGGATGACGTCCTCGGCCTCACGAGGGCCACTGGACTCTGAGGGTACAACTACACCGATAGTCTCTACAGACGAGAGATCGGCGCGCGGTGAATAGCTAGAGGCGCAGCCTCCAGCAAGAAGAAGTGTTGCTCCAAATGCAAGGACAAGACGAAGGCGCATGAACATTCCCTGTCAGCCTATGAAACCTGCGCTTCAAAATAGCAAATATCCCAGATAAAACAACCAACTGGTTATCAGTTTCTCATTGAACCTGTTAATCGGGAATGAAGACGAGTTCTGGTGAGTCCCGGATGTTGTAAATTACCAAACAACATTACTTGCCATGCGGGTGCTACCAGGACTAACAGGAACTTATGCTGAACGGCTGGTTTGTGGCCAGAAACTGTCACCTGACAAGTTCACTCGGGCATTTTTCAGGAAGGGCTGGATTACTCAGGAAGTCACCGTTCCCTGGCAAGCCACCTAGTTCCGGAAAGCAGCAGAAACTGCCGTTCATAAAAAAGGCGGCTGCTTAGGGTCAGCCGCCTCAACAAGAACTGTTTCAGTGTTGAAACAGTAGCACACGTCTGAAAGGGGGATGGAGTAGACGTGTAATCACAATATATCGAGATAACCTTAAACAAACATTAAATTCAGATGCGGCATTTTGACACACCCTGTCGGATAGAACTGCTCAGGAATTTGCCGTTTGCTTCCTATAATCGCCATTTATGAGCACAACAAAAATATGACATTTAGCGAAATAAAGAGGTGCACCGATAACATGCAAGGGTTGTAAGAATGGCCTAGAGTCCTGCTGCTATAATTAAAACAGGAGGGTGAAAAAAAGAGGCAGCAAGCCGCAGAGGCTTAGCAAAGCCATAATAATAAAGATCTTCACCCCTCTGACGCCTCGGCAAGCACGGTGCTTGCAGGAGTAATCAGGAAGTCCTGAGAGCTCTGAAGGTGGGAGGAGAGCCACCAGCAAGACCGCCCAACTACCGGGGCGTTTCTATATTTGACATTCTAACCCTGACCATTGTTGGTCGGGTATTGGCATCCGGCCAAATCACTCAAGTATCTCACTGGCAAGGAACGGATTACCCCCGAAAGTCGTCGTTCCCTGGTTACCTGCGTGCTTCCGGAATGCAGCAACACCGGAAATTCACATTCTGTATTCAGCACCTCGATTCCTGGAGATATTCAGTCAACTTCGGCCTGTAACAGGGTTGTCTGAGTGACGATATCAACCCATCCGGCCGAAATATGAATCATTCTTTGCTGGCAAATAATACCTGATGCCTATATAGTCGTATCTGCTGCAGATTTTGACATTGGTTGTTTTGGTAGTTTCCTTCGCGTCACCCCTCAATTCCCCGTTTCATTGCCTGTATGCAACACTCTCTTTATTCACATTTTTAAAAGGTAAAAAGTATTATGGCTACAGGTACTGTTAAGTGGTTTAACGAATCCAAAGGCTTTGGCTTCATCTCCCCGGATAATGGCGGTGATGACGTATTTGTACATTTCAGTGTAATCCAAGGCTCAGGTTTTAAGACCTTGAGTGAAGGCCAACAGGTTACATTTGATGTACAG
>Ga0209536_100005118_pt1 | contig 20500 bp, 18 predicted proteins | sample DeeMarSeWOR28_12_FD_187461 | JGI IMG/M metagenome (GOLD analysis project Ga0209536, IMG submission 187461) | Marine sediment microbial communities from White Oak River estuary, North Carolina - WOR-2-8_12 (SPAdes) (version 2) | ecosystem: Environmental > Aquatic > Marine > Intertidal zone >...
GTGCTCGGTATAGAAGATGCTTATTCCTCTGATGCGTCTGACTTTATAAGAGATTTCAAAGGCGAAAAGTTTGACATAATAATCTTTTTCGAGGTCCTTGAGCATCTCCAAAACCCGAGAGAATTCATTTCGGGTCTGCAGAATATTTTAAAGGAAGATGGATATCTTGTCTTTAGCGTCCCCAACAGAGTAAGGCTTGCTTCTTCAAGAGATATCTGGGACTATCCTCCGCATCACCTGACCAGATGGGACGTCAGGAGCATCAATAATTTTCTGGAGGTGAATGGTTATTTTATGAAACAGGTAAAGACATCCCCTATTAATGCTGATAATTTAGTCAAGTTGATGAAATCAATCTTCGTAACAGAATCCATTGAAGAAACAATGAGACTGATCGATGACAACAAATCCAGTAATCGAAGGGCAACGGCATTTGCATTTAATACTTTGTTTAAACTGAAAATGTCACTTTATCGTGCAGCTGAAATTATTGCCGGATGCATCATAAAAAACAGAGGACCCCATATTTATACTATTGCAGGAGTAAAAAAAGAGAAATGACTCCTACCACCAGTGTTATGAAACCAACGAACGACAGGGCCGACCTTCTCGAAAGATCTATACGAATAACAATGTATGCCAAATGAAGATATTATTGTCCGCTAATAAAAATCCCCATTTTCTTACATTTGCAGAGTATATTGAGAAGGCGTTCAGAGAAAACGGCTGTAATGTTGTGTTTTTTGAAAACAGGGACTTTATTATTCCCGGCAGAGTAAATGACACAATATCATTTATCAAAGGATGGGATCTGAAGCGGCTGAACAAAAAGCTTATTTCTCAGGCAATGTCCTTTATGCCGGACATTTATTTAGAGGCAGGGGGATGGAACATTCTTCCGGATACATTGGCCAGGCTGAACAAACTGGGTATAAAAACCGTCCTCTGGACCGTTGATCCGCCGAGAATTTTTGAGCCGATAATTAAATCAGCGCCTTTTTATGACTATGTATTTACCCAGGGTTCAGAGGCATATGAAATTTTGGAGACATTCGATATTAAGAATCTGTACTGGTTGCCTTTTGCGTGTGACGCAGACATACACAGACCTGTGGAATTGACAGCCGCAGAAAAGAAAAAATATGGTTATGATGTATGTTTTGTTGGCTCGGGGGGAGATTTGTATGCGCAAAGACGTGAAGTATTGGCAAGTTTGACAGATTTCGATCTCGGGATATGGGGGCCGGGATGGGAAAGCCTGCCTCCTAAATCGCCACTGAGAAAATTTATCAGGGGAGGACAGGCAGGGCCGCAGGAATGGGTCAAGATATTCAATGCATCAAAAATAGTATTCCATTCTCATTATCACGACCCATCAGGAAAGGTCTCCTGCTACCAGGCAAGCCCCCGGGTGTACGAGGCACTTGCATGCGGGGCATTCTTTGTCTGTGATAATCAACGTGATGTTTTAAGATTATTTAAGAATCGAGAACACCTTGTTGCATTTAAGAACCTGCAGGAACTCAAGGAAATAATAGAATACTATCTCAAGCATCCTGACGAGGCAAAGACTATAGCTGAAAAGGGAAGAAAAGAAGCTGTAGAAAAACATACTTTCAGCCACAGAACAAAGGAGATTTTATCCAGAGTACTGCAGGGGTAATTATGGATAAGCGGAACATGCTGACTACTATCATTGGTGAAAAGTATTACAGGAGCTTAAGACATTCAATGAGCAGGGTTTTCTGTTTTATGAGAGGTATTACAGACACTGGCTCAAACATTTCTGTTTCTTCAGGCACGATATTAAAAGGAGGCAAAAAAATACGAATTAGTGATGGCGTCGTTATTGAGAAGGGTGCCATGCTCATCGCTCACGGACCTGACTCTTTCATAGGAATCGGATCTAATACATGGTTATGTTATAACTGCATACTTGATACATCTGATGGCTGGATAAAAATGGGCAGTCATTGTACTGTTAACAGTTTTTCAATTTTGTATGGCAACGGAGGCCTTGAGCTCGGCAACTTTGTCCGAATAGCGCCCCACGTTGTCATTGCCGCCATGAATCATACGTATGAAAATCCTGATATACCTATCTGCAAACAGGGCATTCAATCTAAAGGTATAAAAATAGAAGATGATGTCTGGATCGGAGCAGGGGCTAAGGTTTTGGATGGTGTAACTATTGGCAAAGGCTCTGTTATTGGTGCAGGAGCCGTTGTAACGAAGAACATACCGGCATATTCCGTAGCAGTCGGTATTCCTGCAAAGGTGATAAAAAAAAGAGGGATTAAATAAAAATGGGGGAAATGTTACAAAATGTTGCGGAGCCTGAATCAACTATCTCAAAAAAACATATGAATACTGCAGCTGGTAACTGCCTGATCTGCAGCGGTACAGACGTACACATAATTGAAAAGTGTAAAACGGGATTCAATGTTATGAAATGCCTTCATTGCGGGCTCGTCTTTGTATCACCACATCCCCGAAAGGAATTGATTGAGTCTGCGCACGCAGACGATTATTATGCCCCGTGGTTACAAGATCAGCGCTCAATGCGTGTACACATGTGGGATAAGAGACTGAACACACTGAACCGCCTTTCCGTCCAGAAAGGCCGACTTCTGGATGTCGGGTGCGCTGAAGGGCTATTTCTTGAGCAGGCTGCACACGACGGGTGGGAGGTAACAGGCACTGAAATTTCATCCTTTGCTGTCCGGCACTGTAAGGAAAAACTAGGCCTGAATGTTATGCAGGGGGAACTGGCTGACATGAAGTTTCCTGACAACTCATTTGATGCCGTTACCATGTGGCATGTCCTTGAGCATACTCCTGACCCGATTGCTGTCTTACGGGAAATACGGCGCATATTAAAAGATGACGGCGTGTTCGTCATGGCCATACCAAACCTCCATAATATTCTTTCACAGTATGCCTACAGATTGATCAAAGGAAGGCGCATTCATCTTTTTGATCCTGATGACAGGGAACTTCATTTATACCATTTTACTCCAGAAACAATCAGGCTGGCATCAGAAAAAGCAGGTTTCAGTGTTCAGAAGATAGTACCCGACATGGGTATCGTTCAGTGGCATATAAAAGGGTTGAACTACATTGCGGCAGCAGGCAGCCGCCTGATCGGTAAAATCATAACCGATGCCATAGAGGTTCATTTACGGCCCTCATGAACCTGAATATCAAAATTATTCATAAATCTTTTAATTGGAGCACGTCATGGCTCAAAAACATGCTTGAATGCTTATAGTATCAATTATCAAAGATCCTAAATCGGATAGAAATTCTTTCACAGTCTCCCATGTCTACAACCATCTGGAGCAGAGATCTCTATACATTTTATGATCAAATATATACCGAAGTTTTGATCTTTTATTTTTTATTTTTTAGTTACCGGTAGAAGATGTCCAATTTTAAGAGCAGAAAAAAATACAATATTCTCTATACCACGTCCTTCAGTACGATGGCTGGCGGAGGGCAGTGGAGCCTGTATTATTTAATTAAGCACTTGAATAAAGACCGCTTCCATCCGGTTGTCTTCTGCCCTGATGAAGGAGAGCTGGCCCAAAAGATGAAGGCAGCCGGAGCGGAGGTTATAATTCTGACTACCGGCAGGATCAGAAGTCTGAGCCCCTCTACAGTGATAAAGTTCATTTCCATTATCAAAGAAAGAAATATAGCGCTTATTCACACGGATTCTACGACAGAAACGTTTTATGCCGGAATTGCGGCAAGGATCATGAATGTCCCGCTCATATGGCATATACGGGCCAAGGATGGAGAGTGGTTACTGGACAGAGCTCTGTCAGCAGTATCCACAAAATTGATCCTTGTTGCAGATGCTTTAAAGACTCGATTTACATGGATTAATAAACGAAAAGCCCCCACCATTTATAATGGCATCGACCTTGAGGAGTTTGATTCTTCTGTTTCTCCGCAATCTGTAAGAGATGAGTTTAACATTGACAGGGATACCATCATTCTCGCCTGCATTGGGAGGATAGAACAGAAGAAGGGCCAGGAATATGTGGTCTCTGCAATGAAGCATGTTCTACATGCAAAGCTTCTCCTTGCAGGAATGGCAGATGAGACATATTTAAAACAGATAAATACCCTGTGTGATGAGCTCGGTATATCCGACAGGGTCATTTTTGCTGGACAGAGGAATGACATACCAGCTCTTCTTCGATCAATTGACATACTGGTTCTCCCTACGTTGACAGAGGCATTTCCAAGGGTAATCCTTGAGGCCATGGCAGCGGCAAAACCTGTTGTTGCAACAGATACGGGAGGAAATGCGGAGGCAGTTGCCGATACCGTGACCGGCTTTCTTGTCCAGACAAACGATGCAGCTACATTAGCCGGAAAGATCAGTGAACTTATTAATAACAAAGAAAAAAGATATCAGATGGGAATGGCCGGAAGACGAAGGGTAGAAAAAAATTTTGATATTAGAAATATCGTAAGACAAGTAGAGGAAGAATATACAAAGATATTAGAAAGCACCAATTAACCATTGCTCTGAGCGAAGAGCACCGGATGGATTATGCCAATTTCTTTTATGATTATAAAATGCGGGGCAATAATTTCTTTTACCTGTTGGGTGAGAACTTCAGAGTGACATTCAATTATTAATCGCTTTATTTTTCTCAGCGCTTCGGTCGCACCTTTTAATACTTCCACTTCATACCCTTCTACATCGATTTTGCATATGTCAATCATTTGTAACTGCCTTTCTTCCATCAAAGAATCCAGCGTCTGTGCTTCTACGATACGTTTTGATTTTTTCGTCTTAGAATCAGCAACAGCCATCGAAAAATAAGGGTCATAAAAGATTTCTATGGTGTCATTCCGGCTGCTGATGGCAATTGGTAAAGCCTCGATATTCGAGCAATTATTGAATGCGATGTTTTTTTGGAGCCTTTTAAAGGTGTTAGGGTGAGGCTCGCAGCAGATTATTGTGCCTGAAGTGTTTTTAAGATGCCAGCTTAAACCACACTCGCCTGTGGTGGCTCCTATATCCAGGCAGGTATCTCCTTCTTCGGGGATAAAAGAGTCAACAGACTCATATGATCTTTTAATGAAAACTTCCATGATAAACCCTAAATTGTCAGGTATGGCGGGTACTGAAAATTTTGTCTTCTTCAGAGATATGACAACCTCAATATTTTTCAATAAATCAAAGGCCTTTTGCTGTCCTGCCGTGGCACGGCACAGATAGTAAAAAAATTGCAGGAAAAGGAGCTGAATACCGGCAAAGAAATATTTGAAATCAAGATGGAAGAAAAATAAAAAAGTATTCGAAACTTTTCTCAGCAAATTCTCCATTACTGTATAGCCGTATCCATGAAAATCATACCCCTATTATGCCTGTTGAACAAGAAAATTCAAGGCGTTTTTGGGCACGAACAAGCAATCTCAATCAGATTATGCATGTTGGATTTACGGGCTCAGAATAGATGCTATGACCGTTTTTCTATTCTGATTAAAGATACTGTGGTATTAGCCGAAAAGATAAGTAACCTTATTAATAATAAAGAAAAAAGACAGTTCATGGGAATGACCGGAAGAAGAAGAAAAAAAGACAAATTTGATGTCAGGCAGAGACTGAGACATAGAGAAGAAGACGAGCGGAAAATTTCAAGATGGATAAGATCCTCCTGAAAAAATCCTATTTGGCAATGAGAAGGATCCTGCTGTTCCCCGCCGGCCTTCTAAACAGGAAAAGGACATTACGAAAGGAAGATATCGGAAAAATATTGCTTTTGCGTCATGACAGGGTCGGCGATATGGTATTGTCAACCCCGGTGTTGAGGGCCTTAAGGACAGCATATCCTGATGCAACAATAACGGTCCTCGCGTCAGAAATGAATCATGCGGTCTTACAGAACAACCCGAATGTTGATGAAATTCTCATTTATAAAGGAATTCGACATTTTATGGGTGAAGTGCGTTCAAAGAAATTTGACATGGCAATTGACCTTTTTTTAACGCATGACATGAAGCAGGCATTCCTTACGTACATATCAGGTGCACCATACAGGCTCGGATTTAAAGATTCTGGCAGAGAAATATTTTTTACACTGAGAAGCTCCGTAGCCCTGCCGCACAGAAGAATGACTGAACATTTATCCAATCTGGCAAGAGCCGCGGGAGCTGAAACCGCAAATAGCAAACCTGAAATCTTTCTGTCAAAACAAGAGAATGAATGGGCACAGTCTGAGCTTTCACGTTTGGGACTGAAAGAGGCCCTGATAATCGCTCTCCATCCGGGCGCATTTTACCCGAGCCAGCGCTGGCCCGCTGAAAAGTTCGGGGAATCCGCGCGGCAGATCATTGAATCATACGGAGCGGCTGTTTTCATATTCGGTGGAAAAAATGAACGGCATCTGCTAGAGAAAATACAACGTGCAGCAGGAGAGAGGTCACATATATTCTGCGGCTTGTCCCTAAGGAAGTTTATGGCGCTCCTGAACCGCTGCCGTCTTCTTGTCTGCAATAACTCCGGGCCGCTCCATATCGCATCTGCATTACAGATACCAACGGTTTCGATGACAGGTCCTACCGTTGTTCCTTTATGGCTTCCTCAGGGAAGACATCATATCGCCGTTCACAAGGAACTTCCGTGCAGTCCCTGCAACAGGGCAGATTGCGACGATCACAGCTGCATGGAGCAGATAACAGTCAATGAAGTATTGACTGAAGTAAGCCGGCAATATGAGGCAATTCATGGCTGAAGAAAAGATACTCATACTGGAACTGGGCGGCATCGGGGATACCGCCATGGCAATTCCGGCAGTAAAGGAAGTGTTAAAGAGTTACAGAAACGCTCATATTACAGTACTTACCGTGCCGAGGACCAAGGCGATTATTGAAAGCCTGAAGGAAGAAGGCCACGGGAATCTCGATGTCGTATCAACAGATGCAATGGATAACCATGGAATAAGCGGATGGGGCAGCGTCATAAAGAGCATGAGAAGGGAGCGATATGATATTGCCATAGACCTCAGCGCGGTTGAGACATTGCAGGCTGCAGTGAAGAGGTGGCTGTTTTTCAAGTCACTTGGCGTGAAAAAAACTTATGGCAGAAACACAAATGGGAGGGGATGGGCGTTCACAAAAAAGGCAGATGATGTTCTGACATCCGATGAACATGAAGTCCTGCGAAAAATAAAGGTGGTCGAACTGCTCGGACGAATGGCTGACAGGACCGCTCCCCGTCTGACAATCCCTCACCGTGATATGGAGTACGTGGACTCTCTGCTTTCAGGATGGACAGCTGGCGGAGGACTCATTGTTGGTATAAATCCCGGTGCGTTCAGACCCTCAAGAACCTGGCCAGCCGGGAGATTTAAGGATATTGCACGATGGCTGATTGAAGAGATGTCCGCGCATGTTGTGATCACCGGCGGTAATAAGGAAAAAGCTGTCGTCGAAAACATTGCAGCATCCCTCCCGGGCGACAGGGTCAAAACAGTAACGGGTGTTTCCATAATGAAGTTCGCTGCAGCAATCAGGAAAATGAATATCTTTCTGACAAACGATACTGGTCCGATGCATATTGCTGCTGCAGTCGGTGTCCCGATCGTTGCGTTGTTTGGTCAGACCAATCTCTGCCGGTATCATCCGTATATGGAAGAATCCATGTATGTAACGATAAAGAAGGATTGCATTCTCTGTCCCTGTTATTCGTTCGGGCATCCAATGCAGGAGTGCAGAAGACACGACTGTGAGGACAAACAATGCATGGATTCCATAACCCTGGACGAGGTAAAAGAAGCAGCGTTGAAGCTGCTGTCAAAACAGAGCGTGGGAGCGGTTGTCCAGTGTTCCTGAATTATCTTCCGGAAATGACGGTCAGAACTGCTGCGGCACTATTGATGAATTGCAGCGGTAAGGTAGCTGACATAGCCTGCGGCAAAGGACCGCTCCTGAAGGAGCTCTCGCCATTAAACGATAAAAGAATCGTCGGCGTCGATCAATCATGGAAGCAGCTCTCCGAGGCGAGCGCAACCGGGATGTCAGTCGCCCTTGGCAATATACTGGTGATGCCGTTTAAAAGCGGTGTCTTTGATATGGCAGTATGCTTAAACACAATGTACAACTTTTCATCGCTCCCTGAATTTAAGCCGGCATTTCATGAAATGCTTCGAATTACCAATACAAAAGGCAAAATTGTTGTAGACATCCGGAACAGAAGAAATCCTGTTATGCGCTTGCATTACTGGCTGCATAAGCGAAAAAAACTGTTTCCCACAATTCCCTATGTACCGGAAGATATAGCCAGGGTAATGAATGCTGCAGGGTGCAGGCTTACGCTGAAGAAGGCGGTCGGAATGAATAACCGTTATCTTGCATGGGGGTATGTAATGATTTTTGAAAAAGGGGTAGAGGCTTAAATGGTTCCTTCAGCAGGCACACCAGTAAAGGTCTCTGACATAGTGAGTGCAGCCATACATTCATCTGATCTTCAGGAATGCATGAAAAAGATGCTCGGTGTCAGACATGCATTTATAGTTAATTCGGGGACCACTGCTTTCTATATGATTCTGCGGGCACTCAGACGGGAAACGGACAAAGATGAAATAATCCTGCCCGCATACACAGCCCCGTCCCTCACCCTGCCAATAAAAAAGGCAGGGCTTCGATACAGGCTCGTTGACATCTCGCCCGACACATTCAATATGGACACAGAGTCGACGGCCGCAGCGGTTTCCAACAGAACACTTGCCATTCTCTGTGTAAACATGTTCGGTATACCGGTAGAGATCGACAGGATACGCGCTCCGGAAGACATCCATGTGATTGAGGACGCCGCATCATCGTTCGGCACCCGGAAAGGACACAGAATGAGTGGGGTCTTTGGAAATACCGGTTTTATAAGTCTCAACAGGGGCAAAAATCTTTCCACGGTTACAGGCGGAATTATCGTGACGGACAATGATAAGATCGCAGGCCTTATTCGTGAAGAGACAGAGGATCTGCCGTTTCACTGTTTTACCGACAGGACAAAGATATTTCTTAAGGCAATAGCATTATCGTTCGCGGTACGGCCTTGGTGTTATACGCTTTTGAAAAGGGCCATATCACAGTTTAAATATACGACCATCCATGATGATTTTGACAGTTTTCAGCATACAGCATTTCAGGGAGCGTTAGGCTGCACTCTTCTGAAAAGGGCAGAAGAACTATTTCGCGGAAGGGAAGAGAAAGGCAGGCTCCTTCATGAGGCATTCAATCATATAGAGGGCATAAGACGCCCCGTAATACCAGAGAGCTGGAGAGTCGCGTTTAACCAGTTTCCGATCATCGTAGAAAATGCAGAAAAAAGAAGTAAAGTCCTTGATGCAGTAAACAGGACAGGGCTTGAGGCTACACTGCTCTACGATAAGCCGATCCACAAGATATACCTGAACGGTGATGAGAGCTACCCTCATGCAGAATACATGGCTGACAGGCTCGTACTGATACCCGTCCATCACTATGTAAAAGCCGAATCGCTGTACAAAGTTGTTGAGAATGTTAAAAAGGTGGTCAGGTCATGATCCCAAGAAGAAATATCTTACGGGCCGCCCGAAAAGCTGTTACACAGCCCGGATACGCGCTCGATGCATTCCAGAAACGCCTTAAATCATCCGCTACCTATGCACTATGCAACGGATACAGTGCATATCCCGAGACCATCTCACTCTTCCTGACATACAGATGCAATTTACGATGCAAAATGTGCGGTCAGTGGGGCGAGAAAGGAAGTTCTCATGCATATCCTCCTGAAGAATTAAAAAAACAGCTGTCAGTAGATGATATCAGGGAGCTGCTGGATAACGTAGCTTCATTCAGGCCGGTCATAACCCTCTTCGGTGGAGAGCCGCTGATTTACGCGGATCTGCCGGAAGTCATCAGTATGATTAAGGCAAGAAATATGCGGTGCAATGTTATAACAAACGGTGTCCTCCTGGAGAGCAAGGCAGAGTCCATCATGGATGCTGGAATTGATGAAATAATATTCTCACTAGACGGTCCGCGCGATATCCATAATGAGATACGGGGAAAAGCCAATACGTTTGACCGGGCGATGGCAGGCTTTATAAAGATAGCGGACCTGAAGAAGAAACGGAATACCGACAGACCGCTGGTCAATATCTCATCAACAATTTTTGAGATAAACTATGAGAGGCTCGACGAAGTCGTCAGATCGGCTGAAGAGATGTCCGCATCATCAATAACGTTTCATCACCTTATATTCCTCAGCAGCGATATATATTCACAGCATGACCGGATTTTCCAGGATTATTTCTCATGTTCGTCGCATGACTGGGAAGGGTTTGTGCGGGAGCACACGCCTGACATAGTCCCTGAAAAGCTTATACAGATGCTGAAAAAGGTCAGGTCGCTTAAGTCAGATGTAGACGTCTCTGTCTATCCGAACCTGACAGATTCTGAAATAGTAAAATACTACAGGTCATTTGCTTTCCTGCCCGATAGTTACACAAAACGGTGCATCAGCCCCTGGATGGTCGCATACATATTCCCTGACGGTTCTGTAAGGCCGTGCCAGTCACTGAACTACTCAATCGGCAATATACACAATGGTTCATTTAAACAGGTATGGAATGGGGAGAGGGCATTAACATTCAGAAAGACCCTGAAAAAAGACAAATGCTTCCCGGTCTGTACACGATGTACCGAGTTCTACCGGTATTGATCAGGGAGGAATAAATGAGAGTGCTCCACATAATCACACGCCTTGACAGGGGCGGTTCAGCAGATGTTTTCCTTGACCTTGCTGCCGGACTGAAAGCCATGGGTCATGAGGTATTTATCGCCGTCGGCCTTACCCGTGAGCCCCAGACCGATGTTGACGCCTTTTCGGTGACATGGGGTATTCCGGTGCATCACATCAAATTTCTGAAGAGGGACTGTCTTCCATTCACGGATTTAGTGGCGCTTTTTGAGATACTCAATGTCATAAGAAAAATCAAGCCCGATGTACTGCATACCCATACATCAAAAGCAGGATTTATTGGAAGACTGGCGGGACGAATTGCCGGGGTGAAGGTGGCTGTCCACATGCCGCACGGCCACATATTCTACGGCTACTTCAGCAGCATAAAGAGCGGGTTGTTTATCTTTCTCGAAAAGATAGCCGCCGCATTTACGGATAAAATACTTACACTTACCGAACTTGAAAAAAAGGATTATGTTAACGAAAAAATAGTGCAGGACAGCAGGATCGTAACCATCCCCTGCGGGATTGATATCGACAGATATGCATTGTCCAGCACCACCGTCAGGGATGAGTTCGGTATCTCTCCGGATCAGCCGGTTGTAGGATGGATCGGAAGAACCGAACCGGTGAAAGGATGTGAATATTTTTTAAGGGCGTGCTGTCTGATCAAAGAAGAGATACCCGCTGCAAGGTTCCTTGTGGTCGGCGACGGGTCGTTAAGGGGAGAAATGGAAGAACTGGCATATTCCCTCGGTATACGAGAAGAAGTAATATTTGCCGGCTACAGAACCGACATGCCCGAAATAATGAATTCCATGGACCTGCTGCTCCATACCCCTTTAAATGAGGGACTCGGGAGGGTCCTCCTTGAGGCCATGACCTGCAAAAAGCCGATTGTTGCAGCTGACGTCGGAGGCATACCTGAAATAATCGAGCATGGCACTCATGGCTTTCTCGTCCCTGCAGGGGATTATGTATCCATGGCGCGGGAGTCACTGAGGATATTAAATGACCCGGAACTTGCACAGAGGCTCGGCAAGGCAGGCAGGGAAAGGGCGCTGGATTTCAGCACTGATACCATGGTCCTGAAGGTGCACAACCTCTACACAGAATCATATGAATCAATTCCATAGAATACTTCGTATCCTTGTTGTATGTTTCATCATGCTGGTCCCGGTATTCTGCAGACCTTCCCTCGCGATGGAAAGGGTGGCCGGAGTCATACATCTTGACACCACTGTCGGCGGCGGAGTGTTGTCTCCGGAGGAGATGATACAGAAAGTCAAAGAGGCTGGAATAAAGGTGGCTGTCATAACCGACAAGGACAATATGAGGGTTGAGTATGGCATCTCTCCGCTGAGAAAGATTCTAAAAAAGGTAAAGGAAACAAACTCCATTACAACCTTTGGCGCTGAAAAATACCTCGGCCTGATTCATGACATATCCATAAAAAATCCTGATATGACCATTATCGCGGGCGTCGAAGCCCAGCCGTTTTATTACTGGGAGGGCAGCTATTTCAACAATAACCTGAGACTCATCAATCTTCACAAGCACCTGCTGATTATCGGCATGGAATCGCCCGGGGATTACGAAGGCATCCCCTCAGTCAGCTATAACAATCCCGCAGTTTTTGATATATGGTGTTTTCTGAATGTATGGCCCGTGTTTTTCATACCGGCCGGATTATGGCTCCTTTTGCTTCATAAAAAGGAAGTGGTCCAAATGCGGATGTTCAGTTACAGCAAGGAACGTCGTCCGTTTCTTATACCAGGTGCCCTCATTTTTCTTTCAGGTGTACTCTTCACCATAAATAATACCCCCTTCTGTTCAGCCCTGTATGACCAGTATCATGGCGACAGGGGCGCGCTACCCTACCAGAATTTAATTGATTATGCTGAAGAAAAAGGGGGCATGGTCTTCTGGGCACACCCGGATGTTGGGGGAACGCATACGCTGAATGACATCGAGATATTCACACCGCCTTATTCCAATGAGCTGCTGCGGACTTTTAACTACACAGGCTTTTCTGCCTTTGTAGAAGGAATGAAATTCTCCGGCAGGCCAGGGGGCTCCTGGGATACCGCACTCAAGCAATATATTAACGGACAGCGTCAAAAACCTGTCTGGGTCATCGGTGAACTGGATTATAAAGAGGGTTCATGGATGGGAGAAACCCAGACAATCTTCATTGTCAACGAAAACAATAAGACTGAAATACTAAAAGCGATGCGCAAAGGCAGGATGTACGCGGTCCATGGTAAAGTGAAGCCCGTACTCGAGGCATTTCAGATATGGGATGATGAGCTCGGCATCTGGACGGAAATGGGAAACACAGCAACTGCTGTCAAGCGGATACGATTAAAGATTCAAGCATATTTTCCCGAAAAGGATACGAGGACTGCGAAACTCAGACTAATACGGGAAGGGATCGTAATAAAAGAGATTTCTCTGAACAGTGCCATTGATTTGGAGCTGAATGATGAGTTTTTTAAACCGGGGGGAAGGACATATTACAGGATAGATATTGACGGCAGACTGATAAGCAATCCCATATTTGTAACAATGGAGAACAACGAATAATGATCGTCGCCATTCATCAGCCTCAATTTATGCCGTGGCTTGGTTATCTCGACAAAATGGACCGGTGCGATGTTTTTGTGTTTCTTGACAATGTGCAGTATAAAAAAAATGAGTACCAGAACAGAAACAGGATAAAGACTGCTCATGGCTGGCAGTGGCTCACGGTACCCACGCACTATAAATTCCCGCAGAAGATAAACGAAGTGGCGCTTGACAACACGGCTAACTGGCAGACAAAACACCTGCATGCTCTCCTGACAAATTACGGGAAATCCCCTTTCTATAAAAAATACATTGAACATTTTACGGAACTCTACCAGCAGGACTGGCGGCGGCTGTCTGAGGTCAATATGGCCAGTGTAATTCTCCTGAAGAAACTGCTGGGAATCCAAACGAAAACCGTAGTCGCCTCTGAGATGGACGGGCTGAGTGATGATCCCAGTCAGAGACTGGTCGATATATGTGTGCGGCTGGGCGCTGATACCTATCTCGCCGGGACAGACGGTATCAGGTATATGGACATTGATCTGTTTAGAGATGCAGGAATCAATATGACATTCCAGGAGTTCCGCCACCCGGTTTATACACAGATGTTTCATGAATTTGAATATTTTATGTCCGCTATAGATCTGATTTTTAATTGTGGAGAAAAAAGCATGGACATAATCAGAAAGGAGACAGCTGGTGAATTTGCTTGCAATAGGTCCACATCCTGATGATATAGAGATCGGATGTGGTGGCTCGATCCTGAAATGGCGGAAAAAGGGATTCAAGATATATCTGATGGTCATGACTGACGGATCCAGTGGAGGAAACACTTCAACAAGGCGAAAAGAGCAGGAACAGTCAGCAGTTATATTGGGAGCAGAAGAGGTCATATGGGGAGGGTTCAGGGATACTGAACTAGAATATCAGGGGAAGGTGCTGGTGGATACCATTGAAAACTGCCTGAGAAAAATTAATCCCGCGTTTGTGCTTGTTAATTATCCCGAAGATACACATCAGGACCACAGGGCCCTCTCGGCAGCTACGGTTTCAGCGGCTCGTTATTCCAAGAATGTCCTTTTCTATGAAGGGCCCACGTCGATTGAGTTTAACCCGACGGTCTTTGTGGATATATCCTCCTGTATGGAACAAAAGATGGAGACACTGAAAGCACATGAGTCCCAGATACATAAAACAAACATAAAAGGAATGTCCATCATCGAGATTGCAACGGCGATGGCGCATTTCCGGGGGACACAGGGCAGGGTGAAATATGGTGAGGGGTTTCAGGCGCTGAGACTCTTTGTGAATATATGAATTTAATCCCGCACTCACAATCAACAATAGGCAAGGATGATATACACGCTGTAACGTCAGTATTAAAAAGTGGCCTCCTCTCCCAGGGCAGGGTTGTTCAGGGATTTGAGGAGCGCTTTTCCCGGTATCATGCGGTAAAGGGAGGCGTTGCGGTAAGCAGCGGAACAGCCGCGCTTCACCTGGCACTTCTGGCACTGGGTGTCGGTAGAGGCGACAGGGTGATTGTCCCTACCTATGCATGCATTGCGCCGTATAATGCGGTGAAATACACCGGGGCAGTTCCGGTCCTTGCTGATACCGTAAAAGACGGATGGGCCATGAATGCTGAATGGGTAGAACGTTATCTGAAAAAGGGAGCAAAAAAGAAAGTGAAGGCGATCGTTGTAGTTCACCTTTTTGGCAGGCCTGTAGCGATGGACGCGTTCCTTGATCTGTCAAAGAGATACTCTGTCCCGATCATTGAGGACTGCGCTTTGTCACTGGGTTCAGAGTATAAGGGCAAAAAAGTCGGTACATTCGGGCAAATATCTGTTTTTTCGTTTTATGCGACAAAGGTCATGACCACAGGGGAAGGCGGGATGCTCATCACCAATTCAAACAGGATGCTGAAGAGAATAAGGGACCTGAGAGAGTATGATGAAAAAAAAGATGCCGGGTTACGGTTTAACTATAAGATGACAGACATGCAGGCAGCGCTCGGCATAAGCCAGTTTAAAAAACTGCCGGGATTTATTCAACGGAGAAGGAGGATTGCAAAGAACTATCTTGAGAATTTACAGGCCCTTCCGATGTCTCTTCCTGAACAGGCCGGGCATTCAAAAGATATCTACTACCGGTTCGTTATCAGGATGAAAAAACCTGACAGATTTATGCGTGATATGGAGAAAAACGGCATCATCTGCCGAAGACCAGTCTTTCTGCCGGTCCACAGGACCGTTCAGCAGCGGACATTACCCAATGCCGAAAAATTGTGGGAAGAGGCTGTATCTCTACCAATATATCCGTTATTGGAAGATGATGCTTTTACCAGGATAATAGGATGTATGCGAAAAGTCTTACAATAAAATGGACCCCGCTGTATACCTGCGGGCTCATTATCCTTCTGCTGCTATCCCTGCCACAAGTCAGGGAGTGGTTTCACGACCGGGGAGGAGTACGGTGGGTGCATATACTCCTCATAGCATCACTGATCAGTTTTATTCTCACCCCGTTTGTTAAATATGTCGCTTTCAAATTTAATATTCTGGATAATCCGGATCCACGGAAAGTACACAACTCTCCAACACCCTTAATGGGAGGCATCGGAATATACATTGCGTTCCTCACCGCTATTATGGGCAACGTCATCTTCTCCAGAGAGCTTATAGCAATAGTCATCGGCGCAACCATTGTCTTTATCTCAGGGCTGCTGGACGACATCATGAAGCTGTCATCACGAATACGGCTGATGCTTCAGATGCTGGCGGTCATGATATTGATGCTCAGTGGCATAAGCATTTCCATATTTGAGCCGACATGGCCCGGCATCTTCCTGAATTCAGCCATTACCTGCCTCTGGATAATCGGGCTGACCAATACCACAAACTTCTTTGATGGTATGGACGGTCTGGCAACTGGTTTATGCATACTCTTCTCCTTTTTCATTGGGGTGGTGGCATTCCAGACCTATCAGCCATTCCTTGGATGGCTCGCTGTCGCCGTCATGGGGGGCTGTCTCGGATTTCTGCCCAGCAATTTCAGATCCGGTAAACAGGCAGAAATATTTCTCGGTGACTCGGGCAGTAATTTTCTCGGCTTCACCCTGGCATCCATCGCGGTCATGGGTGAATGGTCAGAGAAGAGCATGGTCTCTTCCCTTGTAACTCCTGTCCTGATTTTTTCTGTCCTGATCTATGACATGATTTATATAACGATCAGCAGAATTATTACCGGCAAGGTCCATACTGTAAAAGAATGGCTGGACTATGTGGGAAAAGACCACCTTCATCACCGGCTTGCGGATTTATTGCACAGCAGGAGAAAAAGCGTCTTATTCATTTTACTGCTGTCATTCACCCTGGGATTCAATGCGCTGCTGCTGAGAGATTCGGACGCCTTCACAGCGGTCATCCTCCTGTCACAGGCACTCTGTATTTTAGTGGTTATTACAATTATGGAAATAGCAGGGAACAAAAAAGCCAATAATGGAATAAGCACAAAAGTGATAGAGGAAGAACCTCAAGTCTACCTGCTCAATCAAGAAACTGAAGAAAGCAGTAGTACACCGCAGATCTAAAGAACCGTTTCAGCCTCTTGAGCTGTTTCAACCGTTTCAGCAGTACAAGCGGATTTTTGTCATTTGTGCTTTCAATCTTTCAGACTTTCGCGCTTAAGCACTTACTTTCACGCTTTTTTAATCCTGATATAATTGAAGTATGACTATCGCTGAATTACAGCAGGCTTATCTCTTTAAGAAACTGGCTGCTTCTGAGCTGGAGACTATCGCCTCCGCCGCCCAGGAGGCCGTGTATGAAGCGGGAGAATATGTCTATAAAGAGGGAGACAGGGGGGAAACGTTTTACGTCATCACTGAAGGGAAGGTTGAACTTATTGCCCGGGAGCAGGGAAACACGGCATGTGTATATGGACATGTCAGCGCAGGCGGCCATTTCGGTGAAATTTCCTTATTTACGGGAAAACCCCGCTCGCTCAGCGTGCGTACCATTACAAAAGTAAGGGTGCTCTGTTTTGACCATGAAACATTTGAATCCGTCCTGTTGGCAAATCCAGTGCTCCATCGGGCATTTGATCAGGCCCTGGCTGAAAGATTGGTAATTTCTTCAAAGGGAGCACAGGACTTTGGCATTACCGTCAAACCTATCCGGCCAAGTATCAGAGAATCATCTCCTACACCTCATATAGGAGACACCGGCCCTGCTCCAGGACAGACTGCAGGGATCAATTTTCAGGAAGAAATTGATTTGACAAGTAAAATACGCTCACAGATAGAGCGTTTTGCAGCAGATTCCGGACCATTGCTTATCACCGGAGAGCCCGGTACAGGCAGGAAACTGGTTGCAAAGCAGATCCATCTTCACAGTGATAAAATGTCAGAGCCCTCTATCGAGCTTGATCTCTGCCGGTTTGATCCTTGGATCTGGGAGGAAAAACTTTTCGGTCGTGAAAGGGATGCATTTCCTTACTCGCCGGGAAGGCAGCTGGGAGTATTCGAACAGCTTCACCATGGGACGGTAGTCCTTTACAATGCAGAACATTTAAGTAAAGGATTGCAGAATAAACTTTATGAGGCCGTAACAACCGGACGGTTCTCAACAATTGACGGGAAGGGATATCAACCGTTCAGGGTGCGTCTCATTTTCATTGCCGGCTGTAATCTTACGGCCTTAGAGAATGAGTCAGTCTTCATTCCTGAACTCATTGCCCTGCTTTCAGACCGGGTCTTTTCTCTGCCCCCGTTGAGAGAGCATAAGCGAGATATCAAGACTCTTGTTGATTATTATTTAAAAAGATACAGCGCCGAATATAACAAGGGGGTTACAAACATATCCCCTGACGCCCTCGGACTGCTGATGAACTATCACTGGCCAGGCAATCTGACAGAGCTTTCAAATGTCATTCAAAGGGCGGTCATGTTAACCGAGGAGGATCAGATCATCTCTGAACAAATTCTCCTGGGATTGCCGCGAACAGAGGGAAGGCTTGTTTATAATCTGCTTCGTATACCAAAGGTTCGGGGTATCATTGAAAGCAGACTCTACCCAGTCCTTCCCAAAATAATAGTAAGCATAATTTTTGGCATTGGCATCCTTACGCTTTTTCTTGACCCTCAGGAGCCGGAAAAAAACTTTGGCCTGGCATTAAGTTGGTATGTTGGCTGGCCGCTCTTAATTGCATCGTTCTTTTTCCTTCCCAGATTCTGGTGCAGTGTCTGCGCATTATCAGCCCCTGGCAAGCTTGTCCAGAAATTCATCCAGCCGACTCGCCGCCTTCCATCGATACTTACTGCCAACTCTAACTGGATTATGGCTATTCTCTGTCTCGTAGTCTTCTGGGTGGAGGTTGTATGGAATGCCTATCAGAGCCCCTGGCTTACGGCAATGATTCTCCTGACCATCACGTTCGGTGCCCTGCTGTTTAGTATACTGTTTCAACGATATGCATGGTGCCGATATGTCTGTCCTCTCGGTGGTCTGAATGCCATTTTTTCAATGCCCTCTATCCTGGAGCTGCGTGCCAACAGGCAAATGTGTGAAAACCAGTGTACGGACCATGCCTGCTACCGGGGGACCAATGAGACACCGGGCTGCCCAATGTTCAGGCATCCTTTCCTGGTGGACAACAACAAGGACTGTATCCTTTGCGGTAGATGTATTAAAAATTGCCGATATCGATCAACCCAGCTGAACCTGCGGCTGGCTCCTCGGGAGCTCTGGTCCATTCAGGAACCCCGCCATGCTGACAGCTTTCTTATTGTGGCACTCGGGGCGGTCTTTTTCCTGATGGCTCAGCACGGGGCTTTTCAGTCATTTATTCATGAGACGCTGCTATTCGGGATTTCGAATTCTCATGTACGTGCTGCCATTACCGGGACCCTCGTCTTCTGGGGGATAATTGCTCTGGCCTGGATTGCCTATTCTCTTTTGTGCTGGATCCAGGCTGTTATCATGTCAATGGAATATCAGAAGGTCAGGGCTGCCCTTGGCTATGGTTTAATCCCCCTTGTTCTCGGTGGATACCTTGCGTTCTATACAAAAATGTTTTTCCAGGGAGGGTGGCGGCTCGTTCCAAACTTCCTGCTTCTCTTTGGTATTGAAACTACCCCGGCAGAGTTTCATTTCATTTCACAACAGGGGATATCGACTATCCTCAATATTACAATCCTGGGAGGGATGCTGGCCTGTTTATATTCAACGTACAAGATATTCAGCCAGAGAGACAGGTTTCAAAGCGCCCCTGTCCATCGTTTGCTGGTCCCCTTTCTCTGTATCCTGGCCGTAGGCTTTGCGTACCTTATGGTAATATAATCCCACCATTACTATTATGCTCGGATGTTCATTGCACCCTTAATTCGCTTCTTAATGTTTTAATCTCACGTTTTTCAGACAGAAAGGCCGGTTGCAGTGGAGAGTGTCCTGATCTGCGACATGATTGATCTAAAGAACCGTTTCAGCTGCATGAGCTGTTCAAGCGGCTTTGAATCATGCGAGCTTTCGCGCTTTTTTTACTGAAAGCTGTCCGCTGAAGGATCAAAGTGTACTGTGTAGACTTGCCCCCGGTCAGTCTGCCGTGATTAAAGTATTCGGGCATAAATTCCGACCTGAAAGAAAAGAAATAACATCCAGGCACGAGGGAAATAACATGTTGAGTGAATTAAAAAAAATCTATTCCAGGCTCAAGTCATCTTTCATTGAAAGACGGCAAAAAAAACAAAACATGTCCCTTCACATATCGCTGATGTCAAACAGCATAAGAAGGATAAAGTAGCCTATTTATTGAGCAATGTCATGCCCGGCGGGAAATGTTCTCTGCCGGCCGGAATAAAGGCATTCCATCTATTTATACGTGAAAAGGACGTTCTATGAGAAAGCTGGTATGTTTAGTTATAATGTTTTTTTTGTGCCAGTCAAACACTTACGCATTCCTGTCGAAAACTGAGAATATTGACCCAACCGATTATCCCTTCCTTCTTCTTGCGAAAGATCTCCAGGTCTATAATTTGGAGCTTGATCTGTCCGGTAAGGCGGAGAAAGCCCATCTCAAAAAGTGGATCAATGGCGCCCGTGAAATCAAGTATGAATACGACAGGCGAGACAGCGATGATTATCACACGTTATTTTTCAGTGTGAAACTGGAAACAGAAAGAGA
>Ga0209536_100005119_pt1 | contig 20499 bp, 21 predicted proteins | sample DeeMarSeWOR28_12_FD_187461 | JGI IMG/M metagenome (GOLD analysis project Ga0209536, IMG submission 187461) | Marine sediment microbial communities from White Oak River estuary, North Carolina - WOR-2-8_12 (SPAdes) (version 2) | ecosystem: Environmental > Aquatic > Marine > Intertidal zone >...
TCCGCGGTGCTCCCGAACGCGCGATCTCCGATCACGGGGTTGAGCGGATTCGTGTCGACGTCGAGGACTGGCGCGAAGTTCAAGTTGACGCCAATCGCCCTCAACTGTCGGCCGAGCACGGTGGCCGCGTCCCGGGTCAACGCAGGGTTCGCTGCGGCGGCGAGCGTTCGCATCGACGGAAGTCGCAGCACCGGTTCGCCGAAGCGGGCGACGCGACCGCCTTCTTGGTCGACGCTCACCAGGATCGGCAGCGAAGCGCGGCTTGCCTCGCGACATGCCGAGATCAACCGTGTCGTTTGGTCGACTTCCGCGATGTTGCGTTTGAACAGGATCAAACCCGCTACGGTGTCTGCAGCGAGCCAGCCGAGGATCTCGTCGGGTGCTTGCAGGCCGTCGAATCCACACACGATTACGCCGCCCGCTCTTCTTTCTGCCTCGCCCATTTCTCTCGGGCACGGTAGCATCGGCCTTGGATTGCCGTTAGGCTCGCATGTTGCTAAATGATCGTCACTGCTTCACGGCCCGTCGCTTTTCAGGGCCTTTTGGTATTCGATGACCCGAGTGATAGATTCCGACTTCGGTCAGCGGGGTGACGAAGAGCGAGCAGAGCTCGCCGAAGAAACTCCCGAGCCCGTCGTCTATGCCCACGAGATCCCGCGACGTTTGGTGGATCCAGACGCTGCGAAGGTGATCCGTCGTCTCAACCGCCACGGGCATACCGCGTACTTGGTCGGAGGCGGGGTGCGCGACCTGATGCTCGGCCGCAAGCCCAAAGACTTCGACGTGGCGACCAGCGCACGCCCCTACGAGGTACGCGACCTCTTCCGCAATTGCCGTGTCATCGGACGGCGGTTTCGGCTGGCGCATGTGCTGTTCTCGGGAGGCAAGGTCATCGAGGTCGCGACGTTTCGACGAGACCCATCGCAGCACTACGAGATCATCAAGCCGAAGCTTGCGAGAGACATCCCGCTTTGTGCAGGGCCAACACCGGTCCGGCTGATCCCGGCCAAGAGCGCGGTGACGGAAGGCGACGACGCCGACTTGTTGATTACCAATGACAACGTTTTTGGCGAGCCACATGAGGATTCGATTCGGCGCGACTTCACGATCAACGGGTTGTTCTACGATCTGGAGCGTGGCGAAGTCATCGACTTCGTCGGTGGAGTTGCCGACCTCGAAGATCACCTGCTTCGCACGATAGGTGATCCGAACGTTCGTTTCCGGGAGGATCCGGTCCGGATCCTGCGCGCGATCAAGTTCAGCGCCCGGCTCGACATGGGACTCGACCCAGAGGTCTACGACGGCATGGTGAGGCATCGCGGTGATCTTCGACGGGCGGCAGCGCCCCGCGTTCTCGAAGAGCTCCTGCGGTTCTTGCGTGGCGGCGCGTCCCACCGCTCCGTCTTTCTCGCGTGGGATGTCGGCGTGCTCAGCGAGATCCTGCCGGAAGTGGCATCCTTCCTCGACGACGAGGTCGAGGGCGCCGCGCTCACCTTTGGCCGGCTGAAGGCAGCAGACGCCTTGGCGGCCGAAGACCGAACACCGAGCGACGCGGTTCTGCTCGCTGCACTCCTGCTCGGCCCCATCGACGAAGCACTCGAAGGTATTTCGGACGTACCGGTTGCATACGAGGAGTTCGTTCGAGAGCTTTCGCTTCGACTCTCTTTGCCGCGGCGTCTGAAGGATCGGATTCGCCTTCTCACGATGGCGCAGCGTCGCCTCCGAACGGGACGCATTCAGTCGATCGTACGGCGCGAGTACTTCCCGGATGCAGCCACGCTGTTCGCCCTCGACCGAATGGCGCGCGGGGAAGATCTCCCGACGTGGGCGCGCGATCCGGGCGAGGCAGTCTACGACTCCGAACCGCGGACGCGCCGTCGCCGTCGTCGCCGTCGACCGCGTGCCTAGTCGGCGCGGTCGACCACGAGCTCGAATGCCCGCTCGCTGCCGTCCGGCTCGTCCGCGTCCGGGAGCCGGCTCGATAGATTCGTGACCACGAACAGAACCGTGGCGGTTACCTCGTCCAGATCGATCGGAAGGAATGCCTTCGGCGCGACTGCGGTCGGGGGGCTCGCGATTCGTCGGATTTCCCGGCCCTGTGCATCGAGCTGCACTGCGACGAGCGACCAGCGCACCCCGTATTCCCCGGTCAACCAAGCCCGGAGTGTCGTCGCATCCTTCCAGGCGGGCGCTTCGATGACGACATACGCGCTTCCAAAAGCTTGTAGGGGCGTTCGAGCACTCACCTTCGCAGGAATGCGAGTCATCGTTCTCTCGATGGGCACACGCGCATCATCGTCGAGGGCCGCAAGAGACCAATCATCGCCTTCGTGACGGCCTACGAACCATCTGAGCACCGCGATCTCTTCGATGTTGTCGAGCAGGCGATCCCCGCTTCGCCCGACCGCGGCATCGACTGCCGACCAGAGATCGGGGTCCGCCCGAAGCCCGTTGCCCTCCCAGGTTCGCTGCGTGGCGAGCGCCCAGACGTCGCGCACGAAATGACCATCGTTCCCGTCATGCCGTGCCGCGAGGTACGCCAGCAACATTGCGCCGCCTGCGCCGGCGCCGGCCGCGCCGCTGATCCACGAGCGAAATGGCTCCGCCTGTTGCTCGTGCACGGCATCGTCGCACCCGAAGCGCCCGGTGAGCTCCCATGCGAGCCAGGCAGCTGTCGCGCGGCGCCACGTCTCCGCTTCTGCTGGGTCCGTGCTGAGCAGCATCGCGTCCGCGTACGCCTCGGTGATGCACGCGTCGAGAATGGCGTCCGGCACGCTCGGTCCGAGCACGGCGAACACAGATGCGCGATCGAGGTAGGTGAAGGGTACGAGCCCATCGGAGTACGCCCCACTTGGTAGCGCGGACGTCAAGTAGAGGTCGAGCTCTGGACCCCCGCCGAGACCCCCGTCGGAAACCGGCGTCGTCCAGCCGAGCGCATCGAGCCTCCCTCGCGCATACTCGAGCGCGCGCAGCGCTCTTCCGGACGCGGCATCGGTCATCACGGGGTCGGCGTGCACCGCGACCAAGGCGTACGGCGATCGAGTGACGCGCAGCGCTACGTCGGGCCGCGGGGTCGGCTCGGGGGCGGGTGTTCTGGGCCCCGTCCACACAGGCGAAGTCATGGATACGATCGCCTCGGCCATTTCATCCGCGCCCAGCAGATCGCCTTGCGCCAGCGCGGTTTGGCTCTGCAAGAAAAACGCGAGGGCGACGCAGCCGAGGTTTGATTTCACCCACGGCATTTGACACGATCCGCCTATACCTTCTACATCCTGTCCAGAGGGGGACCTATGCACGACGGCCGTTTCGATCCTAGCGGCTTCTATGAATTCAATTTGACCGGCGGGACGGTGCGCACGCGTGCCGGCGAGCGCGTGGTCGTGCTCAGCGAAGGCGTGCTCTCGGCGTTGGTCGAGGCCGCAGCGCGAGACGGTGATCTCACGCCCCTTCGACGGCTGGGCGAGCTCCTCGGGGAGCAAGTGCTCAGCGGTCTCGACCGCCCCGCATCCGTGCTCTCGGCGGAGGCGGTGCTTGGACACACGTCCGCGGTGACGGCGCTCTTCGGATGGGGGCGCCTCGCCTTCGAGCGGTGGGGGCCGGCGTTGGTCATCGCGCTTCGGGACAAGCCAGAGCTCGACCAAGACGAGCTCGGTGCGGCTGCATTGCTCGGGGGGATGTTTTCCGAGATTTCGCAGCGGCAGGTTTCGTGCGTCCCGACGGGGGATTCGAAATTCATCATGGTCGACTTCGAGGTCGCCGAGACCGTGTGGGGTTGGTACAAAGACGGAGCGGACCTGCCTGCGATCGTGGGCATGCTCGAGAGCAAGAGGGCATCATGAGCAATCGAGAAGACAGACTTCGATCACTGCTCGACAAGGTCCGTGCGAAGCGTCCCGAAGAGCGAACGACGCACGCTGCCGAGGCGCTCGAGCGCATCCGCACCGCATCCGGCACCACGGCTGCCGCGGTTGCGACGTCGTCCCCTCCGCTTCCACCTTCCGCGCGACCTACGCCGATTCCGAGCTCACTTCCGACACAGGCCGCTCCGGAGCGCCATCCATCGTCCCCTACGTCGCGTGGGCTCGACAGTCCGACTCGTTATTCGTCGCAACCGCCCCGCGTCGAGCGGCCACTTTCGGCCGAGCCTCGGGCACAATCCGTGCGCCCCGTTTCGGTCGGCCCGTCGTCGGCGCCGCCTGCCGCGAGGCGCGCGGAATCGATTCGTCCGCAGAGCGTGGTGCCGACCGGGCAACCGGTAGTGTACGCGACCGACCCCCCCGAGTTCCCGCGTCCGAAGACGTTCGGGGATCTACTCGAGCTCACCCTGTCCTTGCGGCCCCGCTAGATGCTTCTGGTCGTCGACGTCGGCAACACGCACACCGTCCTCGGCCTCTACGACGACGAGCGACTGGTCCACGACTTCCGCATCGAAACGGCAAAGGGCCGCACCAGCGACGAGTACCACGTCTTGTTGCTCAGCCTCCTCGAGCTCGCCGGCGTCAAACGCTCCGACGTTCGTGCGAGCATCCTCGCGTCGGTGGTGCCGTCGTTCAACGACACCGTCATCAACGCGGTCGATCGGGCCTTCGATCACGAGATCATGGTCGTCGGTCCGGGCATCAAGACGGGCATGCCCGTCCTCTACGAGAATCCGCGCGAAGTCGGTGCTGACCGCGTCGTCAACGCAGTCGCCGCCTTCGAGCGCGTCAAAGGTGCTGCCATCGTGGTGGACTTCGGCACCGCAACGACCTTCGACTGCATCTCCGCCAAGGGAGAGTACCTCGGTGGCTCGATTGCCCCAGGCATGCAGATCAGTGCCAGCGCGCTCTTCTCGAGAGCCGCGCGGCTTCCTCGCAGCGAGATCGCGCGTCCACCGCGCGCGATCGGACGCAACACCGTTCACTCGATGCAGTCGGGCATCGTGTTCGGCTACGTGGGTCTGGTGGATGGCCTCGTGCGTCGCCTGGCCGCGGAGATGGATGGTGAGGTCGCCGTGATTGCCACGGGCGGCCTGGCAAGCCTCATCGAGCCCGACAGCGAGACGATCGAAGAGGTCGACGAATTTCTCACGCTCGAGGGGCTACGGCTCATCTATTTGCGAAACGTCTGACGTCGTCGATCGCAACTACGGCCGCAACAGGATTGCCATCGCGATCGCGCTCGTCGCTACGACCAGAGCGGCAAGAGCGTAGACAGCCATCGCGCTTCGCCCTAGCTTCACCCGCTCGGCTTGAACCGGCGCGTGATCCGGTCTCGAAGACCGCGGCCGTGACGGGCGGGATTCGCGCGCCGCGGGAGGTGTGCTTGGTCGCTGCTTGCCGATCGGCAGGAGCTCGACCCGCTCGTCCGGGCTGGCCTGAATCGTCGCCAACTGCGAGTCGAGCTGCGACGGCTCGTGGGTCGGCAGTTGCTCCGAAAGCATCTTCCGCGCGTAATCCGTCGTGAGTCGCGCCGACATCGTTCGTGCCACCGGGACTCCCACCTCGATGAGCAAACGATATCCCCCGAGGTCGATCGAGTCGTTGGGGCGAAGTGTCTTCGGTCGTCCCGCAACGACCGGCACCTCGTTGACACGAGTGCCGTTGGTGGAACCCTCGTCGAACAGTACATAACCCGCGCCGTGCGTGCGGATGCTCGCGTGAGTTCCGCTCACCGCTGAGTGGGGTAGCTGAACATCCGCACTCCGCGAGCGTCCGATGATGATCCGCGACTGCGCGAACTCGTAGACGAAAGTGGACGCGTTCGCCTTCGGCCAAAACGACTGAACCGTGATGCGCACACCCATCGCAACCGCCAAGACTGCGGCGACGGCCTCCCATCGTCAAGGAAGCGGGTTGCAGAAAAGTGGACGCTTGCGCGTAGTTTTGGGACCAGTCGTGTTGGCGCCGCTCGCGCGTCTTGTCGGAGAGCATTCGATGAACACATCAGCGGGATATTATCAAGCACCTCGGCCGCCCCGCGTGCCCCTCGATGAGGTCCTGATCAAGCTCCACCCCGAAGGCTTCCACCAGGAGTTCGAAGCGGACGCCATCAATCTGGGTACCGGCGGGCTCTCGATGCGCGCGTCGGTGTTGCCGCAAGTTGGCTCGACACTCCGATGCCACCTCGACAATCCCGCGGGTGGCGAGGCGATTGAGCTGATCGGCCGTGTCGTCTGGGCGCACGAAAGTGGCGAGCATGCAGGCGAGTTCGGCATTCGCTTCACGCAACTTTCGAACGAAGACCAGACTCGGATCGAAGCGCTCATCCAGCGATGGGGCCGAAGCTCGGCGAAGGCGCCAACCGTCACCCTGCAGCTCGACGGAGTCGACTCGACCATCGTGGCAGAGCTTCGGTCCGAGAGCGACACGGCCCTGACCGTGGAGCAGCCATTGCCTTTCCTCGCGATCGGAACCGGAATGCTGAACGAGAGCGCGGGGCGTCGCGGACACCTGGAGGCGGTCGAGCTCAGAATGGATTCTGAGACACCGAGGTTGGTGCTCAGCATCGGCTACGAGGCCGGCCGCGAGAGCACAGCAGGCTCCGTGGACGACGGCGGCCGCGACACCATGCCGGACGAGCCGCCCATCATCCGAACCAGCCGGCCTTCGGAAGAGCTTCGGATGCATGACACGCCGCGCATCGTCAGATACGAGAGGGCCGAAGAGGAGGCCGCCGAGGCGCCGCTGAGCGCACGACTGCTCGCCTACGCGAGGGCAGGCGGCGATCGGCTCGCCGGCGCCCTCGGTAGCGCACGGACGGCCGTGACTGAAGGACTCGCGCCTCGTGCGGGCGCCGCCATCAAGGATTTCGTTTCCCTGATCGGCCGTTTCGTGGGGGCCCTCCGTGCACGCCTCGACGAAAAGCCGCGACGCCAACAGGTGCCACGTAGTCAGGCTGCCCGCGCGCACCTGAAGAACACCCGACGCAGCCGACGCCGCTACCTGGTACTCGCTGCCATGGTTGTCGGGATCGTCGCCGCCGGGTGGGGGATTTACCTCTGGGCGGCGGGCCCGGTGACGGAGACAGAGCCGGCCCCGACTCCAGCAGCGGGACAAGTGAAAGCGGAAGCCAAAGAGGCCGCGCCTCGGTCGGGGCCCGCGCCAGCGAAGCATCCTGCTGCGTCGGCGCCAGCAACCGGGGTCACCGTCCCCGTCGAGGGGCCACCCCTTCCGCCGGAGGCCGTGCGGGGAACTGCCTTCGGAGCCGACGCGGTGCCGAATGGCGAGAAGTACGTATTGCAGATGAGCAATCCGGTCGTCGAGATGGATGGGATCGTCGAAGAAGATGGATTCTCGGTCACGATCCCCGGCAGCCTCTCGCTGTCGCGGGCCGGCCCGATCGCGGCGGCGCATCCGGATGTCGAGCACGCGAGCATTCTCAATCGGGGCGACTTCTCCGAGCTCACGATTCGCTTCGTCGCCGGACGGAATCCGGCATACCGCGTCGAGGCGAGTGGTCCATCCGTCGAGATCACGATCTCGCGGTAGTGTTACTCCGAGCGCGTGATGGGCTTGAAGAAGCGCTGCGAGTCGCGCTCGATGTAGAACAAGGCTTTGCCGTCCCGAAGCGCTGCGCGAACGTCATCGATGGAACGGACCTCTTTGCGATCGGCCTGCAGGATGATGTCTCCAGGTTGCAGGCCCGCCCGATCCGCGTCCGATCCGGGTTCGACCCCGCGAACGAACACACGGCCCTCGCCTTCGTAGCGAAAGCGCTCTCTGAGATTAGGCGTCAGCGCCTCGAGCCGAAGACCAAGCATCCCGCCCGTCTGTGCGCCTTGGCCCGTCGAAGCGGCGCGATCATCGCTCGGCCGCTCTCCGGTGACCAGCGTCATTCTCTTGATCTTGTCGCCGCGGCGAACCTCGAGGGAAAGGCGCTCCCCGACACCATGACGGAGCACGGTGCGCAGCAAGTCGTGACCCTGGACGATCCGCGTATCACCGACGGCCGTGATCACGTCGCCCGCTTGCAAGCCCGCCTTGTCCGCTGGCCCGCTGGGGACGACGCCGTTCAGTAATGCGCCGCCCTCGAAGCTTCCACCCAGATGGGCGGCCAGCTCGGGAGTGATTTCTTGGAACGAAACGCCAAGCCAAGCACGCTTCACCGAGCCGCTCTGAATGAGCTGTTCGGCCACGCGCTGCGCGATCTCGGACGGGATTGCGAAGCCGATTCCCGAGCCTCGTCCGATGATCATCGTGTTGATGCCGAGGACATGACCCTTCAGATCGACGAGAGGGCCACCAGAATTACCCGGGTTGATGCTGGCGTCGGTTTGCAGATAGTCCTCGATCTCGTTTGCACCGATCCCGCCGCGACCCTTGGCGCTCAGCACTCCGGTAGTCACCGTGTAGTCGAGCCCAAAGGGCGATCCGATCGCGATGACGAACTGCCCGACACGAGCGTCCTCGGATGATGCGAACTCGGCCTGTGCAAGCCCTCGGGCTTCGATCTTCAGCATCGCGAGGTCTGTGGCAGAGTCGCTGCCGACCAACGTGGCGGGGTAGCTCTTCCCGTCCTCGAGGCGGACGTCGATTCGGTTCGCTTCGGCGACGACGTGGTTGTTGGTCAAGATGTAGCCGTCGGAGCGAAGAATGACTCCGGAGCCCCCGCCGCGAACGATGCCTCCGCGCTCCTGTCCTCCGAAGAAGAAAGGAATGCCGTTCGGCTGAGGCCGGTTGACCTCGACTTGGATGCTCACGACCGACGGTGAGACGGACTCGGCGACCGAGGTCAACGCCGTTTCAAACGCCATCGCGCGAGACAACGCATCCTCGTCGACCTTCGCCTTCTCGGGCGAAGCTCCCGCCGTGCCGAGGTCCATGAGAGCAATCGTGGCGCCGAGCAGCAAAAGCCAAGGCTGCCGAAACGTGGTCCGAATCATCAACATCACCTCCCTATTGCGCCGGTAACCCGCGTAGCAATGGTTTGATTCCAGGCCACCCGGCCTTTCCCGGGCGGAATGCCGGAAAATGGGTTTCGTTACGGGTGCTTACCCGCTTACACAGGGCAGGGTGACGACGACGCTCGTGCCCCTCCCGAGCTCGCTGTCGATCTCGATGCTGCCGCGGTGCTGGTCGACGATACTCTTGACGATGGAGAGGCCGAGTCCCGTTCCCTTGCCGCGCCGACGCGTCGAGAAGAAGGGCTCGAACACGCGGCCGATGTCGTCGCGTCCGATACCAACTCCGCTGTCCTCGACACGGACCTGGACCCGGTCGCGGGCATGGAGGCGTGTGCTCAGCCTGACCTCGCCGCCCTCGTCGTGGGCCGCATTACAGGCGTTGGTGATCAGATTGACGAACACTTGGTGAAGCTGTCCGGGCACTGCGTCGACCTTGGGCAGGTCGTCGCCGTAGTCGCGCACGATGGTGACTCCCGCCTCTCGAATGACATGCTCGCAGAACCCGACCGCCTCCTCGAGCACTTCGTTCACGACCACGGGATGTGCCTCTTCTTTCGATGGGCGAGCATACGTCAACAGGTTGCGCGTGAACGACATGATCCTGTCGGAGCTTCGGAGGATGCGCTCGATGCGGCGTACGTCGTCCTGGTCCGCGCCGCTTCGCCCCAGCTTGCCGAGAAGATATTCGCCGTACACGGAGATGCTCGTCAGGGGGTTGTTGATCTCGTGGACGATGCCCGCCGCGAGCTGGCCCAGCGTCGCGAGCTTCTCGGCATGGATCACCTGGCCTTCGAGCTCACGCACCTCGGTGCGATCTTGCCCGATGGCGATGACGCCAGCGACACGACCCTCGGCATCTAGAATGGGCGCGAGCGTGAGCTGGAGTCTCGCATTGCCGCCGCCCGCCTTGGGCAGCCTCAGCTCGAATGGTGGCACGTCGCGCCCGCGCAGGGCGTTTACGAAGGCCGACAGAACCCGCGTGCGGTCGCTTTGCCGAGCGAGGCGCAGGATGTCTTTGCTCGCGAGCTGGTCACGGTCGAGCCCCGTAATCCTCACGAACGCCCTGCTCACCACCCGAATGCTCCGATCGCGGCCGACCACGAGGACCGGAATGTTCGCGTGCTCCAGTAGCTTTTCGAGGTAGTCACGTAGGTGCAAGGCTTCGCGCCGCAGCCTGCCACTCTCGAGCGCGGCGCTTGTCTGGAACGCGGTGATGAGGAGTGCATCTTCGAGCCGACCGGGTAGGGGTGTTCCCCGATCGAGCTCCGCAGCGAGCACGCCAATCACCTCCCCCGCGACGGTCAGCGGCACGTCGAGCCCATCTGCAGGCAGCACCTGCTCTGAAGGGCCGGGCAAGAGAATCGGCTCGTAGGTGCGCCGCAACGACATCGCCGGCGGCTCCGTCGCGGGCTGTGGAAAACCCGCCCTCAAGAGGCCGGCCTCCGTGATCGAGACCGTAGTCGCTGCTTCGGGCCGAACGTAGTGAGTCGTGGCCTGCGTGATGGCGGGGCGCTCCACATTGCGGGGGGACAGGCGCATCGCGAAGCGCGTCGCTGGATAGAGTCGCTCCAGCGCGTGCACGTACGAGCGCAGAATCTTTTCATCGGTGGCGAACCCCCGGGTCTCCCGTTCGGCTTGGTTAAGCGATGCGAAGATCTCGGGCGTGGAGGGGCCATCCGCACCGCGTCGACGAGTTTGAACGATCGACTTCACGGCGGAGACACGAGGCTCGGAGCTCGGCCTGGCAGGGGGCTTCCTTTGTGCGGAGTCGTCCACCATTCAGCCCTTGGCCCCCGGATCTCGCGTTCCTTCGGCGGCACGATCCAAATCGAAGATCTTTTGATGACCGACGTAGGCGGTCGTTTCGTAGCGTGTGATCTTACCGATCTTTCGCACGATATCCGCCATACGTTCGGCCTCGCGGATCAGAACCTCGGCGGCCTTCGCTGCGGCCGATTCGGGTTCGGACTGGCGTTTCAGCAGCTCCGCGTATGCCATCATGCTCGTGAGCGGCTGATTGAGCTCGTGAGCGGCAGTCCCCGCCAGCTCTGCGAGAACCCCCTGCTTTTCGGTAAATGCGAGCTTCTTCTGCGCCTCGGCCAGCCGTTCTTCCACCCGAATGCGGTCGCGGCGGTCGGCGAAGATCAGGACGATCGCGGAGGGCTCGCCGTGCTCGTAGATCAGCGAGGCCGAAAGCTGCACGGGGATCTGCTTCCCATAGACGTCGATCAGGTCCAGCATCGTCGGCTCGAGCCGCCCCTCGCCCCCGTAGTCGGACGCAAGCAGTCGCTGCATGACGAGCTCCGCCGAGCTACGGCCGAGCAGGTCTTCCAGCTTCAGGTTGCCGATGACGTCCGACACGTGTCGCCCCGAGATCGTCTCCGCGCTCGGATTGAATAATACAACACGCTGATCAATGTCGGTTGCGACGATGGCGTCGACGCTGGCATCGATGAGAGACTCCAAGAACTCCATCGTCTTGAGAAGCTCGCGCTCCGTCTCCCGTTGGTCGGTGACATCCTCGAACGAAATGACCGTGTGGTCCTCGACGCCTATCAGCGGCGCGAAGGAACAAGTGCAAGTGATCTCCCGACCGTCTCGCCGCACCAGGTGAATATCCATCGCGCGCGGATACTGACCGTTCGCCAACGCCTCTCTGATCCGTGGCAGGTCCTCGGCCGACACGAGCTGTGCGATGTCATTGGGGGAGACGGTCTCCTCGCGATGACCCACGATCTCGTAGGACCGCGGATTCGCGAACACCATCTGCAGGTTCGGGTCGACGACCACGATACCGAGCGCCATCGATGCGAACATCTTCGCGTAGCGCGGTTGGAGATTTTCTAGGGGCGAGCGCGCGAGCAGTCGTGCTAGACGCGCTGTCAGCTCATCGGCGCGCAGTGGGCGAAACAGGATGTCGTCCGCGCGCTCGGCCATGCCTTCGGGCAACGCTTCGTCCGCGATCAGCAGTACGCGTTTGCCGCGTGGCGGGGACCATCCGCGGAGCCGTGGATCGGCTGGGTCGAGGACCAAGATGTCTTGCGCGAGGGCCTCCCCGAGGGCGCGTTCCGGCGTCAACCAATGCACCGACCAAGCCCCACCTGCGAGTGCCCCGCTCAGCGCTCGATAGAGGTTTTGATCAGTCGAAATCAGTGCCAGTGCCGGCATGCGCTCTTGAAGCCTACCAGAGACGAACCTGCTGGTGGCCCTTTCGGGATGGGTGTGCAACCTTCGCCTCCACGGGGTAGGTGGCAAAGCCGATTGGCATCTTCGATTCGGGGCTGGGCGGTCTGACGGTCGCTCGCGCCATACGCGCGGCGCTGCCTGCGGAAGATCTGGTGTATCTCGGCGACACGGCCCGCGTGCCATACGGAACGCGCAGCCCGGAGACGGTGATCAAGTATGCGATTGGCTGCGCCGAGCGCCTGCTCGGCTACGACATCAAGATGCTCGTCGTCGCCTGCAATACCGTCAGCGGCGTCGCCCTCGAAGAGCTCGAAGCGCGCCTCGACATTCCGGTCGTCGGCGTGGTCCAGCCCGGGGCCCGGGCTGGTGCGAACGCGACCAGAAGCGGTCGGATCGGCGTTCTCGCCACTGCAGGGACGGTCGCATCGGGGGCCTATGAGCGGGCAATTCGCTCGGAAAACGCGGCAATCCGAGTGTTTGCGCAAGCCGCGCCGCTGTTCGTTCCCCTAGCTGAGGAGGGCTGGGTCACCGGGGAGGTCCCAAGGCTTGCAGCGGAACGATATCTCGCACCTCTGGTCGAAGTCGACGTGGACACCATCGTCCTCGGGTGCACGCACTATCCACTTCTCAACGAGACGATCCACGACGTGGCGGCGGCGCTTCTCGGCCACGACGTGGTGGTGGTCGATAGCGCCGAGGCGACGGCCGCTGCCCTGCAGCGGATGCTGCCCAACACCAGCAGCGAGCCGGGCGCCCGCGGTGGACTGCGCATCCTCGTGACCGACCTTCCAGGACAATTCGCCGCCTCCGCCTCTCGATTCCTCGGAAGACCGTTGCAGGGCCTCGATATCGAAGCAATCGACTTATAAAAGGATGGCGATTACAGTATTGCCGCTATAGTATATAAATACTGATATGCGGGATCTGAGCGCCACTGCCGTTGCCCCGAGCGAGCCGGATGCGGCTGAAGAGAGTCGAATCTTCGCCACGGGCGAGCTCCTCGATGGTGTGTATGAAATCATGCAGCTCCTCGGACGGGGGGGGATGGGTCAGGTCTTCGAGGCGCATGACCACCTACTCAACCGGCGCGTGGCGATCAAAGCGGCTTGGCCGAACCCGTTGACGCCTCCGCTTCGGAACGAGGCGCGCGCGCTCGCCGCGTTCCAGCATCCGAGTCTGGTCAGCGTACACACCCTCGGGGCGCATCGCGGGATCGACTACCTCGTCATGGAGCGGGTGTATGGGGTGTCGCTGACTCAGCACGCATCGACCCGCTGGAGCAGCGGCCAGACCTTCACGTCCGACGAAGTCCTTCGAATCCTGCTACCGACTGCGGAAGGGTTGAGTGTCGTCCACCGTGCCGGGCTGGTGCACCGAGACATCAAGCCCGACAACATCATGCTCACTCCGGTACAGCGAGTCGTCCTGATGGACTTCGGTTTGGTGCTTCCCGAGTTCGACGTGAACGGTCGGCAGCGCGTCGCCGGCTCGCCCCCGTACATGGCTCCGGAGGCATTGCTCAACACCGCAGAACCGGGAAGTGGACACCTCGTCGACATCTTCGGGCTCGGGGTTCTGGCCTACGAGCTACTCACGGGCGCTCGCCCGTACCAAGGCACCACGATCCGCGAGGTCATCGCGGCGCACGAGCGCGGTGAGCCACTGCCGCTCTCGCAGGCCCGACCCGATTGTCCGGCGAAGCTATCCCAAGTCGTGCAGGAGATGCTCAATCCGAATCCACAACTGCGAACGCAAAGCGCCGAGGCAGCCGCATGGCAGATGCGTGCGACGCTCGAGAACCGTCCACAGGTCGAGGTCGCCGCGGTGAGTCAGCGCAAGCCCTTGTCGGTGCTGATCGTCGATGACGACGTGGATCTGGCGAAGATCTTGAGCTTCTACGTACGCCAGATCGTCGGGCGTGCCGACATTCGTGTCGCGCACGATGGAGAAGAAGCTCTGCGCCAGATCCAAGATGAGGAGCCGGAGGTGATGCTGCTCGACCTGCATATGCCTCGCATGAACGGCGTCGAGGTCTGCATGCAGCTCAAGGGCGAGGGGCTTGCGCAGAGCTGCTCCGTCATCTCCGTCAGCGCGGGTGCGCAGGAGCACGACGTTCAGCTGCTGCATCAACTCGGCATTCACCATTTCCTCGAAAAGGGCTCCAACCTCCGCGAGCGCCTGCGCGCTGTCTTCGGTGAAGTGTGCGGAGATCGGGTTCTGGCCGCCGACTGAGCTCGCGTCTACAGTTCGACCGTGGCGGACGCGACCTCATCGATATCGGCACTGCGCCGATGGGCCGAGCGCCTGGTCGCGTTGCTCGACGACCGCTTCCGAATTCCTGGGACCGACCTGCGGTTCGGCCTCGACCCGATCATTGGACTTCTGTTTCCCGGAATCGGAGATGCCGTCACCGGGACCGGCTCGATCGGGCTGCTGACGCTCGCCGTGCACCGGGGTGTCCCGCGTGTCGTGCTCTGGCGCATGGTGCTGAACATCCTGATCGATCTGATCTTCGGCTCGCTGCCGATCGTCGGCGACATCTTCGACGTCGCATTCAAAGCCAATCGACGTAATTTCGAGCTCATTCGTGAGCACGAGAGTCCAGACTCGAAGGCTTCCTCTTGGGATTACGTCGTCGTTGCAATCGGCGTCAGCGTCGCGATCCTGAGCATCATCGTCCCGCTCGCAGCGGCGTTCTACTTCGGCTTCAATTACGGGCCGGCGCTTCTCGAGCATCTTGGGCTTCGATGAGGCGCTCCTCCGCTTCGCGTAGCTCTTGCTCTAGGTGCCGAATCCGCCGATGCAATGCGCGCAGGTCTTTCTGGGTGGCCAGGTTCAGGCGCCCTGCGATGCGCTCGAGCTGTCGGTCTGCCGCGCCCTCGACGCGACCACGCAAGCGCAACGCCCGAACTGCGAGCTCTTGCACGCGCGGGTTGCGCATGAGGTCACTGACTCGCGGATCCTGCATCAATTCGAAGACGCGTTCCTTGAGACGGCTCATCGCATGGTCGCCCTCAGCCGATGACCGACTGCAACTTGGTCGCCAAGAGGGCATTCCCAGTGACCCGGATCTTGCCTTGCATGAAGAACTGCATGGCGGTGCCGGGCCTCTCCGTCATCGCTTTCCAGTCGTCGGTCGACAGCTCGATCGTGCACTCGGCGTTCCCGAAATCGCCTTCGCTCACGCCTGGCGCATCCTTCATGTTGACCGTCCAGACGCCGCCGCCTTCGCCGTTCACCTTGAACAGAAACACGGCATCGACCGCTCTGGCCTTGTCGAGATCACTCTCGATCGATCGCGGGATGTCTCGCGTGAATGAGGTTTGTGCATCCGGCATGGGAAGGAAGTGAGCTAACAACGCGCCCGAAACGCTGTCAAGCTGCCCACCCTCAGGTTCCTGTTTCGAGGTCCTGAGCGAGGTAAGCGAGAATGACCTCGTCGAGCGTCTTCTCGGTCAACACGTCGTGTCCGAATGGAGTCGGTGGGGCCTGTGAAACCCGTCGGTGCGATCCGCTCCCTGGGCGAATCTGCTCGTAGGTCGGCGAGCCCTCGAGCAAGCGGGCCGCGGCGTGTTCGAGGATCTCAGTGCTGACTTCGCTCGGAGGCGCTAGGGCCGGCGCGGCTTCATCAGCCGGTTGCGCGGGCTCGTCCTCGTCGTAGACACCATCCCGAAGCGCGATGAAGACGCGCTTGTGCTGCTCCTGCATGAGCTTCTTCACGACCACCGAGAGATTGTCCGCGTGCAGGTGCTCGCCGTACGATGTCTTCTCGGAAGCCAGAATTCGCCCGCCGTCCGCAAAAAGCTGCGTGATGACGTGCGGCCGCTTCACGCCCGAATCCTCGGTTTGAATGTGGTACAGCTTTCCCTTATGGCGCACGTTCGTGTTGTACCCCACGAGCGGTGAAGGACTCGCTGCCATCTCGAAATGATATCTCAGAAATTGGGGGCTGCCCCCTTTTTCAGAGGGTTAAGGAACGGCGCACTGGCTCATGGCCTCAAAGAAGAAGAAAAAGACCCACACAAGACCGTTGCTCCCCCGTCCCGGCGCTCGCTACACCTGTTTTGGTGACGGGCTCTGCTGCACGGACATCCACGGCATCGGGCCGCTCACCAAGAAAGAGTGCGCCCAGATGCGTCGGATCGACCGCAAGTCGGCCGGCTGGAACGACGACCACGAGGACTACATGCTCAACACGGCCGCAGACGGCGGATGCGTCTTCTTGATGAGCGATCAGCGATGCTCGGTACATGCCGATCTCGGCGCCGATGCGAAGCCCGAGGGCTGTCGACGCTTCCCGCTTGGCCTCGTCGCTACGCCGGTGGGGGGTCGTATCACGACCGAGCACCGCTGCCCCTGCCGCACGATGGGCGACCGTCCTGACATCGACCCTGCCGCGATCGAGCCGTCGGTCACGGACGGCGGCCGGCTGGTCGCCGATCGCCACATCAAACGGATCCCCCTGCGCGCGAACAAACAGCTCAAGTTTTCGGAGTGGGAGCCCATCGAGGCGGAATATCTGAAGCGCCTTCGAAGCCGCGAGCCGTTGTTGGAGATTCTCGACGCCGAGCCGTTCCCGAGCCTTCGCGGCAGTACGTGGGACAAGCAAGCTGACGAGTTCATTGATGCCCGCGACGGCTCCCAGTTCGGTGTCGCCATGGCTTGGGTGGGCGATACGATCAGTGCGCTCCAGAACGGACACAGCCCGCGACCGCCGGGTCGTCCTTGGGCGAGCGCGTTCGACCGCGCGCAGGCGAGGTCCCCGAAGCCGAGAACGAGTCGTGAGGTATTTGGTGACTGGTTGGCTGACGAGGTTTGGGCCCTCAAATGGGCAGAGAACTACCATTTCGCGCTCGCTCGAGCCGAGCTCGCCACCCGCCTGACGATTGCGGAGGACATCTGCGCCCGGTTGCGCGTGTCGGGCGCGCGTGCCGATCGTGCCGCGGCCGAGGCGGTGATGATGGTCGAACTGGTCGGCGAGTCGGACTTCTGGACCGAGGTCAAGGATCGCATGCGCGTGTCATGACCGAGCTCTGCGACAGCAAGGTGCTCGCCCTGCAGATTGGGCGACCTTTGCGCGCGACGTCGACGGTCCTCCGCCGTTGCGACCTTGGCTTGCCGATCGTGGCCGACGTGCCCCCCGTTCTCGACACGGGCGAGCCGTTTCCCACGCGGTACTGGCTCACCTGTCCGCTGGCCCACCGTCGCATCGCGCGACTCGAAGCGCGTGGGGGCGTGCGCAAGATCCAGATGGAGGTCGAAGCAGACCCGAGACTCGCCTCGGCACTTGCCGAAGCCCATGCTCGATATGCGCAGGAGCGCGACGCTTCAGTTCCAGCTGACGTGCGTCACCGACCGCGCGGCGGGGTAGGGGGCTCGTCTGGGGGCGTGAAATGCCTTCATGCGCACTACGCCGACTTCGCTGCTGGAAACGACAACCCGGTCGGCCTTCGCGTGCACGCTGAGATTGGCGAGCCTCGCTGCGAGCTGCCCTGCGTCACGTTCATTGACGGCAAGCTCCGACGCAATCCAGACTGGCGAGAGCCGGCCGATGACGAACAGCCTTGATTGCGACGATACTTCGCCGACGCTCGCGCGAGCGCTCTGGTGGACCCTCAGCTTCGCTTGCGTCGCGGTGTTGGTCGTCGCCGCGTCGCTCGAGCCCGATGCGCGCGGCTATGGGACGCATGCCCAGCTCGGGCTCCCGCCCTGTGGGTTCATGCTCTTGACTGGTGCGCCGTGCCCCGGCTGCGGTCTCACCACGGCATTCTCGCATGCGATCCGCGGGAATTGGATGCTCGCTGCCGAGGCGAATCCGTTGGGCTTGCTGCTCTTTGCCCTGGTTTGTGCCTGCGTTCCCTTGGCGATGATTGCAGGTTGGCGACGTTGGTCGGTCGACGACGTTCTCGAAGGACTTTCGATCCAGCGCTGGGCGCTGGCCGTCGCCGGTTTCGGCCTTGCGCTCTGGATCGTGCGACTCGCAAACGCGTTCTAGTCTCGGCGCGGTAGGGAGAGCCGGGCCTTCTTGAGCAGATCGTCGCCGCTCTTCACGGGCGTTTCGGGCATGCTCGTCATCGCGATCTCGATCGCGGGCGTGAGTGCGAGGTCGCCTCCACCCCAGAGCTCCCCGGTTCGCACTTGGCCCTCCAGGCGCCTCAGCACGTAGCCGGCGCCCTCGCCGTCGGTCTCCGGCAACAAGATGCAGAACTCGTCGCGCCGTAAGCGGAACAGGTGGTCGACTGCGCGGATGCAGCCCCTGAGCCCAGCGCCGATCAATCCCATCATCTGATCCGCGGTGCCGCCCTCGCTCGACGCCGCGATCTCGGCCGCGTTGCTGACCCGCACGACCATGCAGGTCAGCGGGTGCGCATACCGAGTCGCTCGCGTGTGCTCGTAGTCGAGGCTGATGAGAAGCTGCGACGGCGTTCCCGCCCCCGTGGCAGGGTCACGCTGATCGGCAGGCGGCGCGCTTTCTGGGATCCCCAGACGGTCACGACGCGTCGCGCGAAGCACATTGCGGACCCGTTGCTGGATCTCGAACACCCGATATGGACGAGTCAGGGTGTCCTCGGCGCCGAGCTCGATCGCCTGACGTCGTGCTTCGAGGTCGCTTTCGTCGCTCACCAGGAGCACCGGAATGCTGACCAGGCTTCGATCGGCTTTCAAAATCCGTAGGATCTCGAACGCATCGATCTGTGACATCCGAGCATCGAGCACGAGCAGGTCTGGCGGATGTCTGGCGACCATGGCGAGCACGTCGGGACCATCGGCTGCCGTGATGACGTCGTAGCCCGCAGCTTCGCACGCCTCGTGGAGCAGCCGGAGATTGAACGGATCCGGGTCCGCAACGAGCACGAGAGCGCTCATCGTTCCGCCTCACCCGTGTTCACCGAGCCCCGCATCCCCACGTCTGAGACCGTATCATGTGCCCGGCGCTGTCTCCAATCTCCGTGCTTCGGTCCTGAAGGCGGGCTAGCTTGCGGCCGTGGTTGCGCCGGCAAGAGAGCTCGCGACTCGTGTTCTATACCGCGTCGTTCACGACGAAGCATGGGCGGCGCCCACGTTGGATGCAGAGCTACGACGCGGGTCACCGAGTCGGGCCGATTCCGCGCTCGCAACGCAGATCGTCTACGGCACGCTTCGCGTCGTCCCGGCGCTCGAGGCCTCCTTGGCCCGGCACGCGCGTCGGCCCATCAAGGTCGATGACTGGTCGCGCGCGGCGTTGCTCGGGGGCGCCTTTCAATTGATGCACCTCGAGCGCGTTCCGCCGCACGCGGTGGTCAACGACACCGTGGCCCTCATCCGCAGCAAACGTGGCCAGCGGCTCGCAGGTTTCGCGAACGCAATCCTTCGAAAGCTGTCTGCCGAGCGCCCTCCGACGCCGATGCCCCCCACTTCATTGGTCGTCGCGCCGTGGTTGAATACGGCGCTCGAGTCTTCGCTGGGTGCGGAGCGCGCCGCGCAACTGCTACGGCTCGGCGCCGAACAAGCGTCGATCGACCTTCGCGTGCGCTCCGATCAGGATCGTGACGAGGTCGCGCTGGCGATCACGAATGCGAGGCCTCGGGCGGAGGTTTCGCTGACCGCCTGCTCGCCCATCGGGCTTCGAGTCAGCGGGGTGGGCGATCCGCGCGAGCTTCCTGGGTACGTGGAAGGGCACTTTGCGGTTCAAGAGGAAGGTGCCCAGTCGATCGGCCTGCTGCTCGGGGCCCAGCCGGGTGAGCGTGTGCTCGACGCCTGCGCCGGGCGGGGCGGCAAGACCGCGCAGCTCGTCGAAGCCGTGGGCCCAGACGGCCAGGTCGTCGCAACGGATCTGCACGAGCATCGTCTGGAGCAAATCCCGCGCGAGCTCGCGCGGCTGCGACTGAGCGCCGCGATGCTCGACACGGCATGCGTGGATTGGACGGTTGGCCCGGGGGCCGTGCGCGGGGACTTCGACCGCGTGCTCGTCGACGCGCCCTGCACGGGCCTGGGCACATTGCGCCGTAGGCCTGAAATTTTACTGCGATCCAAGCCGGGGGATGCGGCCCGGATGGGTGAGGCGCAGCGATTGATTCTGCAACATGCGGCAGCGCACGTCCGCCCAGGAGGGAGCCTCCTCTACGCGGTCTGCTCGCCCCTCACGGAAGAGGGCTCGAGCGTCGTCGACGCGATCGAATTGGAGGGCTTCATCCGGCAGACTGAGCGTGCCTCTCGTTTGAAATCATTGCACTTTGGATCGAACGGCCGATTGGATCTCGGGCCGTGGACAGCGGGTGCTGGACCCTGGGCCGACGCCTACCAGCTCTACATGTGGGTACATGTAAGATAGTTCGTTGACAGCACTCGGGCATAACGCTAGATTCCGCCGAGCTTGAAATACGGGGCGTAGCGCAGCTTGGTAGCGCGCACGGTTCGGGACCGTGAGGTCGGAGGTTCGAATCCTCTCG
>Ga0209536_100005121_pt1 | contig 20494 bp, 18 predicted proteins | sample DeeMarSeWOR28_12_FD_187461 | JGI IMG/M metagenome (GOLD analysis project Ga0209536, IMG submission 187461) | Marine sediment microbial communities from White Oak River estuary, North Carolina - WOR-2-8_12 (SPAdes) (version 2) | ecosystem: Environmental > Aquatic > Marine > Intertidal zone >...
GATGCTGCGGATGCCTATCTCTTGCCGGGGTCCAATGGCATACTTCATGGCCCCATGCAAGGCGGGTGCAAAGAGGAAACCGATTCCCACCTGACTGAGACACTCTTCAACCACCTCCGGAGGCACATCCAGATTTACTCCCAACTGCTCAATGACATCCGCGCTGCCACATTGGCTCGAAACCGAGCGATTGCCGTGCTTGGCGACCCGCAGACCGCATCCTGCTACTACGAAGGCGGTAGTGGTTGACACGTTGAAGGTGTTGGTACCATCACCACCCGTACCGCACGTATCCACGACGGTCTCCAGATCTAGGTTGATATCGTCCCTGTCAATGCTCACCGCGGAGCTATCGAAACCGATCTTGGTGGCTTTTCGCCGCATAACTCGGGCGGCTCCAGTGATCTCTTCAATGGTTTCACCCTTTAGCCTGAGTGCGGTGATGAAGGCTCCGATCTGGGCTGGCGTCGCCTGGCCGCTCATAATTACGTCCATTGCACCTTCCATCTCGGCTACGCTCAGATCCATGCCATCGACTACTTTCTGGATGGCTGTCTTCAGCATGGTCTCCTCCTTTTGCTAGGTTGTGGCTTCAATATATACTGACAAAAGTCACACAGTGGAGGGTCCGGCATCAAAGGACCCGATCTCAGGGTTTCAGGTGTCGGGTGTCAGGTGTCAGGTGTCAGGAAAGAAAAACAAAAAACTGAAACCTGAACACTGAAAGCTGAAACCTGTTCTATTTGTCCAATCACTTTCTGTTCTACACACCCCGCCTGGTCTTTAGCCATTCCATTCTTACAAAACCCATCTCAAAGATTGAGAAAGTTCTTTAAAATATTCATACCCTCTTTGGTGAGAATTGACTCTGGGTGAAACTGGATTCCTTCCACCGGATACTCGAGATGGCGCAACCCCATGATTTCACCGTCCTCAGCCTCAGCGGACACTTCCAGACAAGAAGGTAGACTCTTACGTTCCACCGCCAGTGAATGGTAACGAGTTGCGGTAATGGGGTCGGGCAAGTCACGGAAAAGACCCTTGCCATCATGGCTGATTTCTGAAGTTTTGCCGTGCATGATCCGGGCTGCGTGTAACACCCGTCCTCCGAAGGCGGCCCCTATGGCCTGGTGCCCCAAGCAAACGCCGAGTATGGGTACCTTGGGGTGGAATCGCTCAATGAGGGAAATGGTGATTCCTGCCGATTGAGGAGTGCCTGGCCCCGGCGAAATCACAATTCGCTCCGGTTTCATACTATCGATTTCATCCAGGGTAATTTTATCGTTCCGGTGTACCTCCACTGCAGATCCCAGCACACCCAGGTACTGGACAAGGTTGTAAGTGAATGAGTCGTAGTTATCAATCATGAGTATCACGGGCAACCCTCCATATGACGATTTTAGATTGTAGATTGCAGATTGCAGGATTTAAATCCGCAATCCCAAATCCGAACTCCGCAATTTTAGATTAAGCCTTCGTTGGCCATTTCCAAAGCCCTGACCATAGCCTTGCCTTTGGCCACCGTCTCCTCATACTCAAGCTCTGGAACTGAATCGGCAACGATCCCAGCTCCCACCTGCAGGTAAACGCGACCGTTACGAATCAAAAGTGTCCGAATAGTAATGCAGAAGTCCATGTTGCCGGAGAAACTAAAATATCCCACTGCTCCTGCGTATAGTCCACGTCTGGTGGGTTCAAGCTCATCGATTATTTCCATAGCCCGCACTTTGGGAGAACCAGAAACGGTGCCGGCCGGAAAGGAGGCGCGCAGGACATCGAACATATCGAGTCCCGGCGCAAGATCCCCTTCCACATGTGAGACCAGGTGCATTACGTGAGAATAGTACTCCACCACCATCAAATCGGTCACCTCCACCGTACCAATGGTCGCCACCCGGCCAACATCGTTGCGACCCAGGTCCACCAGCATCACGTGTTCAGCACGCTCCTTCGGATCCGCGCGCAGTTCCTTTTCTAAGCGGCTATCCTCTTCATCGTTCTTTCCACGGGGCCGAGTACCGGCAATAGGGCGTAGGGCCACCCGGCCGTCTTCCAACCGGACCAGCACCTCGGGTGAAGCGCCGACGACCACATCACCATCAAAATCCAGATAGTACATATATGGGGACGGGTTCACTCTCCTGAGGGCACGATATATGTCAAACGGTTCAGAGAGCAGGTCCGTTTCGTAACGTTGGCTGATTACCACCTGGATGGCCTCGCCGTCTTGAATGTACTGCTTGGCGCGCCGCACCATACCCTCGAACCGATCTCGTTCCATGTTTGCCTTAAGCACCGTCTCCCGTCTGGGTCTTTTTTCCGGCTCTGAGGATATCATCGGCTCCTTGATCAACCTGATAGTCTCATCTATCTGAGCCACCGCTCGATCGTATGCCACAGTGTGATTGACGTATTCCGGCACATATATATTTGCCACCACCTTGATGGTCTGGGTCAGATTATCGTAGATCATAACTTGCTCGGGCATCATGAAGGCTGCATCCGGCATGCCGACATCATCTGGCTTATGAGTTGGCAGATCCTCAATGAAACGTACGGTATCATAGCTCAGATACCCCACCAACCCTCCGAAAAACCGAGGCAACCCCTCCACGGGAACAGCTCGAAATGTTTCCATTAGATTCTTCAAGTAATCGAGAGGCGAAGCTTTGAACTGACCGCACTGGGTGCCATTTCGGATGAGCTCGATATCGTCCCCGCGAGCCTTTACTAACAGCCGTGGGCGGTGGCCGATGAAACTATAACGGCCCCAACGTGCTCCACCTTCCACGCTTTCCAAGAGGAAGCACTCCGGCCCAACGGCCACCTTCTTAAACAAACTAATGGGTGTCTCGGTATCGGCCGTGACTTCCCGAAATACTGGAATCATATTTCCCTGTTGGGCAAGGCCGAGGAATTCTTCTTTACTCGGGTGGTACACTGCCATCCTCCCTTATCTCGGGGTTTCAGTGTCCAGGTTTCAGTTTCTGTTTTTTTCCTGACACCTGATCCGCCTCCGGCGGAACACCTAAAACCTCCAAGAAGGTTTTCGATGTTTTTTTTAAAAAAAAAGGCCGTGAGCGCTAGCCTATCCCACGACCTCTAACAAACTGAAAAAGCCGTGGGCAAGGAGTCTACCCACGGCTTTGAGATTCTAGAGCTTTCTAACCCTTAGCCTCCTGGCAGTGGACAAACCCCTCCCGGGATATACCACCACCAGCACCAGTTAGTATTGTATCCATGTCTAATCATGTTCTCATGCCCACCTTTTCTTACCAGACAACTTTAAAAAAGAGTAGCAAGGCTTGTCAAGAGGAAATTTCTCATTTCCTCTCCTGGTGTTTATCCCGCAACAAAGGGTTAATTTTTTTACAGGTTGGGTGACCAATTGCATACCTACTCACCATTTATTACTGTTGAGCCACTTCTCCCAACTACTCGATAGGACAGGGCTGAGGAATCACTTGACTACTCTGCAGTTTTTTTATAAACAAACAATCGTTCTGGAAAGACAATTACATCTCATGGGGTGATCATATGGCAAGACACAAAAAGATTGAGCGTAAGAGAGAGCTAGATAGACGACGAAGAAGGCGAAAAAAGAGGAAAAAGCTGCGAGCAAAAGGCTTGCTCCCGCCTGCCGAAGAATCTCAAAAGAAAGCTGCAGCCAAGGATTGAGCATAGACCTAGTCCACTTCTCCACTTCTCAACAGCAGACTACGTGCGTCCAAGAATGCGAGAGCACTGTATTCGCTCCCCTCTCGGGCGAAAAAGGGTCTGCCTGTCACCTAGCACCAAAGCTTGAATTATTCGGGTTTTTCTAAAAATCTGGCACTGTAATTGCAATATGAAAAGAGCGATCCTTCAGCTGAGGAAACAGCTATGAAACAAAAAACTTTGCTTCTTTTTCAGCTTCTCTTGGCAGTTTTTGCCATTTACGCGGTGCTCAAATACAGTGGCAATCAGCGCTTGTACGTACCGCTGACGTGCCTGTTCACCATGTTCGTGGTTGGGAAAGTTGAAACTGCAGTTACCGAAAAAAACAAAAAAGACGAGAAGCAAAGGGCAAAAGTGGGCAAAGGAGCTGAAGAAAAAAGAACGTTCAAACCTGTTGACTGCTTGTTAAAAAGCAAGAACGTACTGCTCCTCACCGACGCAATTCATTACCTCTTGAACGATCTGGGTCTGAAAGTCTCCCGCTCTCCGGATCAGAGTGTCATTGACCGTCTGATTAGGGCATCTGATACGAGTCAGGTAACCTTTGGCCTGAAGGTTCTGAGTGATGTTGGAGAGCTTAGTGAGAACTGGGATAGCTGGGGTGAACTTTCAAAATTTGATACTGGCAAGGAGGGAGAAAAGCGTCTGCTTCTCATCGGGAGCAACAGCATTCATGATGAAGGAGACGGCAAGCCGCAGTTCAGTGACTTCTCAGCTAATGTTCAAAGCCTGCTCTCATCAAAAAGTATAGTTGCCATGACTACCCTCACCTTCTATAAAATCTATCTTCTATGCCAAAAGAAAAGTGTGGATCCCACAGCGATTTTGAATCTTATTCACCGCCACCCTGGCGGAGTCTTCAGACTGGAGCAGTATATGAAGAGTTCCAGCCAAGCCGCTTGATCACTTCCGCCTGTTCCACCTGCGCAGGAATATACAACCCTTCATTACAAGCTCTTCCTGAGAGCCGATCTCAACATTTGTCATTTCACATTTGGCATTACACATTAATCACCTGCAGGAAAAGAATCTGGACACAGAGGAGGCCTTAGTAAAGATTCACCACAGAGGACACAGAGGAGGGTGATTTTTCCTTGGCCGGGAGGACCCACCCGCCTCGCCTGAGCGCTCGCGCTGGCGGGCAGGCACGCCCATCTTCGTGGTCTCGTGACTGCGATTCATGAAACATCCGGGCTAGCAGGCTGCTGAAAAAGCTTGCAAACGGCCCCAAACGTCATATCGGACGAGTCCGCTTGCGGCGGGCCAGATCCGGTATCCAGTAAGCTATTGGTTTCTCTAAATTCTCCGCCGCAGGCGGACTTCGCGACGTTCGGCATGACGGATTAGGTGCTCGCACGAAAATTATTGAGTTTTTCAGCAGTCTGCTCATGCTTAATGTTTTTTATGGTATAGTCTGCAAAATTGTTAAAGCAATCAAGTTATAGCCAATTGGAGTTCTCGTGAAACTGCCAGCGCTGGATTGGATTATCATCCTGGTTTACTTGGCCGTCAGTCTGATTGTTGGCTTTTATTTCTCCAAAAGGGCCCTCCGAAGTGTAGACGATTATTTTGTTTCAGGCCGAGTCCTACCCTGGTGGCTGGCCGGCATGTCCATGATTGCCTCGGCATTTGCCATCGACACCCCTTTGGGCATTACCGGACTTGTTGCCAAAGATGGTATCCCAGGGGTATGGTACGCTTGGTCTTTTGCTCTTGGTGGCGCTGGTGCACTCGGCGCTTTTATCTTCGCTGCTCTGCTCAGGCGTTCGGAAATCATAACAACGGCCGAACTGATAGAGCTGCGTTATGATGGGCCTTCTGCAGCTTTTTTGCGAGGCTTCAAAGGAGTCTACTTCGGTGTATTTGCCAATGCCGTCACGTTGGGCTGGATAATTAAGGCAGTATGGATCATTAGCGCTGTTGTGGCCCCTGAAATAAATCGTCACCTGCTCATCGGAGCAATCTTATTAATCACTCTGACCTACACTGCAGCATCAGGTCTCTGGGGCATCGCTGCTACAGATCTTATCCAGTTCTTGATCGGCTCCATAGGGTCCGTCACTCTCGCGGTCCTTGCCTGGGATCACATCGGCGGGATTGAGAACATCATTGCGGGTTTTGTCAGCAAGTATGGAGCTAACCCGGCTGCGGGACGGCTCAGTTTTTTCCCAACCATAGGCACACCGTTTTTTGTAACATTCCTGGTATTCATCACGCTCAAATGGTGGGGAAATCCTCCCCCTGCCATCACCCAGAGAATTATATCTGCGAAAGACGAAAAACACGCCTCCTTCGCCACCATGCTTTTTTCAGTGGTCGCTTTCGGCCTCAATTACTGGCCCATGATCTTTGTGGCAATGGTTTCCCTCGTTGTCTATCCCGACCTCAAGGTGCCAGAGGCAGGCTATGCCATGTTAATCTTGAAGCTCATTCCAACAGGATTCCTGGGACTTATGCTTGCCTCACTGATTGCAGCCTTTATGTCCACCGTGGACACCCATATAAACTTTGGGGCCTCCTACATGGTCAACGACCTGTACCGCCGTTTCATCATGAAACAGGCATCAGAAAAGCATTATGTCCGCGCTTCTCAGATCAGCACAGTGCTCATGCTACTCCTTGCTGTTGTCATCGCCTACAATCTCGATTCCGTGAGCGAAGCCTGGTACTACATATCCATGCTCACTGCAGGCTACGGCATTGTGATCGTTGTTCGCTGGTTTTGGTGGCGGGTAAACGCCTGGGCGGAGATTGCGGCCCTGGCAAGTTCAGGGATTGGCAGCACTCTGCTATCTCCGAAATTCGGAAAAGCTGCGGGATACTGGGACCGCATTCCGCAGTTAGACTGGCAATACAGATTCTTAATCGTGGTCGCTTTCTGTACCATCACCTGGATTACAGTCTGCCTCTTCACCAAACCGACCTCTGAGGAACACCTGAAGAAATTTTGCGCTAAAGTAAAACCTTTTCCTACCCTCTGGGGACCTATTTTTGAAAAATATCCCGAGTTAGAGTGGAATCCACATTTCACCAGATCCTGCATCAATTGGGCCCTCGGCGCTGCCACTGTTTACTGCTTTTGTTTTGGTATAGGTCACCTCATGTTCCTGAATTTCGCCTATGGCTTTCTCCTGCTGGCCCTGGCAACTGTTATGGCAATAACCATATATATTGTTTGGAGAAACTAGCTGCGTTTTGCATGGATCCCAAAGATGAAGATCTGTGAAAATGCTCCAGCGAGCGCATTCCCCGTAGTCCGCCTGAGGCGGGCGGGGTTAGCGAGCGAACTACAATAAAATGGATTCATTCCTTACACTTCGAAAATTCCCTGTCCGCCGCAGGCTGGCTGCAGGGAGCTTCAATTTCTTAGCGAGCGGTCTTCATTTGTGGCGCACGAAAAATATGTAAATATTCACTGCAGCTATTGCGATGAAGCCAGCGCAGAATATCAGCAGTTTTTCAGCATCGAAGTCCAAAACATCGGTGCCTTCGATTGTGTGTTGAAAAAGCACGAGAAAAGCAGGCGCTGAGAGAAACATAACCAGTGCTTTCTCCATCCCGCGAATGATGAAGATAAGGCAGCAAACCACCATAAAACCGATGAAAAAAGGATCTTTCAGTACCTCCAGCATGTCAATGCTTGCGAGGATCTCATTAAGCCTCAAAAAATCCAAATCCTTTATTGCTGATATGATCTCTGACAACATGAGTGTTGCACTCCCTTGCTCTTCTCTCCCAATGGCCGAGCACCACGTCGGGATAATAAGGTGATTCTCCGAGTTATTACACAGCAATCATCTAGCAACTCCTATGCCAACTAGCTCACATACCTATAGTTCTCCCACGACAAACCTCACCCCGATTCGTTACTACGAATCTCTGCGTATGTTATGTATATCACAGATGGAAGAATTTCATCCGACATCTGCGGCGCCGTGAGAAGGTGGGCGGTTAACGACTTTGGTTAATCTTAATTGTTAGGATATAGATATAAGTTAAAATAATTACAGTAAGTTATACTCAATTATTTCAGGGATAGCTCGCAGAGCATCTCAAGGACCTCTAGCCCGGATGTTTCATGAATTGCCGTGGCGAGACCGTAAAGATGGGCTTGCCACCGGGCAACCGCAGGGTGTTGGACCTGAGGCGTACCTGAACGGTACGTCGCAAGGTACGACACCCGAAGACGCCAGGAAGGACGGCCAGATCCACGGTCGCAGCAGGTGATTCATGAAACATCCGGGCTAGCTTGAGGTATCTTCGCATTCGGAAGTTCGGTAGGTTCTCATCCGCGCTACATCGAAGGCATAATCATAAATATGGAGGCCTTTGGAGGCGACGATCATCTCCCCATCCCCCACACCGATCTCGCTCGCCATGTATTCTTTGAGCAGTTGAACCCCGCCAAGATTGGCCGGGTAACCGTTCCAAGCATCCCAGGAGCGAAAATAAACAAAGAAGTGAAGTCTTTCATCCTGAATGCGGGTGTCTATATGACGCAAGCAGGGAGGATCCTCCAAATTCAAGTCGGTGGGCATTCCCACGGTCATAACCATCTGATTATTGCGAAACCCGTGGCTCTTGTAGGTATCGATCACCGTCTGGATCTGATCAATTCCTACCCCTCCAGCCAACCGTTCACCATAGGTGTAGTCCTCATCGGGCTCTTTATGAGGTGTCATGAGATATGGCAGGTAGTCGTCAAGGTAATCTTCTGCCACCGGGTTGGGAATACCCAGATGGGCCGGGATGTCCGGTAGAAGCGGCCTCACCCCGGGATGTTTAATGTGAACAGTTACATAGTCCAGCTCCATTCGCTTTTGTCCAGCATAAGAGCCGCGATCAATTACAAATTCCCGACCGTAATCAAGCAGATTCCAGATAATCTGAAACCAGGAATCGGGAAGCGTCGTTGCCTCAATGAAAACAGGCCTCAAAGTAGCCTTCGCCATTGCTTTCCCCCTCCCTAGCTATGGCAACGATATTCTTCACTGGCATCCCAATTGCCGTGAACCGTAGTCCACCATAATTGCATAGAATTATAGCTCGAGTTGAAGCTCCCTTCAGTCCGCCGGAGGCGGAATCTCCGCTTCGCTTCGTGTCGAAGTTGACTTACTAATCCCGTCCGTTTTGGCTGACCGCGAGGAATGCGCTCGCCCTGTTGAATTTCCCGCAGGGTACTCTATTCGACAGGACGGGCTGAAGCACGTTCAGTCACCGATCCTCTAATCCCTGGAAATCTGCCGAAACAGCTATGATGAGCTCCCCACGCGAGAATCATCCTGTTCTTGCTCTTGAAGTAGTTCGCCTCGGACACTCACCTTGACGGTGTCCACCGGTATCGCTTTACCACTGACTTCCAGGGCCTTGTGTACCACGTGCAACAGCCCGGCACAGCAAGGGACCTCCATGTAGCCGATAGTTATTGATTTGATTTCATTATTGACAAATACTTGCGACAGTTTGTCAATATAAAATCCTGTATCGTCCAGCTTGGGACATCCTATCGCCAATATCTTCCCCTGAAGGAGTTGTGAATGAAATCCTCCCATGGCGAAAGGAACACAATCCGCTGCAATGAGCAGCTCTGCCCCATTAAAAAAAGGAGCGGATACAGGCAGCAGGTGGATTTGCACCGGCCAGTTTTGCAATGCCGAAACTGGAGCCTCACCTTCCAGTAATGGTGCGGCAGAGGGTTGAGACTGGAGATGCACCAGTTTGGCCCCGGGACAACCAGCTTCCAGCTCACGAGGTGATTCTTGTGCTTGCTTCCCCCTGAGCGTTTTGAGGTGCTCTTCCATAGCCTCTTCGTCAAAGGAGTCTGCCTCTTTCATTACTATTGAGAGGGCTTCCTGGGGACACTCGCCGATGCAGGCACCCAGACCGTCACAATACATCTCTTGGATAATCTTGGCCTTGCCGTCGCGGATTGCCAGGGCTCCTTCTGCACATTCTATAACGCACAGTCCGCAACCGTCACATTTTTCCTCATCAATTTCTACAATATTCCTTATTGCCATAATGCACCTCCGCTTATGTTTTGACTGTTGCCAGCAATGGTAATACACCCTTGGCGGTGGTGCTTTGATCTAAGTCAAATAGCGGAACTTTTGGCAAAGCTAACATGGAATAAAGGGGTCTGGCAATGATAAAACTTTGAACTGTAAAGGCCTTTAAAAAATCGCACCAGGTCATTATAATGGGTAGTCAGAGTATATCCGAAGGAAATGGGCTTTAACCGACGCATTGTTGGACGCTTCCGTGAGTCTTGGAGAGATCGAGGGGAGTAAAGCATGGCAAAAAAAACATTGATTACCGTCAACGAGGTCTATCTCAAGAGTGACCGCAGTTCGGGGAACATGGTGGTACTCAAGGAAAACGAAGAGGACCAACATCATTTCATCATGTTTGTGGGAGATTCGGAATTTGCCGCTATCGCCAAGGAAAAAGGCATGGTGGAGCCAAAACGGCCCCTAACTCACGACCTCTATTTGACAATTAGTGACAATCTCCCGGTGGAGTTCTTGCGGATAGAGATATATGACATGGTTGAAAACACCTACTACGCCAAGGTGTTCTTTCGTGCCGATGGCACAGAACATTTCGTTGACTCTAGACCCAGCGATGCAGTGGCCCTGGCCTTAAACAGAAAAATACCCATTCTGGTTAATAAAAAGCTGCTCCGCCGAGAACTGACGCCTGATGAGATTAAGGAATATGAGGAAATATGCAAGACCGTAAAGTTCTAGCTGTGGCGCAATTTGCCTATGCCCGGATATTTCATGAATTGCCGTCGCCAGACCCTGGAGAAGGGCGTGCCTGCCCGCCATCGCGAGCGCTCAGGCGAGGCGGGCGGGCCACCGGGTCGACGATTGCGGAATGCGGATTGAAAATATACTGAAGGGCTCGTGAGAACCAGAGAGCCAATGGCGAAATCTGGACTATTAAGTTTTATATCATCAATTATAGTCAAAAATCCAAGATCGAAGCCAAGGCGTACTTGAACATTACGTCGCAGGGTGAGCTTGCCCTGCCTTTCCCGCCTGTCCCGAGCTTGTCTCGGGGAGCGTAGCCGAAGGAACACCCGAGGACGCCCGGCAAGACGATTATGGATTGGGGTTTGCGAATTATAGATTGCGCAAGACCGAGTAGGACAAAGCAGACGGTGGAAGTTAAAGGATCACTCTTGTCTTACGCAAATAACCAGTTTGCAGTCACATATGCTTTAATCTGAAATCTGAGATCCTGAAGCGGTCGCAGCAGGCGATTCGTGAAATATCCGGGCTAGTGATTTTAGGCTTCCTGATCGAACATCTGACTTTCTGGTTTTCCCGGCTCCTGCTCCCGGATGACTCGGATCTGGGTAATCGCTTTTTCGAACATCTCCTCCACCCGAAAACGAAAAGTTCGCCATCGCACCTCTTCTCTCATCTCGGGCAAACGGCCAAAAAGGGTTAGCACAAGCCCGGCGATGGTCTGGTATCCGTCTTCTGGAAGATCCCAAGTCAGCCACTTATTCAAGTCGCGTATGGAGACGCTACCATCCACAAGAAACGATCCATCGCTTTGTGGCTGTATCCGGCGAAGAAATCTGTCATGTTCATCCTCTATTTCCCCCACAATCTCTTCAAGAATATCTTCGAGACATACGATCCCGACAACTTCACCATATTCGTCCACCACAAAGGCTAGGTGGATCCGACTTTTCTGAAAATCCACTAATTGCTGACGAAGCGATTTGCCCTCCGGGATATAGCTGGCCCGTCGCATGATCTTCTTAAGTGAAAACTGCCCGGGCGTGCCCGTCCACTTGAAAAGATCCCTGATATGCACAAATCCCGACACTTCGCTCTTGCTTTCCTGATATACTGGATACCGCGAAAATTCGCTTTCCTTCACTCCAACCATAACCTCTTCGTAGGGCGTGTCGATCTCGAAGGCAACAACGTCTCGCGTCGGTAACATCACGGACTCAACCGGAATCCTGTCCAGGGCCAGAACCGCCTGGAGCATCTCCTCATCCCTTTTCTTCAGAACCCCCTCCTCAGCACCGACCTGAATCATGGCAGCAATCTCCTCAATGCCCAATATGGGCTCAAGACCAGACTTTTCCAAGCGCAGCAAAGCGATGAGCTTGTTACTCACGGCTGAAAGTACGCGTACTATTGGATAAAGCAGCTTAATGAGAACATAGATGGGCTGGACTATGAGAATGGACATCTGCTCTGGATAATAGGCTGCAACAGTTTTGGGAGTGATCTCTGCAAATAAAAGGATAAGCAACGTCATAATCAGAGTAGACCAGATAACGCCCTCTTCTCCGACCAACATGATGGCGATTGAAGTGGCGAGTGCTGAAGCCGCCACATTCACCAGATTATTTCCCAAAAGGATCGTTCCGATAAGCTTCTCCGGTTCTTTCAGCGTTTTTTCCACCAGTCGCGCACGTCTCCCCTTCCGACTAAGGTGACGAATGCGCCAGCGATCAACGGCCATCAGGGCGGTCTCTGAACCAGAAAAAAAGGCAGAGGAGGCAATCAGAAACATTAGCACCAGCAGTACCAACGGCCAGTCAGCCAAACTCATAGCATCTCCTTTTCTCTGCACAAAAGTGGCATGTTGCTGCACCCAACAATTGAAACTATTCTCTGTGATACGAGCACCAAGTGTCCACTACTTTCGCACTCCAGCAATCCGAAACCCCGAGTCTCGCTTGCTTCTGGACATTCTCTCTGGTATATAGAGTTTGAGGGTTGGAGTGCTGTACACGGTTTTCCTTCACCTCAGAAGCCTCTGCTGCGTAAAGAAAAAACAGGCCTTCTTCCAACCAGCAGGGGCTTTCTTGTATGAGGAGGTGCATCAAGAATGAAACGAGATGAAGAAAGAATATTGAAGATTGCCAAGGAAGTAGTAGTGAAATTCATTGAAATCGGTCGGGTTTCCCCCACTCAATTTGAAGGTGTCTTTCAGAGTGTTTTTCGCACCATCAAATCGAGCGTAAGCTCCGATGAGTCAGACGAGTAGAGCTGTTTAGCACCGCTCTGGACTGGCTTTGGCTCCAGCTGGGCCGCCAGCACACAATTATTTTTCAGCTACTAGCATATCTCATGAATGACCTGCCACCCGTGGGTTGCCCGGTGGTGCACCCATCTTTTTCGCGCTCGCTGCGCTCCGCTCAGTCCAGCAAGCGTGTTCCTAGTTTCGTGGTCTCGAGACACCAATTCATGAAATATGCGGGCTTTAGTAGTATAAGTGGTGGTAGCATTTTTTACAACCAGCAGTCATGCTCGCATAGAGTATACACCCGGGCTCGGCCCATTCCTGGTTTTCAAAAAGAACGGCCGCGGCTAAATTCTAAGCCGCGGCCGTTCGTCTTGGTCTAGTTCTTCACTGCCATAGACCGAGATTGTTTTTGCCTTTACGCTGACTGGAGAGCATTTTCCATGTGGCTGAAAATATCATCAACGCTCTTTATCTTTTCTGCTTCCTCATCAGGGATTTCAAGATTAAATTCTTCTTCTAACGCCATGACAAGCTCAACCACGTCCAAGGAATCAGCTCCCAAGTCGTCTACCACGCTGGCCTCGGGAGTTACATCTCCGTGATCGATTCCCAATTGATTGGCGATAATCTCTACGATCTTATCTTTCATTGCAGCCATGTCCATACTTTCTCCTCCAGGAATCTTTTCAAAATCAGATTGTTAACAATCAGTGGAACAACTGTAAAAACCAATATCGACCTCATCCGTCTTCTGTCTGTTTCGACCGGCTGAAGTTCCATCATAGGCACTGCGGTCTACTTTTCTACGAGGGCATCCCTCCTTTCTTTTCTTGTTTGTTCAAGTCAGCCTGGCCAAACTCTTTTCCGCCACCTGACTTATGGTACTGAAAGGTGCTTGGTTCTAATCGACCCCTCAGCCAGGGAGGTGGCCCTGAGCTGATTCCCAGCCGACTCCCCTGGCAACTCAGGGTTCACAAAACCGTAAAAGACGGTCTCGATGACAGTGGGTAAATCATCTACCAAAGAGTATTCGCCATCACTGGCCAACCATTTCTGCATGATGCCATCGATAAAACCCATCACACCGTAGAAAACGGTGTGGAAGTCCATTTGTTTGAGAAGACCACTTTTAGCTGCTTGAAGGATCTTACGCTTAAGCAACGGTACTTTCTTCAAGATGTTGCCAATATAGAGAGCCTTGACCTCAGCACCAAAATCGCTCTGCTCCTGGATAAGAACCTTGTACAGATTTCGGTTGCGGTCGAAAAAGGCAAAATAGATTCTTAAGTAGGCCTCAATAATCTCAAGCACCCCTGTCCGCGGATCGATGGCGTCAGCGACAGCCTGTTCCAATTCGGCGACCTTTGAGCGGATTAGCTCAGAAAATAGCCCTTTCTTGCTGTGGAAATGGCGGTATACCGTTCCCTTCCCCAACTCGGCACGCTCCGCGATTTCATCCACGGTAGTGCCATGGAAGCCCTTGGCAGAGAAGACTTCCAGTGCCGCGGTCAGGATCTTCTCACGGGTATCGGCAGTCTGGGGCCTACCTTGATCGCGAGGGCCAACCTGTTTAGAAAGCTGACGAGTGAGTAAGCGCTCGCTGAAATCTGCTTGGTCTGAACCTCGACGCTTAGCTACCCTGATAACCTCCTTAACCCATTGGGAAATGACAGCTTCAGGTTCGAGATTAGCGGCGGTAATTTGGGAAATCCCCTCATCAAAAACCGCAACCAGAGTTTCTAGATCTTTTCCGCCCACGCCAGCTTCATCACCCAGCACATCCTGCCAGAATAGCTGCCAGGCGGAAGGATCCGCAGCCGTATCCTGTGAGAGCAAACTCAACAGCACCGTCCGCTTTTCCTTATCCAGTCGAGGATATTTTTCCACATATCTTGCCATAGTCATAGCTCAGAAAATATTGTGACGGACCAGTCCGTCATTATCTTGATTTCACTCTCGGTGTCAAGTCCTTTTTTACAGGGGATCCAGTAACAGAGTCTCATCGGGGATTTGTTACGACTGGATTGAGGTGGCTGTTTTGACCCTATAGATGGGGGGTGAGCCTCCGCTGAGACGTTGGTAAGCCTTACTGATGACCCCTCTCGTTTCTTTAGTTAGATTGTATTGAGCGAGAGCCGAAAAAGGAACTTGAGAACAGGAAATTGCATCACTGCTAGCCTGCAGTGTACCTCCAGTTTTGCGGCAAAGGAAGTCTATGAGTACATAATGATATTGGACCCGTCCTTCCTGGTCCCAAAAAATCCGATCTAGAACGGCAACGAGTTCCACTACTTCCACTTTGAAACCAATCTCCTCTGCAACCTCGCGTACTACAGCCTCCTCCAAGCTCTCTCCCGGCTCCACTGCTCCTCCTGGCAACGACCACTCACCGTATGCCGGCGCGCGACCGCGTCGCACCAGGACAACCCGGTCATCTTCAATGACAACCGCCGCCACCCCAACTATTGGACGATCTGGGTAATCTCGCATCATAGTCTAGTTCTACCTTCCATGGTAAAGGTTCACAGAGGTTAGCCTAAATCACAGAGAGCACAAGAAATAATAAATCAGAAATCCGAATACGATCATACACTTAACTCCGCATAGATTACGATTGAGGGCTGGGCTTTTCCCGAAGCACCGTATGTGGCCAGCTTTGGCCATCTACAATAGATAAGACTGCCCGATATTACTGCTAACTTGGATATTTCATGAATTGCTGTCGCGAGACCACGAAGATGGGCGTGCCACCTGGCAACCGCAGGGTGTTGGTTCCGAGGCGTACCTGAACGCTACGTCGCAGGTGCCGACACCCGAGGACGCCAGGAAGGACGGCCATATCCCTAGTCGCAGCAAGTCATTCATGAAATATCCGGGCTAAGGCTGGCTACATCCTCAGCTCGGGCTGCCATAACCTTGGGTCCGTTAGACCTCCGCCCGGCAAGAACAGCAGAGCGAGCATAAGCGGAGGGAAGGTGCCAGCCCTCTAGAGCTCTTGCGGAGTAAAGTCAATAGGCGCTTTTCGGATTTGAGTGCAAAGCTCTTTAGGGTTTACAGCGACGGCCAGGGCTGAATCCATGGTAGAAAGCTTCGTAACGATCTCTGAATCTAACTCGATTACCAGCGGTGGCCTTTCGGCCAAACTGGCAGTGAGGCCGATGGAATATCCAGCTGCGTTTGTTCCCAATATAGAACTTCTCCGGCTTGAGAACAGGTAGCGACCATATACCCTTTTTCTCCTTCAGGGCCTGGCGCTGAAGCTCCAGTAGCCGTTTCCAGTGCGGTAACTCTGGCTGTCTGCGTAGCAGATGGGCATAGCCCTGGCGAACTAGTTCACCATTCACAGAGGTTCCATCTTCGAGAAAGACAAATGCCAGCAGCCTACCATAGTGGTCGCGTTGCTGCTTAGCCAACTCGAGGCTTATCCAGCGGCCCTGCACCAGCTTTGTGTTGAAAGCTTTAGCCTCCTCACCAAAAGGCTCACCTGGCTTGTCCTTGTGCGCAACCTCGGGGGTATTGATACCAAGGTATCGTACCCGTTCGCCTCCCGCGACTACAATGGTGTCACCGTCATCCACCCAGTGTACTTTAACACGCAGCGAATAAGCAGCTGCCGCTGGGGAGGCCAACCCACAGGCGAGGAGAACGAGAATCAAGGTGAGTGTGAAACGCTTGAGCATATTTAGTCACCGTAAAGATGGCGACCTGTTTTGGAGTACTGGAGTATTGGAGTGACTGACCATTCCAAATCACAAAGACTGAGGTTTCAGTGTTCAGGTTTCAGTTTTTTTGTTTTTCTTCCCTGACACCTGAAACCCTGAGATTTGGTGCTTGAAATTTGGTATTTGGCTATCTTCGATATCCGCACCGGCGATCCACCTCTGTCATCATAGTGTTCAACCGCTCCTCAATCAACCGCCGATATCTCTCGAGATCTCTACTGCTGCTTTCTGAGGGGATGAGAACTGGCTGGCCAAAGGCTACGTAGACCCTGCTCCAAGGGAGAGGCAGAACGGTTTTGTCCCAGCTAGTCCGCAGAGTAATGGACCGGTTGGCAGACCAGATGATTGGAATGAGGGGCGCTCCCGTGAGTTTAGCCAGATAGATCATACCCTTTTTGGCCACATATGCCGGTCCTCGGGGCCCGTCAAGAACCGTTGCACACGCCTTGCCCCCTCCCTGTAAATAAATCCGCATCTCCTCTAAAGCATGCCGGCCACCCTTGCTGGAGGATCCACGTATCGGAACAACACCAAAGCCTGAGGCATACTGCGCAAGAATCTCCCCGTCCTTGCTTTGGCTGATCATAATCCTTGGCTGGAGATTACCGAAGAAGTAAAGGAAATAGACAGCGCCACGGTGCCACGTGCCCCCAACAATGGGTTGATCGGAAAGGAAGTAATCTCGGTAGACCCCTTCATTGATCAAGGTTACCCGGCAGGTACCGAACCACACTCGCGCTATTGGTACCAGCACCTTACGGATGAACCGCTTGACCAGCGTTTCATGAGCATAATTACGAAATCTCAGAGTTCGTTTGCGCTTGTTCACCACTGCCTTTACGTTCTTTTGCGCAGCAATCGATCTTCTGAAGACGGTTTTTCAAAACAATGTCATTTGTGATATTGTTTATGCTGTGACAGCAAGCTACCAGAGCCCCCTAACACTGTCAAATTGAAGCACGTACAAGTCAGGATAACGCCCGCCTGTCCAACATGGCGCTCAGGCCGCCGCGTTCCGCCGGCGAGAATCCAAGGGCCTCCCGCCACACATCGTCACTCTCCATACAGAGATAGACGCAGAGATCTTTATGGATTCCAAGCAACAACTCGTTCAGGTGAGCATACATTTCTACCCTGAGATCGCGAAAATAGCGCAGCTTCCGGTCCAAGCCTGGGATAAACTCCTCATCCAGAATGGAGGTGTTTGGGTATCGTTGTTGAATTACAGTCTTGAGAGACGGCATGAACCGAAGGGTACCCAGACTGATCCAGGCAATGCCTCCCGGAGCCACAGCAGAGAAAAGACGATCCACAACTTCTTGGTAACCCTGTTGCCATCCAGGATAAGCCAGAAGTGGATCAAAATGAAAAGCAACCCGATAGCCCCACTTTTGGCACCGTTGTGCTGCTTCCAGTCTCGCTTCCAAGGGAGCAGCACCAGATTCCTCTCCGGCGATCACCTGGGGCGGATTGAGTGACCAAGCTACAATAGTGTGACCTCGATGATCCATGTTTTCGAGAAGATCCACCTGGGCAGTCTTGGTTTTCAGCTCAAGAATCGCATTTGGTTGGGCGGCAAAAAGTGGTACTAAATTCTCACTAAGGTGAATCAGAGGATCTAAGAGCAAGCTGTCCGTAAACTCACCTGTGCCGATACGATGTATTTGCCTCCGGGAATTGTCAAGATGTTCCGTCAACTGCTGTATCGCGTCGTCCAGATTGGCAAAAAGGCGCACGTTGCGGCTGGTAAAATATGCTTGTAGTATGCAGTAGGTGCAACCAAGAGAGCATTGAATTCCAAGGTTAAGGATCTGGTAGCCGCAGCAATTGTAAAAGCGGGTACCGGGGCAGGGTTTTATAAACCTTCCCCGAAATTTCACGATTTCAAGAAAGCTTCCACTCTCCCCACCCGCATCTTCTTTGAGCTCATCAACCCAATCTACGGAAATGCCTGGCAAGGTTTCCAGGATTTTTTTTACCAGCGGGCTGTCAGCAACCTCCTTTTCAATAACCAACCTTTCTGGACGATACTTCATTCGCTTTCCATAATTTGTTTGAACTCAGGCTGATCGGCCAGCTCAGCCAATTTTCTCAGCCGCGTCGCCAACTCATCGCCGCGCTCGAAGGTGCATTCCAAACTCCATCTGGGCCCCTCGAAATAAGGTGGAGGAACCAAGCGCACTCCAGCTGGTAGTTTAAGTTCGCCGACCTCTCGGTCAAATCTCTCTTTCCGGGCGGTAAGCCGGGGAGCCCTTGTAGCCAGCAGCTGCTTACGAATCTCCTGAACTCGTTGTCGTGCCGACCTTTTGTAGGCCCGCCGCAGATCATTCACCTCTGCACTATCCAGAACCTCTCTCGGGGTAAGATTGTCCCTCCGTCCTATTTCCACAACCGTCTCCACCAATTCCTCCTGCACACTCACACTGAAGGGAAGCTCTTGAAAAAAGTTGAAGAAGGCGAGACGGTCTCCCTGCTGCAGGGGTGAAAGAACAAAGCCTATCCGCTGGTGAAGTGCACCCCCAGCTATGGCATCAAGGATGCTTTCCTCCAAGGGCAGCAACTTCTTATAACGGCTAAGAAGCACGGTACTGGGCTCCAGGTTCAGAAGAGGCATGAATTCTTGAATGAGCTGTGCCTGGTCCAAGTGTTGGGCCATTTTGGTGAGAACCAAAGATTTCTCCACAGGGTTTAAATCCCTTTGAGCAATGTTGTCATAGATGGCCATCCGCAAGCACGTCTCAGGTAATATGGAAGTGGGCAAAATCTCGCAAGAAAATGGCTCCAGCCCAAGTTGCTGGCAAACCGCCAAACGACGGCTGCCGCAGACGATTCGCAAAAGTCCATCTCTTTTGCGCTGAAGCAGGGGTTTCTGGATCAAGCCGACGGTCTGGATAGAGAGGGTTAACTTATCTGGAAGAGGGCCGTAAGTAATCAGGCAGGTGGCGTCATTCCAATCCACCTCATCAAGCTGGATCGAGTAAGACTCCTTTTCAGCCATGATCCCGCTCCTAACTCGTGGTCAGACGCTCCAGAGCCTCAAGGTAGCGGGTCCGGGTGTTGCGCACCACTTCGTCAGGTAATACTGGTGCAGGCGGCGTCCGATCCCAACCGCACTGATCGAGATAATCGCGCAAATACTGCTTGTCGAAGCTCTGCTGGCTCCTGCCGGGTTGATAGTGGTCGACTGGCCAGAATCTGGATGAATCCGGAGTAAGGACCTCATCGATGAGGGTGAGCGTGCCCCCGACCATACCAAACTCGAACTTGGTGTCGGCAATGATGATGCCTCGCTGGCTGGCCAGAGCCGCCCCCTTTTCATAAAGTGCCAAGCTCAAATCACGGAGCTGTTCCGCCAAGTCCGTCCCCACCTGGTGGCAGAGGGTGTTGAAGTCGATATTTTCGTCGTGACTTCCTTTTGCAGCTTTGGTGGAGGGGGTGAATATGGGAGGCTCGAGACGGGCTGATTCCACCAGCCCTTCCGCCAGTTTTATGCCGCACACCGCTCCCTGACTCTGGTAGTCTTTCCACCCTGACCCGCTGAGATACCCACGAACAATGCACTCTGCCGGCAAGGGTTCCGCTTTGGTCACCAGCATGCTTCGGTTTGCCAATTCCTCGGCATAATCCTGACACTCTTCTGGAAACTTCTCTACCTCTGTGGTTATCAGGTGATTGTCCAGCACCTCGGCCAGAGCCTTGAACCAGAAAGAGGAGATTGTGGTTAGTATCCTTCCTTTGTCCGGAATCCCGTTGGGCATTACCACGTCGTAAGCAGAGATCCGATCTGTGGCCACAATAAGCAAGTGGTCCCCCAAATCATAGATGTCTCTTACCTTTCCCCTTGCCAGTAAATTAAGTCCTGGCAAGTTGGTCTCGAATACTGGAGCGGCCGCCATGTATCCTCCCCTCACGAGGTCTTTTACTGAATGCAAATGAAAGATGGAAGCACGGAGATCTAGCCCGGATATTTCATGAATCACTTGCTGCGACCACGGATATGGCCGTCCTTCCTGGCGTCCTCGGGTGTCGGCCCCTGCGACGTACCGTTCAGG
>Ga0209536_100005123_pt1 | contig 20489 bp, 17 predicted proteins | sample DeeMarSeWOR28_12_FD_187461 | JGI IMG/M metagenome (GOLD analysis project Ga0209536, IMG submission 187461) | Marine sediment microbial communities from White Oak River estuary, North Carolina - WOR-2-8_12 (SPAdes) (version 2) | ecosystem: Environmental > Aquatic > Marine > Intertidal zone >...
CCAGGGTGCACTACCGAATATACTCGGCAACCAGATCAGCACTGCCGCTGTAGAAGTATCAAAAACCATTCAAGATATAAATGCTATCGGTGATATTACCTTTTTCCTTCCCCTTCTCCTTTGGCTGTTGACAGGTCTGGCCGTCCTTTGGGGAATAATTACCAGAAATAGGAAGAGCAACATCTTCAGCCTGTGGTGGATAATGATCCTGCTTGCAGCAAACCCCCTGTGGTTCCGGCTCCCAGGAACCGGAATCCTGACCAACTTTGCGGTATTCATCGCCGCCTACATTCCTGCAGGGGTATTGATTGGATATATATCTGCAGATATTCTCGCCCGTGTTGGTGTTATTGATTCACAGGATACAACAAACCAACAACCTGAGAAGATTCGGGTGAATGACCGATGGAGATTAATCTCTTCTGGTATCCTGCTTGGTAGTCTGGTATTGATCGGAATCTGGTATCTGCGACCAAGAATTAGGGATGTGCAGCCTATGGATCACAGCCTGCTCACTCACCCAGATATATTGGCTGCAGAATGGATTAATGAGAATCTTCCTGATGATGCAAGATTCCTGGTAAATTCCTTCTTTGCTTATGCAGATAGTGCCGTGGTGGGTTCTGATGGGGGCTGGTGGCTGCCTTTAACCACCCTGCGCCTGTCCACACAACCACCATTACCTTATGTCTCTGAAGCAGGTCCAGGCAAAGATTATATTGCGGAAACCAACGGCCTTGTAGCAATGATTGAAGCCCAAGGTCTGCAAGATCCGGATGTGCTCGAGGAATTGAATTCTCGTGGGATCACATATATTTATATAGGCCAGCAACAGGGTTCTGTTAACGGCCCCCCCCTGCTCGATGTGAACACCTTGGTTGACGATCCAAATTTCGAGATGATCTACAATGAAGACCGGGTAGTGATCTTCGAAATCAACTGAGTTTCCTCCTCAAAACAAAGAGAACTTTCAAGATTTTAGGAATTTATTTTATCGCCTGGTAAGCTTCCAAGGTTGAATTGACCATCCCTTCCAGGCTGAATTCATCAACAACATATTTCCTCCCTGCCTTTCCAAGTTGCTTTCTGAGTGATGGTTCGTTTAGCAACTTGGAAATTTCATCAGCCAGGCTTTCGGGATCCCTCGGTTTCACGAGAATTCCCCCCGGTCCCAAAACTTCGGCTACAGACCCGGCGTCAGCAGCCACCACGGGGGTTTCACAGGCAAGGGCTTCAACAATGGGCAGGCCAAAACCTTCGAGAAGGGATGGCGAGACGTAAATATCCGCCAATGATAGATAAGCGGGCATGTCCTGATCGTCAACAAACCCCATCTCAACTACCTGGTCCATGCATGGTTGGAAAATTTCCATAACTTTCTTCCGGTAGCGTGCACTTCTCCAGCGTCCAATGATCATCAATTTTGGTTTTGGGTCGATAACCGGTAATGCATGGGCAAGATATTCCAAACCCTTACGGGGAGTAATAAAACCGGCGAATAAAATAACTGGCTCTCCTGGTTTCAAGCCAAGTGCTTCCCGGTAAGATTGAACATCATTTATTGGCATGAAGAAATGGGTGTCAACGCCGTGCCTGGCAATTTTTATTTTTCCAGGATGAACATGATACTCCTCGATAAACTTATTTCTACTGGTATTACTGCCCGCCAATAATACGTTTGCGCGGTTGATAGAGGGAATTTCGAAGAGGTGTTTTGCCACCAAGTAATATATGTACTTCACCAACCAATTGAAGTCCAAATTTGTGGGTATTGGACCAAGACTATTGATCCGTTGTTGGAATGAGTGCTGTAAGGAGCCAACGAATTGATTTCGATATGCCCAAGCAAAGTGAATATCCCAGGAATGTACAATATCCTGAGGCTCAAGCCTTTGAAGAATATTTGCTGCACGGTACCCAAAACCAATCCAGTCTGATTTATCCAGTGGGATACGGATGATTTCGAGTGAAGGAGCCCTCATTGATTCTTCAATTTCCCCCAGTTGCCCGGTAATCACCGTCACTTGATGCCCCTTGTTGATCAACCCCTTCACCAACCTCTCACCGCTGAGATCAAGTCCAGATGCCCTGAAAGGGGAAAAACCCAGGGTAATGAAAGCAATTTTCATGCCGTCAGTCCACCAGTTCCTGTACAATCGTCAACAAAGACGCAGTAATTAATTTCTCACTGGCAAATGCCAGATAAGCCTGCCTACCATTCTTTGCAATTTCTCTCCGCAAATTTTCGTCTTCATGCAACCGCAGGATGGCGCGTGATAAATCTTCAGGATTATTGGGAGTGCAGAGCAATGCTGATACTTCATGCCGCAGAAAATCCTTGTTGGACCCCCTGTTCGAAGCAATCACTGGTTTTTCCATCGCCAGCATCTGGTAAATCTTGCCCGGAATGACCCGGGTCGCTTTGTCAGAATCTCCAAAATGCCCTCCAAGGCAAATATCAGCGGCTGCAATTTCAGCTGGTAAATCGGTCACCGGGATGGAATTAACAAACCTGATATTATTTAACCCCATATTCGCAGCCAAGTGTTTTATCTTTGGCGAAGATTGCCCATCACCAATCAACAGGAATTCGATTGGTTTTCCTTGAACGAGTTGCGCAGCCCGTATAATCGTGTCAACCCCGTGCAATGGTAAATAGGAGCTGTAGTGCAAGACCCGGGTGATAGAACCAGGGAGTGGGCCAGGTTGTGGGTAAAAAATATCTTCGTTGCAGCCCACAGGTAATGCAGATACTTTTGACTCTTGTAAATCGTACAAATCGACGAAATAATCTACGTGTGCTTGTGTATCGAGAAGAACATGCGAGGCGAAATTACATGCTGCCCTATCAAATTCGATCAAAATTCGGCTGGAAATCGACCCTGGTTGAACCAGTTTCCGATCAGAGGCTAACGTGTCAAAAGTTGAGATGAACGCGTCAAACAGGATTGGTGCGCGGGAGACGATCCTCACCGGGTATATGAGTAATTGACCATAAAAACCTACGAAGATCAAATCATATGAACGCCTCATTAGCTTTGGGAGCAGTTTAAAACTCAACCTGAGACTATTCCAAGCAATCGATTTTGGACGTTTGTTCACCCCCACGATATCCACCGCTCCAATTCTATTAAATGCCCTCAAGAGGACATCATTCCTTTGATACTGCGTTTCACGACCTGTAACAAAAAGGAATCTCATGTCATAATTATATCCGTGAAAAATCCCGGCCAGATTATCCCTTCATGATGATAGAGAACCTGAAGACAATTATCGTTAACTGGAATCTGAAAGAAGACACGGTGGAGTGTATCGACTCGCTGATTGCAGCTGGCATGAAACCGGATGACATTATATTGGTTGATAACGGATCGACGGATGACTCCGTTGAAGTATTCAATCAACGTTATAACTACCAGATAAGAATCATTCAAAACACTGAAAATCTTGGTTATGCTCGAGGCTACAACCAGGGGATCAACCAGGCAATCACCGATGATGCAGAGTGGTTATTCATGATTAATAATGACACACATGTCTCTGAGGATATATTCCAGGTATTTATCCAATCAGTAAAGGATTATCCTCAGTATTCCATTTTTTCACCGACCATTTTTTTCAACGAAAAGCCAGACCGAATTTGGTTCTCCGGGGCATTATTAATCCCCGGGACATTACTGACATACGATAAATACCGGAACAAGAAGTATAATCCGCAAATTCCAGGCATTTTCCCTGTTGATTTTGTCAATGGATGCGGGATGTTAGTGAATAAAGATGTGTTTAAACGTGTAGGGTTATTTGATACCAGCCTCGTCATGTATGGAGAGGAAGTAGATTTTTGTTGGAGAGCAAGGCTAGCCGGGTACCAGTTCGCCGCTTCATCAAAAGCATTTATGTGGCATAAGATTTCATTATCTGCAAGTAAAGATTTACCTCGCACGAGATACTTGAAGGTCAGGAATCAAATATACTTCTACAGAAATTATTCAGAGGGCATACAAATATTGGTACATTTCATTTATTCAACATTCCGTACCATCTACCTGCTGTTCAAAGATATCTTGACATCCCAATCACACTTGACAAAGCCTTTAATCCAAGGTTGGCTTGACGGATGGTTTGGACCTCTTGATCAATTCTAATTCGCAAATGAACGTTTCAGAATGTGCCATCTGTGGCAATTCAGATTTCTCTGTCTTCCACCAGGTATCAGATTACTTGATGGATGCACCAGATTTAACTACTTCATTTATGTCCTGTGATGTTTGTGGGTTGATTTTCCAAAACCCCAGGTTGTCGCAATCCAAAATCCACGAGTACTACCCCCCAGAATATGATTCTTACCAGGATATCGAGCTGTACCCTGATGATTTGTACTCACGAATTGCGACACGCGGGTTACTAAAACGAAGCCAGGTGGTTATAGATAATAAGGGGAGTGGGAAGCTCCTGGATGTCGGTTGTGCTACCGGAAATTTTCTACGCATGATGCAGAAATTTCCCGGTTGGGATTTGCAAGGGGTCGAGATCAGCGAACACGCTGCGAAGATCGCCCGTGAAAATTATCAATTGAATGTCTATACCGGCGTGATTGAAGAAGCAAATTACCCGGCAGATCATTTCGATGTCGTTACGCTCTGGGATGTACTGGAACATATTCTTGATCCGAATTCCTTGTTGTTCGAAGTAAACAGGGTATTAAAGTCATCCGGGAATTTGATTCTCAGGGTTCCGAATGGCGGCAGCTGGGATGCGAAGCTTTTTGGGAAATTTTGGTCCGGATTGGATGCACCCAGGCATTATTATGTTTTCGACAGGAATACGATTACCCGGCTGTTAGAATTATCGGGTTTTCGGATCAAAAAATTGGACTGCAGCATTGGTGGATCGGTCGCTTTTCCCCTTGATGTGAGGTTTTATTTAGCTGGTAAAGGTGTTTCTGAAAAATGGCAACGGGTGATATGGAATGTCGTATCACATCCAATCACAAAATTTATCATGCTTCCAATCACATATTTATTTGACCATTTATTGATGGGAAGTTTTCTCGTTGTTGTAGCAGAAAAACGGAGGTAATTGGATGATCGAGATTCGACATGACCGTATGGATCAGAGGGATAACATCATTGATGCTTATGATCAGATTTATTCATCGGAAGGTATTCTGCACCGGGATTCCTTTTATACCTGGTTGATAGAACTACTCGATCCAATGGCTGGAAAGAATCTACTGGATATCTCTTGCGGTCAAGGGCGATTAGTTTACCTGGCAAGACAAATGGAATTAGACGCTTTTGGGATTGATTTCTCCTTGGAATCATTGAAAGCAGGTTATGCTGATTTGAATTCTGCTGTGTGGTCGGTTGGGGATGGAGAATGCCTTCCAGTACAAGATGGAACATTCGATTACGTCACCCATATTGGCAGCCTTGAGCACTACTTGACGCCCGAACTCGGTGCCAAGGAGATCGCCAGGGTATTGAAGCACGATGGAAAAGCCTGTATCCTGGTACCCAATGCCTTTGGCCTGGTCGGTAATATCCGCCATGTTTGGAAAACCGGGGATGTATTTGACGACGGCCAACCATTACAGCGGTACGGTACAAATGGCTTCTGGAGCACATTGCTGACAGGCAATGGATTAGCAGTGAATAAAATTCATGGTTGGGGAGAAATTGAGTTTCCCAGGAATAGCAAAGATGCGAAATACTTTATCAGCCACCCAAAAAAGGTTATCCGGTTCTTGTTTTCCTTCCTGATCCCTGTGAACCTGACCAATCACCTAGTTTATATTTGCACCAAGGTATAACAACCAGGTATGCAAACCAGCCCCCGAAGATTTCAAATCACCAACATAAAACTCGTTTACTCTACGATCATCCTCGTCATCGCAGGCGGTATATTAGGCTACCTGATATACAGCCAGAGGGACATTCTACTCACATATGACTGGGATATCAACTGGTCACAGGTATTCTTTTCCTTTATGGTATTCAGCCTTGACCTGGTCCTAGTGGTATTTGTCTGGTCCTGGTTGATGAATAGCCTGGGGAAGAAAATTAGTTTTTCCACCCATTTTCTTTATTACAGCATATCGAATGTCACTAAGAGAATTCCTGGCACACTCTGGTATGTCGCCAGCCGAGCCCAGCTATACAAATCTGACCAGGTGGATTACAAAATTACTACCATAACAAGCGGCGTGGAGTATGCAATTGCTACCATCGGCAGCGTTCTCGTATGCCTATTGTTTGCGATTCCGATCATTATTGAATACTCGTACAACCCATATCTTTTCATCGTGGTAATTTTGATCGCAGGCTTCGTGATTCACCCTCGCGTCATAGATTGGATCTTCAGAAGATTAAAATTGGACGCTGGATCCTTGGAGTACAGGTTGATCCTAAAATCCATCGTGTTATACATGCTCATCTGGATGCTGGGTGGCGTTGTCTTATTCTTGATCGCCAATTCAATTTATCCCCTCAAGATAACTGACCTACCTTATGTTATCGGTGCTTGGAGTATTGTTGGATTCATTACATCCGTTCTATTATTCCTGCCAACAAACCTTGGGCTAACCGAGGTTGGCATCAGCCTTCTGCTTTCAAATATCATGCCATCATCGATCGCGGTCATAATTGCTATCCTCGGGCGCATTTTTATCACCATCTTCGAATTAATATGGGCTGGTGCATCACTATTTCTCCAAAAAAGGGGTAATAACCCAAAAGGATTATAGCTTTCTGAGCAATTAAATTCGTGAGATGTCAAAATCCAGTACAAATAATCAAAATTTAACCCGATTGTGCTATTGTTGAATACCTGAATTTCTGTAAAATATAACCACTAGATAAGAAAAAAATCGAGCGAACGGAGGATCTATGAAAATTACAAGAGTAATACTTATCGTCGGGCTGTTGGTCGCAGTATTCGGCTTCGGCTCACATGCTGCCCAGGCAGGGCAGTTTACTTACACCTCGGGTTTCCAGGTGCAAAATCTGGATAATACATCTGCATCCATCCAGATAAATTTCTACAACCAGGATGGAACCCAACCTCCCGGAATGCCTGTTTCAGATTCAATCGCAGCCCTTGGTTCAAAGACGTACTTCCCGTTGAACCAGGTGCCGACTGGATTTAACGGCTCCGTGGTTATCACTTCTACCACCCAGGTCGCTGCAGTTAGCAATGTGCATGGCAACAACTTCAGCGCAAATGCCTCATATGTGGCTTTCAACAACGGGAGTGGTACGGTTCTTATTCCGCTGCTGATGAAAAATAATTCTGGCTTTAATACCTGGTTCAATGTGCAGAATACAGGTGCGGTTGATGCGAATGTGACGGTTAACTACAGCGATGGCACCACTGCCAATAAGACAGTGAAACCTTTCGCTTCCCAGACTTTTGATCAGGCAACTGAAACCCACAATGCGGCAGTTTTCTCTGCCGAAGTGACCAGCGCTCAACCGGTGGCAGTGACAGTAATTGAAGAAGATCCTAAAACCATGTTCGCTTACAATGGTTTCCTCGGAGCGAGCACAAATCCTGTTATCCCCCTGGTAAATGCCAATAACAGCGGCTTCACCACCGGTGTACAGATTCAAAATGCTGGAACAACCAACACCACCGTAACGGTATCTTACACTCCCAGTAGTGCTGGCTCCGCCTGCACAGAAACACAAACCGTTCAGGCTGGAAAATCAAATACCTTTGCATTGGGTGCTTTTGCGAGTGGTGCAAACAGCAACTGCACTGCTGGAGCAAAATTCATCGGTTCAGCCCGGGTGACATCCAACAGCGCTAGCGAACCATTGGTAGCAGTGGTAAACCAGCACAAGATCGGAACGAATGGTGAAGCATATGGTGCATTCAACGCTGCCGACGCGAGTGATACGGTTGTTATGCCGCTAATCATGGACCGCAACAGTGGCTACTGGACCGGTTTCAACGTGATGAACGTAGGCGCTAGTTCAACATCTGTCTCGTGTGATTTCACAGGCACTTCCTATAGTGTTGGACCAGTAGCCCTCGCCCCAGGTGAAGCTCTAACCAATCTTCAAAACGGAAATATCGCTAATGGTTATGTTGGTTCTGCTACCTGCACTGCAACCAATCCTACCGACCAAATTATTGCCGTTGTGAATGAGCTCGGACCAAGTGGAACACTCGATCAGCTGCTCGTTTACGAAGGAATATCAGTCAAATAGTAGCGTAATAGATAATTCAAGCCTTCTAAGAGGGGCGACTGCGAGTTGCCCCTCTTAAATTTTTGTTTATCAGGGAAATCACCGTCATCATGAATAACCATCGATTCCAAATCATCATTCTTCTCGCAGTCGTACTGCTGCTTGTTGGTTGCAACCAGGGTACACCAGCTCAAACCGAAACTGAATCCGCACAAGAACAAGCTACCGCAACTCCAATTTCTACTGAACCGGGTTATCCACCACCCGTTACTGAAACGGTAGAGGATTCAGGGTACCCCCCACCTGTCGCGCTACCCACTGAATCAGCTGGTTATCCAGAACCCGGCTCAGACCAGGAACCCGAATTCTATGCGACACCCGGTGCAATCCCTGAACCTTCCTCCTCATCCGGGGTAATCATTGGCGTGGTCCAGGTTAATGGTGAACCCGTACCCAACCTGTCGATCTACCTGGCTGAAGTGTTAACTGACGGTGAAGGACTTGAAAGGGTGGCTTCGTACGACCGGATAAATTCTCCCAAAGCTTATACGGATGAATCTGGCCAGTTTGTCTTCTCAGATATTCGTCCAGGAAGATATGGTTTAGTCCTGGATACAGTCTTGAGCGCGTACCTGCTGCATTTACCCCAGGAAGATGCCGCCCTGGTCATAAGTGTTGAAGCTGGTGAACAAACGGAGATCGAAGTTTTAGACTACGACTCGCTTCCGCTGCCAGAATCTGGTGAATGATATAGAAATATCTCAAAAGGATATTTAATCGCGAATAACTGGAAGATTTATCGAGTAGATAGCCTGGTAGGCGAGGTTCTGATTCGTAATTTCACCGTCCAGCTCACCCCCAATGATGTACAGGTATGTACCCACCGGGATTACTCCAAAATGGGAATAAGGTACGTTTAAAAGGTTGGTGAACTCGCTCCAGTCACTCGATTCATCTGGCCTGCCAAGATGGGCTAAAACACCGTCTTCCAAACCAATACCCCCAATTGCATACGTGGTCCCAGCAAGGCTGACAATCCCTGAAGCATATCTCGGTTCAGATAGGGGAGTGTCAATCACCCAGGGTGATTCTCCACTTCCCTCAATATCTGGTGAGTAAACTTCAATATCCGCCAGAGCTTGTTCACCATCGAACCCACCGATGATGTTGATCTTTTCATTAATGATGCTCACACCTGGATATGCCCGCGCAGTGGGCATCGGAGATAACTGCTCCCAGGTATCAGATTCTGGATCGTACCGATAAACAGAATTTTGTACATTGGTTCCATCCCACCCGCCGAATAAGTAAAGATATCCTTCATATGAAACCAACCCGTAAGCGCTTAACGGTTGGGGCAAGTCTGATCCGGATTCCCATGAATCTTCGCCAGGAGAATAGATTTCAAGAGTCTGATTGATTACATTGGATTCTGCATGTCCACCGGGTATATAGATCTTACCCCCGATGACCCCCGCAGATGCGTCGGTCACCGGTAAAGGCTTATCTTTCAAATCTACCCATTCATCAAGGCTGGGATCATACCGTTCAACATGTCCAGTGATACCTTGCTCTGTTTCACCACCAATGGCGAAAATTTGTCCAGCGTATGCCGCCAGCGCTAATCCTTTGCGAGCTTCGCTCATGGGCGCTTTTTCATGCCATCTTTGTCCCTCTTCAATGATCGGTTGGTTCGCAAATACCTGGTTGTTATTACTGTTCCTTTGAATAACCGCGATTACAACGACTGCAATAATCAACACCAAAATGAAAATTCCCAAACCAGCAAATAGCAGGCGATTTGATCTTCGCTGACCAGCTTCATTTACGTATATTTTTTCCTGGCTATCTACTTCCACCAATCCCGTATTTACTGCGTACATTGCGGCTTCGGTGCGTGAATTCGCGCCGATCTTGGTGAAGATATTGCGCATGTGCACCTTGACGGTGTTAGTGCTTATATGGAGTTGGCGCGCGATCTCCTTGTTGCTGGCACCTTTGGCAACCAGAACCAGGATTTCACTTTCACGGCTGCTCAAATTACTGGATTCTGCCATGTTCTCGATTAATCCCCAGGCGCGCGACCATTGATTTTGTAAATACCATTATCTAATTCATTTCAAGATCTTATCTGGATATGCCGCATTCCGCATGAGATTATATCATCGCAATATTAACCAATTATGATCGATGAACATCCACATTGATTTGAGAATTTGGGTGGTAAAACTAATAATGTGCAAGTTTTACACCTACTGGATGCTCGACGATGTAAGATCTCAAGGGTTCCAAGCATGGTAAAATAATGCTCGTTCGCGGGTGTCGCCAAGTGGTAAGGCAGTAGCTTCCCAAGCTACCATTCGTGGGTTCGAATCCCATCACCCGCTCTGATCAATAAATCAAATACTAACCCTCCAGATACCATTCCCAAATTGTTTCCACGGAATGGTTATTTGTTGCCTTGTGGTTTCAAAAAACTGATCCGAGGAAACTGGCAAGATAGTGTCGTGCGAAGGACTGCAAGAATTTGGTTGCACAATTCTCTTCGCTTCGCTCCCCTACTGCTCGAGCAGGACTTTTGGGGTCACCGACAGCAGGAGATCAAAATATTCAGTTGTAAAGTTCACTGGGTTCACTTTGAGTGATGAGCTGCTTCCGATGATATTCATTTTCCTTGGCAAATTCCCTTTGGGAATAATGAATTATTTACACGCTTTCACAGACACATATCAACAAGAGAAAATGTGAGCTGAACAAGTGCCTTAATGTTAAAATCCTCGATTTAGATGTATTATTCCATTGTGCTTGTTTAATTATGCCCCAGGGAGGTGAATTGATAAGTTAGATAGAACAATAACGCAAATACATTGTTCCTTTCATTGAAATAGAAGGAAATCAATAACCAAGGGAGTAATTTAAGGAGGGTCACTTCAATGAATAAGAAACAATTATCCATCATCTCAGTAGTTTTTATTCTGTCCATATTGGTCGCAGGATGTAGCCCAGCTGAAGAAATTTCTCCTTCATCAAGGCTTGTTGGACATTGGGAAGCCCCGTATGCAGGAGAAGATTTGCCGAGGGAGATTTTCCTGGGAGAATTAAGCAACGATGGAAAAGGCAAACTATATTTGACGAATGATTTTGCGAACTATTGCGAAAGGACCTATGAAGTCGTTTCGGAGGATGAAGGCACTTATACCGTCCGATTCAATAAAGGATACACATCCCAATTTCAGGATTACTCTTTTGATTTTGTAGATGACAGTTTAAATATGTCATCCGATGGTGAATTGTTAGGGGAATTCAAATATGTTGATTCCGAAACTGAACCTGAAGCCTTGAGCACTCTTGCAGAAAATGAGGCTGAATACCTGGTAACCACTCCACTAACTGGACATTGGGGTCACATTCCCGAGCCGGATGGGAGTATTGATGAAAACTGGCATATTTATTTTGGAAAAATCAACAACGATGGAGAGGGAATACATTACATAAGCTTTGAACCAAATGCCTCCAAATACAACTTCAAAATTGTTCGTGAGGATGGAGGAGACTATGATTTACGGGTCCAACATGAATGTGGTGGTCCTGAAGATTTTGGTCACTTGGAGGTTTCTGAAGATGGTAAGAATTTAAATTGGGTTATGATAGATGAAATATTTCGGTTCGAGTATATTGATTCCAATACAGAGCCTTAGAATATCATCATCCAACAAATAGACTACTCATGGAATCGGGGCAACCCAAGTAGTGCAGGGTTGCCCTGAATTATGTGTGCTGTTTGTCTTGTTGACAGTTTCAGTTATTAATGTTCCGAACCTCTGATAAAGTAAATTGTATTTTCACGGGGATGTTATTCAACCTCCTTCGCCCAAACATCCCAAAATGGAAAAACTTACCAGAAGTAGAATAATTATTATTCCCAGGATATCCTGCAGGTAGTAGCCTCAGTGGTCCTGTTAGTTGAAACTGACACGAACAATCCATTCAGGGGCGCGTGAAAGGTTATCAAAGCCCTAAACATAGAGAAATTTATACTGGTGACCCAAGTTGTAAAACAGGTGATTCCCAAGCTACCATTCGTGGGATCGGATCCCATCACCAGCTCCCAATGCACTCCTCAAGCAAGGAATGATTTTTCATTGAAATCCATACCATCCAATTGTGTGGTTTGAAGCACAGGATTCAAACATCTCCTAATCGCCTGCACCACAGCCCCGTGAAAGTAAACCGCAAGGATACACGATAGCTTGCCAATTAGAATAGCTGCTGCAATATTTATATTTAATATTGCCCTGTGAAAATTTCTACTATATACTAGCTGGGACATCCCTGATCACACTCAACGAAGCAGCCGATCCATGGCTGGGAATGGAGCATAATAATGAAAGCGATCGTCCTGAACGCCTATGGAGGACCAGAAGTACTCGAACTCAAGGAAGTTGATCAACCGCAGGTCAATGAAAATGATGTGCTGGTACGTGTCCACTCGGCGAGCATCAACGCGGGGGACATCTTCTCCATGAGAGGCAGTCCATGGCTGGCCCGTTTTAATGTCGGTTTTCCAAAACCGAATGACTATATCCTTGGATGGGATTGTGCAGGATATGTTGAGCAGATTGGTAAATCCGTAACGCGATTCCAACCAGGCGATATGGTATTTGCTTCATGTGAGGCAGCACTCGCGGAATACGCCTGTGCCCCTGAGGATAAATTCGCCCCAACCCCAAACAACCTCACCCTGGAGCAATCTGCCAGTGTACCGTCTGCCTCCATGGCAGCTCTCCATGCGCTGCGTAATCAAGCGCATGTGCAGCCTGGACAGAAAGTCCTGGTTAATGGCGCTTCCGGTGGTGTAGGAATCTTTTCAGTGCAGATCGCCAAGGCACTTGGCGCAGAAGTGACCGGGGTATGCAGTACACGAAATGTGGAGATGGTGCAGTCACTCGGTGCAGACCATGTTATTGACTACACGAAAGAAAATTTCACAAAGGGCGAACAGCGCTATGACCTTGTCCTGGATAACGTCGGGAACCATTCTTTTTCTGATTGCCGGCGTGTGCTGACCCCGGAAGGTATTCACCTGCCCAACACCGGTCATGGAGGTATGAGCTACGTAATCAAGGCGTATATGCTCTCCGCCCTCATGCGCCAGCACGCCAGTCCATTCTTATCGGTGCCCAATGCAGAAGACCTGGCTTATATCAAGGATCTTATCGAGGCTGGAAAGGTGAAGCCGGTCATCGATCATTCCTATCCGATGAGTGAGACTCAGCAAGCATTTCAATATCTAGAGCAGGAACATGCTCGTGGTAAAGTGGTTATCACGATGCAAAATCCTGAGAATTCTTGATAGAAAAGAAGCCTGATCCATCAATCGATTCAATCCTAATCACCTAGAGGTCATACGCAATACACGAGATTCAATAGACAATTTCATCGATTGACACTGATCAGAAAATTGAGACTTACAACGCCAAATGGAATTCTGATTACCGACTGGATATAATTAACCGAATGCCATTGATAGAAGGATGGAAAGAGGTACAGAGAAGATGATTATCCAACGCTTGTCAGAAAAACGATTGAAGAAGTACTGGTCACGTAAAATACCCCATCTGGAAAGCAGTTTTGGGCGATTTGCAGAAGCAGGATTGCTTCCACAAGATTGGCGATTCACAGATCTTGAAATCGTGTGTGCCTGCAGCTTGATGTTGGAAAGGAACAATCTTCATACCGTCTACCAGGCGTTTTACAGGTTCTGTAATGAGTGTTCAGAAAGAAATTTGTCTGAGAACTTTTTTCTCGATCTCAAAGAATCAATATCCGATCTAGATAGAAATGGGATGCGCGAACAATCTCTTAAACTGAGAAAATTTGGCCAGGGAGTGGCAGCAATGAATCAAGATAGTGTGTGGTGGGCTTCTTGGGGAAAAGAGTTAGATCAAATGATAGCTTCAGCTATAACCGATGAACCATTCCTTCCGCAGAAGGGCTAGGAAGAACCGGAAGGGAAACCGACCCCTTATTCCAGTAATACACAACAATCATTGTAAATGCTTACCGGGAACACCAAATATCGGTGCAATTCATCCTATCCAAATTGCAAAGTTTTATCTTCATAATAACCTTCCCAATACCCATGTGATTTCATGAGACCCTTCAAGGTATCCCCCAAGGTTGTTTATTGAAGCAAATTAACCCCTCCCGGGTACTGAAAGAAACGATTCTCCAGCTGGATGACAGGAGATAATTTTGACGCGAGAATTGGGTCATCTAATTACATACATAGAAGACTTGAATAAGTATTCGAATGCAAAATTATCCATCCAAGGAGATAAAAATGACACCGGAGACCAAAGACAGAAATCGCGTAAAACGATACGATCCTGCCGGAGTATGGCTGGCCATTGGACTGACCATCGGTTCAGCAATCGGCCTGATTTATGGATATGCGATTGATAACGTGACCCTGGGATTAGTTTTAGGTGGTGGTGGTGGCATGTTAATTGGCTTATCAATTGGTGCCTCAATCAAGAATTCTCGCGAAGACCCCACAAAATAAGAAATTGAACTCACGAAATGCAAAAACTGGTGGTTTGGATGCCACCAGTTTCTGTATTTCAATTGCATTAGATAATTGATCCTTTTAGTCTGGGTATCCGATTTTTCTAACTCAAACCATACACGATGGTCATTCAACCATTCAAGGCTCACAACTAGCGAGATTAATGACCAAGGGTAGAAATGTCTTTTCAGGTATAGACAAATCTTGCTGCCAGATTCTTACCCGCACTTCATCTGGCACAGAGCCACCTGTTACGTATAAGTTAACATCTGAATTTGCCAGGCCATACCAATGGACCCCCCGATTAAATAATTGGTTTGTGCAATCGTAGGTACCCAGCACTGTATCATCACGGCAGTCCATTTTAAGGAAATATTGGTTGACATCCCCGCCAAGGCTATGGAAAAATGGCATCACAATATCATCTGGTCGACTCCCGATAACCTGCCAGTCGCTGTTGTAAGCAGGCGCTTCGGAAAGGAAACGCACACGAACTGCATCCGGTCGACTGCCTTTTTCCACATAAACTTTGATATCTGATAAACCCAAGTTATACCAATGGGCGTCGTTATAAAAATTCTGATTGGTGCAATCATAAGTTCCCAGCTCGCTATCATCCCGACAATCCAGATGGACAACAAGATTGTCCAGGTTGAATTTTCTTCCTAGAGCAAAGGAAACAGATACCGGGTCTGGACGTGCGTTGAGTGCATGCCACCCACTGTTGTAAATGGTCGGTTTTGAAAAAATTCGAACCCTTATGTAATCGGGCATACCAGATCCCGTGACCCAGACTTTTATTGAACTGCTGGTTAAACCAAACCAGTGGGCGTTTATGTTGAATGCATGGTTGGTGCAATCATAGCTGCCTAATTCTGAAAAATCTAAGCATTCCAGGTAGACAAAGTAATCATCTGGATTCCCACCAACGTTGTGAGTGTAGACAATGGGAAATGGGTCTGGGGAAATACCCACAAAATCCCATCCACTGTCGAACCACAGTATACCGAAATCCGCTACCGACTCGGAGCTCTGGTGTTCATTCACCAGGTCACCAGATTCGTAATCACCTGTTTGGGCAAGAGCGAAATCCGCAACAGCTAGAAATGATAATCCCACAACACCGCATATAGTAAGAAATTTATTTACCAGTCTCTTTCCTACCAACATGAATACCCTCCCAGATAAGCTTTGATTAAGTACGGTATTTCACAATCACTATTACCAGTATACAGAACCCATTCCCCAATTTCAACTTTTCCAGCTTACATAAAAGTAAGGTGTAGATTTTTCAACAATTGGTTATTTGAATACACCAGAGTTTTCCCCCCGGAAATCAGAGTGGTCTAAATTTTTGAAGAATAACAAGGAACTCAGATTTGGTTTGAGCAAAAAATTATCTGAACGCTTCAAGTCCAAGGAAATATTATCCCAAATTAACTGCCTGTCAATACATTCACAGCGCCGGGAACCACCTTGATCTTGACTGGTGTCTGCCACCCAACCTCTCCATCAATTTGGATACTCTGTGGTTGATCAGTATTTATTTCGATCTCTTTTGCCTGCCAATGATGAACGGTTTCATCGGTCGGAGTCGATTTAGCAATCGATTTACTAACCGCAACAAAGGATCGAAAGCCACGGTCCCGGACCAGTAACACGTCTAACAACCCGTCCTCGACACTGATAGCTTTACTGGCGGTGAAGCCGGCGACACCAAAGTTTCCAGCATTATCGACCAGGCATGTGACTCCCTCTTCTTCGACTTCTTGGCCGTCCAACTTAAAATAATATTTTACTGGTTTTGAATCCTTCATTGCTTTGAGTGCGGCGATCGAGTAAGCCATGATCCCATATCGATCTTTCATTTCTCTGTCTGCGATTTCAACTTTCTCTGCAGCAATCCCTAATCCCACGCGCAGCATAAAAAATGTTCCATTGGCATCCCCAACATCGATTGATTTCACTTTGCTATCTGGATTGGCTGCTATCTGCGTCGCTTTGTCAAGGTCTTTAGGTACCCCCAGTTCAACAGACATCAGGTTTGCCGTTCCACCCGGGAGAATAGCCATTGGTATTTGCGTTCCCATCACGCCCCGGGCGACTTCCATCATTGTCCCATCACCACCAAATGCTGCGATTACGTCCACACCTTTTTCAACTGCTCCATGCGCGAATCGCTCTGCGTCACCACTTTTATGGGTCAGGTGAATCTCCCATTCAACTCCTGCAGGGCGGAAAACAGAATTCAGGGTATGCAAAATAGGTTTTGGCTGTCCAGAGCCAGGATTTACGATGACAGTTATTTTTCGTGGCATGCTTCACTCCAGGTCTTTTGAAGGTTTCTAACCAATATAGAAATAAACAATTCCAGAGAATACAATCTAATCTTTGCCATTATAACCAAGATTTGATACATCAATTTTTTCTATTATCGTTTCAATGGTTTGGTGGATTTAGTGAAATAATATTCCAATAGATATCCCAAATACTCCTATGATATACTGCAATGCGCAATGCCAATCTTTCATTACAGGCAAATAAATGAAGGCAGAAGATTATATCCAGCTGGAAAATAAATATGGAGCAAAGAATTACCTTCCCCTCGATGTGGTTATCGAGCGCGGTGAGGGTGTATGGGTTTATGACGTTGAAGGTAATCGTTACCTTGACTGTCTGAGCGCATATTCCGCGCTCAATCAAGGACATGTACATCCAAGGATCCTCGAAGCATTAACTAATCAAGCCACAAAGGTCACTTTAACCTCACGCGCTTTCAGAAATGACCAATTAGCGTTGTTATACCAACAACTTTCTGAATTTTCTGGATATGAAATGTCCATCATGATGAACTCCGGGGCTGAAGCTGTTGAAACTGCAATCAAGCTGGCTCGAAAATGGGCTTACGAGCGGAAAGGGATAGCAGAAAACCAAGCGGAAATTATCACCATGGATGGAAATTTTCACGGCAGGACAATCACCATCATTTCATTCTCGTCCGAGGAAGCATATAAGGATGGGTTTGGTCCATTCACTGCCGGATTTAGAACGATCCCATACGGTGATCAGGATGCACTATCAAAAGCAGTAAATCAAAATACCGCGGCGGTTTTATTCGAGCCAATCCAGGGGGAAGCAGGTGTCATTGTTCCCCCGAACGGATATCTGCAGCAGATTCGAGAAATCTGCGATCAACATGAAATCCTGATGATTGCAGACGAGATTCAAACAGGTCTCGGAAGAACTGGGAAAAAATTCGCCTGCGATCACGAAGGTGTTAAACCAGATATCATGATACTGGGCAAAGCATTATCGGGTGGTTTCTATCCAGTGTCTGCGGTATTGGCCGATCGATGGTTGATGGAATTATTTCAACCGGGTGACCACGGATCAACTTTCGGTGGAAATCCACTCGGAGCAGCTGTTGCCCGCGCAGCGCTCACCGTTATTAATGATGAAAATTTAAGTGATAATGCAGCAATGCTTGGAGAATATTTTTCCGACCATCTAGCCGAGATCCCATCTAAACACGTGCAGGAAGTTCGAGGACGAGGATTATTGATAGGTGTCGAGTTAAAAGCGTCTGCTGGCGGTGGGCGAAGATTTGCTAAAGCCCTGAAGCATCAGGGGATATTGGTAAAAGAAACCCATGAAAATGTTTTGCGCTTCGCGCCTCCATTGATCATCGATCAAGAGACGATCGATTGGGCGCTCGAGAAAATATTCCCGGTGCTGACGATGGATTAGAAGATGACTGAGCCAACTCGCATGATTTCCCAACCACACCTATCTCGACCCAGCCCCCTGCAATGGGGTCTATCAATTGTTGCCGCCTTGAACTGTTTTGTAGTTGTTACAGTTTTTGCTTTTAACAACACCCCTGATTTCCCACAGGGCCTATTGTCCTTCTGGCCATTCCCAATGATCTATTTCATGGAGATTATTTCCATTGGTATCATTGGCCTCATCGCAACAATAAAAGCCCAACAAGAAGGTAAATCTAATTGGCCTGCTGCTTTGTGGATATCATCCGGGATCCTGCTCACATTCGTGATCCTTGGTTCCTGGACGATTGGTTTTTTTCTTTTTCCTGCTCTGGTTTGCTATCTTATACTCGGAATAAACATTGACCGGAAGATAGGTGGGGACATCCCGCGCCAATTGGTAATTTTCGTGATTGCAGGCATTTGTCAAGCTGTCCTGGTATTGGTCACCTTCTTTGGATAATTTAACCAAATTACTTGAAAATATTTTTTAGGAATAAATTAGTTTCCGATTGAAGACGATACGATCCTGTTCCGTCCTGTTTCCTTTGCCCGGTACAGTGCCCTATCTGCAGCTTGAATTAAATCGTTCAAATCTTCCATGTTGCTATCCATTTCAGCTACCCCCTGACTAACAGTGATCTTGATTTCCCCAAGCCCCGTTTCAGTAACATTCTTGGCGATCAAGTCCTGCAACCTGACTGCAGTCCTACGTGCAGATTGGTGGTTGCTGCCAGGCAGTAGCAATACAAACTCCTCTCCCCCGATTCTTCCGATTACATCTAGTTCGCGAGTATTCGATTTGACACATTCCGCAAATGAGCGTAGGACCTGGTCACCAACCGCGTGACTGTATCGGTCATTTACACTCTTGAAGTGGTCAATATCAATCACGATTGCAGAGAGTGGCAAATTATATCTGCGTGTACGTTCAATCTCCAATCGTCCTATTTCGAACAATCCCCTGCGGTTGTATAAGCCGGTTAATTCGTCGGTTATAGCGATCTGCTGGATTCTTTCTATCAGGCGCGCGTTCTCAAATGCGACTGCAATTTGACTGGCAAAGAGGGAGAAGGCTGGTAAATCGAATTCATATATTTCCTCACCCCATATGAAGAGACAACCAATCACATTCTTCCCAGGTGTCAGGGGCAACAGAAAGCCTTTCTTGCGTCCATTATCATCTTCTTCATATTCATTCTCATGCTTCCCAAGCTGTTCCAAAATTGGAAAAGCCTTTCCAATCATCAGGTCGAAGTCCTCGAAGAATATGCTCCTCTTTTGCTTGATCACTTCATCATAATAATAGAAATCCTGGGCAGCAAATTGAGGATCTAGCTGGCTCAATTTCGGTTCTATCGTATTTGATGAGGATAGTTTTCCTCCAGGATAAGTATGATGCAGCTTATACCTTTCGCCGTCCGAATCTTGCATTATCACCATGCTCTGCAAATTCAAATCCGCTAATACTTCCCCAAGTGTCTCAACCATGCGATCAAAATTATTTATTGCCTCTACTCTTGTCGCGGCTTTTCCAAGCGAAGTTATGACTGCGTTTGTTCTCGCAAGATCCTCGGTCCTTTCCTTCTCCGATTCAAATAATTTCGTTTTATAAATTGCTAGGGCAATGATCCGCGCGACTTGTTCACTGAGCGCGATTTCCTCTTCTAAAAATTTATGAGGTTCATCATACGATATGAGAACTGCGCCTAATTTATTTCCGTCAGCAATTAGCGGTACACCAAGGATGGACTTGATGGCGCATTGTTCAGGATTATCCAACAGTTCTTTTTCAAATAACTCTTCCTCATCAAGAACCCGTGGTTTTCCTGCGGAGAGCACCATCGAAGTGATCGAATTTTTATTCGGTGCCTGCTGAAGATGTTGGTAGTGTTGTTTCAACGGTCCAAAGGCAGCACCTGGTACTGCCCTGTTCTGCTCTTTATCCCATAACGTGATGAATGC
>Ga0209536_100005124_pt1 | contig 20488 bp, 22 predicted proteins | sample DeeMarSeWOR28_12_FD_187461 | JGI IMG/M metagenome (GOLD analysis project Ga0209536, IMG submission 187461) | Marine sediment microbial communities from White Oak River estuary, North Carolina - WOR-2-8_12 (SPAdes) (version 2) | ecosystem: Environmental > Aquatic > Marine > Intertidal zone >...
TAATAACCGCGATGTTCGATGTTCCCCCGCCAATATCACAGGACAATATGGTCTTACGTTCAGCTTTCGAACGCGCTGCCGAACCGGAGCCCATGGCAGCAATTAAGCTTTCAAAATTGGGACCGGCTGTTGCCGCCACAAATTTTCCGGCATCATTGGATAACGCTTCGGCTATTTGCCGGGCATTTTTTTTGCGCGCAGACTCACCGGTCACAATGACCGCACCGGTTTGGATGTCTTTCGGATCAATCCCGACCTGCTTATATTCTGCTTTAAAAAATTTTGTTAACTTTTTGATATCAATAGTTTTATCATTAGAAATCGGCGTGTTGATAATGCGGCCTTCATAGACAATCTGTCTTTGCCGAATCTTAAAACGCCGCGTAGCCGATTGCTCATCTTTTTTCAGCAAGAGCTTTGAGAATACCAGATGGCTGGTTGAACTGCCGACATCCACGCCAACGGAAAGTATGTCAATTTCGTTTGTTTCCATATTCGTAGGTTCAAATTTCAGAGGTCAGATGTCAGACGACAGAAGACAGATTTTTTTGATCGGAAAACGATTATCTATCTGCTTTTCACTTCTGTCCTCTGTCTTCTGTCCTCTGTTGTCTGTTTAAAAATGCCTGCGACCTATTTCAAGTATAAAGCAATTTAGCGGTTTTTATTAGAATTGGAACCTGATCCCTCACCGAGTCCGGCGCGCACGCGCTTGCGCACACCGGACGCTCCACCCGGCCGCCAGTCTTTGAATGACTGCAGTTCTTCGTAGCAATGCAGCCTGTCCATCTTTTTTAAGCGCGCAACAATCTGCGTCCAGGCGCAAGGTGTGCCCTGCCCGACTTCACAGTAGCCCCCTTTTGAACCGCCGCAAGGACCGTTAAAAAGGCTTTTGGCACAGCGTGCTACCGGACAGATGCCACCGGTGTGAATCAGAATGCAGTTTCCGCAGCCTTTGCATTTTTCAGTCCATGAACCCGCTTTATCCGATGCGCCCAGAAAGGTCGTATTCAAGGCGGGTATGACCGGCAGCGGCTCCAGTTCATCCGCCAGGGTCTGAACACCGGCACCGCAGGCCAGCGACAGCACGGCATCGGTACCAGGCGGTATCTCCTGATAATCGTGTACCAGATCCCGCTCGCACTGTCTGAGAATTGAGCCGACCACAAATTTGGGCGGCGGGCCCTGGTAGTGCCGGATCTGAGAAAGCTCGCGACTGAGCTGTTCAGCCTCTTTTTCGCCGCCCGAAAGACAGACTGTCACACAACTGCCACAGCCCAGAACAAGCGCCTGCTTGTAATCCTTGATTGCAGAGACAATTTCTTCCAGTGGTTTTAAATCTCCGACTATCATCTCGTCCTCTATGGTAACCTGGTTTTATGCTTACCTGGTTTTGAATGTCGTAATTTGGCGGCAGCGTCACTTTGCCGGTGCTTGGGACAGAGAGCTTCGCTGGTTGACTTCAGTTTGCTGTCAATTTTTTGTTGGAAGGCCGGTGAATAAAGCACTTCGCCACATACCCGGCAATGAATCAAATCAAGCGAAATGACATCATCCCACTCACCGACCAACAGATGCTGAAACTCGATGGCATCCTGAGGGCAGACACGCCAGCATTGACCGCAGCGGGCGCACTTGGTCATATTGTGTTTGAGCGTCCGTTGACCGTTGTGATCCTCAAAACCCAATGCAGATGCCGGGCAATTTTCAATGCAAGCCAGACACCCATTGCAGTTATTATTAACCCTAAAGTAAGACATAAAATTTATACTAATATGTTATTGTAATTAAATTTATTTTTAAAAACATGGCGCATAGGGTTTACATATTAGAAAGTCTATATTTCATATTTCAACGCTATGCGCTTTGCCCTCTGCTCTCTGCCTTAGTTAATACATATTTGGTCTGCGGAGAACGCAGCCCAGCAGCGAAAAGGGCCATTAGACCTAAATTGAGCGATTGTCGAGGTTGCCGCCCCGGTGAAATAGGCTTCGCATTTCACTGGGCAGGCAGCTACTCAAAATAAAAACCTAGCCGCCGCCGACAAGCAACATAATCTTAACTTTATCACCGTCCTTCAGAAACCGCTGGTCCAATTCATTGCGCGGCACAAAACCCTCATCGTTGAGCATTATCTGGATGGTCATATCCAGCTCACCACTGTCATCCAACAGTATCCTACGCGCCTTGCTACCGGCTCGATCGACAATTTGCGTAATCAGATCCGCTATTGATCCGTCTGTCATTTCCAGCTCGGCTTTTTTACCGATTAATTTGGACAAAGACGGCAACCCGAGAGATTCAACCTGGATTTTCAAGGCAACCTCCAGCATTATGGAATATGTTATTTGTTATTGGTTATTGGTTATTTAAGCGTATTTTGGGCAAACAAAATTCCTACCAACCACATGCAATTGATCAGACATCAGCAATTATCGTCGCGTTGCTCGGATATAAGATTCGGCAGCCTGACGCATGCGAGCGGTACTGACATTGCGCGCTGCCTGAAAGTCAACTGCTTTGGTGTAGCAGAAGCGCACACATTGCGGATCGCCATCGCACAGATCGCATTTGAAGACCCGGCCACGTGCGGTATTCCAACGCATAGCGCCAAAGGGACATGCTGCAACACACATTTTGCAGCCGATACACAGATCATGGTCAACAGCGACGCTTTCAAGGGCCTCATCTCGGTAAACGGCATCTTTGGGGCAAACTTCCAAACAGGGGGCATCTTCACACTGCTGGCAGCTCATAGGTATATAAACGCCGACATGTTCCCATTTGACAACCTGGATTCGAGATAAAGAGGGATTGCTGACGCCATAATGTCTGACCGAACAAACGAGCTCGCAGTTGCGACAACCGGTGCACTTTTCAGGATCTATCATCAGTAATTTCTTGTCCATCATTCGCCTCTTTTGTTGACCAGAAAGGTCACAAATTAAAGCTACGCGTTCTTCATTATATCTGTTCACATTAATGAACGCTATGGAAAGGTTATGTTATCAGTCAAAAATTATTTGTCAAGCTATAATAGGAAAAATTAATATGCATTGCAAAGTTAGGATGATAAATTTAGCAATATTGACCGATATAAAATTGTTCATTATAATGAACGAATGCTGCTAAATTAAGAGTCTGACAATTGTAAATCATCCCTTCACCACAGCGGCGTTTCTAAAGATAATGCATCTAAGATTTTTTACCAGCTTTCAGTTATACCCATTTTGAGTAGCGCCCCAAAACCCTGAAAACAGCAATTCATAGCAGAACAAATTCCTTGACAACCCGACACGGTTCAGATAGCTACCACAGTGTAGCTATTTTATAGCTATATTGCTAGCACACAGGCAACCCAAAAATAGGGTTGCCAAATTAAATTCAATCGCCTATTCAAGATGTGTATCATGGCGATTCTCATCTATAAACCGGGTGGTGCCACACGCCACCGTCATCCCGCAGCGGTTAAAACTGCAGCATCGTTTCCAACATAAATGCTTTAACCTGTCCCCCCCAAGGGAGGAGTTCACAAAAAGGAGGCGTCTTATGAAACGTAACATGTTCTTAATCTGCCTTGCGTTGGTTGCTGTGTTTGGCTGGATATTTCCCGGGCCGGCTGTCTATGCCGCCGAGCCGATCGTTATCGCTGTCCCCACTTCCTTAGGTTTTCTGGAAGGCAAAGAAGCCCACAAGGCGGTTCAAATCGCGGTCAGCGAAATTAACGCCAAAGGTGGTGTCAATGTTGGCGGTACCAAACGGATGTTGAAAGTCGCCGCAACGGACCTGCGGGATGCGGCTCCCGGCGTTCCGGTACCGGAAGCATTGCTGGGTCTGGAGAAAATCATCCTGGAAAAGAAACCGGCTGCTATTGTCGTGGGGCCCTTCCGTTCGGAAGCGCTGATGGCCGGAATGGACATCATTGCCAAATATAAAGTGCCGATGCTGGGTACGATTGCAATGAGCCCCGGTTCCGAGAAGAAAATTAAAGAGAACCCGGAAAAATATAAATATATTTTTAGAACCTGCCTGAATGCCGTGCATCTGGTAAAATATCTGGCCGGCAACATGGCTTTGATCAATAAGGAATTCGGATTCACTAAAGTTTTCGTCATGCACCAGGATGTCGCCTGGGCCCGCGCAACAGCAGGATTCGTCAAGAAAGTATATTTTGACAAAGCCGGCTGGGAGATTTTGGGCATGGAAGCGTATCCAACCGGCACCTCCGATTTTTCATCGGCCCTGATGAAAGCGCGCGCCCAAGGTGCTCAGGTCATTATGCCCATATTTGACATGCCCCGGAGCGGAATTCTGGTAAAACAATGGAAATCCATGAAAGTCCCGGCCTTGATGGCCGGATTCATCTCACCGCTGGCCGGATCGGAAGCCTGGAAAACGTTTGATGGTAAAATCGGCGGCGTGATGAACAGCATCTTTGAGCTGGGCAGCGCTATTTACTCTCCTAAAGTGCCTGCCTCCCAGGATTTTTATAATAAATATAAAAGCACCTTTGGCAAACCCATCCAGGGCGGCCACGGCGTTGCACCTGCTTACGAATCGGTCTATATTCTGGCAGAGGCGATTGAGCGTGCCGGCAGTCTGGATCCCGACGCCATTGTAGCGGAATTGAAAAAAACAGACCGCAAGGGTGTCATGGGACGCGTTCGATATGACGAGGGCAACCAGGCTATTTACGGTACAGACCCCAGTGAAAACGCCATTGGTTTGGTATTTCAGTGGACAGAAGACGGGCAGCGCAAAATCGTGTTCCCGGCATCCGTTGCCGAGGCCAAAATTAAGCTGCCGCCCGGGCTGAAATCACTGAAATAGGCAATGTAATCATCACGTGCTCATGCTGAGCAAGATTGAACGATTAATCGATATCATTGCAAACATAGTGGCGCAATGAACGCAAACCGTTCATTGCGCCAAATGTATTCCTACCGGCAATTAAGCTGTTTTGTGTAGCAATAATAATATTAATTATTTCTAATTTTTATAGCGAATCTGGAGAAATTGGTTTAATGTTGATCGGCACGGTGATATACGCTGTGGTTAACAGCGTCATCCTGGCGTTATTGGCGATCGGTTTTAATTTGACGTTCGGCATCAGCGGGGTAGCTAATTTTGCCTATGGTGCCCTTTACATCATGTCCGCCTATCTGAGCTGGATGCTCCTGAACTTGTTGGAGCTGCCGTTTCTGCTCGCAGCTATCATCTCAATATTGATTACCACCGTGTGCGGGGCCCTGATGTACCGCTTTGTGTTGCTGCGGGTGCGGGGCCAGGCGCTTTCCGAGGTAATTGCAACCTTTGGTATTGGTTTAGCCATACTGGAATTATTCCGCTACCTGGGATTTGTGGGCTTTGAATACACCCTGCCCGTATTTATCGACCACAGCTTTGTTATTTTCGGCGCCTATATCGACATGCAACGTATTCTGATCGTTATCATCGGAGTGGCACTGGTCTTTTTTCTGTGGCTTTTTACCCATCATACATCGCTGGGACTTGCTTTCAGAGGAATTGCCCAGGATGAACGCACAGCCCTGAGCCTGGGTATAAATTCTGATCGGATCGCGACCCTGAGCGTATCATTTGGTGCCGGCCTGGCTGCCATTGCAGCCACCATCATCATTCCACTGGGAAGCATAGCACCCAGCGAGGGGTACGATGTGCTGATCAAAGCCTTGGCTGTTTGTATCATCGGTGGTTTAGGCAGCACCGGCGGTGTTATTGTGGCCAGTTTCGTCATTGGTTTTGCCGAACGGTTCACAGACAGCTATATCAGTTCCCACTGGACCATGATTGTCAGTCTGGCAGCGATCCTGATTGTGTTGACTATCAAACCGTCCGGTCTCTTTGGTAAACAAAAGGAACTGGAAGAACGGATTTAGAGGAATGGGAAGGGCGGAAGGCGGAATTAGCAACCTTGAACGTCGAACATCGAACGTCCAACATCGAACATTGAATGGGAAAGGGGAAGGTGGAGTTCGGAATGCGGAATGGGGAATTAAATTCAGAACAAAGGCGCAAAGAACGCATCGATCGCGGCATTAAAGCCCGAGCGAGTGATATTTTTGCCCTGTCGTCCTGGCGCGAAATGCTCTATCTGGCAGCGCCCAGATTGATCCCCATCGTCGGATGCCTGGTACTGCCGCTGGTACTCGGCATTTACTGGCAACGGGTGTTACTCAATGTCGCCGTCTTCGCATTACTGGCCATCAGCTGGGATATTCTGGAACAAAGCGGCATGATATCCCTGGGACAGGCCCTATTTTTCGGAATGGGTGCTTATGCCGCCGGTGTTTTGAATCACAGTTTCGGATGGTCGCCCTATTTAACCATCCCCGTTGCCTCTATTCTGGGAGGCTTGATCTGCACATTTGTCTTGCTTCCCGTACTGCGGTTGAGGGGCATTTATTTTTCCATGGTGACCCTCATCATTCCCCTGATGCTGGTGCGTATTGTCGAAGCCACCAAGATCTTCGGGGGCACCGAAGGATTAAGCGGGATCACCCCACTGACAAATAGGTGGATCGAGCTCTATGTGATTGTCGGTGCCCTGCTGGTAGCCCTGTTTGGCTTTCGCCGCATGATGGGATCCGACTACGGGCTGGTCTTAAAGGGCATCAGCGACAACGACCGCTCGGTCATGAACGCGGGCATCAATATATATTGGTTTAAAGCGCAGGCCCTGTTTATCGCCAGCGCGATTGGTGCTTTTGCCGGTGCGTTCACAACCCATGTCTATATGTTTGTCGGTATGCCGGTCTTTGCCCTGGATTATTCCATCCTGCCCATTGCGGCTGCGGTAGTGGGTGGACCCGGCACCATGGCGGGAGCGACTCTGGGCGCTTTTATTCTGGTGCCGCTTTCGGAAATCCTGCGTGGTATCGGAGGGCTGCGCATCGTGTTCTACGGGCTTTTTCTGGTGGTATTTATCGTTGCCCTGCCGGAAGGCATCTTCCACTATATTCAGCGCAAATATCACCAGTTCGAGCGCTGGGTGGAGGTTTAGGCATGAACCCGTCTTCCCTGTTACAGGTTGCCGGTCTCTACAAAAACTTCGGAGGGGTGCAGGCTATACGCGATTTGAGCTTTGAGCTAGCCCAGGGAGAGCTTTTAGGGCTGATCGGCCCTAATGGCTCGGGTAAAACAACGGCTGTAAATCTGATCACCGGATTCGTGAAGCCCACCGAAGGCGAAATCATATACAACGGCAAAGATATCAGCGGCCTGCCGCCTTATAAAATTATCCGCATGGGGATTGCGCGCACCTTCCAGATGGTCAAACCCTTCTACCAGTTGCCGGCTTATAAAAACATGATCATTCCGCTCTATTCACCGCGGGTCAAAAAATTGATCGGCGGGAAATACGGTGACCGGGATGCAGTCGCTCTGGATCTTTTGGAAGAAGTCGGCTTTGAACGCGATGCGTTTGTGGCCTATAAAAGCGCCAGTGTGCTGCCCCAGGGCTATCTCAAACGGCTGGAACTGGCCAAAGCCATTGCGCTGCAACCGGATTTGATCATCCTGGATGAGCTGTTTTCGGGGCTGAGCCTGGCTGAAGTGGCCAGCATAGTTCCCATTATTGAAAGGCTGCGCATGGAAGGTAAAACCATTATTATGATCGAGCACCGTCTGAAAGAGTTGTTTCGGATAGCGGATCGCGTCATCGTTTTAAATTACGGTGAGAAAATTGCAGAGGGCAATGCCGCAGACGTCATGGAAAGTGATGCTGTTAAGAAGGCATACCTCGGAGCAGAAGCTTAAAACCTATCTTAAAAATGCATCTAACGCCCCATAGCTTCGTTGCGAGTCTCCTTAAAATGCTCACATACTGTCTGTATGCTGCGCTTTTGCGTCGGCTCGCGTCTTGCTCTTGGACGTGATCTACTATTTTTAAGATAGGTTTTGGTGTCAATCCCATACCAATTATTTGGATTTGGATATGCTTGAAGTCAAGAATCTGATGGTTTTTTTTGAGAATGCCCTAGCCATCAATGACTTATCCATGGAAGTCAAGGAAGGTGAAATCGTGGGGGTCATCGGCTCCAACAGTGCCGGCAAAACCACATTGATGAATTCGCTTTCAGGCCTGATCATTGACATGCGCATCAAAGAGAAACGCAGAGGCGGTGAACGCATCACCGTTTATGGTGACATCCTCTTTAATGGTGAAAACATCACCAACACAGCTCCCGATGAACGTGTCAAAATGGGTATTGTGCTGTGCCGCGAACGCCACCCCATTTTCCCTGAAAGCAGTGTGTTAGAAAATTTAAAAATCGCTGGATACTTGAAGAAACGCCCAGAAGTAATTGAGTCAATTGAATATGTTTTTGATCTTTTCCCGGCTCTAACCCAATTAAAAACCCGCAAGGCTGGATTTTTGAGCGGTGGCGAACAGCAGATGCTCGCCATCGGAATGGCATTGATTGTGCGGCCGAAACTGTTGTTACTGGATGAGCCGCTCCTCGGGCTCAGCCCCATGATGCAGCAGGTGGTCGTGGATGCGGTAGCGCAGCTCAAAAAAAGCACTGGAATCACGGTGGTCATCAGTGAACAGTTTGCCCGGCCGGTTTTGCCAATGATCGATAACGGTTATGTCGTGGAAAACGGGATGTTGACCTTATCGGGCACCGGCCAGGAATTAATGGACAACCCTGAAATTAAATCGGCCTATTTTGGAATTTGACGCGTGCCTATGGATCCACATACAAGCAACCATATTTATACCGCATTTGCCGAAACGGCTGAACAACGCAAAAACAATACGGCTGTCGTATACCTGGGCACGCGGTTTTCCTACCGTTGGGTGAAAGACATGGCGGATTGTTTTGCTGCCGCCCTCACCCATGCCGGTCTTAGAGCCAGGCAAAAAATCATCATTTATATCCCCAACAGCATCCAGTGGGTGGTGGCCTGGCTGGGCATACAAAAGATGGGGGGCGTATGTGTGCCCATCACGCCCATCTACACCCCGCATGACCTCAAATACATCGCCAATGACAGCGAGGCTGAGGCCATTGTATGTGCTGATACGAATTTTGGCTATGTTACCAGCGTTCTGCCACAAACACAGCTTAAAAAGGTAATCGTCACCAAAATGGCCGATTTACTGCCCTGGTGGAAACGGAGTTTCGGCTATCTGTTTGATATCGTCCCCCGGGGCAAAATTGCCCTAGACGAAAATACCTATTCATTTCGTAAGTTATTGGCCCAACACCGCCAATCGGCACCCCCACAACCGATAGACGAATCTGACGGCAACGATATTGCTGAAATTTTGTACACCGGCGGCACCACCAAATTCCCCAAAGGGGTTCCCTTCACCCACAACCTGTTTTTGGTTTCAGCCCGGGAACAGATTACCATCAGCCATTCCCTTTTTCCGCCTGAAGAAAACGTGATTATGGGAAATGCGCCGCTGTTTCATATTCTGGGGCAAACCTGTGGCCTGGCCACCCTTTTCGTCGGCGGAACCCTGATTTTACAGCCCAAAATCAACCTGGATGCGGCCCTGGATGCCATCCAGCGTTTTAAGGCCAAAACCATGATCGGGGTCCCCACTCTGTACCGTATGATTTTAGAACACGACCGCCTCGATCAGTATGATTTAAGCTCGGTCGAATACTGGTTTAGCGCCGGTGATCTGCTGCCGGTGGAAATCGGCAGACGCTGGGAGCAGAAATTTAAGCGCAAAGTTCGTCAGGGCTACGGCGCTACTGAGACCTGTGGCGGTGTATCCATGTGCCCGGTTGATATTGACATCCCGCCCAAAAGCGTCGGTCGCATCATGGCAACCAAAAAAATAAAGGTTGTAAACCCGGCCACGCTGGAACCGGTCAAGGTGGGTGATGTGGGAGAGTTGCTGGTTTCATCTGACTTTATGGTTACAAATTACTTGAATAAACCTGAAGAAACGGCTGAATCATTTATAGAAATTGATAATATTAAATGGTACCGAACCGCTGATGTCATGTCCATGGATGAAGACGGCAACCTGTATTTTGTGGACCGCACGGTTGACACCATCAAGCACAAGGGCTATCGAATTTCAGCCTCTGAAATCGAATCCATCCTTCAGGAACACCCGGCTGTGATCGGCGCCTGCGTGGTGGGCGTGCCGGATGAGAAAGTGGGTGAACGGATTAAAGCCTATGTGGTCCTCAAAGAAGACATCAAGGGTATCACCGGCTATGAGTTGATCAAATGGTGCCGCGAGAGCCTGGTAGCTTATAAAGTGCCTCAGTATATTGAATTCAGAGACATGCTGCCCAAGTCCAAGGTCGGCAAGCTGCTGCGACGTGAAATCCGGGATGAGGAAAAGCGCCGCAAAGAGACCCGATAAATTGACTGACATTCGGCTAAACCGCCAAACTGCTATGCTATTTATCAATTAACATAATAAAGAGAGGTAGAAAATGACTGAAGTAATGACAACAATTGTTGGATCGGCATCAAAACAAGTGTCTATCAGCCGTCAATTGCCGACAGCGATTATCGGTGAGCGAATCAACCCCACCGGCCGCAAAAAACTGCAGGAAGAGCTCAAAGCCGGTAATTTGGACACAGTCAAAGCCGACGCCATTGCCCAAATTGAAGCCGGTGCGGTTATTTTAGATGTCAATGCCGGAGTGCCGGGGGCAGACGAGCCGGCGCTGCTGGTACAGATGATTGAGGTATTGACCGAGCTGACCGATGTGCCGCTTTGCATTGATACGGCCAATGTCGAGGCGCTAGAGGCCGCACTGAAAGTCTATTCGGGCAAGGCCCTGGTCAACTCGATTAACGGTGAAGAGGAAAAGCTGCAGACTGTTTTGCCGTTGATCAAACAATACGATGCGGCCGTCATTGGTTTGACCATGGATGATGAGGGTATTCCCAAGACGCTGGAAAAGCGCATCGAGATCGCCGGCAAAATCATTGATCGTGCCACCCAGTTGGGCATTGCGGTTGAAGACATTGTTATCGACCCGCTGGCCATGTCGGTTGGCGCTGACGATCAGGCCGGCAAAATGGCACTGGATGCGGTCGAGGCCATTGTCCAAAAATTCGGGGTCAACATCACCATGGGTTGCAGCAACATTTCATTTGGCATACCGGATCGCGAGCTGCTCAACAGCGCGTTTTTGGCAATGGCAATCCGTTGCGGACTGACCTGCCCGATTACCAATCCACTGTTTGAAGAGGTCGTCATTTCGATTTTAGCGGCCGATCTGGCCATGGGACGCGACGAGTTTGCCACTAACTGGATTGAGGGCTTTCGCAAACGCCAGCAGGCCGCAAATAAATAAGCCCGTATCAGAACAATGATAAGCGCTTTTGCATTAATTCAGCTCGAAAAATAAAAGTTATTGCTAGGGAGGTATTTCCTTGTCGGATTCAACCGTAAAATCACTTTCATTTCTGGATCGCTTTTTAACCCTCTGGATATTTGTCGCTATGTTCATCGGCGTTGGGATCGGCTATCTTTATCCCGAGATCCGTAAAATCATTGACACCTTTCAGGTCGGCACGACCAATATACCGATTGCCATTGGTCTCATTCTGATGATGTACCCGCCTCTGGCAAAAGTTAAATATGAGCAGCTCGGTCAGGTTTTTCGCAATGTCAAAGTGTTGTTGCTGTCACTCATTCAAAATTGGGTCATCGGCCCGATCCTGATGTTTTTGCTGGCCATCACCTTTTTATCCGGCCAGCACGAATATATGGTGGGGTTAATCCTGATCGGTCTGGCCCGCTGTATTGCCATGGTGATTGTATGGAATGATCTGGCTTCAGGCGACCGGGAATACTGCGCCGGGCTGGTGGCCTTTAATTCGATTTTCCAGGTTTTGTTTTTTTCGGTTTACGCCTATATCTTCATCACGGTGGTCCCGCAGTGGTTGGGCTTAAAAGGCGCAGTGGTTGATATCTCCATCGGTCAGATAGCCGAAAGTGTTTTTATTTATCTGGGAATCCCTTTTATAGGTGGCATTATCACCCGTATCATTGGATTGAAAACAAAGGGCATCGAGTGGTATGAGCAAAAGTTCATCCCCAAAATCAGCCCGATCACCCTGTGCGCATTGTTGTTTACCATCCTGGTAATGTTTTCATTAAAGGGTGAGTTTATTGTCCAGCTTCCTTTTGATGTTATTCGTATTGCCATTCCACTGTGCATTTACTTTGTGTTGATGTTTTTTGTCTCATTCTTGTTATCCATGAAAGCCCGCGCCACCTATGAGCAATCCACCACCTTGAGTTTTACGGCGGCTTCCAATAATTTTGAACTGGCCATCGCCGTAGCAGTGGCGGTATTTGGCATCGATTCCGGACAGGCGTTTGCAGCAGTCATCGGCCCGCTGGTAGAGGTCCCGGTGCTGATCAGCCTGGTAAATGTGGCGCTGTGGTTTAAGCGTAAATACTTCCCATACGCCATGGAAGGGCCGACCGGCATTTGCCATGTTACCTGCAAACCTTAATTTGCATGAAAATTAAATGCGCATATGAAAGCCTCCGGCTCGTGCAAATATTCAGGTAAATGCTGGATGCTGGCAGTTGGCTATCGACCAATCGGTCATCGGTTCTTAGCTAGTAGCCAGAAGCGTTTTAACGGAACCGCTTTTTGATTTCCCGCTTCAGCAGTTTGCCGGCCGGGCTTTTGGGTAGTTCATCCACAATGAAAAATGCTTTGGGAACCTTGAAACCCGCCAGGTGCGTTTTCAGAAAGGATTTGAGTTCTGCCGGATCCGGCTGCCGGCCCTTTGGAGGAATGATGAAGGCGGTCACCCGCTCACCGTATTCTTTGTCCGGCAGTCCCACCACCGCACATTCGAGCACATCCGGATGGCTATAAAGGATCTCTTCCACTTCCCGGGGGTAAACATTTTCACCACCGGTGATAATCATATCTTTTAAACGATCGACGATGTACAAATAGCCGTCCGCATCAAAATAGCCGATATCGCCGGAGCGAAACCAGTTGCCCCAGAATGCAGACCTGGTCTCTGCCGGATGGTTCAGATAGCCTTTGGTGATATTGGGACCGCAGATACAGATTTCACCCTGCTCGCCGGCCTCTACACGGTTACCCTCAGAATCCCGTATTTGCACCTCTACCAGATCGATGGGGGTGCCGACTGAACCGACCACATGCCGATACTCGTGATTATAGGTAACCATCGCAGCGCTTTCGGTCATGCCGTAAGATTCGTAGATATCCAGGCCGGTGCGCGTCTTCCACTCCCGAACAACTTCGGCAGCCATACTGGCGGCCGCCGAAAAACAATAGCGCACGGACCTAAATTTTTGTGCCAGATCGGGCAACTCCAGCAATCGAATATAAATGGTTGGGACAGCATAGAATTTGGTAATCCGGTGGCGCTCGATGGCCGCTACGGCCTTTTTCATATCAAAAGACGGCTGAATTATCAATCCGCCCCCGCTGTAGACCGTGGCCAGCGTGATGTGAACCTGGGCGAACACATGATTGAACGGCAAGAAGCAAAGGGCAAGGTCATTTTCCGTTGAGCGCTCATAATGGGCCACATTGAACATGGAAGTTTGCAGGTTTGCGTGGCTGAGCATGGCACCTTTGGGTGTTCCGGTGGTGCCCCCCGTATACAGGATCGCAGCTGTGTCGTGTCGATGCCGGTCGACTATTTTAAAACCGGCGTCGCCTTCCGCCACCAAACGGTCAAAGGAGATATCGCCCTTGTCAGAGACGATCAGCCCCGGATGCGCCTGGTTTTTAATGGCAATTAAATCCGCCAGCCTGTGATCGGCTGTCAGCAGCGCCTTTGGTTTACTATCCTGCAGGATTTTGGCCAGCTCAGCCCTGGTCAACAGGTGTGAAAAGCTTACCGCCACTGCTCCGGCAGCGAGCACACCAAAATAAACGGCCAGCCATTCGTAAGCGTTGGGAGCGCACAATCCAACGTGATCACCCGGTCGAATCCCCCGGCGATTTAGGGCCGATGCAATCCGTCTGGCATCCTGTTTGAATAGCGCATATGAAATGACCTTATCGCCTTCGATAACGGCTGTGCGCTCGGGAAAGTGAAAGGCTGTCTTTTCCAGATTGCTTGCGACGTTCATTTTTTTCCTTTCCAAATACTTTCAATGGATGTTAATAGCTAAATGTTGTAAGCAAACTTTAGGTAACCAATAAACCGAAATATACTCAAAAACAAGTCAAGGAATCCGTTTACCGTGTCAACCGCTGAATCGATGATGTACAAGCGTAGCGACGAATCCAAAGCCCTGATGCAGGTGGCGCTGGGAAAGGAAAAGGCTGATTTAGCCGTGATCAATGCCCGGCTGACAAATGTCTACACCGGAGAAGTCTTGGAGAATTGCGCTATCAGCACCAAAGGGCGCTGGATCGCCTATGTCGGCCGGAATCCGGAAGACACCATCGGCCCCCAGACCGAGGTCATCGATGCCGGCGGGCAAACCGTTATTCCCGGCCTGATCGATGGTCACACGCATCTGTCCTGGATGTGTAAAATCGATGAATTTTTAAAATATGCGGCCACGGGCGGCACCACCACCATTGTCAGCGAAACCCTTGAAATTTTTCCGGTCGGCGGATATGCGGGCCTGATCGATTATCTGGACTCGTTTAAAAATCAACCCATTAAAATTTGGGCCACCGCCCCGGTTATGATTTCCATCAGCAAAGCGGCGCAGGGCATTTCTCAGAAAGACCTGCAAAAGCTGCTCGACCGCGAAGACATCATTGGTCTGGGCGAATCCTACTGGCAGGCCGTGCTTCAGGATCCCGACTGGCTCCTGGCGCTATTTGAGCAGACGCAACAGGCCGGCAAAACACTGGAGGGACATACCGCCGGTGCCAGCGAAAAGAAATTAACCGCCTATGTAGCCAACGGCATAACCTCCTGCCATGAGCCCATCAATGCCGATCAGGTTCACAAGGGACTGCGGCTCGGGTTGCATATCATGATTCGTGAAGGAGCAGTGCGCAAAGATCTCGAGGAAATCGCTAAAATTAAAGAACGGGGCATTGATACCCGACGTTTGGTTCTGGCGAGCGACAGCATCTCACCGGCCGACCTGATGGCAAATGGCTATATGGAGGCCATCGTTCAAAAGGCTATTGATTGCGGATTTGAGCCCATCAACGCCATTCAAATGGCTACGTTAAATGTTGCCGAGCATTTTTCATTGGACCATCTGATCGGTGGTATTGCGCCGGGAAGATTTGCTGATTTTGCCATCATCCCGGATATTGACACCATCGTTGCCCAGGTGGTCATCAGCAATGGAAAGGTGATCGCCCGCAACGGAAATTTGTTGAATGCGCCGCGATCGCATTCCTTTGCGGGCGAGAGTCTAAATACCGTTAAGTTGCCACGTGACCTGAAATCCTCAGATTTTTTCATCCGCGCCCCTGAAAATACTGACCATATAAACGTCCGTGTCATGAATATGGTTACGGATCTGGTTACCGCTGAAATCGTGGAACGAATGGCAGTCCGAGATGGACAAATACTTATTGATCCGCAAAAGGATATCAATAAAATAGCAGCTATCGACCGCACCCACAGCCCCGGGCGTATGTTTGTGGGACTGATCAAAGGATTTGGCCTCAAATCCGGCGCCATCGCCTGCAGCGCGGCTTGGGACACTTCCGATATTATCGTGGTCGGCAGCAATGACGGCGACATGGCTACCGCAGTCAATCGTATCCAAAATCTGCAAGGCGGCGCCGTTGTTTGTCAGGATGGAAATATACGTGCGGAACTACCGTTGCCGATTTTTGGCATTATTTCAGACCTGCCGATGGCGGATCTCCTCCAACAATTTGGAAAAGTCACCCAGGCGGCTCAAAATCAAGGAATCCCCTTTCCTGAGCCGGTCCTGTCCCTGATAACGCTTACCGGTGCAGCGATCCCCTATTTGCGCATTTGTGAGGAAGGCCTGGTGAATTTAAAAAACGGTCAACCCGTTTCGCTTTTTGTAGATGAAGAACATTAAAAACTATATTTCTTGATCTCAAAGAATACCGTCTTAATTTTACACTAAGTGCAAAACAGCTCAATTTGGAAATGGAGGCATCTCATAATGGCTGACAAAGACAGGTTGGAAGGCAAACGAATCCTTTTGGTGGATGACGAACCGGATGTACTGGATACCTTGGTAGATCTGCTGCCCATGTGTGAGACCGTCAAAGCATCCCATTTTAAAGCGGCTAAAGATTATCTGGAATCCGAGTATTTCGATTTGGCAATTCTGGACATTATGGGGGTTGAAGGCTATCACCTGCTGGAAATCGCCAATCAAAGAGATGTAACCGCTGTGATGCTGACCGCCCATGCCCTCAGCCCGGAAAATGTTGTCAAATCTTACAAGGAAGGCGCCGCTTCCTATCTGCCCAAAGAAGAAATGGTCAACATCGCCTCTTTTCTAAACGATGTCCTCGAGGCCCAAGAACAGGGCAAAAGCCCCTGGGACCGCTGGTATGACCGCATGGGATCATTTTTCGAAAAGAAGTTTGGCCCCAAATGGCAGGACGATGAAAAGGATTTCTGGGAAAAATTTCCGTTTTATTGATTAAATTTAAGTTTTTGAAATTATTACAAGTAACACCTAAAAAAACTGTGCCAGTCTTACCCTATTCTGCAACATATTCAAACATTTGAAATTTTGAAAAAGTTGTGATGCAATTTAGATACCTGTAGTTTTGCCGGTTTTTGAATACTCTCATATCAGTAGTTTTGTTTTAGGGCTTCCTAACCAGCAACTCTGAGACGCTAGTACGTGTAAAGGAACAAATCGAAAAGGCCAAAGGTCCTACCTTGATTATAATTATTCTTATTTGGTTTGATATAAATTGTTTATTTATAGAAAAGAATATATCTTAAAAACTTTATAACTATTTATTATTATAAGCAATTATTATGATATTTATTGACATGGCACAAGGTGACATGCTATCAGCTAAACGATTCAGGTGATACATCTGCCCCCCGCAGTCAAATCACCTGTTCTCTTCTTTTCACAGGCGATCCATATAAAAGGTGTGGGTCGCCTTTTCGTCTTGCCCTAATTCCATTTTCTTTTTGTTGTATTTTTGAGTCTGCAGTGGATTTAAAAAAGATTTGACCAAATTTAATCCTAAATGTATGAAATTTTCATAAAAACTAATTTTAAAGATCCCCAACTGAAATCAGATTTTCCTATCATTTAATAGAAAAGTCGAGCGGGACAATTCTATGTACAAACAATATTTTAGACTCAGGGAAAATCCTTTTAAACTTGCGCCAGATCCTGCTTATCTTTTTTTAAGCACTGGCCATGAAGAGGCTTTAGCCCATTTAAGATATGGTATTTTGGAAGGCGAAGGCTTTATTTCAATAACAGGAAAAAGGGGAGTTGGTAAAACGTTAATATGCGCTGCGTTTGTCGCAGGCCTGGGTGAAACAACCAAAGTAGCTTATTTTTCTAACCCCGTATTAAGTTCAGAACAATTGTTAAAGAAAATTCACAGAAAGTTTAAAATCAGACCTGATGAATACAATGCTAAAAGTCTTCTCGATAATTTTTATTCATTTCTAATGGAACAAAGGCGCGGTCGAAAAAGAGTTGTCCTAATTATTGATGAGGCTCAAAAGCTTGATAAAGATGCTTTTGAACAAATTCGACTGCTGTCAAACCTTGAAACCAACCGGGATAAACTTATACAGATTGTATTAGTTGGACAGCCTGAACTAACAGAGATGCTCAACTCCTATGAACTCAGGCAGATGGGTCAGCGAATATCGGTGAGCTTTAACATTAATCCGTTATCCTATAGTGAGACCAGAGAATATATTCTCTACCGTCTAAATATTGCTTCCCGAGGAACTCGGATTGAGTTTGATCAATCTGTTTTCCGTTACATTTTCAGATATTCAAAAGGTATTCCTCGATTAATTAATATTGCAAGTAACAAGATGCTCTCAACTTCATACACCTATAATCAAAAAAGGATTACAGGAGATATAGCTAAGGCTTCTATAAGAGAATTGACAGGCAAGGCGGATGGTTACAGATGGAATGATTTTTTTGTAAAGAATCAGTCAAAACTTATTATAGCTGGGTGTTGCATCAGCCTTATATTAGCAGTTGCAGCTTATTTAAAAATGCTCAGCGGCTCAGAGGTTGTTTACAATTTTGAAGAACTAAAAAAAGTAACGACATTTCAACGACAGCCTCAAAAAGTAATTAAATTGACGACCCAATCCCCAAAGCCAAGGAATATTCCGAAAATTGTCAACAAATCAACAGATTCGCGTAAATCAGAAACAAAAACAGGTCTGAAGCTATCTCAACCACAAAAAGCAGCCAGAGATACTTATGTTACAGCCAAGATGACCCACTCGGTTCAAGTTGGCGCTTTTCTCATAAAAAAGAATGCAGAAATGATAAAAAGCATATTAAGAAAGAGAGGCTACGACGCCAATATAGTAATATTTAACGACTCAAAAAAGAGGGTCTGGCACACCGTTCGTATTGGAGACTATCCTTCCCGCGAGATTGCCAGAGAGTATGCAGATGCCTTTACTGCCAAAGAAAAACGAGAATCGGCAGTAGTGCCCGTTGACAATCTATATTGAAGGGCAAATATGTAAGCATTTGTAATATTCCATGTTTTTCCAACAAAGTGCAACTATCAGAAGGCCAAGGCTACAGTCTTTCATCTGTTCTCCTCATTAACGGATGGCTTTACCATTCGCCCATGAGACATTTCATCCTTTTCGATAAGATTTAAAAATTTGCCTTAATAATTGATTGTATTGTAATCGCTTACAATATTGTTAATGTAAAACTTATGTTAAGCATTTACAACATTTCGTTTGCTTTCCTTAACAATTTATTGTAAAAAGAGAGATATGAAAACTATGGTTAACACACGCATTGAAACATCCATGAAACAAGCTTTACAAGAGGTTGCCACCGAAGAGGACCGCAGCCTCAGTTACATCATTCGCAGAATCTTGCTTGAATGGCTTAAAAAACATAGGAATTTTAAGCTGCCTGATAAACAGGGATCTAGATGAATATGGAAATAGACGATAAAATCGACGTTAAACACAAAATTGATTACCTCAAATTAGCCTTAAAAATATCAAAGATCCGTTTAAAGGGGGCTGAATCTCCCAAAGAGCTTTTACAGCAAGCTCATGAAATAGGTTGCTTAGCTGGTGTCTCTGAACAAGAATTAAATAATCTCTAAATAATCAGATATGCCAGGTTATCTTCATGCTTTCTTCTTCAGAGGGGCAGATAACCTAACAGGGGTTATCTGCTCCTCTTCCACACACTGTCCATCTCTTAAAAAAAATGACCGGCCAGATACCTTCCCTAAAAAGGGGCGGCAAAAACGGGTATCATGACCACTCATCTTAAGACAGAGCAAAATTAAAAGCCGGACAAGAACTGCATTTAACGTCAGCTCCTGCCCGGCGGAGGGATGACATCCTTTTAGCTAAATTTCATTGGCCCAGCTATTTTTTAACTGATAAATCTCGAATGGCGGCTTGGGGCGCATTTTTCTCAACCGCGGCAATGCCTTTGAGCATCGAGGCTCTGCTCGCGTATGATTGGCTTTTGCCGACAACCTGTTTGTTGGCTGCCACCAAAACAAAATAAGGCTTACCCGCCTTGGTTACTTTTTGTTCAAAGTTCGCCTTCTTGCGGCAACTGGTGCAAACTGACTTAATTCCATTTTTAGCAGCCGCTTTGCTTTTGTAAGCTTGGCTCGTCAGAACCACTTTCCCGTTGGCGGATTTGAGATTAAACGAAAACTTACCGCTCTTACCTTTTTTTAACTCGAACTTACCGGTCATAGGACCCCCTTTTTTTTGCTGTGGAAGAATTATTAGGACAAGCATCCGTTATTTATAGCCAGGCACATTTGCCGAGCGAATCTGAATTCCACAATCTTCTCCAAACACGATATTATCTGCGTATCACAACTTTGCCATAGTCTCAACACTTATCATTCAAGGAAATACAAAAATGTATAACATCCAAAAAAAATAAGCGTTATTGCAAATCAACCAAATCCGATACATTGATTTCAAGCATCTTGATACTGGCCAGTATGCGAACGGTGTTGCGGGCCAGGGCCGGAAAATCTTCGCCGATACGATTAAGGTCTTCAGCTGTTTTCTTCAGCAACTGAATTTTGGTGTTGATTGCATGTATATCAATTTGCTGTGTCATCATTTTCCCTCATTTTTATTCTTTTGGGCGTAAATCCTTGAAGCGCTTTGCCTTAACCTCATACCTGGGCAATGTTTCACAACCGCAGATTTCAATATCATAGCGCAGGTTGGTCTTCAGCCTGAGCTGGTCCACCAGCTCGTTTTCAATCAGCGTACATTGGTCTTCGGCCTCGGGCAATACCTCCACTCGGAGCTTGATCTTATCGCTATCGCCCAACTTTTCCACGATGACTTCATATTCATCGCCCAATCCTTCGATTCT
>Ga0209536_100005125_pt1 | contig 20488 bp, 18 predicted proteins | sample DeeMarSeWOR28_12_FD_187461 | JGI IMG/M metagenome (GOLD analysis project Ga0209536, IMG submission 187461) | Marine sediment microbial communities from White Oak River estuary, North Carolina - WOR-2-8_12 (SPAdes) (version 2) | ecosystem: Environmental > Aquatic > Marine > Intertidal zone >...
TGTCAAGAGCGGCTCTTGATGCTTCATACCAGAGCACCCCCATCAAATAGATTAACACGCCGATGAAGGCAAAGAAAATCGCCGTGTTGACCACGTCTGTTTTGGAGAACTTTTCGATAATGGAATCCGGGTCCGGGGTTGAGCTACCTCCTTTTCCCCGCAGGAAGCGCGCAGTAAAGAGGAAAACCGATAGGGATATGATACCGAAAAAAATGAGTGCCGGCGCATATCCTCGAGCGATAACCTCAAAATAAGTCACGCCGATAAAGTCGGCCATGAGGAAACCGGCTATGGCCATGACGGGTGGCATGAGCAGGCCTCCCAGCGAAGATGAAGCTTCCACAGCACCGGCGTGAAGAGCGGGAAACCCTGCTCTTTTCATCAACGGTATCGTGTACTGCCCGGTGATGGCTGCATTCGCTGCTCCCGATCCACTACAGGTCGCGATAGCCATTGAAGTCACCACCGCGGTTTGTGGAATGAGGGTTTTGCGTTTAGCAAATATCCCGGTGAACGTTTTGACAATAGAATCCTGAACACCAAATCCCTGTGCAATGCCCAAAAACATGAAAAATGCGGCGATAACGGCTACCCCGGTTTGCGAATACGTTCCAAAGAGGCCCAATTTGATCTCAACGGAAGAAGATGTGATTACCCTTGTCCAGGAGACGCCGGGATGACCAAATATGCTTGGGAAAATCCACCCGTAAACGGAATAGAGCATGAGAAATAGGATGAGATAAAAGAGTACACCATGCTCCCGTCTGGTATACTCGACAACGAGACCAAGCATCATCGTTCCTACGATTTTGTCAGGGGTGTTAAAGAAACCCGCTCTGTCATAAATGAGGGCGTCATACTCCACTCTCATATATATGATGCAAAAGATGCACATAGCGATGTACAGGCCGGCTATGGCCATGTTGGGTTTAAGTCCTAGACGTGGATACGGCAGCTCTCCAGTGACAAAGGAATTCAGTACCCACAGTATGTATGCTATTGGGACTAGGGTTACAGCGAGGAGCATCGATCCTCCTAGGCCGGTTGTGAAATAATGTAGCGAAAATATTAAATATATGATTGTGGCCACAAGATAGGAGGGGATTAGGAATTTACGCATTTCAGCCAGTGAAGACGCTGCATCTTGCCCAGGATCTTTTTGCATCTTTTCACCCCCTGACGGTGTAACGTAAGAAGTGTGAACTCACCCCTTGTTGGTGTTTTGAAGGGGTGAGCCCACTATAAACCCTAACGGCCTCTTACTTTTTACCAAGAAGTTTAACGCGCTTTCGCTTTCATCGCCTTTATCGCGGCCTCGATCGTACCCTTGGTAGCGACTACCCAGGCCGGTTCCCATAACCCTTTTTCCTTCAGATATTGCGCCAATCCCGGGTGCACCGGAACTTCGGGTAAGCTCTTTATCCCATTGACTTGGAAATTAGCGAAGTCTGCGGCCAGTGGTCCGAAACCTGGGTCCAGCTTGGTTAGCGAAGCTGCGTCGGCTTCGAATGTTTTGAGCGCTTTATAAACGCCCTCTGTCGGGAACAGGAGCCCGTGGTGGTAACCGAAGAAATAAGGCACGGTATAGAGTACATCCACGCCAACCCCTCTGGTAAACGCTTTCTTGATGTTGGTCTTCACGGGGGCAAAACCTGCCGCTGTGAGCTTCTTGATTTGTTCTGGGCTTGGGTTGACGCCCTGCAGGGGGGTGGAGATATCAAGCGTCTTAGCCCAGGTAGGCAGCGATACCGTAGCCGTTGTGTAGCATATCGTGGCGTCTATGGTGCCCGCTCTTAGGGCATCCGCAACCTTTGTCAGATCAACTTCCACGTGCTCGACCTTCAGACCACAAATGTCCCTCAAAGCCCGGAACGCGTGGATATGGGTCATATAGCCGGCCGGAGCCATGAAGATTTTCTTGCCGTCTAAATCCTCCCACGTACGAAACTTGTCTTTATTCTCCGGCAAAGTCAAAACATGAGCTTCTATGGTGTAGCTCCAGAAAGACTGCACTGGCATTTGCTTTACGTTACGTTCAAAGCCCTCAAATGGTTTTATAAATGAATACAATTTTCTCAATCCCGGCTCGGCCGAATACGTGCTTTCCAGGTCACCCACGAGAAAGTTCTTAATGTTAGCGGTGGTTGAAACGAATGGGTAGACGGTAACGTCGTATTCCGGCATACCCCTTCGCAAGAAATCTGCCAGGAAGGCGGATGCCTTATAACCATAGCTCCCTGGATTAGCCGTCCCCCATCTCCATATGTATTTAGCTGCCGCAGGGCCAGGTAAAACAAATACCGATAGTAACACGACAGCCAATCCCAAAACCAATCCTAACTTAAATTTTTTCATTTTTCCCTCCTTTTACTTTATTCCTGATTTAACACCTCAGCATCCCCAACTATCCGCATCCATAAGCACCACCTCCCTTGGCATTTTACTGGGCTGTCTATTTTGCCCCGCCTGGAACGGCAAAGCAGAGCACCCGTAAAAAGATCCCTACGATTCCTAACACATACGTTCCCTTAAATATGGCCTCCTCCTTCCTTGTTGGTTGAAAACCACAAAAAACAAAACCTTAAGGAAACGGATAAGTTGCGATTCTAGTTTCCAGTTTTCAAGTTGTCAATTATAAAGTCTGGATAAGAATTTCAAATAACAAAAAATTGAATCACCCCGAGTAATTAACAAGGTTTGGAGTCATTTATCTCAAAAGAGGACTTTGCCACAGGTAACCTCCCCGAGGGGCCACCGCATGAACAAGCGATTACGTTCATCCTGTTCAAGCTTTATTATTCCTCATACTTCTTCCGGATTCCAATGCATTGGCCTATTGCACATGGCAGTCCTACACGTAAAGCCTTATCCATCCTAACTAGGGCTATATCTTTTTCATCTGATAGGACCGCTTTTGCTTCTTTCATCCAGGCACCATAGATCTCGACAAGGTCACCTTCTTGGATTTCCAGTTCCTCAATGGCTTCTTTGCTCAAGGTTACAACACCTTCTTCATCCACATCTTTGCCTACTTTCACGCGGATTTCTTTTCCATATTGAGGCGCTGCATAGGTCGTTCCTTCACACTCAAGACAAAATTCCTTACGCATAGGACATCTCCATTTCCACCCTGATATGCATACCCCATATCTCAGTTAACCTTCTACGCATGGGCTGCTGCGGGGGTTAAAGCCCGACCCTTCTCTGCTATTCTTTTAACGCGTCGCTCAGGAAATCGATAATATTTTTTACCTCGATCCCATCTCCGCCCTCCAGGGTGTCCCGGAGGTTTCTGTCGCACCAGGGACAGGCCGTGATAAGCACGGAACTACCCGTCTCCTTGGCCATGTGCATACGATTCGTCCCCATCCACTGGGCAAAAGCGCTATTGGTCAGTTTTACACCTCCTCCGGCACCACAACAGACCGCATCTTCCCGGTTCTTTTTCATCTCCACAAACTCAATGCCAGGCACAAGCTGGATCAATGATCGGGGTTCCTCGTAGATACCGCTATCCCTGCCCAATCGGCACGGGTCCTGGTATGTGATTTTCAGGCCCTCCATGACATTTTCTTTCATAAGCAAATCGGTAGAATGCTCAGCAAGGACCTGACTGAGGTGCTTAAAAGCGGGCAAATCTGCGCCCTTCAGGTATCTGGGGTAGTCCTTCGTAAAAGCCCTATAACCCTCTGCGCAAGGGGTGATGACCTCCTTGACACCGCGAATTCTACATAACTCAACAAAGTCCGTGGCGTTTTTGATGAATTCCTTTTCATTTCCAAGACGCAAGAGTGGCTCTCCGCAACAAATTTCATCATCTGCGAAATAGACAGGGTCGATACCAACCTTTCTTAGAAGCCTGATGGCCGACTGCAGTGTCTTGGGAAATTCATATGAGGGGAGACACCCTGCATGAAATAAAACACGACCTGCAAGGGGCAGATTTAACCCTTCCGCCCATTGGTGTCTGGCTTCCGCTCTTCCAAAGGGATTCTTGTGCGCTTTGATCTTTCGGCCCACCTCTTTTGCGAAACCATCTGGTTCCTGTTCGGCAAAAAGGACTTTCATGTGCCCGATCGCCTTTTCGGGGATCTGGATTTTCTTCGGGCAAACTTCCCAGCATGCCCCACATTGCGTACAGTTAAAGGAGCCACTCCGGATCGCCTGCAGGACTCGGTTAGAGGTATCCATGGGGTTGAAAGCCGCCTTTGCGGTGAGGGTCTGCAGCATGGGCCCATTAAAGAGATCCCAGGCCCCTTTGATGGCAGGGCAGATGGAGATACACGCCAGGCAACCGATGCACTGGGACATCTCCCTGGACATAAGGATATCGGTTTGATGCAGTTTGACAGGCTTTTTTGATATGTCATCCTCCCTTTTGAGCCAGGGCTGTATCTTCTTAAACCGGTTCTCTGCCACGTCCCGATCGATGACAAGGTCTTTCACGATAGGGAAGTGGGGAAGGGGTTCCAATATCATACCGTCTTGAACGGCCGTCTTACAGGCCAGTCCTGGCTGACCATTGATCATGATGGTGCAGCTCCCACACAGGTATTCCCTGCATGAGAGACGCCATGCGATATTGGCCCGGGTTTTTTCATTAATATTATCTAGGGCCCGCCATATTCTCATCCCCTCGTAATACTCCACAGGGTATTCTTCCAGACGAGGGCTCTCATCTTCCTGGGGATCGTACCGGAATACCTTTATCTTTATCTTTTCGTTCTTGATCGTCATGGGATCCTCTCGCTGGGATGTTCTCCCCTCTATCTATCCTTCCTCTGAACGAACGATCTTTCCAGTTGTAGGAAACACGGGCATTTCCACGTCTTTCGGATCGAGTCGCGTTTGAACAATGGGTTCCTTTTTCAGTGTCAGTTCTCCATTCTCATCCAGGCTGTAGATGATATTGAGTGTCCATTCATCCTTTGGAAGGGGATAATCCTCTCTGAAGTGTCCGCAGCGGCTCTCCTCTCTCATAAGCGCTCCCTTGGCCATACACTCCCCTGAGGCGATCATGCTCCTCACATCCATCGCCTCTATAAATTCCATGTTAAAGGACCTGCTCCGGTTGCCCACACGGGGAATTCGGTTCTTTTTCATGTCTTCAAACACCTCAATGGCGTGCCTTAACGATTCCTCGCTGCGGGCAATGCCCACGTTGTCCCAAGTGAGGTCTTTAATCTCGTTGCGTATGCTGATGGGATTGATTCCGTTGTCTGTGCCCCACAGATCTTCCACGTAGGCAGCAGTGCGTGCTATTTCCCCTTTGAAACGGGTCATATCGATCGGTTTATGATTATCCAGAGCCGATCGGGCTGCATTCTCTCCGGCGATTTTTCCTGAAACCAACAGATCTGGAAGTGAATTGGAACCGAGGCGATTACCCCCGTGCACGCCACCCGCGCTTTCACCTGCAGCATATAACCCGTCCAGCCCCGTCTTCCAATTTGTATCCACTCTGATCCCGCCATTCTGATAGTGGGATGATGGATAGACGTACATGGGTTCTTTCCTGATATCCACGCCATAATTGAGGCCCCGACCCAGCATGGCTGGCAGACGCTCTTCTATAATTTCTGCAGGTATATGCGTAACGCTTAAAAAGACCGCACCATCTTTTGTTCCGCGCCCCTCCTTGACCTCGAAGTAGATACACCTTGAGGCAAAATCCCGGCAGGCCAGTTCAAGCTGTCTGGGATTGCAACGCTCCATGAATCTTTCGCCCAGGGCGTTGTAAAGCCTTCCACCTTCTCCCCGTACACCCTCGCTGATCGATTGGCCCGCAATGCTTTCTGGAAAGATATACCCTGTGGGGTGGAACTGAAAAAGTTCCAGATCCACGAGCTCAGCGCCCGCTTCAAGGGCCATACGGTTTGAATCCCCTGCCTTCTGGTATGGCGCAAAACAGTATTTGAAAACCTGTCCGCAACCACCTGAGGCAAGGATCGTGGATTTCGCCCTGAAGATGAGAAACTGGCCTTTCTTGATGTCATAGACCAAGCAACCCACAACTTTGTTGTCTTCTTTCAAAAGGGTGATCGCCATTGCATCTTGGAGCACGTTGATCTCCCTTCTGTACACCTCATAGACGAGGCCCTTCATCATCTCTCCGCCTGTGCGATCCCCACTTGTACATGTGCGGGGATAACTGTGGCCCCCAAGCTGTCTCTGATAGTAGTTCTGGTTATTGTCTCGGTCAAAGATGGCGCCATAACTCTCCAGCTCGGTAAATCTCAGAGGCGCGTTCTTGCACAAAATCTCCACCAGCTGCTGATTATTGATCATGCCCCCGCCAATACAGGTATCCTCAAAATGTACCCCCCAGGTATCCCTGGGATCTGCATTGCCGAAAGCCGCTGCATAGCCGCCAAGGGCCACAGGCGTGCATCCACTGTGCCCATAGAGTCCTTTCACGATCATATGCACATCTGCGCCCTCATTATCAGCCGCAATGGCACAGCGGCTTGCCGCACCGCCTCCCCCTATCACCAGAACATCTGTTGAAATAATTTCAGAATCCCTTATCATCCTTTTTCCTGTTCAATATAGTTTAGTAAATTCAAAGTCTTCAGGTATGCTCAAATACTCATACGCCTCTTTTCTCTTGCCTTCAATAATGCGATCCAGTTCATCGAAATGATTTCTGCCTTCACAATCCATATCCACCAGGAACGGGCCCAACTCCCTCAGCTCCAGGTGCCAGGCAGCTTCTATGCTACCCAATTCCTCAAACCAGGAAACCTCCTTGACCTCGATCTGGTTTGAGAACTGATTTGGCGTCACGCCCAGCGGAGTAGCATGGATGCAATGATATTTTCTCATGGCAAGGGCGGTTGATTTTCCCATGGTGGTTTTACCCACAATGGCCTTCAATCTCCACTCCCGTATGGATTTGGGGCCCCATTTCTCAAAGCGAATACTCGATGTGGGCATAAAAGAGACAAGCTTCCATTCCCCCTCCTCCTCCTTGACTATGGGACCAACATGAATGAGCAGGTTTTTTTTCTTCGTAGAGAACGGGAGCTTATGCCCCTCATCAAAAACATATCTTTGTAGTCGTGACCGGCACGTCCACGCTGCCCCTGAGAAGTAAACCAAATCCCCAATCCTCAAATCCACGATCTCCTCATCTTTCAGAGGGACTTCTAGGTGAAACTCAGCCATTTCTATCTCCCGTTGAACCAGTTCGGGTTGTCCAACGCTTCAATTTTGCCATCTGAATGAATCATCGTGGTCGCACGTCTTCCAACCCAGCAATTGGCACTCATGGCCACGGCAATACCGGCGATGTGAGTGAGGGAGTATTCCACGTTGACTGCGAATACTGAGGTGGTGCCCCCCGAACCCATTGGACCTATGCCGAGTTTGTTTATAGCTGCGGTCAAATCTTCCTCAATCTTTGCTATCACAGATTCAGGGTGATGACTGCCAATGATTCTCAGTGCGGCCGCCTCCTTGGCCAATTTCGTGGCTATATCCGCCGTTCCTCCAATGCCTACTCCCAGGATTGACGGAGGGCATATGGCACCAGCCCTTGCGGCGGCGATGTACCAGTCGATGATCGATTTTTCTATCCCCATGAGCCCATCGGCAAAGGCGACCATCCTATATCTGGTCCCCCCAAAACACTCGGACCCACCACCCTTGGCCACATAGGTTATCTGTAAACCGTTGCCAGGCACGAATTTGTAGGTGAAACCGGGGATGTTCATGCCCACATTCGTCCCTGGGTCATCACCGCTCAGGGGATGCTTCATTGTGGATCTCAAATAGCCTTCTTTTGTGGCCTTCTCAACCATCCCTTTTGCCACCTCTTCTAAAGCAAGAACCCCCCCTTCAATCTTTGCTTCATTTCCGACCTTCGAAAAGAAGAGGGGCCAACCCGTATCTGGACAAAGAGGGTTACGGACTTTTGCTGATTGATCCATGCTTTGGAGGGTGGTCTCAAATGCCTCTTTTGCTCTTTGCCTTTTCTCAGATCTTATGGCGCTTTCAAAGGCGGCATGGACATCTTTGGAAAGCTCACATGAACTCCTCGTGACCGTCTCAAAAATGGCTGCTTCCATGATCTCTTTTGTTATCATTCTTGTCACCTCTATGGACTCTTATGGGCCCTTAGGTCTTATCTGGGAAGGCGCAATAGCCACACTTTAGCGCCCTGGGATCCACATGATCTCCTCGTCCGCTCCTTTCCTGAGCCGCGATTTCTCAGCAATCCCCTCCGCCTTTGCCAACATCTCCATACCCATCTTGTACATGGCCATATCTATCATCCTTCCCTCCAGGACAGCCGCACCTTTACCTTGGGCCTCTGCTTCCCTGTAAGCGTCTACCATTTTGTGACTTAACGCTATGTCTTCTCTCGATGGGGAGAAGACACGGTTTACGGTCTCCACATGATGGGGATGGGTAACCATTTTGCCTTTAAAACCGAGCAATTTGGCCTTGTTTGATTCTCGTTTCAATCCTTCCACATCAATGAGGAGTCCAAAATAGGGCGTATCAATAGCTGGAATTCCGATGGCACATGCGGTGGTGGCAATCGTAGATCTCGCATATAGCAAGACGGGGAAGTATTCATCCGGGGTCATCTTGGCAATGGTGAACCCTTCCCCCAACTCCCTCATGAAGTCTCCCGCGCCAAATGCGAGGGCGGCCACCCTGTCGCTTGCAGTGCCGATTTCATATGCATTGATGACGCCCTTGGGCGATTCTAGAAGTGGCAAGATGGCCGTCTTGTTTTTGATTCCTTTCTTTTCCTCTTCCTTTTCTAACAGCTCTGCCAATTGAAAAATATTTTCCCTGGATTCTGACTTAGGGAGCATAATACCATCCAGGTCATCCCCAACGACGACACGCAAGTCTTCAGCTGTGACACCTGTAGAGAGAGAATTGACGCGCACCAAAACATCGACCCCTTTGGACTTGAATATGGGGATAATATCCCTTGAAAAAATTCTGCCTGTCTCTCTCTCTGCAACGGGGCAGGCATCTTCCAGATCTATTATGACCCCATCCTGCAATTCTGTGGTCGCCTTATTCAACATCCGCCAATTATTGGCTGGGATAAAAAGCAGGGATCTCCATGTTCTCATTTTATGCATTCCGTTCCCCCACCATGTCTGTTTGCATATCGGGTGTCATTTTTTCCTTGTCGTAAGTGGATAGGCGCTATTCTTTGAAAACCTTCTGAAGGGTGGGGCCTATGTCTTCGGGTCTGTCAAGCACGTGGGCCCCAGCCTCCCTTAAGGCCTTGACCTTTCCCTCCACAGTGCCCTGTCCTCCCTGGATGATTGCACTGGCATGTGAAAACCTCATCCCTTCTGGAAGTCCTCTCCCGGCGATATAAGCAATAAGGGGCTTGGTGTATTTCCCTTCTGTCATGAGTTCGGCCGCCTCCTCTTCCATGACCCCACCGATCTCGCCATAATAGACCACACCTTCTGTTTCTTCATCTGCCTCAAATAAAGGCAATAGTTCGGGAAAAGTTGTTCCCAGTACCTGTTCAGATCCCAAGTTAATGGCGGTGCTAATCCCAAATCCTGATTGACAAACGTTGTAGGCAAGCGTACTCGTCTGTCCGCCGCTTCTTGAGATGACCCCGATTCCTCCAGGCTGAAACGCCAACGTGGCCAGTTCCTCGGGCGACCCGAAGATCCCAAGGGAACCTTTCCCCGGAGAGACGAGGCCAGCAGAGCCTGGACCAATGAGCCTTACACCCGCCCTGCGGCAGAGGGCAACGCACTCCAGGGCATCCTGCAAGGGGACGCGCTCCACCTCCATAAGGATAATCTTGAGCTCGACCTCTAGGGCCTCCACAAGGGCCTCCTTGGCACCTGGACCCGGGACCAAGATGACCGTGGAGTCAATGGGAGCATGCGCTTCCCATGCCTCTTTTACCGTGTCATACACGGGTATGTCCCAAACCTTTTGTCCTCCACGCCCAGGGGTCACACCTGCCACCAGATTCGTCCCCGTGTCCAGCATGTTTCGCGCAATGAATTGCCCAAACCTTCCGGTGATCCCCTGAACCATAACCTTGGTATCTTTCTTAATCAGAATTGACATTTTTAATCCCTGTCTTTCAACGCAACCTTTTCCTGTAGGCTTCAAGCCCAGGAAAGTCTATGGTAATGGCAACGGCACTCATGCCGACCGCATTACACGCATATTCCCATGAAAGAGACTCATTCGACATTTTGTGCGCGGCTTCCTCTGATACAGCCAATACCGGTCGATTTCCCTCTATTCTAAGAATACCCCGATCATACAATCTGTCCGCCTTTACACATGCAAACCCACAGGATGGATTGGATGTGTTGTTTTTCGCCGGTTCGCATTTATCGTAGTCGATTGTGGTTTTCATACTCCGAGTCGCAAATTCTAATTTGTTTCCACCCATCGCCATCCGGATCTCCGTTGCCTTTTTATTCAGATGCTCTTCATTGAGATATTCCTTCATCAATATCTCCACTCGCTCACCAATAAAGTCGGAATTGTAGATGTGATCCCTCCCATAAAGCTCCATCCTGAGGTCCAAGCCCTTCAACCCCTTTTCTATAATTCTTATTGCTTCTTTCTCCTTGTTCCCTGCCAACAGGATAACAACCGGGAATCCAGATCTATCTGCCAGTTCCTCTCTTAATGCCTTGACTATGGCAAAGGCATGGTACCACTGCTCTTGGTTTGCCAGGCAGGCGCCAACCACAGCATATGCGGAGAGGGGTTGCGAAAAAATTGCCTTGATCACTTTGTAGATTTTACTGGCAGGAGGATCTCCGCTCGTGTCCGCATAGTTGGCAATTTTAATCCCACGGCTAATAAGGGCAGCCGCCCCGAGCATGGACCCTCCGCCCCCAATGCCATGGAACCCCACATAATTTTCTTCTTCCTTGAAATCAGTGATCATCTGAGCAAAGTATCCCGTTCCTCGATAGTCTCCCTCCTCGATGTGGTCCCAGGCCAGTTGTTCCAGTTGTGTGGGTTCTCTTTCCATATCACGGGGGACTTTGATTCCTAATTCAGGGTGTCTAAAAACAGAATTGTCATCGATGCTCACGTGACAATCGGCAGCATAAATATGCCCCTCCGTGGTCAATACAAAAGGATTAATCTCGGCGTTTGTGGCGTCGTATTCTTTGAAGAGTGTATATAGGGCAGTTATCATAGGATTGATTTTTATTGAGATCTCTGGTTCAATGCCCATCTCTTTCAAAATCCTATCCACATCCGCGGGTGCCAATCCATCAATAGGATCTATGATATATTTAACCACGCGTTCCGGGTTCCTTGCGGCTACCTCTTCAACCTTTGTACCACCCTCGGTACTTAACACCAACACCGGGGCCTTAATTTTCATGGAGGCATTTACAACGATCCCAGCGTAGTATTCATGCAATACGTCGAGCCGCTCTTCTACCAAAACCTTCTTGACAACAAGCCCCTTTATTTTGCTGCCCAAAATATCTTTTGTCATGGCAAAGGCCTCATCAGGATCGCTCGCAAATTTGATGCCTCCGGCCTTTAAGCGGCCTGTGGCCCATATTTGAGCCTTGATGGCAACACCTTTCCCTATCTTCCTTGTAATCTCTCTGGCCTCCTCGGGGTTTGATGCCACACCACCTTCGGGGACTTTGGCACCGGCCCTTTTGAGTAATTGCTTTCCCTGGTATTCAAAGATCCTGGCCACTTCTCCTCCATAACTCTTCGATGATTTTCTTAGGAATTTTTTATGACAGTTGAAAAAGGATACAACACTCCGTTAAGCATTTGCAATGAGCCCTCAATAATAAATAGGGTTGAGAAACGAGCTTGGGGCCTTGTGTACAAGCTCAATTTGGTATTCTCTTCCACGACTCCATTGAGAAACAACAATCACCTCTGGTACCACGCCCCCGCAGGGTTAAAAAAACCTGCCGTCGCTGCCCCCGGCGGCCAAATGGTCACAGGCTTTCCTTTCTGAATTTGGACCACCAGGGTGGGCAGCATGTTCTGGTTCCTATATTTCTCGTAAGAAACGAATTTCACGGGGCCCAAGACGGTCATCATATTAGTGCCTCTAAAGGCGACGAGCAGACTTTTTGCCTCAAGAGACTTTGTCCTTTCCAAGATGTCCCTGCACACATATGCAGCGGCATAGGCCTGCGCACCATGGTAATCGGGCTCGGTTCCATATTTTCCCTTATATTTGCTGGCGAATTTTTCAGCCCCCGCATATTTCACATTGGGTACCCAAAGCGCGGCGGAAACCACGTTGTCAGATAACATCCCAACCCTTTGAATAAAGGCAGGCATGGCAAAAGTGCCAGCACTTCCGGCCAGCAGCCTGGGCCGTATATTCAATTCTGCCATTTGCTTGACCAGAAGTATGGCATCTGCCAGACGAGCGGTCGTGAAAATCACATCCGGGTTCAGGGCATATACCATGCTGAGCAGGCCCTTAAAATCCACAGCCCACGGCTCATAGGGCTCAAACATGACCACCTCTACGCTGTTCTCTGCACACCAACGCCTGATTGCCTTGCCCGCAGACGACCCAAAGCGCGTGTTTTCAAAAAGAATGGCCATAGATCTTGGTCTGACGGCACTGCGAAGAAATTCCTGCAGGCCTGTCGCGTAATCATTAGCAGGGGGATTGATTCTGAATGTGTACTTCCATCGGTTCTGGGTGATTTCGTCCGCAGCCGCACTTGGAGAGAGAAAAGGGATCTTGTTTTGCTCGCAGACCTTGGCAATGGCAGCGGCAACAGCGCTGCTGTATGCGCCCATGATGATCGGCACCTTGTTTTTGGATATAAGTTTTTCAACCACTTTTCTTCCGGTTTCAGCCTTTCCCACTGTATCATCAAAGAGAAACTCCAACTGATAACCCGCGTATGTTCCTCTTCTTATGCCACCGGAATTACTAATTTCCTCCAGGGCCATGAGATAGGATTGGTGGTGCATTTTCCCAAACCCGGCCTTTGGCCCTGTAAGGGGCAGAGGGACGCCCACGCTAATGCGCCTATTTTCAGCTGAACCGGCCGGACCCATAAGACAAAGGACCAGTAAACAGGCCCCCAAAATTCCTATAAAATGCTTGGCTCTAAAAATGGCTTCCTCCCTCCTTTCACCCGTCCATTATTGAGGGCGACGACATTCTTGCATTTTTCGCATGTCGCAATTCTATTTTTCCCATGCCGCTGTGTCAATGATAGAGGCAAGATTTATATATATATTCCAGCACCAATATGATAAATGATGAGACGGAAATTTCCTGGAACAGGGTAGTCACTATCACCTTCTAGGAGCAAATGATGGACACCATTTCTCAGAAATTTGCCCAATTTGTCACGCAACTGCACTTTGATGACCTTTCTGAGGATCAGGTGCATAAAATAAAGACCTATTTTATGGATTGGCTGGGCTCCGCCTACGCTGGACAGACGCAGCGTCCCATAAAAATCATGCTTGAAGTGGTGGATTCTCTGGGCGGCAAGCCGGAATCCACGCTGATTCCAAGCAATGCCAAGACCATGAGCTTGCTGGCAGCCCTCGTCAATGGGGCCTCCTCTCATGTGGTTGAAATGGATGATCTCCATAGGGAATCCGTTTTTCATCCCGCGGCCCCCATCATGCCAGCCGTATTTGCCGCTGCCGAACGGGAAAAGGCCACTGGGAAAGAGCTGATCGCAGCCATTGCTACGGGTTATGAGGTGGGGATTCGGGTTGCCGTGGCCGTTGGTCAAAGTCACTACCGTCACTGGCATACCACGTCCACGTGCGGCACATTCGGGGCTGCGGCAGGAGGGGCCAAAATTTTAGGTCTGGGTGAGGACCAGGTGGTCTGGGCCCTCGGTTCGGCGGGCACGCAGGCTTCTGGCTTGTGGGAGTTTCTGGTGGAAAGCGCCATGAGCAAGCAGTTGCACCCTGGCAAGTCCGCCCTCAATGGCCTGCTATCTGCTCTCTTGGCCCAAAAGGGGTTTACCGGCGCCCGTAAGATCCTAGAAGGGGAGAAGGGGTTCTTTCGGGCCACGTCCAAAGATTTTGACGAAACGAAGTCTCTGGCAGGACTGGGCAAGAATTTCCTTTTCGAGCGGAATTCCCTTAAATACTATGCCTCTTGCGGCCATACCCACTCAGTCATCGAGTCCATCTTACAGGCGACCGAGGCAAATCCGATAGATGCTGCGCGCATAGAGCGGGTTGACGTCTCAGTCTACCAGGCTGCACTGGATCTGCTGGAAAATGTGGAACCTAGCACGCCCTACATGGCAAAATTCAGCTTGCCATTTTGCGTGGCCACGGCCCTTCGGTATGGGCACGTGAACACGGGAGATTTCATTGAAACGCGGCTGCAAGACCCGGATCTCCTTCAGCTTATGGAGCGAATAAAAATCCACAGCGATCCCCAGTTGAGCTTGCAATACCCGTTCAAGTGGCCGGCTCGGGTGGAGATCATTACCCGGGACGGGAAGCGCCTTAAAGGGAGTAGTGATTTTCCAAAAGGGGATCCTGAAAACCCCCTTGGGGAGCGAGATCTTATTGAGAAGTTCAGGGACCTCACCAAAGGGCTCCTTTCAGATCGAAGCGCAGAGGCCATTGTGGAACGGGTCATGGGCCTGGAAGATGTGGATGATATAAGCCACCTTCTGGACGGCGTATAGCCCACAAGGGAAAAAAGCGAGGGCATTTTATGCGGTTACTGGAGGTCGAATCAAAAGAGATCTTGAAAAAATATGGCATCCCCGTGCCCACGGGCCAGGCGGTCTCACGCAGCAAAGACCTGCAAATGGAGGGTCCAGTGGTGCTAAAGGCCCAGATTCCCATTGGGGGGAGGGGGAAGGCGGGCGGGATCATTGAGGCGGAACGCCAGGAGGAGGCAATATCGGGGATTGAACATCTCCTTTCCACGGAGGTAAGGGGATACAGGCCCAAAACAATCCTTGTGGAAGAGAAAATCGCGGTGGAACAGGAATTCTTCGCAGCCGTCACCTATGATACGGTGGCCAAATCCCCTTTGGCCATTTTTTCGCAGGAAGGGGGTGTGGACATAGAGGAGCTGGCGGCCTGTCAGCCCGAAAAAGTGCGACGAGAATATTTTTCTGCGCGTGGCAGACTACCCCAGTACCGTGCCAGAGAAATCATCTCTGATGCGGGTGTCTCTGGGAAAATGCTCATAGGGTTGGGTTCCGTCTTGTCAATACTTGCAGATATCTTCCTGGACTATGACGCGACCCTTGCGGAGATAAACCCTATCGCACTAACGGATGAGGGGAAACTGGTGGCCTTGGATTGTCACCTGGAGATCGATGATGATGCCATATTCAGGCATAAGGGGATCGCAGAAAAACAACACGATCAGGATCGATATGTGGGAGGTAGGCGCAGTACAGATTTTGAACGCAAGGCAGCGGAAATCGACAATCTGGACCATCGGGGGGTGGCGGGTCGCATGATCGAATTTGACGGCACTCTGGGACTCATCATTGGTGGAGGCGGCGCCTCGCTTACGGCCTTTGACGCGGTTCAGCAGCATGGGGGTGACCCGGCCAATTACTGTGAGATTGGAGGCAATCCCTCTGTGCTCAAGGTACAGGAGCTGACCAAGCACATTCTTTCAAAGCCCAGTGTGGAAAAGATCGCCGTTATTATGAATGTGGTGAGTAATACCCGGGTGGATATGGTGGCACGGGGGGTGGTGAAGGGTATTCTGGAGTCAGGGAAAGAACCCTCTGAGACGGTGGCCGTCTTCAGGGTCCCGGGTGCCTGGGAAGAGGAAGGTTTCAAGATCTTGTCCAAATATGGGGTCCCCTATTGTGATCGGACAGTCTCCATTGACGAAGCGGCCAAGATGGCGGTCGAAAGAATGAAGGGGTGAGGCAAAGGAAAACCACATGACCATACTTGCAGATCAGACTGTGAAGGTGATCGTCCAGGGGATTACGGGACGTGAGGCAGCCTCTTTCACCAAGGATATGGTGGATTATGGGACCAGGGTGGTGGCCGGTGTGACACCAGGAAAGCAAGGACAGCAGGTTCATGGCGTACCTGTGTATGATACGGTTCGAGGGGCTGTCAGAGAGCACAATGCCGAGGCGGCGGTGATTTCCGTTCCCCCTGGCATGGTGAAGGGGGCTGCCCTGGAGGCCCTTGAGAACGGCATGAAACTCCTGGTCATTATCACCGAACGGGTCCCCAGAAAGGATGTGATAGAGTTCTTGGAGGCGGCTAACGAAAAAGGCGCTCGCGTGATAGGGCCCAATACACTGGGCCTCATTTCGCCCCATACCGTGAAACTGGGAATGGCAGGGGGTCCGGTGGAAGACGTGAAAAAGGCCTACATGCCCGGATCCGTTGGTATTGCTTCACGAAGTGGAGGAATGACCACTGAAATTGCCAATTTGCTTACAACCCACGGGATAGGGCAGAGCACCTGCGTTGGCGTGGGCGGCGATCCTGTGGTGGGATCCAATTTCCTGGACCTGATCCCCTTGTTCAACGAAGACCCAGATACAAAGGCCGTGGTCCTGTTTTGTGAACCCGGGGGTGTCATCGAGGAAAACCTGGCCGAGCTTGTAAGCGCAAAACAGATCACCATCCCCATCGTCGCCTTTATTGCTGGGCGTTTTGTGGACAGTATGCCCGGGGTAAGATTCGGTCATGCAGCCACCATCGTGGAGGGTGAAAGGGGAACTGCCAGAGGCAAGATCGCGAGCTTTAAAAGGGCCGGGATCCAGGTCGCGGAATCCTTTTCGCATATTGTGCCGATTCTAAGGGATTTTCTTTAAGGGGATCAGAAATGCAGCTCAATCAAATACAAGAAAGGATATGGCAGCAAGTGAAGGGGGACCTGGCCAACGAACCTGTTGCCAGCACGGACCACGTGGAAAGAATGACCCGCTGGTGTCAAGAACTCGGGCCGGCCATTGATGCCGACATGGAAGTCCTGATTCCAGGGGCCCTTCTTCACGATGTGGGTGTGGTGATCAACCGGAAAAAACATTACGTGGCAGGGCGCACCCGCGCAAAAGAGATCTTAAGGGAGTCAGGGTTTCCGGAGGAGAAAATAGAGGCGGCCCTCCATGTGTTGGAGGCCCACAGCCGTTACGGAGGTCCCGAGCCACAGAGTACTGAAGCGAAAGTGGGACAGGACGCGGATGCACTAGAATATATCGGCGCCATTGGAATACTTCGTGCTGTGGTACGGGGACTCAATGATGGATCCTTCAGTGGAAAGATCAGTGATTTTCCAGCGTATCTCAGGTCCATCCTGGCCAAAGTGGAAGGCACATTCCATACCGAGAAAGCTGAGGAACTGGGCCAATCGCGTCTGAAATACATGAGAAGCTTTCTGGAGCGTATTGAGCACGAACTGCGAAACGAGGCATGAGATGAGCAGGTTTGCACCCATAAGGACAGCCCTATTTGTCCCAGGTACGCGTCCGGATCGTGTGGATAAGGCCCTTAACGTCGGGGCCGATGTGAGCATCATCGATTTAGAAGATGCCGTGCCATTGGCGCTAAAAGAGGAGACGCGATCAAATGTTCGTGAAAAGTTCTTAGAACATGGTGGCAGAAAGATCATTGTTCGTGTAAATGCCATAGGTTCAGGATTTTGTCAGGGAGACCTGGATGAAGTCATGGTGAAGTCACTTGTTTGCCTCATGCTCCCAAAGGGGGAGAGTCCAGGGCAAATCCGTGACATAAACCATCGTCTTCCATTCCATTACTCCAGGGGTAAAAGTGCACCATTATGAGTGAATTCATCAAGGTTGAAATTGATTTTCCCACATGTGTAGGCATTGCCCAATGCGGTGGTTGTGTAAAGGTTTGCCCTGTGAACATCTTCGCTAAAGAGGGTGATAATCCTTCTGTTATCGAAAACAATGAGGACGAGTGTACCCTATGTGACCTGTGCATAGAGGCTTGCACCCCCAAGGCCATTACAATAAGGAAACTCTACGAGGAGAATGATTGAGCCCACATGGCCTTTCGTGCAAACATCATTTCACTCCTGGAAAAACTCCCAGCGCTCTCCTTTTATGCCAAGACGAGGGGATGGCACTTCATTATGGCGTGGATACACCGGGTCACAGGGATACTGCTGGTGATCTTTGTCTGGATTCATATGTATTTCTTTTCCTCCCCCTATGGGAGGGGCGCCCATGAAGTGGGAGCGCAAGGGTTGGGATCGCTGATCTCAGCTCTTGTCCAATGGATTATGGCCTTCCCCATCATCTTTCACGCCTTTAATGGGGGAAGGCTAATCCTTTATGAAATCTATGGGCACCGGGCTGAGGAAGGCATGCTTCGCTGGATGACAGGGCTCGGCATCATTTATTTAGCCGTTCTTGGGGTCGTTATGCTCATGGGCAATCAGAGCGCGTCCCCCTTTATCTTCTGGTTGCTGATAATTGCACTAGCATCAATCCTCTCCTATGGGGTTGGCGCCCGGATTTGGCGGCTTGGGCACTCCATCTTCTGGAGGCTTCAAAGGATCAGCGCCACCTTCCTGTTGGTCATGATACCCGCTTACATGCTGTTCATACATCTTGCTCCTGCCGCGAACCAGGGAACGGGTATCGTGCTCCCGGGGATACAAAAATACTTTATCCAGGCAGTGTACCTATCGTTGCTTGCGGGAACACTCTACCACGCGGGTTACGGCATATGGTCGTTGGTGAGTGACTATCTCTCTTCTCCAGCCCTTCGAAAAGCTTTAGCCCTGCTGGTCACTGTGGTCATGGTGGTCTTTGGTTGGGCTGGCGTGACAATGATCCGCTCCATTTAAGCAGAGGGAAATCTCAGGATGATGAATAGCTTTCAGATCGCGTCAAGCATCAACTGCGATGTGTTGATCATTGGCGCAGGTGGCGCTGGTCTGCGATGTGCGGCGGAGATCTTTGAAAAGAGACCAGGGGCACGTGTTGTTGCTGTGACTAAGGTGGGACATCCCCAGAAATCCCATACGAATACGGCCCAGGGGGGGTTGGCCGCGGTGGATCCCAGAGATCCTGTTGATAAACCCGTTTACCACATGTTCGACACCTGGAAGGGCTCGGACTGCAGTGCCGACCAAAATGTGATCAAGAAGATTGTGGAGTCCTCGTGGGAACAGGTGGTCTGGCTGGAAAACCATGGCATGCATTTTAGTCGGGACGAAGAGGGGAGGGTGGGCAAACGGACCTTTGGTGGTCACACCATAGGCTTTGGTGAGGCCTCCGCTTTCCGGGCAGTATTTGAGGCGGATCGAACCGGTAAAGGCATTATGGACACCGTGTGGGGGGAGGCGTTGAGGGGAGACATATCCTTTCTGAGCCAGGCCATTGCCACAGAACTCCTCTTCAAGGGTGAGAGATGTGTGGGGGCGGTTATCTTCAGGCAGAAAGAGGGACAGTTTGTGGCCGTTTTATCAAAGGTAACGGTCCTGGCCACGGGGGGAAATGGCCAGCTTTTCAAAGTCACCACAAATTGTCGCCAGAACACCGGAGATGGTCTTGCCATTATTCTCAAAGCGGGCCTGCCCATCATGGACCCCGAAGCCATTCAATTCCACCCTACGGGCATCGTGGGTCCAGGGATCCTGGCCAGTGAGACCTTGAGATCTGTGGGCGGGATTTTACGCAACAAAGATCTGGAGGCGTTCATGGAACGCTATGCGCCCAAGATGAAGGAGTTGGCGCCTCGCGATCTGGTGGCTAGGGCTATGGAGACCGAGATTCGAGAGGGCAGGGGGGCCCTAAGTCCTGATCACAAATTGGAGCATGTGTGGATCGATTTGCGGCATCTGTCTGAATATATTCATGATGTGCAAATTCCAGAGGTCACCAGCTTTTTTAGGAAATTCGTCAATCTAGATCCAAAAAAAGCACTCTGCCCGGTCCGCCCCAGCAACCACTATCAGATGGGGGGGATTCCCACCAATGAATTCGGGGAAGTGGGAAAGGATGCTGAGGTGGTCATTCCTGGCCTCTTTGCGGTGGGAGAGTGTGCAGCAGCCAGTTTTCACGGTTTCAATCGGCTCGGGACCAACTCGCTTTTGGAACTCATCACCATGGGAAAGTTCGCAGGAGAAAGGGCGATCGATTATCTGGGAGATGCAGATGTGGAGCTGCCATCAGATGCAGGTGAGAAGAGTTTCTCTCAGTTTTCAGCGTTCATGGAGGGACAAGGGAAAGATAACTTTGGACAAATTCGGAGGGAGATGCAGTCGCTTATGACAGAAAAGGTGGGGGTATTTCGAACAGAATCTGGACTCCATGAGGCCATCGAGACGCTCAAGGAGCTCCAAGAATGCGCCGACAAAACCCCTCTGTCCAGCCCTACGCTGACCATGAATCAGGAGCTCATTCAGCGCTGGGAACTGGATAACCTTTTGGTCGTTTCCATGGTCACGGCCAAGGCCGCCTTGGAGAGAAGAGAGTCGAGAGGTGGGCACTATCGTGAAGATTTCCCGGAGAGAAAGGATGAATTTAACTATCATACACTCGCGTCTATGAAGGTA
>Ga0209536_100005126_pt1 | contig 20485 bp, 18 predicted proteins | sample DeeMarSeWOR28_12_FD_187461 | JGI IMG/M metagenome (GOLD analysis project Ga0209536, IMG submission 187461) | Marine sediment microbial communities from White Oak River estuary, North Carolina - WOR-2-8_12 (SPAdes) (version 2) | ecosystem: Environmental > Aquatic > Marine > Intertidal zone >...
AATGAATCCCTGCGGAGAGACTCGTCCTCCTTAACAACTCCCGGGATATGCCTTGAAACAGCGTCGATGAGGACCATCGCCGGCAGCTCCCCGCCCGTCAGGACGTAATCACCGATCGAGATCTCGTCTGTTACAAGGTTCTCCCTCACGCGTTCATCAATGCCTTCGTACCTGCCGCAGATTATTATGATGTGTTCCTCCTGCGACAGCTCTATTGCTTTTTTTTGCGAAAGTACCTGCCCATCAGGGCACATCAGGACGATCTTTGCTTTCCGTTTGTTTCGTCCCGCCTTCTTTAGAACACCGATGATGGCGGCCGCTATCGGCTCCGGCTTTAAGACCATTCCCGGCCCGCCGCCGTACGCCGCGTCATCGGCCTGACGATGCTTATCCCTAGTGTAATCCCTGATATCGTGAACATTAACAGTTAATAACCCTCTTCCTCTCGCTTTTCCCGTCAAGCTTTCTTCAAGCGGACCGGCGAACATGCGAGGAAAGAGGGTTAGTATGTCGATTCGCATTTACGGAATTTTATTCGACTCCCCTGATCTCCTGGATTATTCCATCCTTAACAATTATCTCGGCGCCTCCAACCTTTTTGTACAGGTTGTCGCCCACTGAAACCGTAACAGGCCCCTCAAGCGGCCCCTGAACGAACTCGGTTCCCAGAACAAGCTTCTTGGCCTGTTCTATCTTCATCGAAAGATCGCTCTTTGCCGCAGCCTGTCTCATCTTTTCGTCCTCAAGCTGTTTCTTGAAGTTGGCAACCTGGGCCATTTGCCCCTTCTTTCTTAAAGCTTCCAACTGTCTCTTTCCCTGGTCCTCAATTGCCGCTACCTGACCGTCAAGGTTTTTCACGGCCCGTTCAAGTTCTTTGACAAGGTTATCCTTGAATGTGTCGGTAACTATCGCCTTGACCATCACTACTCTTTTAAGTTCTACATTCTTGTCTTTTTTTTCAGGCACTGCGCTCCCTCCTTTCCTCATCTTTGGTAAGAATTTCTACTGTTACCCGCTTTTTCTGCTTGGCCGCAGCAGCCTTGGCAACAGTTCTGATTGCGTTCGCGATTCTGCCTTCCCGGCCGATTACCTTTCCAATATCGCTCTGAGCGACCTTGATCTCGAGGATCGTAAGACTTTCTCCCTGTGTCTCAGAAATGTTAACCTCGTTCGGATTATCAACCAACGCCTTTACAATGTATTCCACTAATTCCTTCATCTCTGCACCTGCCTTGTATCGATCCTAAGCCTTTTCTTCTTTGGCCTCTGCTTTGGCCTCAGCCTTGGGTTCTTCCTCCTTCCCCTCTGTCGGAGGTTTTTCTTCTTTTGGCTTTTCTTCTTTTGGCTTTTCTTCTTTTGGCTTTTCTTCTGCCTTCGGTTTTTCTTCTGCCTTTGTAGCCTCTTCAGCCTTTGGCGCAGCTTCCTGCCCGCCGGCAGGCGCGGCCGGCTTTTCCTCAGCCGGCTGCTCAGATTTTGGCTTTCTCTTTGGCTTTCCCTCAAATGAAACAGGAGGCAAAATGCCGGCCTTACCTAGAAGCACTCTAACAGTATCGGTCGGCTGCGCTCCTTTTGAAATCCAGCCGAGGACCTTATCTTTGTCAATATCGAGCTTGGAATCCCCAAGCATTGGATCATAAAATCCGATTTCCTCAATCGCCCTTCCGCGCCTTGATTCAGCAATGTCCTGAACGATCACGCGGTAAAACGGTTTCTTCTTTTTCCCCATCCTTTTAAGTTTTATCTTTGCCGCCAAAACTGTTCCTTCCTTTCTAAAACGCGAAAAAATTGCTGTTGAACCCGCGAATTATATCACAGGGGGACTATTCAGTCAATGAGAAAATCTGAAGTCTATCTGCCCGAAATCGTTGAGAGATACCTTTTAAATGAGGCTGATGTTTCTCCTATTGAGTCTCCGCCAAACTTCTCCAGCACGGCATCAGCAATATCTATTGCCACCACGGCTTCTCCAATGACTCCCGCGGCAGGCACCGCGCAAACATCCGCCCTTTCAACAAGAGCATCTGCCGTTTTTTTTGTGGCAATATCAACAGATTTTAAAGGTTTCTTAAGGGTCGAGATCGGTTTGACGGCCGCTCTCAGAATTACAGGTTCACCATTCGTGATCCCGCCTTCAATGCCTCCCGCATTATTCGTTTTGTGAATGAATTTGCCTTTCTCATAGAATATTTCATCGTGAACCTTCGATCCCCTCATCCCACTCAGCTCAAAGCCCTTACCTATCTCCACTCCCTTAACACTTTGAATGCTCATGAGTGATGCCGCAAGCCTGGTCTTGAGTTTTCTGTCCCACTGGACGTGGCTGCCAAGCCCCGGCGGGCAGCCGGTTATCTTGACTTCGAATATACCTCCGAGCGAATCCCCGTCTTTTGCCGCCTTGTCAACTTCTTCCTTTATCTTATTCGGCCCCTTCCCTCCGACGCTTATTACACTGCTGTCGACCGCGATATTGAATTCCTTGAGAAATTTCTTGGCAATGGCGCCGACAGCCACACGCACGGCCGTTTCGCGGGCGGAAGCCCTCTCCAGGATATTCCTTATATCACTTTGATTGTACTTGAGGCATCCGGCCAGGTCGGCATGACCGGGCCTTAAACTTGTAACGGCTTTTACGGAGCCTTTCTTTTCCACGGCCATGATGTCGTCCCAGTTCTCCCAATCCCTATTTCTGATCATCATAGCTATGGGGCTTCCAAGGGTTTTACCCAACCTTACGCCGGAAAGGATTTCCACTTCATCCTTTTCGATCTTCATCCTTCCGCCGCGGCCGTATCCTTCCTGGCGTCTGGCAAGGTCCCTGTTGATGTCTGAGGCAGACAGAGTAAGATCGGCAACCATCCCTTCGAGAATGGCGGTAAGAGCTTTCCCGTGAGATTCTCCTGCGGTCAAATATCGTAGCATTGTGAGGGGATTATAGCATTAATCAACAGGCGAGGCAACGACGCGGTTTCTGCCCATTTTCTTGGCGTGATACATCGCGGCATCCGCTACTCCGACAAGAGACTCATAGTCTGATCCGTGAGCAGGATAGGAGGCTACCCCAATACTAACAGTAATCGAAACTGAGCCCTTTTCTGTTTCCACAACAAGTTCGTCTATTGCCTGTCTCAACTTTTCCGCAACTTCGCGGGCAGAATTATTGTCGTGTTTTTTCAATCCGACAACAAATTCCTCCCCGCCAAATTTAAAGACAACTTCCAAACCTAATTTTTCTTTAACTTCTTCTTTCAGTAATTCCCCGAGGCTCTGGAGGACCTTGTCTCCGATAAGGTGACCATATCTGTCATTAACGTCTTTGAAGAAATCAATATCTATCATGAGAACAGAATACGGATATTTTTGCCTTATTGCTTCCTGAAGCTCCATGTTGAGCAGGAATGGACCGAAGCGCTGGTTTAAAATCGTCGGGATCAGATGGTCCATCATCAGCATATACTTTTTTTCTTCATTTCTCTGCCTGATTTCCTCGTGCTGCTGTGCCTTGGTGATGGCTATAGCTGCCATTTGAGCCAGCATCTCAGCGGTTGGAAGGTGTTCTTTTTCGATAAAATAATCCTTGATACTGCTCGCGATGTTCAACACAGCAATAACTTCCTTTTCCACCATAATGGGAACGCTCATGAAAGAACCCTGCCTTGCGCCGTCCGGGAGCCCCATATCCTCGACATAATCAATAACATCCGGCACAACAAGGGGTTCGCCGCTTCTCGCGACAATTGCCGTAATGCTATCCTTATCATCGATCTTGATCGTTTGAGTTGAACTATAATCCCTTCCAACAGACGCCTCCCTTACAAGCTCTCCAGTCTCCCTATGAAGGACGTAAACCGAACAGCTTCTAACTCCTCCAGTCCGCTCAAAAATATCCCGGGCCTGCTTGACCAAAGTATCGAGGACCTGGTCAAGCAGAAGAAAGGAGTTGACATCCTGAGAGATCCTGAGAAGAGCGTTAAGTCTGGCGGCTTCAGCGACTCTTCTTTGGTGTTCCCTGACCGCCCTAATCTCCCGTCCGATGAAATCAGCGTAGAGCCTTATCTGCGGGACCTTCCTCCTGAGCGAGTAAAATTCCTCCATTCGCGAGGAATATAGGCAGAACGTGCCAAGTTTCTCGACCTGCCCCGCGCCGATAGGAGCCCAAAGTGGGACGAACATCGCGGCCCGCATTCCGGAAGTTACTGCGGCGCTCCCCACTTCGTCCAGCATGGTTTCCTCAATGATCCTGCCACCTTCAAATGCTTGGTAGCTCAGACTTTTATTTACGGGCCTGTCCCTTTTTGCTAAGTATTTCGGGGTAAGCCCCTTCATCCCGAGAATGTTGAAATCATTATCCCCCAGGTTGAAATCAGTCTTAATGGCACAGCCTCCTAGACGGAAAAGGTTCATCGCGTAATCAAGAATGAGCTCAAAAACCTCCTCCGGTTTTTCCTTTGCGGCAATTGTTTCGTGAAGCTTCATGAGAGCGGAGAGAATGCTCGGAGTTATTGTGCCCACAATAAGGCTGCCGTCTTTAAATTGCAGCAATCTCGGGGTCGTCTTTATCGGTATTTCGGTCCCGTCCTTTTTTCTCAGGAATAGAAACAGATCTTCCTTCTGGTCCTCGACTGAGGCATTCCTTATCCTTTCAGCAACTTCCCTGAGGGATTCTTCCGTCAAGACTTTCGCCAGCGGGAACGGAGCCTTTTCTCCCAAAGAACCGTACAAGCGCTGCGCCGTGTAATTGGCCAGAAGAAGCATCCCCTTCCCGTCAAGCACATATACTCCTTCGGAAAAGATGTCAAAGAACCTTGTTTCCTCAAGCGCGACCACAAATTCGGCAATAGTGATGTTCCTGAGATTCCGATGAGAAATGCGGACCAGCACATCCTTGGAAGGCAGTTTTATCCCAACCGCCTCTTCCCTGAGGGCGAAAAGGAAGTTCGCTATTCCCTGCGCAAGACGCGGGCGGGCCGCGACCACTTTCACAAGCCTCTGAGGAGGTTTTCTTGGTATTCCCGTTGTTTTTTGGCTTTTCATGATAGTTAAATCCTACAATATTACACTGACAGTATTTTATCGCTAATAATTAGAAAAAATTTCACATCTTTTTGAGTAACTACCAGAAAAAAAGCGCCCTTATTTCACCTGATTTCAGCTGAATATTTTTGCAAGATTCCGCCATTTTATTACGAATATATGTATAAAGAGGCACAAATAATTCGCCACCTGCAGAAAGCGCTCGTGGTGAGCGCTATTTTTGTATTGTGACACAAGGAGAAGATGCCCATGTCCCCCATAACGGCTCCAGGTTCTAACACCGCCGGCACTTCCGGAGTGGCCGGAACTGGAACTTCTAATATTGAAAGGCAATATATTGCAAGCATAGAGGGCGCCAGGAAAAAGGTTGACGGAGTTTGGGTTTATAATTTCGAGACTCTCGAAAAAGCTTACTTGAATGCCGCAAATAAGAAGCTTTTCCTGAATCTTCTATGGCAGGATACGCAGAAATGCAAGGAAGGTTCTTTTACCACAAAGATCCCCGGCTTAAAACTCGATTCCCGCACACTCTTCGCCTCCTTTTTGGGATGGCTCGAATTTGAGAGAAAAGTCGATCTTCCCCAAGAATATAAAGCCAGAAAACTGCCCGGTATGAGTCACGAAAACCCTCAAACATGGCAAAGGCACTTTCCGATTTTAAACCGTCACCCCCAAACGGGGGGGCCGCAGGTTTCCTCTGCACCAACTCTCGCCGACAAAATAGATGATTGGCTGGTATCTGACATCGGCAGAAGAGAGATGGCCCAATTCGTATGGTTTGTGAAGCAATACGAAAAAGTCGATCCTAAACTCGAAGGGCGGTTAGCAACCTTAAAAAGAAAGCAATCAGAACTAGAAAGCCAAATCAGGACGGTGCAGAACAGGATTAATAACAGACCAAATCCAGAAATGTTTACTCCCGGAGAACTTACATCAACCTCCAATGAAATCCTGCCGCTGCAACGAGAATTGGAATCAATACAAGCTGAGATAGAAGCAATAAATACTGTCAGGCAGAATTCCGTGATTATCATGCAGCAGCTTTTTAACAGTGCTTATAGACACCAGATGTGGAACCCCGTTCTTTCTTCAACTTCCCCCTATGTCTGGCGGTCGGGATCGCTGATGTTGGCCGTTGTTGGGGTCAGCATTGCAGCGGATTTCGTACCCATAGTGGGTGATCTGAAATGCGGCCTTGAGTTATCCGTGGGGCAAGACCTCTGGGGGAAGATGAGTGGTGGAGAAAGACAATTTGGGGTCTTTCTTTTTCTTGTTAGTGTTGCTCCAGGCGGAGATCTAATAAGATACGGAGCAAGGGCTAGGCGAGCGGGAAGGCAAACTGCTAACCTTAACGATGTGCGATCTGCAGGAAGAGTGCTAGATGACACGGCAGCAAGTTTATACAATTCAAATAGGGTTTTCACCATCGGAAGCAGGCAATACAGAGTGGGAACTATGTGGGGCGGTCGCGGCCGAATAACAGGAAACAGAATTAACGTGAGCATGAAAGGGATTCTAAAGGAGGGAACCGGATCAAATCACCAGCTCCTAGGCGATATGTACGGTATGCATGGAGCAACTGAATTAGCAGACGGCGTTTTCAGTTATAGCATCAGACTTGATCCTGACGGCACCCTTACCGTGAGCATTATTGCCAACGCAGCAACTCGAGAGAGATTGTTGTCAAACCCACAATTGTCCTTGCAGTTCATGGATGATCTCTTAAGGGGCACAGACCCCGCTATGGCCAATTGGGGCAAAAAGAAGATTCTTGTGGGGGGGCGGGAAATCCCAAACCCTGCTTCTCCAAGCGTTCCACCGCCATCTAGAGTACCGTCTCAACCTCCCGGGGCAGTTTACGATCTTTCCGAGTACATGCAATAACCTGATGCGCCGCAGTCATCACATCAGCCGACTTCAAAATCCATCAACTTAAAACCATTAACTCCAACCACAAGAGTGTTTTCAACCCTCTCTTCCGCCTCAAGCCCTGAATGGCCGTGGAGGAATAGCGGAACGGATTTTCGCCGGCAATAATCTGTGAAAGCACTGAAACCGTTATGAACTCCGTCGTCGATTTCGTTCACTCCTTCCATCGGGTTGTGCGCGACAAAAACGTCCACCTCAGGGAAAAATGACAGGAGGGTGCGCACCTCTTCATCGGAATAAAGGTTGCGGCCGTTTTCTTTATATCTCCACGCTCCACCAAACCCGCCCAACTTTATTTCGCCAAATTGCTTGATTTTAAAGTGAAGGTTGATTACTTCCGCAGGGAGAACGCCATCGTGATTTCCTGCCACACCGAAAATGGGTGAGGATGTTTTTGCCCTTATTAAATCGAAAACCTTTGGATGAATGTCGCCGCAAGATAAAATCACATCCACGGAAGGCAAGTGGCTGGATAATCCATTTAGATCTACTTCAACGGTTTTGTCGAAGATCTCGATATCAGACACGGCGAGGACTTTCATTCTTCTAAATTGCAGTGATTTGTCCCTTAAGGGTGATGATGTCGATATTTTTCCTGCATAAAAACGAACGGGCATCTTCTCGCCTCTCAATATTTTTCAGCTAGAGAATTTCTACATATTTATCGAAAAAAATAGAGTAAAATCCCAAATAAACCCTTTACTTCCGCAACATTCACAACACGCAAATACCCTTTGAAAAGAAGCATCCCGAGTGCTATAATCACAAATCTATTTTTGGGGGAACTTATGAGAAGCGACAGGACGAAAAAAGGATTGGAAAGGGCTCCGCACAGGGCTTTAATGCACGCCACGGGCGTGACCCGCGAAGATCTTAAAAAACCCTTCATCGCCATAGCGTCAAGCTTCACAAATCTCGTTCCAGGGCACGTCGGCATGAGAAAGCTCGAAGCTGAAATCGAAAAAGGAATTCTTGCCGCTGGAGGGAAGCCTTTTATATTCGGAATTCCTGCGCTCTGCGACGGGATAGCGATGGGTCACAAGGGAATGCACTATTCTCTTCCGCTTCGCGAGCTCGTGGCAGATTCTATAGAAACAATGGCAGAAGCGCACGCCCTTGACGGCCTTGTGCTTCTTACCGCATGCGACAAAATAACCCCCGGAATGCTAATTGCCGCTGGAAGGCTCGATATCCCCTGCATCATGGTAACAGCTGGCCCGATGCATTCGGGAAATTATAAAGGCAAAAGGCTTTCTCTTGTACGAGATACTTTTGAAGCTCTCGCAAAATGCAAACTCGGGCAGATAACCGAAGAGGAGCTTACCTGTCTTGAACAAAACGCCTGCCCCGGTCCGGGCGCCTGTCAGGGACTCTATACCGCCAACACCATGGCCTGTTTGACAGAAGCGATGGGAATGTCGCTTCCGGGCTGCGGAACAACACTTGCAATATCAAAGGAAAAAGAAAAGATCGCGGAAGAAAGCGGAAAGACAATCGTGAGACTCGTTAAAGATAATGTGACATCAAGAAAGATCATGACAAAAGAAGCGATCTATAATGCTATCGTGCTCGATAACGCCCTCGGAGGATCAACGAACACGGCTCTGCATATTCCCGCGATAGCGCACGCAGCGGGAGTGCCGATAAAACTTGAGCTGTTTGATGAAGTATCTCGGAAGACGCCGCATATTACCAACATTAGACCGGGCGGAGAACATTTTATGGAAGACTTTGATGCCGCAGGCGGAGTGCCCGCCGCGATGAACGTCCTGCAGTCAAAGCTCAAGAGTTCTCCTACGGTGGCAGGAAAGGACATCATTGAGATCGCAAAGTCAGCAAAGGTGAAGGACCCTGAAGTTATCCACGGGCTTGATAATCCTTACCATAAAGAAGGCGGAATGGCGGTCTTAAAGGGATCTCTCGCTCCGAACGGTTCGGTCGTAAAACAATCAGCCGTTGCGGAAAAAGCGATGAAGTTCGAAGGAAAGGCAAAGGTGTTCGACTCCGAAGAAGCCGCGATGAAAGCGATAATGGACAAGAAGATCAAGCCCGGCGACATCGTCGTTGTGAGATACGAGGGGCCGAAGGGCGGCCCCGGAATGAGGGAGATGCTCTCCCCCACCGCGGCAATCTCAGGAATGGGCCTTGGCGAATCGGTCGTGCTGATAACAGACGGAAGATTTTCCGGAGGAACAAGAGGCCCGTGCATTGGCCATGTCTCCCCGGAGGCGGCCGAAGGCGGTCCGATTGCAATAGTAAAAGACGGTGATATAATTGAACTCGACATTCACGCGAGGAAATTAGACCTCAAGCTGAGTGAAAGCGAAATCAAGAAAAGACTTTCCAGATGGAAAGCACCGGCGCCAAAGATCAAGACCGGCTGGCTGGCGCGATATCAGAGGTTTGTGAGTTCGGCTGACAAAGGAGCAATCTTAGAATAATGGAAATGACGGGAGCACAGGCTTTAATAGAATCACTTAAAAAAGAAGGCGTGGAAGTAATTTTCGGCTATCCCGGCGGAGCCGTTCTGCCGATTTATGACGTTCTCTTCAACGAGAAATCAATAAGACACATTCTTACCCGTCACGAACAGGGAGCCGCGCACGCCGCTGACGGCTACGCGAGAGCCACGGGGAAGGTGGGCGTGTGCATGGCTACGTCCGGTCCGGGAGCCACAAACCTTGTGACCGGTATCGCAAACGCTCATATGGATTCGATTCCCATGGTGGCGATCACCGGACAGGTGGCAACGAGCCTGATCGGCAGGGATTCGTTCCAGGAAGCGGACATCACGGGAATCACGATGCCGATCACTAAACATAATTACCTCGTGAGAAGTTCAGAAGAACTTCCGGGGATTGTGAAGGAAGCATTTCATGTTGCCAGGACAGGACGGCCGGGGCCGGTCCTTATTGATATCCCGAAGGATCTTCAGATAAACAAAATTGCTTTTGAATATCCAAATGATGTGAACCTCCCGAGCTTCAAGCCGACTTTAGAAGGACACCCCAGGCAGATCTCTCATGCCGCAAAATCAATCAACGCGGCCAAGAAACCTCTGCTGTACACCGGCGGAGGGGTGATAATCTCCGACGCCGCAAAAGAACTTTTCGAGCTGGCGACAAAGGCGAACATTCCCGTAACAACAACGCTCACGGGCAAGGGCGGATTCCCGGAAACAAACGAGCTTTCGCTCGGAATGCCCGGAATGCACGGTACTGCGTATGCAAACTATGCAATAACAGAATGTGATCTTCTCATCGCGGTAGGCGCAAGATTCGACGACAGAGTGACCGGTCATATCGAAAGATTCGCGCCGAACGCGAGGATCATACATATTGATATCGATCCGGCTGAGATCGGAAAGAACGTGAGGGTAACGGTGCCGATAGTGGGAGACATCAAGAAAGTCCTTTCAAAACTCACCCCGAAAGTCGAGTCGAAAAAAGGCGGGACCGCATGGCTTAAGCAGATCGAGGAATGGAAAAAGAAATACCCGCTCGCCTACAAGAAAGGCAACGGGATCAAACCGCAGTATGTTGTCGAGCAGATCTACGAAGTGACAAAAGGCGACGCGATAATCACAACAGAGGTGGGCCAGAACCAGATGTGGGCCGCCCAGTTCTACAAGTACAGCAAACCCAGGACCATGATAACTTCCGGAGGCCTCGGAACAATGGGTTACGGCTTCCCCGCCGCAGTGGGCGCACAGATCGGAAGGCCGGACAAGATAGTTGTCGACATCGCGGGCGACGGAAGCATCCAGATGAACATACAGGAATTGACGACAGCAGTAAACAATAAGCTGCCAATCAAGATATGCGTGCTCAACAACTGTTTCCTCGGCATGGTGAGACAGTGGCAGGAGCTCCTTCACGGAAGGCGTTATTCAGCCACAAACCTCTGCAATAATCCGGACCTGGTGAAAATCGCGGAGGCGTACGGAGCAAAGGGAATAAGGGTAACAAAGGCCGAGGACGTGAAAAAGGCGCTTGAGGAATCACTCAAGATCAAGGACAGGCCGACCCTCATCGACTTTGTCGTTGAAAAGGAAGAGAATGTATTCCCGTTCGTGCCGGCAGGACAGGCCATCAACGAAATGCTGATAGACTAGAGGATCTTTTATGAAACACACGATTGCGGTAATAGTTAATAACAGGCCTGGAGTCCTCTCCAGGGTATCGAACCTTTTCTCGCGAAGGGCGTTCAATATAGAGAGCCTGGCGGTCGGGACAACGGAGGATGAATCTGTATCCAGAATTACGCTGGTGGCGGCAGGCGATGACACTGTGCTGGAGCAGATAGTAAAACAGCTCTATAAATTAATCGATGTAATCAGGGTTTATGACCTGCCCCCGTCGTCATCCGTGGAAAGAGAACTTGCTCTAATAAAAGTGGCCGCGTCTTCGAACAACAGGTCAGAGATAATGCAAATCGTCGATATCTTCCGCGGACGCATAGTAGACGTCAGCGAGAACGCTGTAATCGTGGAAATCACCGGCGACGAAGGAAAGATCAACGGCATTGAGAGCCTTCTTGAAAAGTTCGGCGTCAAGGAGCTCGTTCGAACGGGCAAAATTTCCATGGCTCGAGGTCCGCAGGAAGGCTGATTTAATGGAGCAATACTCAAACAACGAAGCGGCTTTCAGCTTTGTCTGGTTTTTCATCTGGGTCAGCGTCGGATTTTATTCGCTTTATGTTCACAACCTTGTTCTGCCTTATATCTTTTTGGCAACAGCGATAGGAACATATGCTTCCCACATGTATCTGGCGTGCACAAGGTGCTCTTATTTCGGAAAGACCTGCTACCTTGCGGGCGGGCTTGTTGCTCCCAAGTTTTTCAAGCCAAGGCATCAGGGACCGCTCGATCCTGACGACTCAATTTCCGCCACTGCCTGGTTTATTCTCGGTGTCTTCCCGGTTCCGTTTCTGTTATACTACCAAGACTGGATTCTGCTGGCCGCTTATTCGGCAATCACTTACGGCTGGTACTGGCACCGAAAGAGAGCTATCTGCAAAAAATGCAGGAATGAATGGTGCCCAAGATAAAGGAGGAATATCATGGCAAAGACTTATTATGATGACGACGCAAATCTTGGTGTCTTGAAAGGAAAGACAATCGCAGTTATCGGGTTCGGCGCGCAGGGACACGCGCAGGCGCAGAACCTGAGAGACAGCGGCTTAAAGGTAATAGTCGCCGAGGTGCCCGGAACACCCAATTTTGAAAAGGCGAAAAAGGCGGGCATGACAGTGGTAAGCACTGAAGAAGCCGCAAAGGAGGGCGACCTGATTCAGATGCTCATTCCCGATGAGCTTCAGGCAAAGGCCTATAAGGACTCGATAGAGAAAAACCTCAAGAAAGGAAAGATCCTTTGCTTCTCTCACGGATTTAATATCCGTTTCAAGCAGATCCTTCCTCCGGCTGACGTGGATGTAATTATGGTGGCCCCAAAAGGCCCCGGTGTGCTTGTCCGAAAGCAGTATGAGGACAACAAGGGTGTCCCGGCCCTCATAGCCATTGAGCAGGACGCAAGCGGAAAGGCGAAGGATATCGCGCTCGCATACGCAAAGGGGATCGGCGCCACGAGGGCTGGCGTGATCGAAACAACCTTCGCGGAAGAAACGGAAACAGACCTGTTCGGCGAACAGTGCGTGCTCTGCGGAGGATGCACCTCTCTGGTCAAAGCAGGATTTGAAACTCTCGTCGAAGCCGGCTATCAGCCTGAGATCGCTTACTTTGAGTGCATGCACGAGCTTAAGCTTATTGTCGACCTGCTCTATGAAAAAGGCATCTATGGCATGAGGCAGGCGATCTCGAACACCGCGAAATACGGCGACCTTACAATGGGCCCCAAGATAATCGACAAGTCTGTTAAGGAAAGAATGAATGAAGCCCTTGCCCGCGTTAAGGACGGCTCATTCGCGGCGGAGTGGATAGAAGAAAATAAATCAGGAAGAAAGAACTTTATCGCCCTTCTCGAGAAGGACAAGGGCCATTTGATCGAAAAGATCGGCGCGAAACTGAGGGAAATGATGCCCTGGATGAGGAAGTAAAGTTTTGTGGATCTTAGAGTTCCTCAATGGTCTTCCGAAAGAGCTGGCGGTAATCATTACGGCAGCAATGCCTGTCATTGAAGTAAGGGGTTCGGTCCCAATCGGTTTCGCAATAGGGCTCCCTCCGTTGAACATTTTCTTCTTGAGCGTGATCGGAAGCCTTATCCCGGTTGTTCCGATCCTGTGGTTCCTGCATTTTGTGACCGACGAACTGCGTCATATTGATGTCTTTGACAGGTTTTTCAACTGGCTTTTCTCTAGAACTCACGCAAAGAGCAAGCTCATCGAAGAGTTTGAAACTATAGGCCTGGCCCTATTTATCGCGATTCCCCTGCCCGGAACCGGGGTCTGGACGGGATGCGTTGCCGCGTACGTTTTTGATCTTCCGTGGCCAAACACGATAATCGCGGCCATTGCCGGAACAACAATCGCGTCCGCAATCTTAACGCTTGCGGGTCTCGGAATAATCAACATCTTCTGACACAAGGAGCAACCGGTGTCGAAAAAAGGGGTATCCATTCTAGGCTCAACAGGATCGATAGGCAGGCAAACGCTTGAGGTTATCGCTTCCTTCCCGGGAAAGTTTAAGGTGGTCGGCCTCTCCGCCCGGGACAACATGGAGCTTCTCGAGGAGCAGGTAAAAAAGTTTTCCCCGCATGTTGTGTGCGTCGGAAAGGAAGAAGACGCGAGAATCCTGGTTTCACGCATCGGGAAAGCCAAAACAACCGTTTATTTCGGGAACGACCAGCTGATAAAACTGGCAAAAAGCAACGAAACAAACATTCTTGTCGCCGCCATTCCCGGCATCGTCGGCCTTGAGGCGGTGCTCTCCGCGATCCATCTCGGCAAATCAATAGCCATAGCAAGCAAGGAGATCCTGGTTGCCGCGGGCGACATGGTAATGAAGTCGGCGAAAAAGCACAAGTCATCGATATTGCCGCTTGATTCAGAACACAGCGCCATCTCTCAATGCCTTAAGGGTGAAAAGGAAAACAAGATAAAGAAGATAATTCTCACGGCATCGGGAGGACCTTTCTTAAAAACACCCCTTAAGGAACTCGACGGAATCAAGCCGTCCAAGGCCCTTGAGCACCCAACGTGGAAAATGGGGCCAAAGATAAGCATAGATTCCGCGACGCTCATGAACAAAGGGCTTGAGATTATTGAAGCTCACAGACTTTTTGGAACCGACTATTCGAAGATCGGGGTTCTTATCCATCCCCAGAGCATAGTGCATTCAATGGTTGAATTCGAAGACGGTTCGGTGATCGCTCAGATGGGAGCGCCGGACATGAGGATTCCCATTCAATTCGCCCTTCTAAATACCGAGCGGGCGGGATCTAAATGGGGAAGACTTGATCTGACAAAGACCCCTCCGCTTACGTTCATAAACCCGGATGAAGAAAAGTTCCCATGCCTTGGTCTCGCTTATGAAGCCGGAAAGTCCGGCGGGACCCTCCCTGCCGTCCTTGCCGCCGCTGACGAGGTTGCGGTTGATCTCTTCCTCAAAGGGAAGATAAAGTTCACCGATATACACGTGTTGATCAAAGAGGTAATGGACAACCATGATATTATCAAGCAACCGACGCTTGAGGAGATCTTAAAAGCCGATGAGTGGGCAAGAGAAGAAGTAAGCGATCTGGTGTCTAGTCATTAATAATAAAGCTGCCGGATCCAAGGACCCTGTTCCCCGCGACAATTCTAAGTTGATACACCCCATTAGAAACGATCCGCCCCGATCCGTCTCTCCCTCTCCAGCAAAGCCTGTTGAAGCCCCGCCTCCCCAACTCTTCTCCGGCCGAAACATCCCGGCTCCAGACGAGCTTCCCTCCCCTTTCGTAGATGAGTATCCTCAGATCGGAGTCAAAAGAAAGACTGTATACGACATTTCCTTTTTCTCCGCGTGTGGGACTGAAGGTCAGAGGATAACAGCTGGGGCCGTACACTTTCGGCAGCCCAATAATAACCTTTAAGTTTGAAAATCCTTTCCAGGAACTGTTGCCCGCAAAATCCCAGGCCCTGATATATATCGTGTATGTGCCGGGAGCAAGTTTTTGTTCCTTGGTCAAACGATAGGCAAAAAGGGCCGTGTCAGGGTCAAGGGCCTCCGCCGGGCTTCCGTAATAGACAAGGGTTGAATCGACCCACACTTCGATTGAGGCCAAGCCGGTGCCATCATCAAATATCTTTGCCGAAACCTTGGGCCTGGAGGCGATAATATCCCCGGGAAAGTAGAGTTTGTTATCAAGCATGGCATCTTCAATAACGGGCGGGGTCGTATCCTCAAGCGCCGACACGCCTGAAGCCAAAAGAGCGAAAACAAACAACAAAAAGATTTTAAATGCCTTCATGTATGGTATAATTATGACAGAAACATATGATAAACATCAAGATTAAGTCCTTCTTTCATCATTTAGGACTATTGATGATAGTCGTGTTTTCCGTTTCAGGATGCGGCCTCAATGCCACCGGCGGCGGGGCTTCATCCCCCTCATGGCACTTCAGAACAATTGACACAGTAGGATATGCCCCTTGTTCCATAGCAGTGGATACTTCCGGAAGACCTCATATCTCATATCTTGGCAGGGAAAGCAGCTCCCATCTTGCCTACGCATACTTTAACGGTTCAAACTGGCTAACGGAAACAATCGCATCCGGCGTCACATTCCATGACATTGCAATTGATGGCAACAATTTGCCGCATATATGTTACAGGCAGGGCGACAATTTAATTCACTCCCACTATACCGGCTCAATATGGGAAACAGAAACCGCCAGAACCGGCGTCTATCCGGATCATATTTCAATTGCCATAGACTCAGCCGAGGCAATCCACGTGAGTTATTACAACAGCAACTCAAAAGACCTGGCCTACGTAAAGAAAACCGTTTCTTGGAGTGCTCCGACAGTTATTGACGGCTCCGGCGACACGACAAGTGAGGTCGGAAGCTATAATTCCATTGCTCTCGACAACTCGGACAATCCTCACATAAGCTACAAGAGCGTGAATTCCCTTAAGCACGCGCAATGGAACGTATCCTGGAGCACGGAAACCGTCACTAACGAAGCCGCCAGCTACACCTCCCTGGCATTCGACAACTCAAACAACCCGCTGATAAGTTATCATGAAACAAGCGCCCTCGACCTTAAACTGGCCAGATACTCGGGTTCAACCTGGAGCACGGAGACCGTTGATGCCGGCGGCATTGCCGGCAACAGCAGCTCACTGAACATTGATCCTGACGGGGAAATCCATATTCTTTACATAAAAGACATTGTTTATGTCATGCACGCGTGGAACTCAGGGTTGGCGTGGGAATTCGAAACAGTAGATAACGGAGAGCATGTTGCTTCCGCAACTTTTGGGACAATAAAAATATTCATGGCGTATATAAACAATTCACTTAAATATGCCGAATTCCGTTAGGAGGAAAAGGATTTTGAACTCGTCCAGACCAAAAAAGCTTCTTCCACAAGCACTTATTTCGATTTTTCTCCTTTCATTGCTTGCCGGCCTTTCGTTCGGAGAAGGAGTTATTGACCTATGGCCGGGAGGAGACGGCAGAGGGGCACCGGTCTACATTCGTGAGTTCCCTTCATCCTATAACCAGTTTCCGATAATAACCTCCGGTACGAACGAGCCGGTGATCTTTTGGCTGGAATTTCAGGAGGATTCTCTCTACGCACAGAAACTGGACGCTTTTGGAAATATTATGTGGGGCGCCACGCCGGGCGTCCTTATTACCTCCGAACCCGAATATGATTCCCGTATTACGCAAATTGCTTTTTGGGACGGCGAGAACGGGACTATCTTAATATATCTTAGGGAAAACGTAGATTCCACCAGCGAAGTCTTCGCGCAGAAACTGAGCCCTACCGGAACAAAGCTCTGGGGCGAATCGGGGAAATTGATCGCAAAGAGAGACCCCCAAGCGTTTCTCAGGACTCATAGCGCAATAAAATCATCATCAAACCTTATCGTGCCGATCAGCTGGGGATTCAGGATCCCTTCAGCCATTGATTATGACATCAGGGCTCAAAAGCTCGATTCATCAGGCAATATTCAATGGCCGGCGGGATCGCCCTCCACGGAATGCGCCATCGTATGCAACTTGAGCGGCCAGCAGTCATACCCGGTAGCCGCCTCTGATAACGCAGGGGGCGCAATAATCGCCTGGAGAGACACAAGGCCACTCGGGTTATCCGGGATCTACGCGAACAGGCTGGATTCAAACGGTAATCTCCTGTGGCCCGCGGGAGCACCGGGTGTTACGGGGCTCCCGGTATTCGCGGGTTCAACAGGCCACCAGCATTCGCCTAAGGTCTTCGAAGACGGCAGCGGCGGAGCAATCGTTGTCACCGTGCTAAGCGGCGGGGTATACGCGCAGAAGCTCGGTCCTAACGGAGAGATGCCTTGGGGCGCTGCGGGAATAACGATCAGGTCAGCATCAACGCTCGGAGCTTTTTCAAACCAGTTTGACGCCAAGTCTGATGAAATGGGAGGAGCGTTAATCTGCTGGTCAAACAGATGGTCTGAAGGTTCCTATCAATACTCCCAAGTTTTCGTTCAGCGTATCGATGGGAGCGGAAACCTTATGTGGCCGTCGGCTTCGCCATCCCCTGAGGGCATGATGATAGCCGATCAGTTCAACCGCACCAACGTCATGCCCGAAATCTTTCCGGACAAAAGCGGAGGGGCAATAGTCTTCTGGCCCGAGTATCCGATAGGCTTTCCCTCCTACGTAAGGGCCCAAAGAATCGATTCTGCGGGGAACACAATATGGCCTTTTAATGGTGTCCGAATCACCTATTCTGACACAAATGACACAAGCCAGTATGATATGGGTTCAGACGGGATGGGGGGTTCAGTAATGGCCCTTTCCACTTTAATAAGTGTCTCCCATTATGACCTATACGCGAAGAGGATCATGGGCGACATCACTTCGCCGGAAACAACCATATACTTCCCTTCAACAACAGAAACAAGCTACTGGCAGAGCGGAACGTATCCGATAAACATTCAGTGGTCTACCATCGATCCATTCCCTTCTGAAGCAGGTATGCACAGCACTCCCGTTACGGTGTCTTACACAACAGATGAGGCAAATTACATAGTGATCGCTACCAATCAGCCGGCTACCGGCGCCGTAACTCCGCCGTGGACGGCCCCGACCGGAGAAACGACCAAAGGCGCGATAAGAATTGAGGCAAAGGACAACGCCGGCTACATCAGCCCTGAAGGGACGGCAAACGTCACGACAAAGGAGGTTTTGTTCCAAATCGATGACACGCCCCCGGTCGTGGATTGGGTAATCCCTACTGATGAAAGCCAGGCAGACACATTCAGCCAGCCGATAATAATTCAATTCGATGATGTGAGTCCGATGAACACAACAGAAGTTGAAAGCGCCATCAGCTTCAATCCTTCACTGATAATAACTTCATTCAGCTGGTCTGACAATGACAGGAATGTTAGCGTCTACCACAACCCGTTCGTTCCGCAAACAACTTACGAAGTAACAATAGACATAGGGGCGCAGGACAGGGCCGGAAATCAACTTGCTACTCCCGAGGTCTGGTCTTTTCTTTCCCCTCCCTATACAAATAATCCCTTCATTGACAACGTTACCTTTGACGGGAGGCTCTACTTCCCGCCGATCTACTATGCCGGCAAGCTGCAGCGCGACGTAGTAGCCGGCAACCCGTTAATCGGCTTCAGGCTTTCTTCGGAAGCAGGCGTCACGTCAGAAGGAATGACAATAAGCGTCGACGAGCCGATCGGGTCGGTCTACAACGTGCCGGGCTCCTACTTCTCCTTCTCTTCAGGAACCGTGGAAGCCCTGGTTGAAAACTTCCCGATAACACTCTCAGCGGGAAACCACTCACTCCGGATAAGAGCGCGCGCGGCCAACGGCGCAGAGGGAATCTCAGAAGATATTCTGGTCCGCGTATTCAGCGGCAAGGTTGACCTCGTGCCGGGGACAGAAATTCTGGCGTACCCGCATGTGTTCAGCCCGGTAACCACAGGCGGAAACGTGACGATCTCATACTATTTAACAATAGACGCGAATGTGTCGATATTGATGTATGACATCAGCGGAAAAACGGTGCTGAAGAGGAAGTTCCCGTCCGGCCAGCCCGGCGGCAGGGCGGGATACAACAGCTTTGAGTGGAACGGAGTCACGGATTTCGGAAGTTTCGCTGGCAACGGAATATATGTCATAAAAATCGCTTCTGAGGACGGCGAAGTGGGCACCGGAAAGCTAGTTGTAATGGATTAAACTTTACTTTAGCAGCCCCGCATGCTATATTATCCCTCAAGGAAAACATTTAATTTTTCAGGAGGATACAGTGAATTTTGAGATAATCGTGCGTTCAAAAAAAGACGGAAAATTCATAGTGGCATGCCCGAACTTTCCGAACTGTGAAAGCGAAGGCAAGTCGCTTGAAGAAGCAATGGAAGGCCTAATTGAAAAGATAGCAGACCACATTACTTCAAACATCAAGAACGGCCTGAAGGACGCGCTCCGCGAAATCAGCAAGAAGGTCCCCTCAAAAGGACCCTTTGAGTTCTCCGGCGTGCTCACAAGATTCCCGATAAGCCTCAATTAGGAGATTTTTGTCTTGAGCAAGGCCAGAATTTTACTTCCGGACGGCAAAAAAAAGGAAGTAGACCTTTCTTCCAAAGAAGGCCTTGAGATACTCAGGCACTCCGCATCCCACGTCATGGCCGAAGCCGTCAGCCAGCTTTACCCGGACGCGAAATTCGCGATAGGCCCCGCGATTGAAACAGGCTTCTACTACGATTTTGATATACCCAAGAAACTCACACCGGAAGACCTTGAAAAGATCGAAAAGAAAATGCAGGAGATCGTCAAAAAAGACCTCCCATTTGAACGGCTTGAAATGTCAAAGCAGGACGCGCTCGATATTCTCGAAAAAGAAGGGGAAAAGTATAAACAGGAGCTCGTCATGGAGATCCCCGACGGCACAGTCTCCTTTTACAGGCAAGGCGGCTTTACCGACCTCTGCAGGGGCCCTCATCTGCCGTCAACATCATACATAAAAGCCTTCAAACTGCTCTCACTTGCCGGAGCCTACTGGAGAGGCGATGAAAACCGTGAAATGCTTCAGAGAATATATGGAACGGCTTTCTCAAACAAAAAGGAATTGGATGAATATCTTCATAAGGTTGAGGAAGCAGAAACGCGGGATCACAGGAAGCTGGGTAAGGAGCTTGATCTCTTCTCGTTTCATAAGGAGGGTGCAGGATTTCCTTTCTGGCATCCCAAGGGGATGGTGTTATACAATATTATCGATACATACTCACGACAGCAGCATCTTGCAGCCGGATATACGGAGGTAAAAACCCCGATAATCCTGAACGAAGAGTTGTGGCATCGCAGCGGCCACTGGGATAAGTACAAAGAGAATATGTACTTCACCGAGATTGACGATGCAATGCATGCGA
>Ga0209536_100005127_pt1 | contig 20484 bp, 25 predicted proteins | sample DeeMarSeWOR28_12_FD_187461 | JGI IMG/M metagenome (GOLD analysis project Ga0209536, IMG submission 187461) | Marine sediment microbial communities from White Oak River estuary, North Carolina - WOR-2-8_12 (SPAdes) (version 2) | ecosystem: Environmental > Aquatic > Marine > Intertidal zone >...
ATGTCCTGCTCGACAACAGGCGAGATGTTGTTGGTCAACGCCATCTGGAGTGTTGGGTCTTGTTCAATGCGCTGGAAATTTTGTATGTTGTAAAGCGGCGAGCTGTAGAACTTTCCTTCAGCCATTTAGACGTCCTCCTTTGGCTCCCACGACAAGTACGAACAAGGTTGTTTGTTTTTCTTCTTGTTATGCCACCACTTGGTCAGGCATTTGTGTTTCTCAATGGCCTTTCTACCTAATTTGCTAGGTTTACCGCGATATGAGTGCCCAGTGTGCAGGCAATAGTATGTGTTGCTCGAGTTATATTTCATTGTGGCATCAACTCTTTCTTGACTTCCTGGTCGATTTCATCCCGCTTCTTCCTGATTGACTCGCCCGAAAAGTCAATGCCCCACGAGGGGGGCTTTTCAAACAGCGCGACTGTCATGAGGTAGAGCAGGTACCCATAAAAAGTGTTGAGGTGCATGTTGAGGTCGAGCACAGAAGCCCTCAGCCCGTTGATTTCTATCGACGCAGCCATCGAGCCTCCTATTGATGCGTAGAAGGCGTCTTCTATATATGAGACAGGGACATGGAAAGGCGGATAGTCCATGTAGATGTTGTCGAGCTCCATGACGACGCCCCTGTCGTTCTTCACCATGTAGACGGTCTTGACCATCTGGTAGCTCCGGGTGAAGAACTTCGGGTGGTTCACTTCGAGCGCATGAAACCTTTGCCATAACATCAAAAGATTTTGGTCTGGAATCTAGTTCACCTCGTCCGTTTCTTCGTTTTCTTTTATCATTTTTCGCGAACGTTTTTGCTCTGCCATTTTGATGAGGAGCAAAGAGGTTCTATCACCTCTTTTGTGAGTAATAGTAGACTTCCGTCTCTTTCACGGTGTCGGGCAGGAAGCCGAATTTTTCGTAGATGCTCCTGATGAAGTCAATCAGCTCAGCCCGGTCCCGTGCCTTGAAAATGATGTCCCTGTCAGCGGGCCGGATATTGTCACTTTTCAGTTCTTCGGTCCCGCGGTACAGGCTCTTTTTGAGCTCTCCGCTGAATTCTTTCTTCAGCATGCCTTTGGACATGAGCTCCTGTATCATGGAACGCATCCGGCTCCGTTGGCGCTGCACGTTTGTGCCGGATATCCACATCAGTTCGAGCGTTGAGAATTTTCCACATGAGAGCAAGTGTGTTACGAATTTGTGGGTGCTTAGCTGCTCCATAGCAATCCTTTTCCATCCTCAAAATGCTTTTTATTAGGTAAGGTCATTCCAAAAGCATTGATGGAACAGGAACTCATTTTTCTGCGGTAACAGCTGTTGCTGTTTCCAACAACATATCGGTCTTTTTTGGTAGACCTTTTGAGACTAGGGGAGACTATTGTTGAGCAATCATTTATGCCCAAAAGGTCTCACCCTCTTTGATTATCTTTTTTATCTCCTTGAGCAGCTCATCGGCTTTCGCTTCGTCTTTCACCCACGTGTCGCCAGCTTCGCCCAATGCAGCAGCGATGTCAATCAGTGCCTGTTGCTTCGGTTTCAGTAGGGGCTTCAGGGCTTTCAGCATGTTCGCTTGGGTTTTCGCGTCGTCCAGCATCTTTTTCACCACTCCATTTCAATAGCTCTCCCTTCTTTTTCTTCGTCTGCATTATCGCTCCACCCATCAGCCATCCGAGATAGATTGAGGGTATCAATGAGTACACTATCAGCAGCAGTATTGCGGTGTTCACCACACCTTGAATCCATTCAGGGGCTTTCTCGATGGCAGGGCGGAATACAAAGTAAAAGACTGCTGCTGCCAGGAGGAACTGGACGGCTCTCAACTTTAACGGCAATTTCATCTTCTTTCACATCCTGTTTTTCGTAAACATTTTTGCTCTCACATCTTGAAACCAGGCAAAAAGGTTTCTCACCTCGGTTGTTTAGGAGGTCTCGGTATAGCTCCTGCAACTGTGTCTTTGACGTTTCCCATGATTTTAACAAGCCCGCCACCCCTTTCCATCGCTTCCTGGTGCGTCAGGTTAATCTCTATCAGCTTGTTGGCAATCTGCCCGTAAGCGTCTGCCGTCTGCCTCATCGCGAAAGGCAGTGTCTGGTCTTTGTGGTCAGATACGGCGAGCCCCATCGGGTAGTTGGGCGTTACCTCGAAGCCTGTGTTGCCGAGCGGGAGGAAACTGGTGCTGGCGACGTACAGCGGCTCGCCTTTGGTTATGTCTGAATGCTCTTCGCGGAGCAGCTTGATGTAGCGCACCTTCCTGAACGGCCACCTGCCGGTTTCATAGCGGACAATCGTTGTCCTAGGGACGCTCTGCGTAAAGTCAGGGATTATGCGGATTTTGCCGTTGAGCTCTTTTGCCGGGATTCCCCTGTTCCCGACAAGCGTCACGTTTTTTATGCCGTAATCAGCAGCGCTCACATCGAGCGCCTGCATCATCTCGGCCGACAGCCTCTTCTTCTGGGCCAGATAGTGTGACAATATGAAGAAACCGAAGATGGCGACTATCACCAGAAAGAAGATGATTACGAGGCCTTCCATGATATCCATAGGGTTACCCATCCTTATTAGGCGTAGGGGGTATATAAACCCATCACCCCTACCGTTTTTTATAAACCCCCCAGCACGACCTCCAGCTCCTGGGACTGTAGAGTGCGTTTATAAATGGTAAACTCGGAACCCTTTTGTATCGTTTGAGTGCTTTATATAAGAGACGTACGGTCTAAAAGCGTTCACGGAACAAGAAGGAAGCGCTACCGGAAAAAGCAGCTGCTTTTCCCGATAAGGCTTGCGACCTGTTTCGTAAACATTTTTGGGCTGGCGCGCCTGATGATAGAGCATAACGACGATGTAAAAAGGTTTTAATGAGGTGAACTAGATGGCCTACACCGCAACTTACACCACTTCCGATATATCGGGGATGGTTGTTGACTTCATCGGTGGAGTGCTCGCCGGTCTGGCGGGTGCAGCGACACCACTGATTTGGGCAATAATCGCCGGTATCATAATCGGTATGGTTGGTGCCATAATCTTCGCTGTCAAGAACCTCGGAAGGTAAATACCTTCCCGGTTCTTTTGGCGAGACTGTACCCTGTGAGGGCGAGAGCTCGAGCAGCTGAAACCCTTGGAGGACTGAGTGAAGAAGATGATTGGCAAAAGTTCCCCCCACATAATTTTGACGGCCTCCCTATTTTTATTTCTCTCAGCGGCAATGGCTTATGAGTGCAGCGACGACGTCCTGGGGTGGTACCGATGTGAGGACGCCTCGGGCGACCTGACAGACGAGTGCAACAGCTACGACTTTTCGCCCATGAACACGCCGACTTACCATGAAGGCGGGTTCTGGAGCTATGCTGTCGGCCTGGATGGCACGAGCGATTATTTCGAGCTCGGCGACACGGATGTCTTTTCTTTTGGTGACGGTACGACTGATGTACCATTTTCTATAAGTGCGTGGATAAACATGACTGATGCGTCAAATTTTGCTATAATTGGCCGATATGAAACTGGTAATAGGGAATGGCTGTTTTATGTTGACGGGTCGGACAGGTTGAGTTTAAGACTATACGATGAAAGCGGAGACGATTACATTGGTCGCAGGGATTCTACTGCTTTGACGGCGAACCAAGGCCAATGGATGCACGTCATGGCGACTTATGATGGGAGCATTTTGGCCGATGGGATTGATTTATACATCAACAACACTTTAGTCGATGACACTAACGTCAATCTTGGGCCTTATGTGGCGATGGAAAACCTTAACGTCAACACTTCCATTGGAAAATATACCACGAGTTATGCCCATGGATACATAGATGAGGTGGTCATATTCCGTAATCACGTCTTGGAGAGTATCGAACGCTACAATCTCTTCCATCACAACAACTTGACGGCTCCTCCGCCAAGTCCGTCCTCACCTTATTGTAACATTGATGGCATAATCTCTTGGTACACTTTCGACACAGGATTTGTTGTTGACAGTTGTGGCAGTACACCAGACGGGACTAACTATGGAGCCGAAGTAGCGGCGACCAGCATGTGGGGTTACGGTTTTGATTTTGAGAAGAGTGAGAGCGATAGATTGAGGATAATGGGTAATGATAATCACACTTTCGGTGCCGGCGAGCCTTTTTCGATAAGGGCGACTTACGTGCGCGAAAGCAACGACGCGACGAACGACGGAATCATATCGCTGTTCCCAATGTATTACCAGTACGAGCTCAAAGAGACGACAACAGACGTCGCCCAGTTCATCGTCTGGGATTATGACGCGAGCAATAACTGCATAGCCACGTCAGCAGGCGTGATGGCCACTGGTGTGATGTACGATTTGGTCGGCACTTGGGACGGAATCAGCAACTGTTCTCTCTACATCAACGGGACGCTGAACGCGAGCACGATTTCAGCGGTTTCGCCGACTGCCGGCGGGGAGCGGTTCACGAGTGTCGGTTACAGGTCTGGCGGCACGACACCGTATGCTGATGGCGTGATTGATGAAGTCGTGATTGCAGGCGAGGCATGGGACGCGATTACCATATCGAATATGCACTCTTACAACCATCCGTGGAACGCGACGAGCATGCCATCATTCCTTCGCGACCCCCGTGTTACGCCTTCGCCAGCTCGTGTTGGTGATGACTTGAACTGTACGTGGATAGCAGTCGACTCGAACTCCGGCTCAATCAACGCGAACATCACTTGGTATGTCGATGGCACGCAGAACACGAGTTGGGACGTGACTGCCTTGAGCTGCGGCAACAACACGCTCTGCGGCACTTCCAGCAAAGTCACTGCCGGTGTGGCAAAGAACAAGGATTACATCTGTTCAGTGGTCTTGTATGACGGCGTCAGCAACAGTGGCTGGCAGAACAGCACGGCAAGAGAGATAGACAATACCAGGCCGTCAATCACGCTCAACTCGCCATCTTCCGGTAGCACTCCTGGTGCGCCTGTCACGTTGAATGTTACGGTCACAGATGCTGACGGAGATGCTTCCAATGTCACGTTCGTCAGCAATTTCAGCGCCAAGGAGGACTGGGAAGACGTGACTCTCTCATGGACTGTCAACTATGCTTCACGCTGGCCTAAAGTCAGCTCTTACGGCATGGCGCAGTTGGGAGGCTTTGGCAATTACAGTTTTGGCTACCCGTACAACGATGGGCATAGCGTTGCAGCAGGAGAGCTTGCGTGGTACATCGAGAAAGAGTTCACGCCCTTCAAGCCAGTATGGCTGAATTTCACCCACTACGTGCGCAGGGGGTACTTCTATAAGCTCACCGTGACATACGACAACGAGAGCACTGAGACGATAGACCAGTGCGTGATAGAAGGAGACCCAGGTTCCTGCAGCAACAACTACTATCCTGTCTGGACTCTGGAAAACAAGAGCTTCAACCTCACCAACGAGCTCAGCAACTACGGTGGCAGGCTAATCAAGAAGCTGAGGATAGCAGCTCACAGGCTGACTGGTGGAGACCGTTATCATGGTGGAATGTACATCGACAATATAATACTGGGAGGAGCTGACGTATGCAAAAACCTTACGGTCTCAAGCGGTTCTTCAGTGACCTGCGCCTGGAGTGGCCTGTCAGAAGGCTCTTTATACACGTGGAATGTCATCGCAAGCGATGGTGAGTCATTGGCAGCGAGCTCAGAATGGAATTTCACGGCAGGAGGAGCAGGAAACAACCCACCTACCATAGACGACGTGAAAATCAACGGGCAGGATGCCCCGAGCGTCAACCCCACGGAGGCAGGTACGACAATAGTGACAGTAGAGTTCAACGTGACGGATTCGGACGGGGCAGGAGAGATAGACTTGGCGAGTGCCTATGCAAACGACACCACAGACTCGATTGCCAACACGAGCTGTGCGTGGAGTGACTACGCGGCCGGCAACACGAAGGAAATCAAGTGCGAGCTTTCCTTGGCTTACAGCATCGCGGGAGGCGCGAAGACAGTCGAAGTGTACGTGGAAGACACGAGCGACGCGGGCGCGATGAACGACACGCACGGGTTCACTTATAATACTATATATGTCATAAGCATCAATGTGAGTGAACTGGCTTTCGGTTCAATCGACAACGGTTCAACGAACAACGCTGCAGCGCTCTTCATCAACAACACGGGCAACGGGGCGCTGAACATCAGCGTCAAGGGCAGCGACTTCAACAGCAGCGGAAACATCCTACAGATAGGCAACTGCACTGTGGATGATGACCCGACCGCTGATGAAGGAGTAGAGACGGACAAGAACGAGCTCACGTTGACCACCGGCGCACAGGACTACACTCCTTCAGGCGGTGTGGCAGCCCTTGGGAACGAGACCTGGTGGTTTTTCCTCGACGTGCCAGCGGCGCAACCCGCGGGCCCTTACAGCTCTGTGAGCGACTGGGAGGTGACGAGCTCACAAGCGGCTTGAAATATGACGCTCACATAAACATCACATGTGATATACCATTATCAACTATAAAGGGGGTGAAAAGAAATGCAAAAAGGATTCGCAACGAAGTACCTGTTGCTTGCGGCGGTCTTCTTCGCGGCCTTCGGCCTCGTGATGGTCAAGGCAGAGACGGAGACTTTCTCGGCAACAGCCGACATCGGGAACCAGGCGCCGGTTCTGAGCAGCTTCAACAGCACAAGCGATGCGGGCAAGACTACCCTAGTATCAGCGGGCAGCCCAGTCGACGAAGACGACACAATCTACTTCAACGTCATCGTAGACGACCCCAACGACGACAACGTGTACATAATCGTGTGCAACCAGACGGGCCTGACAGCCGGCAACTGCACAGACAGCAATGCCTTCATATGCGGCACAACATCCGCAGCGGAAGGGGCGCTGCAGTGCAGCTACACCGCGGACAGCAAGCCTGAAGGCGGTGACCCGGCGACCTCTTGGACTGCGACGGTCTACGCGTATGACGGCTCACTGGCGAGCGGCTACAACCAGACGACCACGTACACAAACCACAACCCGACGGTCTCAGGGTCGATAAGCATCGACGAGGCAACGGTCTACGCAGACGGCACCATGACAGTCAACATCAGCTCAGCGAGCAAAGCGGACGTGGATGCCGGAGACACCACTACGTATTATTACAGGTTCTTGGACAATGATGATACGACAGTGCTGCAGGATTGGAGTGTATCCAATACGTACGACTGCAGTTCTGACAGTGGCGGCACGGGCAACGGCTTCTGCCACAAGGCAGACACAATCTATGTCGACCTCAGGGCCCAGGACAGCCACGGTGCCTATGGCGACGGCAGCGAAGAGGCCTATGTCGAAACGACCAAAGGCATAACCAACACAGCGCCGACAGTAGACGACGTCAAGATTGACGGTGCGGATGCGCCGACAATCAACCCGACAGAAGGCGGTTACACGACAGTGACCATAACCTTCAACGTCAGCGATTACGACAGGACGAACGATGCAAACGAACTGGATGCCGGAACGAGCAACGCGACATGTACTGGCGTTGTGGCTGCGAACACTAGCTGCGACTACACCAACGTCGACACAGACACGGATGAGATAGACTGCACGCTGCAGATGAAGTGGAGCACAGCGGGAGGCGGCAAGACCGTCACGGTGTACGCCACAGACAAGACCGATGGTGCCGCCGGGTCGGACTCCGCGCACTCGTTCACGTACTCGACGATATACGTGATAACGCTGAACGACACCGCGATAAGCCTCGGCTCCTTCACGCCTGGCACGAACGAGAACCTCGGCAGCAACAACCAGCTCATCAACAACACTGGCAATGGGAACCTCAACGTGACCATCCAAGGAGCGCACTTGACGTACCTAGCAAACACTTGGGGCATCGGCAACTTTTCTGTCGATGACGACAACATCGCAGACGGCGACGGTGGAAACATGGCCAACATGACATTGACGACAGGGCCACAGGATTACACGCCGGCGACCGGTCTTGACACCGAAGAGCAGCTCACAGTCTGGTACTTCGTGGACGCGCCAGTCGGCCTAGCAGCCGGTACGTATACCTCGGGCAGCAACTGGGAATGGGTAAGCGCACAGTACAGCTGAGAACCCCGTTAGGCCAGAAATGGGCTAACGGTCCCACTCCAAGGGACCCTACCCCATCGGGTTGAGGATGGGAAACGACAGAAGGTGAAAAAAGATGCGAAACGTAACAAAAGTTCCCCTTGTCGCTTTTTTCGCGACATTGCTAGTGTTGACTAGCGCACATGGCTGGGCGATAAACCAGCCCACGCCGCCATCGAACGAGCTGATACTGGCCCGTGGCTCAACGACCAGGTTCTGCGAAAGCGTTCAGAACATGGTGGGAGACGGAGAGGACATCACCGTCAAACTGGAAATATTGCGCGGGTGTGATACCGCGCAGTTCGTGAAGGTGAATGATGACGACACCCCCGAAGGCAACTGTGGTATGCTTATGAGCGTGCCGTTCGGCGAGATAAAGAAGCCTTGGTGCCTCGACATCACAATACCAGAGAATTATAGCGCCGGTTCTGAATTTGACATAACCGTCAAAGCGAGCAAACAGGAGACGTCTGGCGGCGGCCAGGTGCGCTTCTCTACCGGGCAGCTCGCCAAGGTTTTCGTCGAAGTGAAGGAGGGCGGTGAGCCCGAGCAATACGAACCCCCAGATGAAAAGGGTGTTGTGTCCAACAAGACACAGGGCATCGTTGCCGACCTCGAGCACCAGTTCGCCGCCGGTAGCGGCCCTGTGACTGACAGTGGTGATTCATCGGTGTTGTACACCGTGATTGCGTTCGCCTGCCTGATTGGCGTAGCCAGCATGCTGTTCGCCCTCAGGCAAATGGAAGTGATATGATGCGGAAAATTGTTTTGTTGCTGTTCGTTGCGCTCCTAGCGCCGTTTGCCGCAGCCGATGCGGAGACTTTCGGCGTCTCGGCTGGCCTGAACATCTCGAATGACACACTCTGCTTCGTCACTGCGCCGGCGAACGCGAGCTACCACAGCACAAACTTCACCGTGAAATACAAGGGCGTGTCAGCGAACGCCCTCTCGTGGCTCGCGCTCTGGCAGCAGAACAACAGCAGTGGGCCATGGGGAGCTTGGGGTGTCGTGGCCAACCAGTCCCTGCCCGCGAACGGTACCAATTACTCTTACGTTCACCCCGTGACAGGAAACGTGGCATACGAGATACGGTTCTATTGTGAAGTGATGAGCGCCGCTGCTGCCTCTAACGTCAGTGAAAACTCCACGTTCTTCGTGGATTCCATACCCCCTGACATCACGTGGGTGTTCCCGGCCGAAGACAACAGCAGCTTCGGCAGCTATGGTGAGAACTGGACAATCAACATATCTGTGACGGACCGGAACCTGCAGTACTGCAACTTGACTGTGGACGACAGCACTGGGGCGCTTGTCCATTTCAACTGCACTTACCCGGTCGTCATATCGGGGAATGAGACATGCCTGTGGACGGACACGATACAGACGGTGTTTTTTGACATCGGCAACTGGTCGTTCAACGTCTACGCCATTGACAACGCGTCAAATGATGTGAATGAGACCATCCTGGCGCTGCTATACCCACAGAACACCAGCCATTCAGTGTGGAGCCTGAGCGATGACCCAGGCCGCATGAGGGATTGGGTGTTGACATATGGGATGCCGCAGACGATAACGGCGTTTTACCATACGCCGAACTATACTGAGAACATAACTGGCGCTACTTGCACCTTTACCAGCTCCCAGCAAGGGTACGACCATGTGGCGATGACCGAGCAGGGCAATGGGATATATACTTTCTCTTATACCGAGTCACAGCCTGATTATACGACAGTCTATTACGCAGCGACGTGCAACAAGTCAGGCTATGACACGAAGACCGACCCGGGCTTATACCATACAGGGAACTGGCACACGCCTGAGGATTTCATAAGCATGCATACCTACGAGAACCCATCGTATTTCGACAGCACGTACAACGCAACCGACGAGGTGTGCGTCCCGCTCACCGTTGAGGGGCACGACATCTTCCCGGACGATACTGTTGAGTTGTGGGCGCACGTCGGCGACGAGACAGCGGCCGGCAGCTGCGTTACTATACCCTCTGGCCAGGTCTACCCCGAGGCCGGGAACTGGACCTCGAGCCTGGGCGTCACTGGAGGCAGGGTGGAAGCGGACTGGATTAACGACACGCACTTTGCCATCACAAGGGATTTCCCACAAAGTCGTTTGTATATAAAGTGGTGGAATGGAACAACAGTAAACTCTTATTCAACTAACAGTTTTTCTCAGATAGACGTTGATGGCATTTATTGCCGTAGCAACGACTTCTGTTATTTATTGGAAGAAAACAGGCTGGGAGGGCTTGGACATTATGTTTATTCCATCAAAAAGATTTTCTTGAGCAATGGAACGATGACAACGGTTGGGAGCTATAACACGGCAACCCGCGACTTGGAGTGCATTGGTTTAGCGAAATATGGTGATAGGTGGTGGTCAATGTGTTCGCCTCACGCCATTTATTCTCCAAAGAATTTAACTCTTTTCAATAATGATGCAACCCTTTCTTTAGTCACGATAACCGATACAGCGATTTCGGCAAGCGAGTTCTGGGACAGTGGCGACAGCAACTATTTCTATACTATAATCCATAGCGGCCCACCACGCGTCGGTGTAGTCACTGTCTTCAGCAAGGTCAATGGCAGCAACGTCAGTTCATTCGTGCTCAACGCGTCTTATCCTGTGCGCAACCCTGAGGGCTTCTGGATTAAAGGCGACAGGGCGCAGTTATACCTCTACTATGACTCGATGAGCGGCATCCACCCATACTTCAACCTTTCGACCCTTGCTTACATCGGGGCAGGCGGTCCGTCTTGTTCTGCCAACCTTAACTTGCATAATTCGGTCGAGGGGCTGCGCGGTGACCTCCTTGCGAGCTGTGTCATAGACAAAAGCAACGGCTGGCAGAACTGCACCGGCACGGTGAACCCGCTCGCTGTCGCTGAGACGCTCTACCGCGACTGCCCGCTGTTCCTGTGCATAGACGATGCCTCCGGCATCAGCACAAGGAGCGAGGGTGCCGCCAGCTATGTCGCGCTCGACTGGTCGCCGGTAGATGAGCTCGGGATAACGATGCAGAGCGCGTGGAGGCTCGAGAACACGTCCTGCGCAGAGCCAGACGGCATCTTCTCGACGCGGAAGTACCTCGTCACCACCGAAGACGAGCTAATCTCTACCGACTTCGAGCACAAGGCCGTCTTTGTCTTCGGCCAGCTCGGTTACCCGTGGGAATACACCCATTCATCCGTCGACTTCGAGAACAACGTCTTTGCGCGCATCAGGAACTACAACACGGGCGAGTGCCGCGTGCTGAGATACACGTATTTCGGGGTGGTGACATCGAACAGCTCGGTCGACTGCAACAACACGCTTTCCGGCGTCCATAAGGTGCACGAGTACTTCGTGTCTTTCGGGCTCGGCGGCTATTACCGCGGCAGCACTGTGGGCAACCTGAAAAGGGTCGGCGATTACCGTGAAAATTGGGGTTGCACGGATTCGCAGATACTGTATACTTCTGGCGGCAACGCTTACATAGTGTGCGTCGACCAGACGACGAATTTCGAGCTCAATTGGCTGGCAATCTTCTACCAGTTCCCTCCGCAGGCAGACCTGATAGCGGCAGCAAACCCGTCAGCGATGATATGGGCGTTCTTTGACTATCAGGGCATCGACGAGTCAGTTGTCATGGATGGGCACCTCGCAAAGCTCTGGGCGCATGAGTACGGCACATTGACGAACATCCAGACCATGATGTTTGGCGATAATATCAACACCGGCGCGACTGTCATGTACCATGACCTCGCAGGCTTCGGGGACACGCAGGTGCTGCAGTGGAGCAACGACGACTACGACTGGGGCGGCGGCTACACGCTCTCCGGCACTGACTGGAAATACGGCACCCTCGGCTACCTCGGCAACTGGGTGTTCGCCAGCACCTCTGAGGCAGAAGGTTCGCTTATGGAGCTCGACCGTGCGTCCGGCGCCACAAGGACAATTACCAACCCGCGCTTCAACGACCTCATCCAGGTGTCGATGTTCTCTCCGGGTACGCTGAGCTATACCGTCTACAAAGACGACGTGAACCTAAAGCTGTCCAGCGGGCAGCTGTGTGAGTCTTGCCAAGACGGCGACCTGACATTGAATGAGGTGCTGACTGGCCTGCAGGTCGAAAAAGTCTGGGACAAAGAGAAACAACAGTGGACAAGTTCAATAGTACCGGGCATGTCTGTGAAAGTGTATGTGGACGACGTCTACAAGCACGCTTTCGACATGGAGTACCTCGGGATTTACATGCGGAATACCGCTGACAAGAGCATAATCCTCGATGGCAGCAAACTCACGCTGAAATTCTACAGCTACAATTCGCTGCAGAGCACGCTCGACTATGAAATCAGCCTCGGCCAGATTCTCATGCCGCCACACTATGAGATGTTCGAGCACGTGCGCAACGGGCGCTATTGGCCGAACCCGTGGTATTACAATGGCTACATGTACGTGATACCTTACCTCAACAACAACGGCGCAGACGGCAGTGCAAGGAACCCGGTCAAAGAGGACCTTTTCGCGGCAGACCCTGGGCTATTTTGCAACAGCTATTACATACAGCCATCCGGCGCAATGGTCGTGACGAGTGACGTTACAATGGTGAAGCTCGGCAGTTACTACGCCATCAAATCGCCGGCGACACCGTGGTGGCACACAGGCGAAGAGAGGAGCTGGAAGATAATCTGCTGGAATGGCAGTTACTACGAGATGAACGAGAGCTCTGTGTCGATGCGCTTCACGAACCAGACGTTCGGCGTCACAGTCAACGAGTGGGATGCCTTCGACAACCAAGGCTCATTCGAACGCCTGAACATCTACGGCGCCAACGAGACGATACAGTACGACTTCTGCGTGGACAAGCACCCGCTGCACAACTATATCTCTTCAATACCGACTGGCGCAAAAATTGATGCGATGATAGGCGACCCGACCGGTTACACGCTGGACCCGAACTGGGTGGAGCTCAGCCGCGCCTCTTATTCCGATGCACAAGCGTGCTTTGTTGGTGGTGTCTCGTACGACAGCCATGACAGTGCTGAAGCGTGGACGGATTACTTGACTGAGTACAACATCGAATTCCCAACGCACAACCACAGCATGCTGGCTGAAGTGGTGTGGGAGAGCGGTGATATCGTGCCAAAGAACTGCAGGATATACGATATGACACTCGAGCTCGTCGACAACAGGCAGCACGAACTGACAACGTATTTCAACTGCCGCGGCGGCGCGAGGAGGATGCTCTGGGAGTTCATCGTCGACAACAACATGAAGTACACCGACATGGCGCTCTGGCATACGCCCGACCTGCTGCAGCTGCCGAGCACGAAGAAGTACAAGGTTTTCGTGTACCCGCCCGAGGAGCAGGAAATATATTCATTCGACTGCGGCGACTGCCTGAAGCTCCAGAAATCCGTCGGCAGCACCGTCATCCTTGACGTGCGCAACGCGTTCCTCGACAGCAACCAGGCAGAGATACCAGACACCGACTACAGCGAGACTTTCCAGATAGTCGTTGGCGAAGAGACGAACGAAGGCGTTGAGGTCGGCGCCTTCTGGGGGCTCGGCGGGTTCTCGGGCATAGCCGAATTCGCGCTGCGCAACCCGTTCGGCTTCCTGCTGGTGATACTATGCATCGTGATTGCAGCACCGATTGCCGTGGCGCTGCTGAGGAGGGGCTAAGCATGCTGAAATATGTCTTCGCCGCTTTTGTCCTGGTGTTGATACTGTCAACAGCGGTGGCGGAACGGCCAAAAAGCACGTATATAGATTACGATAGCCTGCCGAAGTTTACCGACCCTGACATACCGCAGGTCGACTGGCTCTGGCTGCTCATCCTTGTGTTCGTGTGCTTGATAGCGCTGCGGCTGCTGTCGATAATGGGAGGGCGCTGAGATGGTCCTTCTCGGTGGCATCGGTGAAGCCGCGCTTGCTGTCATAGGCGGTGTCGGCACGATAATCGGTGCCATGAACCCATTTGATTGGCTGCTCATAATCATGATTCTCTTGAGCGCCAGTGCCCAGACAGTCGTCGGGATACAGGAGTCTGGGTTGTCCGTCGACAGCCTGATGATGATGGGCGCGCAGCACCTCGCAGCCCTTGTGATGGTGGCCATGCTCAAAATCGGCCTCCCGGATGCGGCGAACCTGTTCTTCTTTGTCGTCTTCTGGACGCTTACCGCGCCGAACATACTGAACGCCGCCAATATGCTTGGGATTGCGCAGTATTTCACGTTCTGGGGCATCCCGCTGTTGACGGTCGGCTTCTTCATCCCTTACCTGATAATGTTGGTGTTTTTCTTCCCGATGATAATGTCATGGTATAACGCTTTCGGGGTGTCATAAAACATTTTGATGGTGTATTTATGCTTTACATGATTGACGACCGGTCCCAAAATGTTTATAAAAAAGGCGCGATACGCCTCCATGGACAGCAGCAGCTTTTTCCATTTGTGGATTGGGCTAGGACGGTTCTTGTGAAAAGGTTCGGGGGAAGCCTGTTCCTCACCGTCCTTCCCACGCAGACCAAAGGGGGTAAACCCACTTTTGAAACCCAACAAACCCCCCTTTGGGCGGATGATGGAGGTGTTCAGCATGCCTAAGAAATTCGACAGGTGTGTAAAGAAGCTCAAGAAAAAGAAGAACAGCGTCAAGAACCCGTACGCGGTCTGCATGGCTGCGATGAAGAGGAAAAAGAAGAGGTGATGTAAATGCCAAAGAAAAGCTATGGATATGTGAAATCTAAGTCAATGAAAGACAGTATCGCTGCGGCGACCAAGCGGCTCAAAGGGATAGCGAAGTCGCAAAACAAGCAGACCAAGCAGCGCATAAAAGTATGGAAGTGATTGATATGCCGAAACAGAAGATGAGGATGACTGGCGCGGCGATAGACAAGGCCCGCACAGAGACACTGAAAAAGAAGAGTGGCTACTGGAAAGACTACTGGAAGAACGTCAAGAAGTTCCGCAAGAACCTTTAGCACTGGTGAGGCACGTGTCATGTGTTTTCGCCGGTCCTAAAGCTCCTACCAAATGGTGTCCATCCGGAGGCACAAAAAGCCAACTTGGCTTTTTGGAGTCTATGGAAAGGGCGTGTAGTGTTAACGGGGGGCGCGTGTGTCTAAGCGTATGAGCAAGCAGAAGAGGCTTTTCAAGATATGGAAAGCTAAAGGATTTAGTGATGAATATCTTGATTCTCTTTCTAATACTGATAAGGATTTACTTTTAGATTTTTATCAGTGGACGCGAGAATCTTTATTGGACTAAAACTTTGTATTGCATCATCTGAGGAGTATATGGAGTTTATATACTAGCCGCATGGTTGCGTATATTCTATAAAATGCACATGTTAGTGACTAGTTCATGGTTTCGATGATAGAGCTTCACGTATATTACATAGGTATCGTTTTATAAATGCTCCTCACCCAATTATATACCAGGTGCTAGTCATGGGATTGAGGGAATTATTGAACATTCAGGCACAGCAGTGGAAGGGCGAGGAACAGTGGCTCAGGCGCTATGACGCCCAGATAAAGGCCGCGGCCGGCGTGAAGCAGCAGCATTTCGAGCGCTATTGGGCAAAGTTCGGGAGGCGCGACAAGGAGTTCACCGACAAGCAGAAGAAAGCGCATGAGGTTTTCTCCGCGAAGCGGCTGCAGCACAGCCCTCCCACACCCAGGCCGCGCGCCCGGAGGGGGCTGGCGATGCCAGGCCCGCGTGCCCGCGCGCCAGCATTGGCGTTGAGGCCGTTGGCGTCGCGCACCAGCGCGCAACGGGCCGGCTTCCAGCAGCCATTCAGCAGCGCACGCAACGGCGAAACCGCCACCAGTACCGGCTTCCCAACGGGGCGGCGCATGAGCGGTGTCCTATTCCGTACGGCCACGAGGCGATGAGGACGGCGAACAGGAAGACTCATGTCAGGAGTTATGTGCGCCGCAGGACGGGCGCAACAGGCATAGGCGGCCCGGTAAAGGAGCACGACAGGATTGCTGCCACCCCGCTCTTTTCGGTATCCGAGCAGGCTACCAGGCCTGTCATGAGGCCGAGTGTCATGGAACTGGCGCCCCCAGGCAGGCCAACTATGCAACCGTACAGCGGGCCGGTGATGGCCGCGCTCGCCGGCATGAAGATGTCGCCCGCAGAGCTCTCCGAACTGGAAGAGAACGAGGGGGTGTCGGTCCAGGAGATAAGGCCGCGCCACTGGGTGGTGCCGCAGACCGGCCTAATCAAGACCGACGGCGCAGATTACGGTTACGCCTCTGGCCACGCCACCGCCGAGCTTCTCGCCCGCAACATCCTGCTCAAAGAGCTCATCTCTGACCCTGAGGTCATTTACGCCGGCTGGGTTGACGATTACACTTTCGTCCAGGAGCACGACAAGCGCGCCATAGCGGCGGAAGCCGCCAACAGCGAGCTCGGCAGGCTTTCAGATGAGGAGATTGTGAACGCCGCCGGCTATGGCCAGCAGTGGGACATGCTTGAGAGGCTCGCCGAGACCACGCCCGGGAGCGAAGGCTTTGATTACGACAGGCAGCTCAACGACCTTTTCGCCAGCGCACAGCAGTCCATCTACAACGACATCTACAACCAATGGTACGAGGGCCTGGACAGGCAGCCGCTGCATTTCCTGACTTCGGGCGAGGAGGCATACACGCGGGAAGAGGCCCTCGCCCTCCCTTATGTTTACGTCGATTACGACGGTTACACAGAGGACACCATCGCGGCAGAAGGCATCGGTAAGCACCTGCCCGCGTGGAACGACACGGTATACGAGCTCTCGAGCGGAGCGTTATATTGGATAATTGAATAAGACCTTTTGGCACGGGAAAGACCTCTTTTGGAGGTTTTTTCAGTCTCAAAACGTCTACGAAAAAAGCGAAGGGAGAAACAGTAAAAAGGTGATGAAATGCCGAGGAAGAAAGTTCACGTGAGGAAATACCAGAGGAAGACTGGTCCGGTCAGAGAGCACGAAAGGGGGATGGAAGTGAGCAACGTTCCTGCCATGTCTACGGCAACAAAATTCAAGCCTTATGTTGTCTCTGAATATAACCCAGGTGATTTAGCAGAAGATGAAGTCAGGTATCTCAGGGAAGAATACCCGGAAAAGTATTCTGAAATGAGCGATGAGGAAATTTACGCGGAAGTTTGGGAAAACTCTGACTTGTACGAGAGTGCTTGGGAGTTTATGAAGGACGAGCTCAGTGATGCAATGGAAGAGATTGGCGAAGGCAGGGACGAAGACAACAATTACTGGTATGCAAGCGGTCAACGGCTCGGCTGGCAGAACCGGACTGGTGAAAAAGAATTCGCTGCTGACGACGGCTTTGACATGCTCGAAAACATCTTGCCTGACACGAGCGACCTGTCACTGAAAATCGAGCGCATCGCCCCGAAGGAACTGAAGATAACCGTCTGGCACCATGACAGCCCAACAGGAGAATTTTATTTTATCGAGCCCATGTCAGATGCCGACTGGAAACGAGATTACTGGGAGGAATAAAAAATGCCGAGGAAAAGAGTGCATGTACGGAAGTACCAGAGGAGGAATGGTCCTGTCAGCGAGCATGATAGGGGGTATGAAGCCAGCAGTAATATCCCAAAAGCTTCTGCTGCCGCCGAAGAAGGAGCCGTGAGCATGCCTGACGAGGGCGAAGAGGACAAGATGCTGACAAATCTCGACCAGTTTTATGGCACAACACAGTATTATAATGTCATGGGGGCTAACGTGACGGATGGAGTGAAGTATGTTATGGATAACGGTTATAGCTGGTTCGTGACTGATGCGATTGTCGCAATGAGGATGCTGCCTGAGCTCAAGAAAGAAGAGTTCCTTGTTGTTGAGCTGAAGCTGCCAGGAGACAACAAGGCACAGATGGTCATAACCGACGGCAACGAGAACGTCTTATATACACAGGATTATGATTACACAGACGCGAAACGTGAAGTGAAACTCTATTATACAAACAATGTTGTTTTGCTTCCGAGTGAGTATTGAGGTGATATGAAATGCCAGCTGGAATAGGTTACGTGATAGGGACGTTGGCTGTCGCAAAGCCGATAACGGAGAGCATCTCTGGGAGCCTTCGCACGCTCCAAGGGAAGAAGCCGAAGAAGCTCAAGCGGAAGAAAGCCAAGAGCTTTTTTCAGGCTCAGAAAGAGTACGATAAAAGGTATCGTGAGTACCTGAAGAGGAGTAGATTATAATGCCGAGGAAGAAATCACACGTGAAACCGTATTACCGGAAGCGCCACGGAACCAGCCTTACCGGCGGCATGGTGTCAGAGCATGACCGCTGGTACGAGACGAACATACGGACTGTCCTGCGCCAGACTGCGGAAGGTTCTGCTGATATCGGCATGCTTCTGGACAAAGAGGACCCTGAAAGGGCGAAGATGCTCGACGAGTTCGTGGAAGAGGGTGTCAAAGAGATAATGGAAATCGAGCCGTTGGAAGAGACGCCCGCAGACAAGGGCGAAAAAGCTCTGTCAGAAGACATTGAACGACAGCTAGAACGCGATGAAGAGCGTGAGTTCATCAAGTCCGCTGAAGAAGCCGGTAAAATCCCAATAGCTGCGTGGGTCCACCCAGAGTATGGTGGAGACGACTACGAGATACTCATTACAGTCCCGAAGGGATACTCTGAAGAACAGATTCGGAAAGCCGTTGCAGATAAGTTAGCTGCCGAGTTTTCCAGTGTCCTTGACGACTGGCAATACTTATGAGGTGAAAATAAATGCCGAGAAAAAGAGTCCACGTGAGGAATTACCAAAGGAAGAACGGTCCCGTCAAAGAGCACGACAGGGGGATGAATGTGTCGGACGAAAGATTACAAGCTGCAATAGCGGAGGCGAGAAGCCCGTCGCTCGAATGGGCTCTCAGTGAACTGGAGAAGGACCCGAGTTTGCTTGAAGGAGTTGTTTACATGAAATTCAATATCTCCGACCCTGAGGGTATACAGACTGTTGATGAGCTCATCGAATCTCTATATGGGGAAAGCGTTTCTGTTGGTGACGAGGCAAAACTGAGGCGTATTGCCGAAGTAGCGTTGCCGTTGTTTCCTCATATCCTTGACGCGGTTGAAGTCTGGGAAGAACGTTCCAAGCAATACGAGGTTATCGAGTTGTTGTCAAGCATGCGCAGCATGACAATGGAAAACCCGAACGCAAACATGTACGTCCTCGGTGAAGAGCAATACATGCCTCCAACGATTATAGCAAGTGATATTGACCTTCCCGGTCAAACGGAATTAAGGGATTATTGAGGTGAACTGAATGCCAAAACTTAGAGTTGTGAAAAACCTGCCGAAGGACCCGGATTACGGGCAGAAGGCACTGATAGTCCGCAAGGGAAGAAAACTTACCATGCAGGCTACCGGTCAGCCCGGATTCGGGAAATGGCAGATTGTAAAGAACGAGAAGGCGCTGTGAAATGCGAAGAACGCACGTCCGCCCTTATCACAGGAGCCGTCACGGCATGTCTACGCATGGCGGTCTGGTACGTGAGCATGACAGGTCGTCTGTGGACACCGGAGTCGCCACGATGTCAGGGATTGCGCGCGAAAGCGCAGAGGATGAATACCTCAATGACTTCGAGAGAGACGTCCTCGAGGACAAGTATGCGGCCGCCGAGAGGATAATCGAGAGCGAGCGCGCATACGCGCCGCACTACCCGGAGATAAGCCAATGGGCGCCGCGCTTCGTCGCCAACGTCGCCGGCGGGCTTGAAGGCCACGGGCCGAGCCTTGAGTACCACAGGCTGCCGCCGGACATGGAGCACGAGATGATGGTCAGGAACGCCGTCATGAACGACACAATGCTTACGATGCAGAGGAACAGGATGTTAGGGAGGAGATGAAAATGCCGAGGAGAATAAGAGTAAAAGCGTATCAAAGGAAGACAGGACCCGTGAGGGAACACAACCGGTCTGCAAGAGTTACTGACTTGCGCGGGCCATCAAAGATGAGCGAACCAGCCCGCGAGTATTTCTCTTGGGCATTCAAGGAACCTGAAAATTGGGACTCAGATGACTTGGAAGCGTCGCTGATGTATCTCGAGCATGACACGGACCAGCTGCTCACCATGGCTGAGGATAATGAAATATTTGTCAGCCGTGACAAGATAATTGACTTCCAGGAGCTAGCTCAGCAGCAGTGGGACAGGATGGGGCTCAACGACGGTGAGTTCTTTGACTACAAGGAATTTGAGGCACGGATGGAGCCGTACCTCGAAGATTTGTGGGACCAGGGATATAATACTTATAACGCGTATCCTGGCGGTGACGGTGTGCATGTAGTGTATACCAAAAAAGTGCTGCCGAACGCGGAACGAGCGGAGGATGCATAAAATGCCACGAAGGACACACGTAAGACCTTATGTGCGCCGCAGGCATGGCGCTAGCTTGAGAGGAGGGCTCGTATCTGAGCACGACAGG
>Ga0209536_100005128_pt1 | contig 20483 bp, 16 predicted proteins | sample DeeMarSeWOR28_12_FD_187461 | JGI IMG/M metagenome (GOLD analysis project Ga0209536, IMG submission 187461) | Marine sediment microbial communities from White Oak River estuary, North Carolina - WOR-2-8_12 (SPAdes) (version 2) | ecosystem: Environmental > Aquatic > Marine > Intertidal zone >...
CAGGTCTGAGTATCTCAGGGTATGCAAAAGGTCAACGCGGCTATTACATCGTCCAGTTCGCCGGCCCGGTAAGGGCAGAGTGGAAATCGTCAGTAGAGCGGGAGGGCGCAGAGATCTTGGAGTATATCCCTGACTTTGCATTCAAGGTCAGGATGACGCCGGGACAGGCAAAAAAGATCGAGGCGCAGGAGGCGGTCTCCTGGATCGGATTTTTTCAACCGGCGTTCAAGCTACGTCCCGGCATGCTATCTGCGGACGCACCTGCCCTTTATCGAGTTCGAGTGCACCCTGGCGCCGACGCGGGCGTAGCCCGCAGCCAGGTCCTCGAAACCGGTGCCCGGCATTTCGGTGGAGAGGGCGAGGTCTTTGTCGTCCGCGCCGACCGTTCTCAACTCCAGGCCATGGCCCATGTTCTTAACGTGGGTTGGATCGAGCCATTTTCGTTCCGTCAGTTACACAATGAATACGCCAGAGCGATTGTGGGAGCCAATGCGGCGGGTGCGAATGGATATGACGGATCGGGCCAGACCGTCGCCGTCGCGGACACTGGTCTGGGAAACGGTACGGCTTCCGGTGCGCACCCGGGGATCGATCCGTCCCGAATACTCGCAATCCATGATTGGGTAGGTGCCGGCGATGGTTTGTGCGTTGAGGTAGTCAATGACGGCCCCCATGATGTGGACAGTGGTCACGGAACGCATGTTGCGGTTTCGGCGGTCGGCGCCGGTAACACTAATGGTGTTGGTGAAGGGACAGCGCCCGGTGCCCGACTCGTATTCCAGGCGGTGGAGAATCTCGTCAATTTTGTCGGACTCTGTGCAGGCACTCCCTCCGGTTACTACCTGTTCGGCATCCCCTACGATATCCGAGAACTTTTTCAGCAGGCCTACGACGACGGTGCACGAATCCACTCCGACTCGTGGGGGACACCAACAAATCCGGGCGTCTACGATATCGACAGTCATTATGTCGACGATTTCATTTGGCATCACCCTGAAATGACAGTCACATACTCCGCAGGGAACTCCGGCGATGATTTTGATCATGATGGTTACGTTGATACGGCGGTGACATCCGGCCCCGATGAGCGTTACTACCTGAGTACTCCTGCCACAGCCAAGAATCTAATTACGGTTGGGGCCAGCGAGAACGACCGGCAGGGTCATTACGAGTGTGATCCGATCGCGACGTTCTGCACAGGGATAAATGAAATCTTCTGGTATGGATGGGCCTGGCCGCTGGAATTCGACATTGGCCCCATCGCCAGCGACCTAACGGCGGGCAATGCAGAGCAGATGGCGGGCTTTTCAAGCCGGGGACCAACGAAGGATAACCGGATCAAGCCGGACATCGTCGCGCCAGGGACCTGGGTTCTGTCCGGTTACTCGGACCTGTATCAAGAGTATTACGATGCGGACCCCAACCCCGAGACCGGTGAGTGGCAGTCGGGCGGCTGGTTTGATCCACTCAATGCTCAGTACAAGTATCTTGGCGGTACGTCGATGTCTACGCCGTTGGTGGCGGGTGGCGCCGCGGTCGTTCGAGAGTACTACGCAGTCAATTATGAACACGCCGCCAGCGCGGCGCTGGTTAAGGCCACGCTGATCAACTCAGCCGTCGACATGCTCGATGAGAATAATGATGGCCAGAACGACAACGATATTCCCATACCCAACAACCACGAAGGCTGGGGAAGGATGGAACTGCAGGCAGCAACCAATGGCAGCCGTCAATACCAGGACGTTAATGTCGCAGAGGGGCTTGCAACCGGCGATAACGTGACGTACGAGTACATAGTCAAGGATCCAGCCGCGCCGCTGAAGGTTTCGCTTGTATGGAGCGACTACCCCTCGACTGAGACCGCGGCCACCAACCTTGTTAACGATCTGGATCTCGGGTTGCGAGGACCTGACGGACAACTTTATCTGGGCAACGTTTTCTCCGAGGGATGGTCTCAAACTGGCGGTGACGCTGATCGTACGAACAACGTAGAGAATGTATATATATCGAGCCCCACTTCCGGAACGTGGACGGTAACCGTTTCGGGGTTCAATGTCCCCATGCCCCCCCAGTCGTACGCGCTGGTCTTTTCCAATGCTGCGGAATCCGAAAGCGACGATCTGGAGCGGCGATTGCTTCTATGGAAGACGTTATTCCGGGGGGGGCGTTTAGGGGCCGATTCAAGTAATGAGGACGGAGCAGATACAGGCAATACCGAGGGAGCAGACAGATGAAAAAGTTTAGAGCTCTACTTGAACTAGGAGCGATAGCCTTCATGCTGTCGGCTCCGGCACTGAACGCATTGGCTGATTCACAATGGGTAGACGTCAGGGTCGTCCGAGCTGGCTATTCGGCTGAGCCTACAGTCGGTATAAAACTGACTCACGACAGCCCTGACCCGCTTTTCACCAACAAGTGGTACAAAGCGAGGCCGGATGTCGCTGAGGGCATGTTATCGCTTGCTGTGTGGGCCCTCGAGACCGACTCTGTACTTTCAGTGTACTTAGATCCGTTCGCGCCAGGGTGGAGCGAAATAGGTCAAATGCATTTGAAGTAGATTCCTTGTTGGATCTTTTTTGATCAATGGCGGATCAACCAGTACCGTGCAAGTGACCGTACCCCTCGACCCGAGCATGCCTGAATATGAGAATTCGAACATATGAAGGTCACCCCGATGCCGAGCCACTCCGCCTGAGAATTTCAGCCCTTCTCTGACCAGTTCGGCCGCATATTCCGCGGACATTCGATGATTGAGAGCGCTGTGAGATCGGCTCTCGCGGTAATCGATCCACAAGCTATCCAGCTTCTCCTGCGCATCGGCGAGTGATTTGAACCAGTGGACGTTGAGGCACTCGTCTCGAAGACTACCATTGAATGATTCGATTTGTGCGTTATCAGTGAGTTTGCCCGGCCGCGAGAACTCCAGCTGCACCTTCTGTGCATACGCTCAAAGGTCGACCAGGCGCTACTGGAACTCTCTGCCGTCGTCGCAGTAGACCCGCCGCGGTGCACCGCGTGTCGGTGCGATCCTAGTCAACACCCGAACCCAATCTACGGCCCGCAGGGCCCGGCCTGCGGCAATGATCAGACATTCGCGAGTACACACATCGACGACCGTCAACAATCGGATGCGCCTGTCATCAACGAGCTGATCGCCATGAAGTCCATGCTGCAGGCTTGGTTCGGTCGACGCGCGAGCCGCTTGGGTAGCTGGCGATGCGCGGCGCTGACATGACGTCGGGGCCACCGCGATCTAGACTGCAAACCCAGCTAACGGTACGGACATTGAACGCGCTTGTGGTTGATCCGCGAGCCCTCGCGTCGTAGCGGGACTTGGATGCGCTTGTAGCCGTACCGGCCACGAACCTCCGTCAGCTCCTTGTTGCGACGCTTCAGTATTTCTTGTGACGGTCGGCGGGACTTGCACCACTGCGCCGACCTGGGCTGACCGACGATGAGACATGCCCGCCGTTCGCTGATCCCGTAGTGACTGCGCAAATAGACCACCACTTCGCGGCGCTGTGGCGCCTTCACCACTTTTTTGTGATGTCCGTCAACATCGCCTTGTTCAGGCCAAGGTCCGCGACGATCTTCTTCAGCTTCGCGTTGTCCTCGCGCAGCTGCCTGAGCTCGCGCGCCTGGCCCGGCTCGAGCCCGCTGTACTCCCCTTTCCAGCGATAAAATGTCTGCTCGGTGAAACCAAGCTTCCTCGCCATCTCCGATGCCGGCGTCCCCAACTCGTGCTGCTTTACCGCGGCGACGATCAGCCCGACCGAGCGCCTCTTCCGCTTAATCACAAGACCTCCTCGCTAGTTCCAATCCTGCCAGAAAGTCTCATTCTACGTGGCTCGATTTAAGGGCTCCCCTGAAAGGAACTGCCACATCAGAATAGCTAGGCCAATGGTCATCCCTCTAGGTTCTTTCCCCAGGCATCCGTGCCTCGACAAACCCACCTATTCAGCAGGAGGTTGACTATGACGGGCATGCTTACGCATATTGCGGCGATCTTTCTCTGGCGCGTATCCATGTTGAACTGTTCGCTTATCTTAAGCGCTGATGTAGACGGTGTGACCTAGGCCTGCTCCCCTGTGGCAAATCAAACGTCAATCCGGGAATTCCCCTATGGAAAAATTGCACCCGCACTGCCACATAAATATTGTCGAGCATCTTAAGCTCGACAGAGTAGTGGAGTACGGGACTGGCGAGAGTTAAAGATACTGTTTATTTATTATTTAAGGTCTTGCCGCGTCCCCGGGAGTCACGAAAGTTTGACTAAACTGAACAAGGCCGGAGAAGATGATGAATAAAATGTTGGCAAGCATCTTGGTGCTGGCTTGGCTTCTGCTACAGACTGGTCCAGTATCTGCAAATACTGCATGTTCGGATGGCATGATCAGAAATTCCTATGGTTTCGTCGGAGCCACAGTAATTCAGACCTTGGAAGGAGTAACCTACTGCGGTGTCACAGGTGTATTCACTTTCTATGGCGACGGCACGGCGAGAGGCACTCTCATACAATCTTGCAACGGTTTCGTGGAGTCAGCCAAGGGCACTGGAACTTTTACTGTAAGTGGTAGCTGTATGGCAACAGCAATTGTGGATTTCAGTGATGGAGACAGTGGAACCTTTTATTTCACGATCGTCGATGGAGGCAACAATTTACTGTTTGTCGGCGAGCAACCGGGAATCACCTTTACTGGAAGCGGCGAAAAGCTGTGACATCTTGACTGACTGCGAGCCTTGACTCCGGGTTATGCGCCGGAGCAGCCCGATCCATATCTCGGAATCAAGGCTGGAACTTGCAAATCTGACTACAAAAATAAGCTCTTAAGCGTAAATCGGCAAAGTGGCGTATGCGCCTGGGAATCGCTGTGGCACGTTCAGAACAGTACCGCTGCGTGTACGCAACTTTGTCTGACGCTCATACGATTCGGTTCGACTGCTCCGATGGGCGGGGCCAAGCCAAGACATAAAACGTAAAGAATTGATGAAGCGAGTCTCTTGGCAGTAATACAACCCTTACTTGCTCACGGCACCCTACTAAAAGCACGCGTGCGGTCAGCAGGCCTTGTGTCAAGCACCTTAGCAATAATGCTTGGTTGCATAATGACCAATCAATGCTCATCTTGACCGGCACCCTAGAGGGCGCATTTTTTCATCATAGCATCCCCCGCCCTTCTCGTATTTTGGGGTCTGACGTTTTCCGGCGCAGGCAAAAAAATCCTAGGAATCCCATCTCGTCAATATTGCGAACCACGGCCCGCAATTTAAGCATTCCCCCCCTTTGCAATCTCGGTCAGGGAATTTCATCAATGTCAGGCGCTCCATGACGCCGCCGCGTAGGAAGCTCCACGACGGACGCCACCCGCGTGCCCACCGGATGAGACGCTCGCCAAACTCGATCGACCAGCCCCCCTGGGGGCGCATATTCCTTGACTGTTGTCTGGAGAATCTTTCGCATGCCCTCGCAGTCATATGCAGCGATCGCTTGTTCCATGGCCTTTGTGGCCGCTTCTATGTCGCCCCAAGGAACGCTATTTTCATTAGCCCTCCAAATCCGCTCATGTTCCGTCCCAGTGGCATTGCCACTTATCAGTAATTCCTCATAAAGTTTTTCTGCCGGCCGGAGCCCTGTGTACTTAATTTCGATATCCCCGTCAGGATTGTTTTCATCTCGTACTTCAAGGCCCATCAAGCGAATCATTTTGCGTGCGAGGTCATCGATCTTGACCGGTTTTCCCATATCGAGAAGAAATACTTCGCCGCCTTCGGCCATTGCGCCTGCTTGTATGACCAGCTGGGCCGCTTCCGGGATCGTCATGAAGTAACGCACGATGTCCCGATGAGTCACGGCTACTGGCCCGCCGTTTTTGATTTGCTCTCGGAAAAGCGGCACCACAGAACCCGATGAAGCCAGAACGTTACCAAACCTAACCATACAGATACGCATCCTGGCACCGCGGGAAACCAGCCCTTGCAAAACCATTTCTGAGAAGCGCTTGGTGGCACCCATCACATTGGTGGGATTAACGGCCTTATCCGTAGAGATCAAAACAAAATTATCTACACCAGACTTCTCGGACGCCAATGCCGTCCGCAGGGTGCCAAAAACATTATTATGGATCCCTGCCGCCATGTTGTATTCGACTAGGGGAACATGTTTATACGCTGCTGCGTGATAAAGGGTTTTTACGTGGAATGACTTGAGGAGACGCTCCATCCAGGTTTGATTCAACACCGAGCCAAGCACGGGAACGATGTCCACATCGATTTCGTGCTTCTCGGCAATTCCCCGAATTTCACGCTCAATTGAATACAGGTTTGGTTCTGATTGTTCCAGCATGATTAGGTGACCGGGTCTTTGGCGGACTACCTGCCGGCACAATTCTGAACCGATAGAACCCCCGGCCCCAGTGACGAGCACAGCACGTTTCTCGATGCAAGCCTTGAAGAGCTCTGACTTGGGCGGCACCGGGTCACGACCTAATAGATCTTCAACCTCGACTTCCCGCAGTTCCTCGAGGCGAGCTCGACCTGATACAAGATCGTGAATGTCTGGAACTGATTGGACATGTACAGGGTACCGTTCAAGTTGGCGCAGTATCGTGCGTCGTCGACGTCGCGTTGTTGAGGGAACTGCTAGCAGAAGCCGTTCGACGTCAAATTCCTGCAGTAGTTCCGGCAGTTTTTCCGGCGCCCATACAGGCAATCCCGACACCACATGCCCGCGCAAGCTGACAGCATCATCTATGAAAGCGATGGGAACACATTCATCGCTACTCAGAAGGTAATCGGCTAACCTTGCTCCGGCGGTTCCCGCTCCATAGATTATGACTTTCTCTCTGTTAACGGACTGACGTCGAAGGAAATCCCGCATTGCAAACCGTGAGCCGCCTACATAAAGCAACCCGAAGGCCCAGAACACGAGCGCGGTACCCCATAAGCGGCCATTTCCAGTCAAGAGCGCATTCACGACGATAGGAAACGCGCAAATCGACACACCGATTGCCACAGAAAATACAGCACGGCTTCGAAGAAACCGGACCACATCACGGTATAGCCCCAACCACCAAAACACCGGGACAGAGACGACCGAAATCGCTGTTACAAGCACCCACGACACATGCTCCCCCTTCCCATGGGATGCCATCGTGATGAACATTGCGAGTACCACAGCGCCTGCAATGAATACTGCATCGCCGATCACCATCAACAGTCTTTTGACCGGCCGAGGTAGGCTGATCAGGGCGTCCCTGATGGCTTGCATTACGATCCCTGTTCTAGAGTCCATGTATCGAAGGTGTGACGGAGCTAATGAACGGATTGTCTACGATATTTACCTGCCCTGCAATCCCTTTATTTTCCATGAGTTGCCACCTAAAAATAACGTAACAGGTGACAAGCTAGTTGGTGCCGTTATCACTCTCCATGGGATGTTATTTTCGCTGATCTGCCTTCAGAACCAGTACCGGTCGTGGCCGAGAAAAATGCACCATCAAGTGACTAGTGCCGATCTGTTTTAACTACGTCAAGTAGTGAACAAGTCGAGATGCAACGAATTCGACGTGTTCATCAGAAAGACAAGGATAGATTGGGAGAGAAAGGCAACCTGTCCAGAACCGTTCGGTCATTGGAAAGTCCACCTCCTCAAGATGGTACGTCTCTCTGTAGTAAGTCATTCTATGCAGTGGCTTGTAGTGGACCGAAGTGCCAATTCCATCCTCAGCGAGCCTCTCGATTAATTCATTTCTCGATATTGGCGCGCCGCACCTGACCACGATTGGGAATAAGTGCCAAGCATGCTGATCCGACCGAACACGCGGCTCAACAAGGTCTATTGTTTCAAGTTTGGACAAAAGACTTTGATACAGGTGAGCGCATCTCGCACGTTCACATCGGAAAAACTCTGCCCGCTCGAGTTGTGCCAGCCCGATTGCGGAGCTGATGTCGGAAAGGTTGTACTTGAACCCCGGCGCCGCTACATCATATTCCCACTTGGCAGATTTCGAAGTGAATCGGTCCCACACGTCTCGATCTATGCCATGCATACGCATGAGCCTAATACGAGCGGCGAGATCAGAGTTCCCTGTAACAGCCATCCCACCCTCCGCTGTGGTGATGCACTTGTTCGCATAAAAGCTGAAGCAGGTAATGTCCCCAATAGATCCGACCATCCCGTAATTATCGCTGGCCGGAAATGCATGTGCCGCATCAATGACTGTCCTCACACCAGCTTTCTTACAAAGATCAACGATGCCCCGATCATCCGGGGTCGTCATGCAGGCTGACTGGCCTCCGTAATGAACCACGATGCATGCTTTGACATCAGCATGCTGGTTAAGCGCCTCTTCGACGATCCCCGGAGTCAACAATCCAGTCGCATAATCAATGTCAAGAAACACCGGATCTGCGCCGAGATACCGAATGACTTCCGCTGATGCAGTGAAAGTCAGCGAGGGAACAAGGACTTTGTCTCCTGCCCCAACCCCAAGGGCGTCCAATGCAAGATGAAGGGCGGCCGTGCATGAATTCACGGCCATCGCGTATTCCGACCCGACGAAGTCCCCAAACCTCTTCTCGAATTCTGCCGTTTTGCCTGCTGTGTTTAGCCAGCCACTTGCCAGAACTTCTTCAAGGTAGCGATATTCATTACCATCCAGCGATGGTCGAAAGAACGGTATGCGCATCTAAAGCCTCGAGGAGAACACGACAGCCACAATCGTCTGACCGACAACCTTTAGGTCCGTCCATATATCTCGGTTCTCTGCATACTTAATGTACATATCCAACTTTCTCGGTAATATTTTCGATCGGTATAGTGCTTCGGGATCGCTTGATGCCTTTAGCAATTCTTCCTCGTCCCTAAATACGATCGCTGCAGGATCAGTTATTCCTGGTTTTAGTTTGTGGATCTTTCTCCACTCTTCTGGGAATTCGTCCACCCACTTTCTTACCTCCGGCCGCGGTCCGACCCACGCCATCTCACCCCTAACTATATTTACTAATTGTGGCAATTCATCAAGCTTAGTTTTTCTCAGAAAACCACCGACCCGCGTGACTCGCCGGGACGACCCGGGCTCGAAAGAACCTGCCTCAGCGGAGGGACAACGCGTCATGGTTCGAAACTTGAGAATTCGAAAATCCTGGCCTTCCTGACCTACCCTCCACTGACGGAAAAGCATTGGCGTACCGTCGTCAATTAAGATCGCCATCGCGATAAAAATAAAAATAGGCAAGATCGCAATGCATAGTAGGATTGCGGCGATTCTGGAGAAAAAACTGAGAGGATCTGCTATCACACACTGTAACCAAAAGCTTGTAATACATCTCCGATACTTTTGTTCATACGCGAAATTTCGGACCTAGAAAGTCGATGCTCCCATTTGGTCAGGTTCTTTATGTCTACAGTAGATCGGTACTTTTCTTTCGGCGAATTCTTATCCGACACGCCGCAGAAGTCAGTTATTCTGTCCAGAACAGATTCATCCGTCACTAGCTGCTCGTAACGCAGCTGCAGCACCTTGTCTTTTGGCATCATCTTCAGAGATCGGTCTGCCGAAACAACACATTCTTTCCACTGCCGAGCACAAACCTCCAATAAATCGACTGTAGCTAGATCCTGCTGTATGCCAGGATATCTCGGCCCCCATACCCTCTGTCTGCTGCCGGATCGAATGAGATTGTTGATATACCATAAGGCATATCGGTAATTTCGCCATGGAAAATACTGAAGCTTTCTCCACAGGTAGCCTCTGCTCGGCGCCTGTGTCCACACTCGCCGCGCCGACTCGGCAACGGCCCGTCCATCTCGAATAAGATGAAGATAACGGGCTTCCGGTACAACCGCATTCACATAATCGACCCGCAGACAGTTCGACACGGTCTTCTCAACCAGAACCCTCGTTTCGGAACTACTACCGGTTTTGGCTAATCTAAGAAGGGTGCGGCGAATAAATCGCCTAGTCTCCTCGGTTAAGGAGTCAGTGAGAAGCACATCACTCTCAACTGTCTCGCTGCCGTAACGCCACACATAGTTGACATCAAACGGGATAGCAGCCACCTGGCTACTCGTGGCGAGCAGATCTCGAATGAATTTTGTCCCCGATCTTCCCGCTCCGATAATGACTATCGGTTGGATCGAACATGGGCGCGCGTCAGATATTCCCAAGGACATCTTCGTATAAAGACAAATAGGTCTGTGCTATTTGGCGAATATCGAACTTTTCGCACGCGAATTGTCGAGCGGCACGCCCCATTTCCGCAGAAAGGTGCCCGTTTTTCAGAAACCTCTGAATCGCAGCGGACAACGCCTTCGCGTCTCTCGGAGGAACAAGATAACCGGTAACGCCATCGACCACTGCCTCGCGACACCCAGGCGTGTCAGTCGTGATACAGGGCACACCACAGGCCGCTGCTTCCTGCAGGATTCTTGGGACGCCTTCTCGATAATAAGAGGGCAGAATCATAAGATCAACCTGTCCTATGAACCTGTCCAAATCATTTCTGTACCCTTGATACTCAATTATTCCGCTTTGAGTCGCCGAAAAAATTTTATCCATAGGATAAGCATCAAGATGATCCTTCTGTGCCTCACCGACAAGAACAAACTTGGCACCGGGACAGCAGTGCCTGCAGTCTTCGGCCGCGGATATGAATTCCCCAATGCCCTTACTCCTGAGGAGGCGCGACGCCATCAGAACGGTAAATTCAGTCGATCGCGTTCTAGCGCGTCGTGGAATGAATTTTCTCGTGTCAACGCCCGAACCAATGATTAGTTTCGACCGTGATCTACTTAACAATCCCGCTGACACGAAATATTCAAGGTCCTCCGGATTCTGGAAAACAGTCCGAGCCGTTTTCTTGAGGAGCAGAGCATAACTAATCGATGCAACATTCCGAATCAATTTGCTGGCTTCGAACGCGTGGCCGAGACCCGTGACTGTGGCGATGACAGGGGTCGACGAACGCATAGTCCGAAATGCTAGCAGTCCGGACAGCGCAGGCCTAGCATTGAAGAGATGGATGAGGTCAGGATTGAGGCTTTTGAAAAGCCTTCGGAGACTAAACACCACCTTTGTACTCTGGAACAGGGATATTCCTCCCGCTGGGAAATCCAGGTTGCTTCGGGTGACGCGTTCCCTTCGATCGAGTTCCTCGGCGAATTCGTCCTCTTTGGCGGCAACATGCACTTTCCACCCTCGGGCCAGCATTCCGTCAATAAGGAAAAGGCGCGAACGAACGACAGCGAATGTCCGTGAGGCCACCAATAAAAGAACTCGGCCGCGCCCCGCCGGAACATCTGCCTGAAAATCGCTCACTTATCAGGGGGCCGTCTAGCCTTGAGCCCAGCTGCACAAATAGACCTTACAGATCTAAGGACTTCCTGCATTTCCGGATCGTTTTCCAATCTGTCACCCCATTTCCAAATCATCACTGCATCAGCCTGGCTTGTGCACAACTCCTCGCCAACCTTTTTCACGTCGTCTGCCGAGGGAGCGCCTGTCTCGATGTTGACTGAGAGCCACACTTCACCATGGAACCAATGGGCAGACGCAAGTGTCCCCTCGATCCAAGGTTCTGGCGGCCCGCGTCTAAAATTGTACTGCGATACAATGAAGTCCACATCGCTGAAATCGGTAACATTCAGCCCTTGTTGTAACCAGGAAGGAGGAGCATTTATACCGCATTTGACCGCCCCAAGAAGTTGATGTGCATAGCTGCAAATATCGTTAATCTCCTTAAAGGTTGGACCACAATTCCAGTCGTGTGGTTCGTCAAGTGCGTACACTCCAATCAGACTGCCATGCTTGATCAAATCTTGAATTTCATTCGTCGTATTAGCCCATGCTGACTCTTTCCACATCTCTAGATCGAAACAGCCAGCCGAATCTGAGTACTTGCTTCGCCCGCCAGCTATGCCGACTACGACTCTAAGACCAACCTCGGCAGCCATCTTTGCCTGATGGGGCGCGACACGTGTGAAGTCAGCGATTCCGTCACGCCGCGCATCAACCGGTAGGTATCTAAACAAACCGAAGGGCTTACCATGATCCTCATGATCCGTGTCTGCCGCAGCGGACGCTGCGACGAGCAGAAGTGTCAGCGCGAACACCATGACGCTACTGTTAACGAAACTCCTCATCTCTTTTTCTCAAATCCAAATCTCAGACCATCCAGGGCTTCTCGGAGGCTCGATGGACTAATGAAAACGCCGAAGTCCTCAGCAGTCCGTAAATTTCGATCCTGTAAAAGCCGCTGCGAAACGAGAGCCCCAACGAAGGGCCTGTAGTGTGACGACTCGTAGAAATTCCGATCATCGGTCGTAATACTGTTATATCCGGCGAAGCACCAAAACTCTGTAATTTCGGAGAGACTCACCAAAAAATATTGAAATTCTTCCCAGCTGAAGTCATCAAGGTAGTGCTGATTATGCGGAGTGACGAAGACATAGATAGAAAAATCATATTCTTGCCCGAGCAAGAGTAGTTCCCGAACGGCGAGAACGGACTTATCCGTCGCGGACTTGAATTCCTCCCGAATACCTCTCTGCCACGGCTCTTTTTTGCGCGAAAAACTAACCTCATGTTTAAGGTACGCTTCGTGATCACGTTTAATGCTTGCCTCTTCCCATGGTCTACTGCGTAAGCCTGTGGTCCATTCCATCTGAACGGAGTCCCGTCCAATCAAGTTAAACCAGATTTTGCCCGCGAGGCTCTTATATGGGAAAGAGAACAGATTGTTCACAAAAAAGCGCGTCCGACTCGTGCCGTCAAATCGCGGATGATGCTGGTATCGCAGCCGATCTCCATAATGCAGCGTGATATCCATTTGGACAACCAGCAATTCGATGTCGAATCCCTCTTTAAGCAGGAACCGTGTCATCTCAAGGTAATCCCATACATTGGCACTACTGAGATTAAGATTGTAGGCCTCTCCCCGATTCAGCTTGCTACTAAACAGCGATGGATCGATATATCCCATTCTCGAAGACCCCATAAGGAACCCCGAGTATTTGTCCCTGTTTTCGAGAAGGTGCTCGGTTTTGCGAAAACGATCGTTTATCTGGAACGAATGTGGGAACACATCCGTGCCGAAAACCTCTGTCGGGTCGACCAATATATTGATTATCGGCACCAGCGCAGTAAACGATAGCAAACCGATGATCAAATTGGTCAAGTAGTTCGGGCTGGAAACTGCTTTCACAAGTGTCATTAGAACTGGAAGTAGAGGAACTCAGATAGTCCGCCCAAGTTCACCAATGCAACCACATACATGACTGATACGGCTAACGCCCAGGCACCAGCTGAAAGACTCGGAATACACACTGACCCCAATGAGTATTGGTTTGAGGCTTTATAGCTATCGATCATCTCTTGACTATTTGGCAGTAGCAACGCAACAAGCGCCGCCGGAAGGATCCATATGCCCGCCTTAATGCAGAACCCTGGTCCCAGATTATGGAAGACATCGATTTCTTCAGGGGAATTTATTGCCAACATCGATTCCAACATGAGAAACGCCCCTGAAGTGGTCTCGGCGCGAAAAAAAACCCAACCAATAACAACAGCGAAAAATGTCAAGCTGATGGCAAGTGAACTGCTCCACCGGCCAAGCGGCAGTCGGCGAGTGAAGGTCAACTTCCGCGACAATGAGTGCCATCCGTGATTAATGACCAGATACCCGCCATGCAATGCACCCCAGATTACGAAGTTCCAGCCTGCACCATGCCATAGCCCACCAAGGAGCATCGTAATCATCAGATTTACGTATCTTCTGTTTGCCCCCTTTCGATTACCACCAAGCGGGATATAAAGGTAATCACGGAGAAAGCGACTAAGAGTCATATGCCAGCGTCGCCAGAACTCAGTAATGTTCTTCGCCTTATAAGGCGAGTTGAAGTTGAACGGCAATCGAATTCCGAAAAGACGGGCAGCACCTATCGCCATATCCGCATAGCCACTAAAGTCAAAGTAAAGTTGGAAGGTGTAGGCGAGTGCGCCAGACCAGGCGACAAACATTGAGAGACTTGCGCCTGAATCTGCTGCGTCAAAAACTGGCGTCGCGAATAGCGCTAAGTTATCTGCGATTACGACCTTTTTGAAGAGTCCTATGATGAAGAAAGACAGGCCCGCCGCGTAATCACTGGATCTAACACTCCAGCCCCGTATAGATGCAAACTGCGGCATCATCTCTTTGTGATGCACAATAGGACCAGCGATTAATTGGGGGAAGAAAGAGACGAAAAGACAGTAGTGGAGGAAGTTGTATTCCTTCATCTCACCCCGGTAAGCATCGGACAAGTAAGCGATTTGTTGAAAAGTAAAGAACGAGATCGCCAACGGTAATACGATCTGCGGTACGTCAATCGAGATATGGAATAGCCAAATGGCATTCTCCAGGATGAATCCCGTGTATTTGTAATACCCCAAGAGACCGAGATTCAGCGACACGCCAAGAATGAGAAGCGCCTTGCGGAGTACAGGTGGCCTGGAAAAATCCTCGAGAAACAGCCCGATTATGAAGTTCGCTGACATCGAAGCAACGATTAGAAACAGATAGGCCGGGTTCCACCATCCATAGAAAAACAAAGAGGCCAGAACGAGCCAAGCGATACTCGCCTCGGCGTATCGAGCGCCTAGAATGATTCTGTAAATCAGCCACGTAAAAGGCAGGAATGCGAAGATGAACTCGTACGAGTTAAAAAGCATTCGATGGTTCGCTAGCTAGAGTTCAACCTAGGGAATTCAGTAGTAGTCCTAGAGGAAACATGCTCCATAAGAACCAGGAACACCCATAACATCAGTTGGCGCAGCGGGTGATGCGTTAGCGAGTAAAGCAAGATGGGGCCGAAGAAGACAATGAAATCCTTGGGAGCCCGCGAAAACACGAAGATAAGGGCTGCTGCCAGCAAACTAAAGCCAATAAGGCCGTAGCTAAACAGAACAGTGCCAAACAGAGAGTGTATCTCGCGTGGATATTCGAATCGTTCAAACAACCCCTCACCGGCGCCAAGAAACATATAAGCAGGATACAGCCACATTCTGATGTACCCCCGACCCTGAAAGCTATCATCCTGGGACTGTCCGATCCGAGATAGCCTTTCGACGACCGTCTGGAAAAGTTCTATATCCGCCGATGTGCGCGAGTACATATACGCCGCGCAACCCACAATCACAACAGCAACACTGACTTTCAGAATCCACGAGAAACGCGACTGCATTGGGTAATACCAGAAGAGCATTCCCAGCAGCGTCACGGTCGATAAGATCGCGGCCTTTGAAAGGGACAGAAGGACAAGCAAGACGCCACAGGCAACGGCGCTCAAAAAAATAAAAATGTTCGCCTTTATCTTGACTTGCAGGTAGGTCAGCATACTCAATGCGAGAAGTCCGTAGAATCCTAACTGGTTCGGATTACTGAACAGTAGCGTCTCTCGGCCCACAGCTTCATATCCCGACGCGGCATAGACAAGAGCCTGCATACCCAAGGATGCAGCCGTTCCATAGTAAATGACGTGGAGTGCCCTAGTGTCTACGTCCAAGAAATGCTTGATGAATATGATGGAGAGTAAACATTGAAGGTAAAAAGCCGGGTAACGGAGGACAAAAAAATCCTCATAAATTAGCGCGTAAAAGGCGTTGACCAGTGTCGCATAGCACCAGAATATCAGCCATAGCTGCACTTGCAGCGAACGAAATGGGCTCGCCCCCCCTCCACTTATCTTGGTCGCCGTCATCAGGAACAGAATGACGAATACAAACGAAATTGGCTGCGGATAGCCAGGAGGAAATATGTAGACAGGCCAGAGAATAAAGCCCAGAAACAGCAGTAGTCTACTGACCGGCTCCCCAGCGCTTGAAGGTAAAATGGAGATCCTATCGAGTACAGATGTCAAAGTCAGCTTCCAAGACTTGGTACAGCCGCGTAGCCAAATTTTCGCATCAATTCACCGCACAAGGCGTCGACAGTAAGTTTGGGAATCCCTGATAAGTTCTCCACATCATGCGTCGTCTTCAAGTGTAAAGGCGCGCTCCTGCTCCGATTCCCTTCCACGACATGTTGTTCTCGTGGTGGGCGCCTGCCAGACAGAACGTCAAAGCAGACTTCAAGATCAAGATGGAGAAAATTACCTAGTCTCTCGATCTCGTGCTTTGTTCTGTAGATCAGATCCTCATAGCGAACCGTGATCGCACGATCGGGACCAAACTCCTCGGCCGTTCTGACGGCCATTGCATTGGCAAAACGCCAGCCTATTGCCGCCCTTAGGCTTACCATACGCCGGGCACCCCAATGACTTAGCCTGCCCTCCAGTTGTTTATTGGTGCCGCGGTTCAAAGAAGCCCAAACCGAGTACGGGTGCCTCACCAGATGAATGAAGTAAAGGTCAATACCTGCATGCCGGTATAGAGCAGCAGGCCGTCCCGCTGCCCCGTATGACGTCTTTGAGCTGTCCACAATCGCAGCCGCTCCAGCGACGCTCGCGATAGACTGGAATAGCTGACGCTGATCATCGACGAAATCTCCTTTCTGGTCCACAGGCACTTTCAGGACGAGCCCGAACGCACTATTAAGCCATCTTGCACTCGCCTTCGTGCCCACTTTGTCCGTCAGCCGATCCACATCGCTCCATATCTCACAGTCCGGCACGGCCTTGCCACAACTACAAAGGAGATTCGACCTAATGAACTCTCCATAGCGATGCAGCTCTCCGCCACTGAAGATTTTTGGGTGCTGTCCGAGGATCCGGTCCAACAGGGTTGACCCACTACGACCATATCCACCAATGTAAATTACCGCCGGTAGTCCATGGTCCATGAGCGACACTATCTCCTCCGAGACGAGGGTAAGAATCCGATGCTCCAGAAACCGAGCCGGCGTCTCACAATGACTGCGCTAGCGATATTCAGAAATGCAAGCGCCACCATCGTGGCGACCGCTGCACCGATCGCACCCCAGTAGGCGATCGCAAGGAAACTCAAAGACAGGTTTAGAATTGTTGCCGAAACGCTAACGTTCCTGAAATCCTTTTCATGCCCTGTCATCAGCAGAAGGTTTGCAACAGAACCGCAGGAGACGCTGATAAACTGCCCGACTGCCAAGACTCTGAGCACGTTGGCGCCTCCAGTAAAGTCGTCCCCAAACCATGACAGGACCCAATCCGGAGTCAAAAGAAAGAGGAAGAGCATAGGGAGTGCAGCAACGGTCATCAGACGGGTCGAAAAACATGCCGTCTTTTCAAGAGCGACGCTGTCCCGGGAATGATAGAGACTCGCAAACTTCGGAGCCGCAATGCTATTAATCGCGATCAGGACAAAGCTGATCAGAATCGCAGTACGATTTGCAACATGATAGATGGCAACCGCATCGCTGTCTGCGAGCGAACCGAGCAGCAACACGGCCGCCCATGTATTGACCATCTGACTAAGGATGACAATAAATGTTGACCGAGTAGCGGATAACGCAGGAGTTATTGCCCTGATGGGGGACAATGCAAAGCCAGGATTTGCCCTCCAAAAAAGAGCCCCGATCACAGCCGTAACAAGTGCCGCGATCATATATAGGCGCGACACATCTGAAGCATTTTTTCCAGGACCGCTGAACGCTATTAATCCCAACGCGAACAGCGGTACGGCAATGGAGAACAGTAATAGGTATCGTACGAGTGCTTTCTGACCTTGATAACCGTGAGAGATTGTCGCAGCAATGGCTATGCAGGGAATTGCCACACACATCTGTACCAGCACGGAGGCCAGACCCGGTTGAGAGAATACGGTGCGAGATATCCACTCCGACCCTGCTCCGACAAAGCCAGCACAGAGTAACCCCGCGAATCCAACCAACACGATAGCGTATGTTACTGCGGCGCTTATACTGCGGGAATCACCCGCCTCTCGCAGAGAAGCTACGAGCCTGACGATAGGTTTGTCCAAGCCAAAGCGGCTGAGGGATGACAGAACCGTGACTATCGCAATGCCAAGGAATACGAGGCCTGCGTCTCTTACTTCAAGTACTCGGGCCACTACCAGACTCAGCCCAAAGGTGCTTAGAAACGCCACTGCTTTGAGTATTAGTGCGATCGCCGCGCCACTAACAATTTCTCGTGAGACAGTTTCGCCAAGCGCTATTTTCATTTGCCGACGACTAACAACAGATCAATCCAGGCAATCGTGGCCTCAAGGGCAAACTCAAAGCACACCTATGGTCGCAGTCAAAACGTTCTCTTCAGAATCTGTGGGCAACATCCCTTGAGCCTGGATAGGTCCGGATAGATCTACGACGGTCAGGGATCGTGGCCGCGCTCGGCACTCGAGTTGGCATTGCTATATGCAAACAGTCGCACAACCACAATCAATACAGTGGCCACAGCCATCAAGATCATTCCTAGAGCCGCAATCAACAGGCGCTTCGGACTATGCCTCACCTCGGGTCGAACTGGAGGATCTACTATCTTGAATGCGTACTCCTCTCGGGATTCTGCAAGCATCTTCTTCTGCATCTGGTCAGCTATTACCTGATAAAGAACTTGTTGGATCCCGGCTACGCTGGTTTCTTTAGCCTGCTGCGAAAGGAATTCAATCCTCCTCTGTGCTTCCTGTACCTCCTCTTCCCTCATGCGGCTATTGAGATCTCTGATTAGAGCTTCCAGCCAATCTTTAGCTGCTGCGGGTGAACTTGAAAAGAACGCAACCTTTACGATTCCGGTTAGCGGGTCCTCTTCTACTGTCAAGTTGTCAACAAAACGTTGGTAAGCTTCTAGCAGCGAAGGCTCAGAATGCCTAGGTGGATCGACATCTCTTACCCATACGCCTGAGTCAGAATCGTATACATCGGGGTCGAGTATCCAACTGTTCTCGTTCGCGTCCCATGACTCCCCCGCAAATAACGGCACTAATAATTCATGTCGGACAATAAAGTCGATTACGAAATCGCGCGACTCCATGACCGCCAACGCGAGATCCGATCTATCCGTAGATGTCCCTCCTAAGCTGATACCAGCAATGTTCGCCAGTCCACCAAGCTGGCCTGGAAGATTGATGCCAGGCGCTGATTCGGTCCCGGAAGCCGGGGCCAATGTCGCTTCGGCGCGATACGTAATCGGGAATAGAAAGGACACCGCGAATGCAATCGCACCCCCTAGAATCATCGCACTGACGATTATCCATTTGGCGTACCACACCGCGCGAACCAATGAGCCGAAATCTCTTTCTGTCACCGACGCTGCCGGGATCCAAGCCCAAGCGCCAGTTACATAAGGCGCGTTTTCTGCCGTTTCGTGGCGGCGAGACTCAACGACACGTGCCGATTTTTGCCCTGGAACATCAGCCATCGAAGCACGCTTCCTGGAAATACATCAAGGATTTCTCTCGCAGCGGTAGTGGATGGTTCCGCCTCAACGCTCCCATTATCACAGTGATCCCACGGCTGCTGCGGCAATTGCGAGGTTGTAAATTATTGTTGTCGAGGTCTGCCACAACGCCAAGCTGGGCATGCGATCCACGTCTAGCGGAACTACAATCGTGTCTCCAGGCTCAATCGACCTGCGGGTCTCGCGACGGAACCACTTGCTGCCGCCCCGACCTACCTGAACCGAGCCATTAGCCTTGACCACATAAATCCGTTTCTTGTCCGCATTGACTGTAGTTCCACCGCTAAGGGCGATGTAATCATCCCTTTCCAGTCCGTCCCCTATCAGATGCGACGTCGAATACTGGACCTCTCCGAGCACAGTGATTTCCTGGGTGATCTGGGGAATGATCAACACATCCTGATCTTTAAGAACCAGATCCGCTGAATTATCTGACTTTGCAAGCAGACGCGGCAAATCAATGACCAGACGGCCAGTCGGCTCTGAATCACGCAACTGGGAGAGCAGCGACTGTCCCAGGCTCATGGATTGACCCATGTTTGCGTCCTCGAATCGCGCGGCCTGAAGCGCCAGCGTCGCCAGATCTGCCTGGATTCGGTCCGCCAGACGATTGAGCTGTTCGCGTTCACGCTCCCGGAGATCCTCTCTCAGGAAGACGCTGCCTTCCGGATAAGCGAATTCCGTCAAACCCCCGGCACGCTCGAGGACGCTTGACAGGGTTTCTCCAGGAACAATTGCGTACGTGCCTGGAAAATTGACCTCTCCCTGAATTTCGATCGACCACTGCTCACGCCATAGCGGCGTCTCCTGGATATTGAGAACGTCATACGGCGCAAGTAGAACATTGGCCGCTGGATCCCCTGCCAATACATCCGCCAACTCAATTTTCATGAGTCTGCTTGCGCGGCGACGATCCGGGCCGACTTCGTAACGCGTCAATTCGGCGCTCAGACTGTATGCGGATTCGGTTAGATCGGCTCCGGCTCGTATCAGGTCACTCACCCGCATCCCATCTTCCAGGGGATACTTGCCCGGCGCCCTTACCTGCCCGGCGATGATGACCTCTCTGCGAGGTTCGCCAAAGGACGCCTGCAGTTCCAGCTCGTCTAGTATCGGC
>Ga0209536_100005129_pt1 | contig 20482 bp, 17 predicted proteins | sample DeeMarSeWOR28_12_FD_187461 | JGI IMG/M metagenome (GOLD analysis project Ga0209536, IMG submission 187461) | Marine sediment microbial communities from White Oak River estuary, North Carolina - WOR-2-8_12 (SPAdes) (version 2) | ecosystem: Environmental > Aquatic > Marine > Intertidal zone >...
AACTCAATTAATTCAATTATAATGATCGTTCTCAAAAATGATACTGCAAATAAGTATATTTTTAAGACTGCTAAAGTTTTTTCCAAAACTTTTCTGAACATCACTCCTCTTATTTTTCACTTATTCATCAGATTAATAATAGTAGAAAATTATTATTTCTATTATTAATTAAAATATTTCGCCACACTTTGATGGAATTTATTTCAAAAATGATATTATTCAAAAATAATCTCAAGAATTCGTCTTTCTCTGTGTTAATTAATACAATACACTCATAATAATAACTCAAAAGGATTTTTGAGTTTTCGATGAATTTTTATCTTCTTCCCAAAATAATATAGAATCCAATAACATGCAGGGCAATATGAAGTATAGAAATCAGCTTTCTGAAAAGCTAAAATTCTTTCCTCTGCAATTTTGTCTATCACATCAAGTCTATGCATATATCCAATACCCCCACCACAGCATTTATGTGGAATATCAACTACTTCATATCCTGACTTCTCCAGAACCTGATTAAATTGGATATCTACTCCAGGGAAACCACGATACATCAATTGACAAAGATGTTGTACACCTACCTGTCCTTTTTTTCTTTCTTCAGAAGGTTGAAGATAATCTGTAACAAATACAAATTCAACATCACTATTTTCCTTATAATGAGCCATGAATACATAATAACAAGCTGGACATGTACATATGATCTTATTATAACTGTTAAAAATTTCAAGATTCTCTTTTTTACTCCTTTCGAATTCAGAGAATGCACCAGAAACATAAAACGGGTATCCACAGCAGATTTCTTTATCTAAAATTGTAAAATCAATATTCTGTTGAAGCAGATATTTGATTGAATCAGTCGTATATTGAGGAATCCGGATGGTTGAAAGACAACCCATATAGTAAAGTGTATCACTTTTTTCTGGAATTCCATCTGGCCTTTTGATACGCATTTCTCCAGATAGATAAGGAGTACGATTGGCCTCGAAATTAGTTTTCATTCTATCAAGACCAGTAATTGTATTACCATCGTCTAAAAACTTTTTATTGAGGTGACATCTTTCCTCAGAAGTTTCACATGCATTACAATGAACACAGTTTAATAACTTCAATTCGTAATCTTGATTAAAGGAATAGGTATCTCTAGTATTCATTAATTCATAAATCTGTTCATTTTCTAAAAAATCGTTTGGTTCAACTTCTTTTGTAGGACAGCTATACTTTTTACTTGAGATTTTTCTTCTTTCTGCCAATTTTTGGGTCACCAAAGACCTTTAAATTCCCTTAAGGTGAGTAAAATGTCTATTATTAAAAAGTAATAAATGCTTCTTCTTGAAAATCAAAACGAATTAGATAGAATAATATAACCCTAAAAAGAATCAAGTTATAATAACCTATAAAAATAGCATATTAGGATAGATTTCACTTAGATCTAATCAAATTTTTTTCAACTATATTTACGAAGCTCTTTAGAAAGGGTAATACTCTCTCCATAAGATCAGTTCTTGTCCTAATTATAAGAAATAAATCCATATCTCCAGCTAAATCATCCACATAAAACATAATGTCCCCTGAATTAATAAGGATATAATCTAATGAAGCATTTGATAAAGGAATATCCTTAAAAGCTCTCAAAGTTGATTCAAAAGCGACAATCAGCTGGGCATTAAGGCCTTCTAACAACATCTGGTCTAAACAATCACCTGTAGAATAAAGTACTAGTCCTTCTGAATCTACAAGTGAAAGACACGCATGTAATTCAATCCCCCCAAAAATCTCCTCAATGATACTTATCACTCTATGAGTTCCCATAATTAACCCAGATCCATGAGTGAACGTTCAATTGCTCCAACAGCACTTTTTAAGAAAGGTTGTACCTTTTGCATCCTCTCCGTAGAAGTTTTTATGATAATGTACAAATTTTCTTCTCCACGGAGATCGTCTACATAAAATACAAATTCACCTGAATTAATTATCAAAGAATCAAGAACCTCATTAAAGGATATTAACTTTTCCATGGTTGACTCAAAAGCCATTATTAAATAAGCACTAATCGCTTCAAGAAGCCATTGATCAGCACATTCTCCTACGTTATAAAGCACTAAACCATCTGAATCGCATATAGATATACAGGCAGCGATATCAATCCCCTGAAAAATGAAATCTATTATTTTAATGACATCTCTGACACTCATTTAATAATATTCTCCTAATTTAATCAATAACTAGATTTATCTATTATGTTCACTGAAAATTCTTCAATTCTAGTTGTTAGATAATTATTTCTCTTTTTCAAATTTCTTTTTTTGACCTTATTATACTTTTAAAAACTTAATAAGATATACAATTAACAAATTTTGGATTAAATAAATTCGAATAGATTAAAATATTTATTCTCCTTTCATATTAGAGTCGAGAAAAAATTTATTGTAAGAATTTCATTAAAAGATATTCACCTTAAACTTCTTTATTTGAATCTTGAGGTATTTTCTTCGATAAACATAACAACCAATAAAAATATCTCTCAAAGCTTTTCATTTCTTGAAAAGAAAATTTAGTAAATAAAATTCTAGATAATATATGGGTATTAATATCAAATTAGGAGCGTGTGATAAAATTTCGGAATACAAAAACGATATTTCACTTGTCATCTGCGGAGCAGCTGGCCAAGGGATAGCTACAGTAGAAGAATTACTCACAGCAATCCTTAGACTTGCTGGATATAATTCTTATTCCACTAGTGAGTTTATGTCACGAATAAGAGGAGGGACAAATTCAACTGTCATCCGGATCTCTTCAAAACGTGCAACAGCTTTTCTTGATAGAATTGATGTACTTATTCCCCTCAGTCCAGAAGCAATGAGGCATGTGAAGGGTCGTATTAGCTCTGATACTACAATACTTGCAGAAGAAAATAATATTGATACTGAATTAATTAAGAATCCTGAAAATACGATAAAAATTCCTTTTACTGACATAGCAATGGAAATTGGAGGAAAAATCTATTCAAATATTATAGCAGTTGGAGTCCTAGCTGCACTTTTCAGAATTCCTGAAGAATTCCCTGCAAATCATATTAAAAGTCGTTTTGCGACAAAAGGGGAATCTGTAGTAGAGAAAAACATTGCTGCAATCAAGAAAGGCTATACGATTGGAAAAGAACTCTACGAAAGTAATAAAATCAGGATTACAGTTCCGACTGATGATTCAATAAAGAATAATATTTTTCTTAGTGGTACCCAATCAATCGGACTTGGTGCCATTGCTGCAGGTGTAAACTTTATTTCTTCATATCCTATGTCACCTTCGACAGGTGTTCTAGTTTTTCTCTCTCAAAAGGCTAAAGATTTTGATATAATCATTGATCAAGCTGAAGATGAAATTGCAGCAATAAATAAAGGCGTAGGAGCATGGTATGCTGGAGCAAGAGCCATGATAACTACCTCTGGGGGTGGATTTGCCTTAATGACTGAAGGCTTATCCTTAGTGGGGATGATTGAGTCACCAATGGTACTGCATATAGCCCAACGACCTGGGCCTGCAACTGGTCTCCCTACACGAACAGGTCAGGAGGATTTAACACATGTAGTCAATGCAGCTCATGGAGAATTTGCTCGTGTAGTTTATGCGCCTGGTACGCCTGAGGATGGTTTCTATCTGACACAAAAAGCCTTCAATATTGCAGATCGATATCAGATTCCTGTTTTCATTTTAACAGATCAGTTCTTTGTTGATTCACATTATTCAATTCCGAATCTAGATGTCTCAAAAACTAAGAACAAGAAATATTTCATTAAGACAGAATCTGGTTATCAACGATATAAACTAACAGAAAACGGAGTAAGTCCACGAGGAATTCCAGGATATGGCGATGGAGTAGTCAATGTAGATAGCGATGAACACACAGAAGATGGACATATAACAGAAGATGTTCATTATTTAAGACCAAAAATGGTAGAAAAACGGTTATATAAGAAACATAAACTTCTAGTAGCAGAAGCTATTGAACCAGAACTTATTGGTAGTGAAAATTATAAAATATTAGTAATTGGTTGGGGTTCAAATTATAGTGTAATTAAAGAAGCATTAGAAGAGCTTAATAAAAATGAAATTGCTTTCTTATACTTTAAACAAGTCTATCCAATCAATAAAAAGGCATTGGATTATTTAAAAAAGGCCCAAATAACCATTATAGTTGAAAACAATGCCACATCACAATTTGGAAAATTGCTAAAAACAGATTTAAACTTCAATGTAAATAAACAGTTATTAAAATATAATGGAATGCCTTTTTCAGTAGAAGAGGTAAAGAAATACTTGGAGGAAGCTGTATAAAGGAGTTGAGATGATGAACGCTAATATATTCGATATGCCCCCAGAAACAGATATAGCATGGTGCCCAGGCTGTGGTAACTTTAGCATTCTGAAAATAGTCAAGCAAGCATTAGTAGAACTAGATATTAAACCTGAAGAATTAGTTATGGCATCAGGTATAGGCCAAGCTGCTAAAACACCTCATTACATTAAAGCAAATATCTTTAATGGCTTACATGGTAGAGCAATAGCATCAGCTATGGCTATTAAAGCTACCAATCCTAACCTTACTGTTATTGTAGAAAGTGGTGATGGTTGTTCATTTGGTGAGGGTGGAAACCACTTCATTCACAATATTCTGCGAAATCCAAATATCACCCATTTAGCTCATAATAACATGGTATATGGTTTAACTAAAGGACAGGCCTCTCCTACAAGCCAATTTGGATTCATAACGCCAGTTCAAGTTCAAGGAGTGACAAATGAACCTTTCAATCCTGTTGCACTAGCAATTGCATTGGATGCGTCTTTTGTAGCTAGGGTCTCCATAACCGATCAAGAAAAAGCCAAAGAATTAATTAAAATGGCAATTAAAAATAAAGGATACTCTTTTGTTGACATTTTACAACCATGTGTTTCTTTTAATAAGGTAAACACATGGAAGTGGTTTAAGGAAAATTCATACTATTTAGAGGATACTCATGATCCGACAAATAAGGTAGAAGCATTTAAACGTGCCACAGAAAAAGGGAAATTGCCTTTAGGTGTCTTTTACAAGCATTCTAAACCTTGTTTCGAAGATTATTTACCAGTTTATCAGACTAACAAAGATCCTTTATATAAGCGAGAAGCAAACATACCAAAACTGGAAACCCTCATCAATTCAATGCGCAAATAACAAAAAATCTAGTATTATATAATTCTCACATCGGGATTATTTCAAGCTGTGACATGTATGTACCTTTACTCCTCTTAATGAGATTCATCATTAAATGGCAATGTTAAATTATTTGCAATTTTTAGTCTACCCAAAGAGAAGAAAAATTGAAGCCAATAAACAGGAGATTTTCTATCTTTTACTTAAAATCATTCCTCATGATTAATTGAATTGACCTGTTTAGGCTTTTTTTCAATCAATTGATTTTTTTCCAAAATTCGGAGACCAATAATAGATTCCTTGATTAAATAATAACTTAAATAAATGAATATTACCCCTAAAAGTAAAGCAATGGCTGTTGGAACAGTTAAAGGAATGGGATCAAGATTTATTTGTGAATTAAGTAAGGTTGTCATTATTCCATCAATGTTTAGTCCAGAAGACGTTTCTAAATAGATATCTAGGATACGACTAAAATAAAGTGCTCCAATTAGGTAAGAAAAACATCCTAAGAGAATTTGTATCCCGTAAAACGCAAAATTTTCTATTCTCTTTGACATTACTCATTCAAACCTGTTTATTCATTAGAATTTACCTTGCTTTTGCATTTAAGGATGAAAACAATCATTTTTATAAACATAGTCAGTTCTCAAAAAAGATTTTTCCCATTTTAGGTTACAATTGTTCCAGAGAAAAGAGGAGGTTGGTTACTCTTTATATTATATAAAATTTGAAAATTTAAACGAAGAGGTGTTCTTTCAATATTTGAATAATCTTTAATATTCAATTTAATAGAAGTTTGGGAATTTATAGGTATTTCATCCTCAAAAACAATTTTTTCGGTACCAGTTGAGAGTATTTGAGTTATAACAGTTATTAGTATTACTAAATCACTCTTATTGTATAGTTCAATCATTTTATTGGAAACACTGAGAATTTTGACCGATTTTGCATATTGATATTGGATACCTTCTTTGAGTGCTTTTAATTGTCCTTTATTGAAAGAAATTTTATTAGAATTTAAAGCGGATAAAACCGGTATGAATATAAAATTCTTAAGAGAATCAAATATTTGAATAGGGAGTGAATCTTGTAATAAATCAGTTTCATTACAATAATGGGAATAGGGAATACCCAATAAATTAGATAACAATAGAAATGATATTTTTCTCGATTCTTCATACAAAAAGCAAAATATCTCTATAAGACTTTCAGAAAATCCAATTTCTTGTGAAATTGGATAATCAAATAAATGAATAATATCTGAAGTCTCCCAATTCTCTGTATAATACTCTGAAACTCGATAAAGAACTCTGTAAATTTCTTGTATGCTCAAGTGATTCCATTTTGAGAATTTTCTCAAATCTGGATCTAGATCTTCTGCTGCAATTTTTCCTCTAAATTTTGGAAATTTTTTAAGAAGAAATTGAATTAATTGACCCGAAATTTCGGACTCTCGTTGTATATTTGGTGGTAAAAAGAACAATAGACAATAGTATGTGAATAAAAACGATTTTTCAGAAGATTTAATAGGAATCTCAATAAATTTACCATCTATTTCTGTTTCATCTAAACCAGTTCTCCCATGATCAACTCCACGGATTAGGGGTCTGTTCTTACGTATTTTAGACGGTATTTCGAATTTTTGGGCAAGATTTTCCCAAAATAACTTAAATTTCAAGTCTAACTCTAAACTAGATTGTGATAAACTCTTAAGTTTTCGGATTGGAGGATAACGACTTACTTTTTTTGATTTTGACTTTATTTCTTTATAAGTAGTTTCAAGATCATCCATAAATGATTGACCATCTATAATTACTCCTTCTTGATTAAAGCTATAGACTCTTAACTCATTTTTCCAGCGAATAAGTGCAAAATAAGATAATCCTTCAGTCGTATGAAAAATTAAAGATGGAAGATTAGGTAGTCCTTTCTTAACTGTTATTTTTTCTTTTACTCTTCTCAACTCACCCCAATCTGCCTTTTTTTCAGCCACTTCTAGCTTGATAAAAGACATGATTTCTTTCCGAAGATTTCTTCGCGTCATCATCACTCACTAGTGTTTGATTGATTTTAAAACCCATTGAATAAAAGAAGAATCCTTTTCAAGGAATTCCCACTAGGTGGAGAATGCTTATGGTTTCCATTCAAATTGATCTTTATGGTCGTCTTGGAATAAATCTTGGAAGTAAAATTAATTTAGATTTTCTAGAAAATACCAATCCAACGATTCGACACGTAATTGCTAGACTTATCGAAATGGATCCATTTCTAAAAGATATCCTGCTAAAGAATGATGAGTTAAGTCAAGGAACAATTCTGTTGGTAAATGGGCATATATTGAACAGATCAGAGTTAGGAATGGATACTCCACTTGAGAAAGAGGATCATATCACTGTTGATAAACTTGGATTTTTAGAGATTGTTGGTGGAGGGTCAGAAGAGAAAAGCTATGACATTAATTAGGTGAAAGGAAAATGCAGAAAATAATTGGGCAACCAATTCCTCGAAAAGATGCATTTGAAAAAATCACAGGAAAAGCGATTTTTACATTTGATATTGATAATATACCACATTTACTCTACGCAAAATTTCTAACCTCACCATATGCTCACGCACGAATTATAAATATTAATACATCCGATGCAGAGAATTTACCTGGTGTAAAAGCAATTGTTACGGGTAGAGATTGGCCCGTTAAAATTGGCTTGTATGCAGGTGATCGTGATATCCTAGCATTTGAAAAAGTTAGGTGGATGGGACAACCAGTGGTAGCTATTGCGGCTAAAACCGAGAAAATCGCAGAAGATGCATTACAAAAAATAAAAATTGACTATGAACAGCTACCAGCAATTTTTGATCCAGTCAAAGCAAAGGAATCTAAAGACATTCTTGTTCATGAAAAAATGGGGGAATATGAACATTCCTTGGCGTTTAATCCGATACCTGGGACTAATATTGCTAATCATTTTAAATTACGCAAAGGAAATGTAGAAGAGGCATTTTCTGGAGCAGAATTTATCGTTAAAAATACTTACACAATGCCCCAAGTGTCTCATTCATATATGGAACCAATAGTCTCCCTTGGTCATTATAAAAAAGATGGATCAATCGAAGTTTGGTCCTCAGCTCAATCACCTTTCACTGTAAGATATCTTTTAGGGATTACTTTTGCTATTCCTACTTCAAAAATTACAGTTCATTCTCCGTTCATAGGAGGAGGATTTGGTGGAAAAGCAGGATTAAATTTCGAACCTCTGGTTGTTCTACTCTCTAGAAAAGCAGGAAATCTTCCTGTAAAACTTAGCTTAAATCGTGAAGAAAATTTCAAAAGTGCTCCAATAAGAGTAGGTATGGTTGCTAACATTAAAACTGGAATTACGGGGAATGGAAGAATAATTGCACAGCAAATTGAATATATTTGGGACTCAGGAGCATGTGCTGACTATGCAGTTAATGTAGGCAGAGCTGCAGGATATGTTTCAATTGGTCCTTATGATATTGATAATATTATATCTGACTCCTATACTGTTTACACTAATAAACCTTATGCAACAGCTTTCCGAGGTTTTGGACATATGGAACTGTCATGGGCAATTGAACGTCAGAATGATCTGATTGCTCGGAAATTAAGAATCGATCCTGTAGAATTTCGTCTATTGAACACACTTAAACCAGGAAAATCATATACTGCTAACCAACAAAAGCTGAGAGAGGATGCGGGAAGTATAGACGAATGTTTGAAGAAAGTATGGAAAGAGGTAAGAGATAATCAAACTCCCTCTCCAAATGATAAACCATGGTTATTCAATGGAATTGGTATAGCAGGCTTTATGAAAGGCCCTGCTCAGCCACCAAATAGTGCATCTTCAGCAATTGTAAAATTTGATGAAAATGGGGCCATTTTTATTTCAGTCGGGACTTCGGAAATGGGACAAGGAACTATCACCTCATTAAGTCAAATTGCAGCCGAGGAACTCGGATTACCTATTGAAAAAGTAACGATTCGTGGAATTAGGAATACTGATTCAGATGCTTATACATGGCAAACTGTTGGATCCCGATCGTTATTTATGGATGGTAATGCTGTAAGAAATGCTTGTCTTGATGCAAAGAACCAAATTTTTAATATTGCAAGTCAAGTGTTAAAAGTACCCGCTTCTGAACTAGTTTTAGAGAATGAAATAATCTTCTCTAGAGGGGAACCCTGGAAAAATTTAATCTTAACAGAGGTTGTGATGGGATATATGTTCTCATCTGGTGAGTCTATTGGGGGTCCTATCATAGGAAGAGGCTCTTATATAGCAAAAATGACAATATTAGATTCTGAAACAGGAGCTGGAACTCCTGCAATCTTTGAAACATTTGGAGCTCAAGGTGTCGAGATTGAATTAAATGCATTGACTGGTGAAATCACTATTAAACGATTAGTTTCTGCTTTTGATGTAGGTAAGGCAATTAATCCTTTGTTATGTGAAGGCCAGATAATTGGAGGTAGTGTAATGGCTCTTTCTCTTGCTATGAATGAGGAATTAAAGTATAACGATAAGGGGAAACTTCTTAATCCAAATCTTGTTGATTATATAGTTTCTCGCTCAGGAGATATTCCAAAAGAATTTGTTTCATTCTTAATTGAGAATCCACAACACGATGGCCCTTTTGGAGCAAGAGGTATAGGGGAACTAACAATGTTAGGAGTACCTGCTGCGTTAGGAAATGCCATTCAAAATGCAATTGGGGTGTCAATTAAGGACCTCCCTTTAACTGCAGAGAATGTATGGAAGGCAATTTCTAATCAAAAGCCTGAGCTGATTCAACAATTAAAAGAGAAAATCTTGGAGAGTTAAAAATGAATACAACTATTTCATATACTAGTTTACCAGAATTTGAGTTTAAATCTCCAAATATTCTAAAAGAAGTTTTATCTTTACTTAATATACATCGATCAGATGCAGTCATCTTAGCAGGGGGAACAGACCTTTTACCTGAACTTCGTCATAGGATCAAATGTCCTAAAGTGATCATTGATATTAAAAAGATACCAGAGTTAAACGAACTGAATTTAAGTGATAAATTTCTTAATATAGGAGCTGCTGTTCCTATAGCAAAAGTACTATCCTTCCCAAAATTAGAATCACTTTTTACTGCATTGTATCAATCACTTCAAGATTTTTGTGATGAGATTCTCCGAAATCGAGCTACAATTGGTGGAAATATTGCTACTTCTTCACCAGCTGCTGACAGTGCTGGACCATTACTTGTATTTGATGCAATAATAGAAATAAATTCTATAAGCAAAGGAAAACATACTGTTAAACTTGAGAATTTTTTCAAAGGAGTTAAGACAAATTGCTTGGAACCTGATGAGCTTATTACAAGAATCAGGTTACCTATACCTGAGGTAGAAACAAAATCTGCGTATTTCAAAATGAAACGTGGAGCGGAGGACATAGCACTAGTAGGTGTAGCAGGAGCTTCAAATAAGACAAGAACAGTATTTGCTTATTCAGCAGTAGCTCCTACACCGATTTTAATAAACGCTTCAGCAATTCTTGCACAGAATCGAAACCAAACTAAAGAAGACCTATTCCAACTTATATGGAACCAAATTCAGGGAAGAATTCAACCAATATCAGATGTACGCTCTGGAAAGGAGTACAGATTTCATATTGCAGAAATTTATACAAGAAAAATGTTACAGGAGTTTCTTAAATGAAAACATCAATCAACCTAATAATGAATGGATCAAGAATAGAAGTCTCAGTACTCCCGAATGAAACACTTCTTGATCTACTAAGAAATAAACTTGATGTTAAATCTGTGAAAGCTGCATGCTGGCAAGGAGATTGTGGACTCTGTACTGTCTTATTAAATGGTATTCCAGTTAAATCTTGTTTGATATTAGCAATCGAAGCAGAAAATTCATCGATAACTACTGTTGAGGGTCTATCCGATGGAGAAAATCTATCAAAGCTACAAAAAGCATTCATTAAACATGGTGCAGTACAATGTGGATTCTGTACACCTGCATTTCTTCTTATGAGTCACTATATAACATCCAAACAGGAAATTTTCTCCCGTTCTGAAATAGAACATTTTCTCAATGGAATTATCTGCAGATGTACAGGTTATAAACAAATTGTTGATAGTATCATAGAAGTACAAGAGCAAAGGGATTAATACTTTGATGAATTATTCCATTTGATTTCTCAAGAATTAATTTATATTTAAAGTGTTAAATCCAATTTCTATGAAATTATATCTGTTTGATAGAGATTAAATAGAAAGATTAAATTGAATTACTTAATTTTTAACAATAGGTTTAAATAATGTCAAATCATGCCGTGCATTTCCCATTCATCTCTAGATCTAATCCAAATGCTCGGAAAGCCTTAACAAATTTGAATCCAAACACTATTTTTAATTCAGTGAATGAAAAATATAAAATTAATACCCAAGTTTATCCGACACTACTTAATAAATCATATAGAGAATTATTTCCAATTTTAGAACAGAAAACCCATTTAATGTCAATTTCAATACAAATTCATTTAGCTGAAGCATTAGAACATTTAGCTGGGGTTCGTTTATCACAAAGCGTTCTTCAATTCCGTGGATTTCTATTAAATTTAGAACGAGTGATGAATGAGCTGTTTATTTTGCACTGGATTTCTTATTTCATCAATGATAGAAGACTAAATGAGCAGACTTACAAGGCTTACTCCAAATTTTCAGCTATTTTTGAAAAATATTGGGATAATCTTTCACCTAGAGCTATCATTCGTCCAGGAGGTATTAAAGAACCTTTAGTCACAGTTGATTCTGATAAAATGAAAAGACTGTGTATTAGCCTTAGTAACTCTTTTCAGAAGCTTATAGGAAGGATGGAAAAAAATAAAGTATATGCAGAATATTCACAGGTGAAAACTCCAACTAATGATTTATTAAAAGCATGGGGGATAAGTGGTCCTTTAGCCAGGACAGTTAATCTTCTACCATATGGAATCAATCTTCATACCAGACAAAATTCTTCTACCAAATTTTTACAATATGCTTATGATAATAAAAATACACTCCAAAGCCTCTTAAAGGTTACATATTCTGAGCTATTTCTTTCTTTAAATAAAATAGTTTCACTAATACCAGAGGATTATAAATCTGAAGAAATTAATTTTCCTAATATAATTAACGGTGAAATTACATCAACTTTTTCATTTCCTCTTGGTGAGGCACATCTAACATTAAGAGTAACAAATAATAATATAACTTATTTTAATTATCTATTCCCACATATTGGTAATCTATTTGGATTTCAAAAATTGCTAGAGAATTATGAAGAGAAATATAAGCCTATTTTCCTTTTATTTTTCAATCCTGAAGAAGTAGTAACAAGAATGGTGTGAAATTAACAATGGCAACCCTCCAAATAACTTTTTTATTATTTTGCACATTGGTCTTAATAATTCTATTATTACTTTCACTAGATATTGTACTTCTTTCTAAGCTCTTTTCACGAAGCAAAAAAAATGATAAAACAGCCTTACTAAAGGATGTTATAAAAATTCAAAACCTTCTTGAAGCTAAACTTCAAACTAACCAAGAATTAAAGTCTTTGGAATCTATTTGTCCTACAGAAGCAATAAACTATAATTCGGAAAACCAATCCATTCAAATTTCTAAAAAATTGTGTTTAGGAGTCCTCTGTCAGCGTTGTATTGATTATAGTAATAATTAAGACTAATTCAAGATCCTAATAATTTTCTCCCATCTAATATGCTGAAAAAAAGGAAAAAAAAGACTTAAGGTGAAATCCCTAATTCTTTCTCCTTTTTAGCAATATCTAATTTTGTTTTAACCACAGTATCAGGATTTAGGCTCATTGAATCAATACCGCATTCAACAAGAAATGTAGCAAACTCAGGGAAATCACTAGGTGCTTGACCACAGATCCCTATTTTCCTACCCTTTGCTTTAGCAACTTCGATAACTGAAGCAACCAATCTCTTTACAGACTCGTTTCTTTCATCATAAATATGAGCCACGAGCTCGGAATCACGATCGAGTCCTAATGCTAATTGTGTGAGATCATTACTGCCAATAGAGAAACCATCGAAAACTTCAGCGAATCCATCAGCTTGAATAACATTAGAAGGAATTTCAGCCATGACATAAACTTCAAGACCATTTTCCCCTTGCTTTAGACCAGCTTCTGCCATTACTTGGATGACTTTTCTACCTTCTTCTACTGTTCTACAGAATGGAACCATGGTGATAACATTAGTTAATCCCATATCATCTCTAACTTGTTTGATAGCTTCACATTCCATAATAAAGGCAGGTTTAAATGATTCGTCATAATAACGAGAAGCACCGCGCCATCCAATCATGGGATTACTTTCTATTGGCTCATATAATTTTCCACCGATGAGATTTGCATATTCATTAGTCTTAAAGTCTGACAGGCGTACTACAACGTCGTTAGGATAGAAACCAGCTGCAATTCTACCTAATCCCATAGCTAACTGGTCAATAAAGAATTGACGTTTATCAGGATAAGCTGCGGTCATTCCATCAATTTTACGGACAATATCTCGAATTTCAGGATCTTTTTCCGCTTTCTTTCTTAGTTCTTCATAATGATAAAGCGCTAAAGGATGAATACCTATATAGGAATTGATAACAAATTCTTCACGAGCTAAACCTACACCATCATTTGGGATCTGACCCTGAACAAAAGCTTTCTCTGGAATACCGACATTCATCATGATTTTTGTACGGGTTTTTGGCATAGAATCCAGTTTTATTATATCAACTCTAAAGGGAAGAATACCCTCATAAATAATTCCCTCTTGCCCCTCTGAACAAGATACTGTGACTTCTTGACCATCTTTGAGAATATCTGTAGCGGTCTCAGTCCCAATAATTGCAGGAATGCCAAGTTCACGAGACACAATTGCTGCATGGCAGGTTCTACCACCTCTATTTGTAACAATAGCGCTAGCAATCTTCATGATTGGTTCCCAATCAGGATCAGTCATATCAGTTACTAAGACTTCTCCCTTCTTGAACTCAGTAATTCGAGCAGAACTCTCAATAACATTTACTTTTCCCTGTCCAATTTTAGATCCAACAGCTTGACCAGTAACTAAAACCGTACTCTTTTCTTCTAATACATAAGTCTCAATTATATTAGCCTCTTTCTGAGAATGAACTGTTTCTGGACGGGCCTGAACAATATAGAGCTTCCCATCACCTTCGTAATCACCATCACCATTTTTCGCCCATTCGATGTCCATGGGTTTTCCATAATGATCTTCAATAATAACCGACCATCTTGCTAGCTCTAATATCTCATCATCAGTTATACAATAATGTTGACGCATCGAATCAGGAGTTTCTACATTTTTGGTTGGACGACGAAGATCAGAAGTATAAATCATCATAATTTCCTTGGAACCTAATCTTTTCCCAATAATTGGACGTTTTCCAAGCTTTAAGGTTGGTTTATGAACATAAAATTCATCTGGATTCACCACACCTTGTACTACATTCTCACCAAGACCATAAGCACCAGTAATAAATACTGCATCTTTAAATCCTGATTCAGTATCTATGGAGAAAATAACCCCTGATGAAGCTGAGTCAGATCTAACCATAATTTGGACCGCAATCGAGAGGTAAACATCAAAGTGTCCAAATCCTTTATCTGTTCGATAGGAAATTGCACGATCAGTAAATAAACTAGCAAAACAGGATCTACATGCATCCAATAAGGATTCTTCTCCTCGTACATTTAAGAAGGTTTCTTGTTGACCCGCAAAGGACGCGTCAGGAAGATCTTCAGCTGTTGCGCTAGATCGAACCGCAACATCAACATCTGACCTTCCTACTAGTTCACAAAGTTTCCTATAAGCTACACGAATTTCTTGTTCTAAATCTGCTGGAAGCTCGGCGTATCGAATAATTGATCTAACCTTGCGACCTCTTTCCTGTAAGTTCTTGATATCATGAGTGTCTAAGCCAGCAAGAGCATCACGAATTGATTTCTCAATACCAGCATCCTTGAGAAGATGACGATAAGCAGTTGCCGTTACAGCAAACCCATTAGGAATATTGACACCTTTCTCAGTAAGGAAATGATACATCTCACCCAGAGAAGCATTCTTACCTCCTACAAGAGGGACATCTGCAATTCTGAGTTCATCAAACCATAATATGTATTTCTCATTTCTGTTTTTTGACATTGTTCGCACACAATTGAAGTTTATTTTAGAATTAGAATGATTTTTTATCATAAAAGACGATTTTATCGCCAAGGATTGGTATTTTCGTCAAATTAACGAGTCTGAATCTGACTTAATAAATGTAATTTTTAACAAAATTACACTTCAACCACCTGATTAATACAGTTAAAACAAAATTCTACTCTAGACTTTCATTGATTTATAGAATATAAAAAATTGAAATTCTGTGCTATTCTACTCCTATAAAAGAAGTAAAAAAAGGGGAAGAAAAAAAGATAGAAGAAATTATCCTATAAGTTTCTAAAATTCTTCCCAGCGTACTTGGCGTGATCTCCTAACTGTTCTTCAATGCGGATTAACTGATTATATTTTGCAAGACGTTCAGAACGACAGGGTGCTCCAGTTTTAATCTGTCCTGTTTTAAGCCCAACAACTAAGTCGGCAATAAAAGGATCCTCGGTCTCACCCGAACGATGACTTACCATTACACCCCATTTATTCTGATGAGAAAGAGTTGCTGCTTTGATACTTTCAGTAATTGATCCAATTTGGTTAACCTTCAGTAAAAGGGCATTACATGCTTTTTTCTCAATTGCTGTCTTAATTCGCTTTACATTCGTAACAAGAAGATCATCGCCGACTATTTGGATTTTATTCCCGTTACGAGCAGTAAACTTTTGGAATGTACTCCAATCATCTTGATCAAAAGCATCTTCAATTGATATTATAGGGTATTTTTCAATAAATCCCTCATAAACCTCAATAAATTCATCAGAACTTAGTGCCTTTCCATCAACCATATACCTACCACCATGGTAAAATTCTGAAGCAGCAGGATCAAGTGCTATTTGAAATCTTCCTGTATGGCCCGCTTTATCAATAGCTTCCATAAGTAACTTTAGAGGTTCCTCAACCTTGTTTAATGGAGGTGCAAATCCACCTTCATCCCCAACATTGACTGCAGTAACACCATGTTTAGCCTTAATAATTTTTTTTAAGTTATGATAAACTTCAACCCCTAAAACCATAGCTTCCTTAAAACTTGACGCATCAATAGGAAGAATCATAAATTCCTGAAAAGCAATATCATTTCCCCCATGTTTACCACCATTAATGACATTAAGACAAGGTATGGGGAGAATAAAGTGATTATTTCCTCTTAAATTTCCAATATGCTGATAAAGAGGAATCTTTTGACTAATAGCTCCTGCCTTACAGATTGCCATTGAAACACCTAATATTGCATTAGCACCAAGTTTTGATTTATTCTCTGAGCCATCAAAATCAATCATTAGTTTATCGATCTCCTCCTGACCTGCAGGATTCATACCAACGACTTTAGGCCCAATTTTATTATTAACATTGGCTACTGCTCTCGAAACAGACTTCCCCATAAGTCTAGATCCACCATCTCGGAGCTCTAGAGCTTCATGGACACCTGTTGATGCGCCTGAAGGCACCATCCCACGTGTTATTGTACCACTATCAAGATGACATTCAACTTCTATGGTAGGGTTCCCACGTGAATCAAAAACTTCTCTTGCATGAATCTTTTTTATTTTCATACATTAACTTCCTTAGATAATCTCTTTATTTGTTATAAAATTACCTCTAAGATGTAATTAATTCCAAATCTCTGTAGTTTAGCTTAATTATCAGGTAGTAATAATAAATTAATAATCCTTTAGAATAAATTATGAAAGGAAATTATGTTATCTAGGGTTAAAAATTCACAAATTACACTATTAAAATAGAAATTTTAGAAGAAATTAAATTAATACTTTATAAACTAATACTGTGGAATTTTCTTTCCTTTAAGCTGCAATTTCTTTCCCCAAATTTCAGAATAAGATACCCAAGGATCAGGAACTCGAACTGTAATGCCTCGGGGTTTTGTGATAAATGTTTCAGGTAAAAATCCAAGGATTTCTCCATCTACTTGATACAAGCATTTTTTTCCAACAGATTCAATTAAGAATTTTGCTCCTTGAAAAGAATCGACCTTAGAATGATAAACATGTTCACCATCATAAATTTTAGGAAATATACGAAGTAGAGTAAACCGACTAACCTTTTTTAATGCAGTAGCATGGAAAATTTCGTCTTGAACTGTAGCTGCAGGGCATATATGCATACCTCCACCATAACGTGTACCATTGCCAATCGCAAGAAGCATTCTTCTGGCTTGAATAGGGTCTTGATCATCTATCGTAATTTTTAAGTCATAAGGTTTGAATTTTAATATGGTCTCAATAATAGCAATTTGATAATTTCGTGTTCCCTCTCGTTGTTTTCCGCTTCTATTAGCACGGTTTGCAACCTCAGCATCAAATCCCATGGAGGCTGCTCCTGCAAAATATCTATCAGCATTTACACAGTAGCCAATATCGAAAGATAAATTTTTACCATAAGCTAGGCACTGAATAGCAGCATCCAAATCTTTTTCAGGAATGCCAAAAACCGTGGGAATATCGTCTCCCGTCCCTAAAGGAATGGCAGCAAATACCCCCTTTTTATCTGCTTTAAGGACACCATTTAAAACTTCGTTTGCTGTTCCGTCCCCTCCGATAGCACATATAATTTCATATTCTTCGTTAACGCGCTGTTTTGCAATTTCAATCGCATGATGAGGGTATGAAGTGAACTCGAAATCATAATCAAGACCAATTTCATCAATTAATGGCTTGACAATCTCAGGCCATTGTTTTTTCACACGACCACCCCCAGCAGTAGGGTTGATTACCATGAAATATTTCTTCAAGATAAAACCATCCAAAATAATTGATAATTAATAAAATGCATTATTCTCCTATAGAAATTAAGTTTATTATTATTCTTATCTCCTATAAAATTACCGAAAGCTCTTCCTTTGATAGATTATAGTCCAGTTAATTTAAGACATTTTACTTAATTTTCGAATAAAAGGAAACCAAATACCCATCTGGATCCTTGAATGTGAACTCTCTATCTCCCCAGGACTTGTTTTCAATATCATCAATTATTTCTACTTTATTTCGAAACTTTTCATAAAATTCGTCTACATCTGTGACTTTAATATAAAATTGAACGCCAGAACCATCAACTCCTCTTGGATGTAGCTTGTATTTAATATCAGGAAAAGTCCTTCCAATACCCAAACGATCATTTCCAATACGAACAGCGATCCAGGTAGGAGTCTCATCATTTGGATAATATTCATCGATTTCAAACCCTAAAGTATCCCGATAGAATTTAATAGAATTAGCAATATCGTTTGTATAAATCATTGGTTCCAATTTCATTACATTCACTTATTCTCAATAATAATTGATTATAAAACAAGATACTCTCTATTTAACTAATTCAGTCAATTATTATGATTCAATACCATGATTAAAGTGTCTTATCAAAAGGGAGGATAGAGGAGGAATAGATACAATAATTCCTCGTTTTCTAAAATCCCATATTGATGGGTTAGTGATAGAAGTATGGAATATCAAACCTAGTAATAGGATAAAATAATGTAGGATCTCTGCGTACTAGTTATGTGAAGCTATAATTTGCCAAGGGAAGATCAGCTAACGCTTCTAATACAATCTCAACGAGATCCTTAACCTCGAAAATCTCCTCAAATTGTTGTGTTTTTACTGCATCGGTTAACATTGACATACAAAAAGGACAAGCAGTTATCAATAATTTTTTTCTTGGAATACTCTTTTCATTCTTACTGTTAAATTCATCAAAGGTCTTCCTAGCTTCACGAACCCGTTTCTCAGAAATACGCATTTCTACCCATTCAGGAGTATCTCTGAACATATTTCCTCCACCACCTCCACAACAATAGGAAAATTGCATGTGATTTGGCATTTCAGAAAGCTTAATTCCAGGTATCGCTTGAAGTAGTTTTCGAGGAGCATCAAAAATATTATTATACCGCCCTAAATAACATGGATCATGGAAAACCACATCATAATTTAATTCTTTAGAAAATTTAAGTCTACCATCTTCAAGAAGTTCATAAAGCAATTGACTTATGTGTAGAACATCAAATTTCCCACCATATTCAGGATATTCATTTTTAATAGTATTATAAGCATGAGGTGAGGAACAAACGATTCTTTTAACTTCTCGTTTTTTAAACATTTGAATATTCTCTTCAGCAAGCATCTGGAATAAGGCTTCTTCTCCAATTCGACGCATTTCATTTCCATCATTCTTTTCAGCATCTTCAAAGGTTCCATAATCAAGCCCAGTTTTATTAAAGATTTCATAGGTAGCACGAGCTACCTTTTGATTTCGTGGGTCATATGCTAAAGTATCCCCTGGCAACCAAAGAAGTTTTGACTCTGAATCTTTTATTTTAGGAAGGGTTCCTTCTTTTAACCATTGTGTTCGATCTCGTTTAGGTTGATTCCAAACATTTCCATATTGATAGACTGATTCAAGCATAGTAGTAAAAGTTCCAGGAATTAATCCTTGTTCTACTAAAGTGGCTCTTAGTCCAACTATCATATCAACATGATTAATCATATGAGGACAAGCATTAACACAGGCATAACAGGTCACACAAGCCCATAAAACGTCTTCAGTTAAACCAGACTTCTTTTGGTTATCTCCCAGTATAGGGACATTTTTATGAGATCGAATCAATCCATATTGCTTCTTTCCCCAATCACGTATATCTTGAATAACTTTCAAAGGAGAAAGAGGTTCCCCGGAGTCTTGAGCAGGACAATAATTATGGCAAAAATGGCACTTCATACAGGCAGAAGCTTCCAAGAGCTGGTAAAAAGAGAAATCTTCTATTTTATTAATCCCCTCTACAGGGAAATTGAGCTGGCCTTTGGGTGTCTCAATATTTTTTAGAAGAATATTTGCAATACCAATACCAACATGGAAAAATTTGCCAAAGGTGAGATATACTGCTCCAATGAATGCAGCTATCAAATGAGCGAAGTAAAAGAAACTATGAAGAGCAAAAATCTGTGAATTGGCAATATTTGGTATAAAAAAATATATTATTTGCGCTACTGGCATGGCAACAAATGATACCCACTCAAACTCAATA
>Ga0209536_100005130_pt1 | contig 20481 bp, 16 predicted proteins | sample DeeMarSeWOR28_12_FD_187461 | JGI IMG/M metagenome (GOLD analysis project Ga0209536, IMG submission 187461) | Marine sediment microbial communities from White Oak River estuary, North Carolina - WOR-2-8_12 (SPAdes) (version 2) | ecosystem: Environmental > Aquatic > Marine > Intertidal zone >...
GGCAGCACCACCAGGGTAAAAATCAGAAACGCGCTGCATGCCATTAGCATCAGTCGTTTTGACATCATTGTTCGACTCCTTGTGTTTATCGTTGTAATTCGGTCCAAAAACTGCTTCTTTTTGTCTGTATTCACCCCGATAACGGCTAACGGATAAGTCTTTATCCCTATCTGAAAAGAACGCATGAAATAAGGGTCTATGTGGAAGAATGCTCGCTGAAAAAGCACCAATGCCGGTTCCAGGCAGAACCGGCATTATTTCACATCGGCAGATATTGCCAAGCCATTGCCATCTGACTACAGCCTTTTGTATTACCGTTGCTATTTAGCTCGCGTGAACACGGACTCGCCAAGGCTCGCCGCCGCGCAAGAGCTCGATATCGAGATCTTCTCCCTTGCCGAGACGGCTTAACGCGTCTTCAGCCTGGCGGGGTTCAGTCGCCTCCATGCCGTTGATGCGCTGGATCAAGTCACTGGAGCGCAAGCCGAGACGGGTTAAAACGTGCAGGGTGGGCATTCTCACTTGCAGGCCGTCGGGGCGGTCGTTCTTTGTATGAGGCAGAAAACGCACGCGCTTCATTTTTCTTGCATTGCCCAGCGAGGCGGTCACCCACTTCTGATCAGTGCTGTAGCTCTCGGTGACCTGTCCGTCTCTGGCGATCTCTATGGAGTAAATTCGGTTGTCTTCGGCCTTGGCAACCCCCTCGTCACTGCCAGCACCGTCCGGTCCGCTGCTGCCGTCACCCATCGCCAGGAGCACCTCACCGGCATCGGTCACGATTACCACGCTGCTTCGAAAGATTCGTTTGATGCGAAGATCGCCGATCCGATCGCCCTCGCGAAACGGCTCCTGGGTGAGGGTTTTGCTGTTCTCGATAACGGCAATGCTCAAATTGCGGATTTCCGTTGCTGCGGTACCCACTAGCTTCAGGCCGAGGTCTTCGGGCGCCTTTGGGATTTCTTCAGGCGCCGGCGGTTTTTGCCGAATCGTTTGGTCTGAGGCCGCGGTGCCGAACAGGTCTCGCTTCCAGACGGCCTGATAATAATTGATAGACCGCAAAACCTTTTCGCGCTCCGGAGCACCTTGCAATGCCTCGTCCGGAGAAGCCTCTGTGATCGTTTCTTTTTCCTTCGGCATCGCTTTGAAGTGCAGCGCAGCAAAAACGCCCAGGCTCATTGCCAGGATCACCAGCACCGCCTGGAACAGTCTCAACCCCCTGAGAATCGAGCCCGACATCCCCACTGACAGTCCCCGCCGTGCCGGCTTTGACGGCAGCAGCGTTTCGAACACCGGATGCCGATCGGACGGCGGCATCTCAATAGTAGTCTTCTCCTCTGCGGGCGGCTGGATTACGGTTTCAGGATGGGTTGGTTCGTTTATCATAACGTGTGCTTGCTTGTGCCTTTTTTCCAGGGTGTGCAGTCCCTCGGCGCGCAGAATTCGGTAGATGGTCGATGTGGAGACGATTAGCCCTTCGCCCTTCAGCAGACGGGCCAGACGCCGCGGGCCTCGCTTGGGATAGCGCAGGGCGGCCTCCTTAATGCGGCTTCTCGATTCATCACTGATTTTTTGGCTGCTGTTAGCAGGCATAATTTACAATCATCAAAATGTTGAAAAATACGTTCGTATCGAAAAGATGTAAACGGATATACCGAAATTGCGGATGGGCGGGTTGCGCCTTCCGCCCATCCGCTGCTCGAATGGATCGTTTTCGTTTCCGGGGCGGGCGCTGGGCCCGCCCCGGTTTTATGGTCTCGCCGAGACTGATAATTCAGCCTTGAACGTTAGTTCTAAGCACCCGGTCCGACGTGGAGCACGCGCATCATCTCGTGGTCCTCGTGAGAGAGGATGTGGCAATGCCATACATAGCGGCCCGGCTTGTCGAAGGTCGCCTTGATGCGGGTGATCTGGTCCGGCAGGGCCGTGACCATGTCCTTAGGTGCGTTTTCGACGTATCCGGCCGGTTGCTGGACAAAAGGGCCATAGGTCGGATTTACGATCCGGAAACCGTTGCCCAGCAGGCCGTTGTGCTGCACCACCGGCTGGGTCACCAGGTAGGTGCCGTCGCCGTTCGGCATTGGCGCGGTCACACCAGTAGGATCAAGTACCCGATCATCGGGATTGGTGGCGCTATCCCATGCGATCTCCTGGCGGCCGATGATCTCGAAGTTCACCAGGTGCAAATGCACCGGATGGGCGTCGCCGGTGACGTTCCAGATCTCCCACTCTTCGGTGGAGCCGAGGGCCGGGTTCTCGGTGGTCGGACTGTGCCAGGCGATGGAACCCTCCATCTGACCCACCAGACCCGCGTTGATGTATTCGGGTGTGTTAGGCCAGTTGATGGGATTGCCGGCAAAGTTGGTGGCCGGCTCGGCAGTGCCCAGAAGGGGCTGGAGCCTGCCGAACTCGTCCATGCCCTCGAAAAGGGCCACTTTTCGCAAACGGGTAGGCGCCGGAACGACCGGGCCGAAGTTGATCCCAGTGGGGCTAACATCCGACACTGCAGCATCCAGTGGCAGCACCACGTCGAAGGCCATGATACGGTCGGTTTCGCCGAACACCTGCGGACCGGGGATGTCGCCGCCGAAGGGCTCGTCGCCGCCGATGTTCTTCATGATTACGCGATTGCCCGGAGTGACACTCTTGAAGTCGAAGATAATATCGTAGCGGGATCCGGGCTCGCTCAATAGCGTGTCCACCGGGGTAGGCGCAGATGCCAGACCCTGATCGGAGCCGATGACGGTGAAGTTAAGCTGTTGAATGGCAGCGCTGAAGTCGGTGGCGCCGGCAGGCACCTCAAAGAACTGAATTGCCATAAACCGGCTGTCAGTGCCGTTCAACAGGTGGAGACGATAATTTCTCGGTTCCACGTTCTCAAATGGCCAGATAACCCCGTTGACCACCATGTGATCGCCGAAGAACTCGGCCAGCGCTGTCGGACCACCGCCGGGAAAGATGTCTGGCGGCAGGACGGCACCCTCGCCCGTGATGAAGTCATCATAATACGGATCTCCCGGGAAGGCCGGATAGAAGAGGTCGCCGGTATCCCGGAACATACGGTCCTGAATGGCGTAGGCCTTCTCGTATGGCCAGGCAGGAAGGTCAAGCGGGTTTCCCGGCAAGCCGGTGTCGAAATCATCACGCACAAAATAGAACCCGGCCATACCAGCATAAACGTTCAGCCGGGTGATACCCAAGGCATGGTCGTGGTACCAGAGATTGCCGGCAGGCTGGTCATTCTGATAGATGTACTTTTTTTCCACCCACTGTGGTCCTTTCACGCCCCAGCCCGGGCTGAAAAAGAACTCGGGGTTGCCGTCGTATTGAAAATCACTGTGTCCGCCGTGGAGGTGGGACACAATCGGGATACCCGCGTTGGCGATGGTGAATTGAGTGTAACCCATCAGACTGTATGCCCAGTGCAGAGAAGTGTCCACCGGCAGCAGGTGCGGCAGGAAGGCCCCGAGGGGGTCGAGCAGCTTGTTCTCCCACTTGACCTCAAGGGGCTCGTTCGACCTAACCTCGAAGGTTCTTCCCGGCCAGGTGTAGCCCAAATTCGGCAGACCATAGCCGAAGACCGGAGTGTTCAGGGGAGTCGCCGTTACCGGATCAACAAGTCCCGCCTGCTGTACCGACGGTCCCACCGCGACCTTGATCTTGCCCCTCTTGGGAACCCACTTAAAGCTAGGCGCCAGCGCGTCTGGCACAGCAGTGGCAAACTTGGGCTGAAGTGCCGGATCGCTCAGCCCTACAGCAGCGGGTGCTGCGAAAGCCTTCGCTGGTAGAAACCGCCACGGCAGCATCATGCCCGCTCCCGCGTAAAGCCCGGCTTTCAGAACCTGTCTGCGAGATACGTTGGGATTAAACTTCTTTTTCTTCATCAGTTCCTCCTTTCTGAAGGAACGGCCCGTCTGATGAGTGGCCGCTACAAAGGGTTGGGGTGAGAAAGAAAGTGGTCAACCAAAATTGCCCGGCTGATCAGGGCCGAACAATTCCCAAGGTTAAATGAAACTAATTCGGTTTAGCGATTGGTGACAATCGGGGAAAACCTGATTTCGACCCTGCCAAAATCTGATTTTGATCTTCCGTTGCCCTGACAAGATTGGATTTTTCCGGCATTTGCCGTCAGCCGCCACTTGCACTGCAGGTTGTGATTCAGGCATGGCGGGTTTGAATCATTAAGGATCTGTGGGGTTGGCTCGCTGGAACTTCATGAGATGCCTGCTGGAAGAAGGTTTCAAGGGATGCCGATGTCGATCTCAGGGCTGACGAACTGACCGCCGGCCGCGGCGATGTGCACGGCCTCCACCAGCTCCTCGTAGACGCAGTCTTTGAGCACGTAGGCCGACACGCCGGCACGCAGGAAATCCTTGACGTAGTGGATGTCGGACTGGAAAGAGACCACCACCAGCCTGACGTGGGACAGCTGCCGGCGCATCCTGTGGATTGCCGCCATGCTGCTAAGATGCGGCATGTTGATTTCCATCACCACCACGTCCGCTAAAAGCTCACGGGCCATCTCCAGGGCGGCGCGGCCGTCGGCGGCCTGACCCACCAGGGAGATGTCCGGCTGGCGATCGAACAGCGCATGCAGCTCTTGCGCCAAAGCTTGTGTGTTTCCTGCCAGTAGCACCCGGATCGTCATCGCCTGCCCCTCCGTTTCCGCTGAATGTGAGGATATGGGTAGGAGGCGGGTCGGCACAATCGGGAAAACCCTGATTTGAGCGGGCATAAATCCGGAAATTGAGCCGGCGGGTGGTTTGGGTGCGGACGATGGGTCTTCAGGGGAAATCGTCGGCCGCCCCCGGCAAACAGGGGGGATGAACCGATCAGGGCCGCTGGGCGGGGGTTACTCCAGGGAGGTGATGCCTTCGCGGATGGCGTACTTGGTCAGCTCGGCGACGGTGTGCAGGTCGAGTTTTTCCATGATGTGCTTGCGGTGAGTCTCTACGGTCTTGACGCTGATGTGAAGCCGGGAGGCGATCTCTTTGGTGGCGCGGCCTTCGGCGATGAGCTGCAGTACTTCGCGCTCGCGTTGGGTCAGTTCCGCAGTTTGCTCGGCTGCGTCGAATACGGGGGGCTGGCGGTAATCCTGGAACACGATGTCGGTGACATCCGGGCTGAGGTATTTTTTTCCGGACAAGACAATGCGCACGGCCTTGACCAGCTCTTCGAAGGCAGTGTCTTTTAGCAGGTAGGCCGACACGCCGGCGCGCAGCATCCCGTCGACAAACTGGCGCTGGGAGTGCATGGAAAGGGCGATCACCTTGACCGAGGGCTGCTCGGAGGTGATCTGCCGGGTGGCGTCGATGCCGTTTAGATCCGGCATGCTGATGTCCATGATGACGATGTCCGGGTTGTGCTTGCGGACCAGCTGCAGGGCCTGGCGGCCGTTTTCGGCCTCGGCAACGATCTCCATTTCCCGCTCTTTTTCCAGCAGGGCCTTCAGGCCGTCGCGGATGATCTTGTGGTCGTCGGCCAGCACGATTCGGTAGGTCACTTGGTTGCTCCTTTCACGATGCGGTTGCCTCCAGCGGCAGCAAGATGGTTACCCGGGTTCCTTTTTGCGGTTCGGAGGCGATGTCCAGCTGCCCGCCGTAATACTGAATCTGCTCGCGGATGCTGAATAGCCCGAAGGCCTGCTCCATTTCGGATTTCTTTGCGTAGAGCGAATCGGTTTTAAAACCGCTGCCGTCGTCGGTTACCTCGACGCGTATGCCGGCCGGATTGCCGGTGATGTGGATTTCGGCGGCTTCGGCTCTGGCGTGCTTGACGGTGTTGTATAAAAGCTCGCGCACGGTGCGGAACAAAAACACCCGCTGGGTGGTGGTGAGCCTGGCGTCGGTGCCGTCGCCGGCGACGGTGACGGTCAGACCGCTTTGCTTGCGGATGAACTCGGCCAGCCACTCCAGGGCGGCCTGCAGGCCGAGCTCGTAGAGCACCGGCGGGCTGAGCTCGAAGGTCAGGGTGCGGGTGTCGCGGATGGTCTCGGTGACCAGGTTGCGGACCTCCTCGACGGTGTCAGACACCTCGCCTTCGCCGAGCGCCTCTTTGAGGCTGCCGAGCTTGATCTTGGATACCGCCAGGGCCTGGCCGATGCGGTCATGGATTTCAGTGGCGATCAGCCGCCGCTCCTGCTCCTGGGTCTGGACCAGTTCCGAAGACAGGCTGCGCAGCCGCTGCTGGTGGTCGAGCAGCTCCTGCTCTGCCCTTCGGCGATCTTCGATCTCCCGCTGCAGCTGCTCGTTGGCTTCCGAGAGCAAAGCGGTGCGTTTCACCACGCGTGCTTCCAGCTGGTCGAGGGACTGTTTCAAGGCCTCTTCGGCCAGCACCCGCTGGATGGCGTCTCCGAGCTGCAGTGCGGCGGTCTCCAGCAGGTCGATCGTCTCGGCGGTGAGTTTGTCGGCCTGCCGGCTGGCCACGTGAATCAGGCCTATGGTCCGGCCGGCGGTGCGCATCGGGATCAATGCCAGGGTCTCGTAGCCGTACCGGTGGCAGTTGTTGCGCATCAATCGCTTCTGATCCTCTGAGGCCATTTCCAGAAAGCGTGTGGTGCTGTTGACATAGTAAGAGCCGTTGGTGGTGAAAAACGGCGAGTCGGGATCGGTCAGGCCCTGCATCACCCGCACGCACATCCCCCTGTCTGAACGGATCGACAGGGTTCCCTCCAGGCTGCAAAAATCTTTGCTGAACCCGATCGACTCGGCATAGGGAATGGTGCCATCCTCGCCCAGGATGCGCACCGCCTCCGCCTCGCAGCCGCTGACGGTTTTGATTTCCGCTAAAAACTCCTTCAGCAACGGTCGGATCTCCGAGTGACGGTTGGCGATGTGCAGAAAGCGGTTGGAGGCAAAGATCCGATTTTCGTAATGTTTGCGGTCGGTGATGTCTCTGACGATGGACAAAATGTGCGCCTGGTCGTCGATGTCGACAACTTCGGCAGACAGCAGCGCGGTCAGCCGGCGGCCGTCTTTGACCCGAAATTGCGCCTCGCGGTTACGCACGGCACCGGTTTTTGTCAGGTCTGCGAGCAGGCGCTCGCGCTGCTTCAGATCCTCCCAGATTTCCAGTTCCAGAATCGTTTTGCCGATCACAACCTGCTTCGGATAGCCGGTCAGCGCCGTGAAGCTGGGGTTGACATCGACGATGCGGCTGTCTTCGGCCCGGGTGAGGATGATCGGATCCGGGTTGGCCCTAAATACCGTTCGGAAGAGCAGCTCGCTGGCCTTCAGCTCGGTTTCTGCGGCGGTTCGCTGCGCAATTTCATGGGTCATATCGCTGTGGGCGGCGTCAAGGGCCGCATAGCTTTCTTTTCGGCTTTTTTCGTAGCGGTAGATCGAGGTGCCCACGGCAGCGGCGAGCAGAATGCAGATACCGACCAGCGCCGCCATGACGTTTTGAAACCGCACCCGGATCTCCCCGGTGACCTGCAAAATGAGATCTTCGAGCACGTCCACCTTTCTGACGAAGTCTGTGTGGACGCGGTCGTAGCGCATCAGCCGCTGTTCGGTGCGGCTGCCGGGCGGCAGCAGGGCAAGCAGTGCCTGTCGGTAGGCGGCAGCGCTTTTCTTGATGTCTTCCACCGCGGGTGCAAAGGCCTTCTCGCGGGCCGGAGACGAGACATACGGCGGGTTCGCCCTGTTTTGCAGCACGGCCTGAAATTCGCGCAGGTCCTGGTCAAACGGCTCGAGGGTCTTTTCGGATCTTGCTGCCAAGGCGGCCTCGGTCAGGCCCTGGACCATCCGGTGACAGTTCGCCGTTTCCTGCTCGATTTCTTCGATGGCGGCCATCAGGGGGGAGTAGAAGGACTGAAAGCTGTCGGCGATGGAATAGCCGTAGCCGATCATGCCGGACATCAGGACCAGCAACAGGCCGATGAGAACAAAGACCCAGATCAGGCGTCGCGGCGCGGCAAAGCCGGGTAGATTCGATGTCATGCTGTTTTTACTATGAGATGAAATGATTCATGCGGGTGTTACCGGTTACGGTGTAAAAATATGTTCATTTTCAGTAGCTTTCCGAAAGGGCAGCCGCGATATACCGATCGGCCGCAGCCATAACGTGCAAAAACCGTGCGCGGTTAAGACTAATCTAATCTTGCATAACCCTCTGACAATACATCGCAAATAACTAGTACTAATTTATTACGATGAGAGGTGGGTAAAACAATGGTCACTTATGGGAAAAGCGTTTCACAAAACAGCGTTTCGTATCTGTTTGTTCTTTACGAGAATTGCGTGGGTGGATCGGGCGCTCGCAGGGAAAAGAGAGTGTCCGGGTTTTCCTTCACAAGTTGCGGCAGGATTGCGCGGCAATGAGATGAAAGGATCGTGAAGTGGTGCGCGCGGCCTGCGGTGAAATCACCGCTGGCCGCGCGAGTGTCGGCTAAAGCAGGATCAGTCGTCGTGGCAGTCGTGGCATGTGTCCGGTTCGTTGCCGTACGTTCTGTTTAGGCTGTGACACTGGTTGCAGATGCTGCGAACCGCCTCGAAGCTGCGGTGCTCTTCGTTTCTGCCGTGATTCCAGCCCGATGCGAGCGGCGCCTTGCTGCCGGAAGGACCGAAATGGCACTGGGAGCAGGTCGCATCCAGGTAGTGACAGCTCGCGCAGTCGGTCAGATCGGCGCTTCCGTGAAACGCGACGCTTTTGGTGTCGAGCCACGGCTGCCCCAGCGGATGATTGGATACCAGCCCGTGGCAGTCATGGCAGGCGGTCGGGCCGTTGCCGTAGCCGCGGTTGAGGTCGTGGCACCGGTTGCAGACGTTTTGAAACGCACTGTAGCTTTGGTGCGCGGCGTTGTTGCCGTGCTGCCAGCCCGACGCGGGCGGCGCTTTGCTGCCGGAGGATCCGAAATGGCATTCGGCGCACTTTGCACTCAGGTCGTGGCAGTTGTTGCAGTCGGTAATGCCGGCAGTACCGTGAAAATCGGGGCTGTTTTTGTCCAGCCAGGGGCGGTTGAGAATGTGGTTCAGACCCGATCCGTGACAGTCGTGGCAAAAGGCCGGCGGCAGGTCGAACCGGCGGACCGTTTCGTGACAGCGGTTGCAGACCGCCCGGAAATCGGCATAATCGAGATGCAGATCCCGGCCGTGGGTCCAGCCCGATCCCGGCGGCACCCGGCTGCCCCAGGCATCGAAATGGCAGTCCGTGCAACCGGGCACGGTGTCGGTTCCGGCCAGCTCGCGCCCGTGGCAGCTCATGCAGCCGTCGGTGCCGGAGGCGTTGACCTCGGTGCCGTGAAACGCGGCAGAGGCCGAATAGGCCGGGTTGGCGTATTTGCCGGGGTGGGTCTGCTCACTCGTCGGTGCATCGCTGTTTTGACTCGAGCAACCGGCCGGCAGGACTCCCAGCGCTGCGATTACCAGGACCACCGGAAAGTGTTTGGGTACCCTGGGCATCACCGCCTGGGATACATCCATCAACGCGTTTGCAAAAACCGAAAATCGCAACAGAACGCATCGCAGGCGACGGCGGGGGTGCAGCTGATTCAATCCGTGTTTCAACCGTGACAGGGCTTGCATGTTCTGCTCCTTTCCGGATTGCCGTGACACCGGTAGCAAGAGGTCGGGTTGATGCGACCGTCGATGGCATGCCGGCTCAGGTAATCGCCGCGATGGGGCATCCGGCGGTAATTGTCGGTCTGGTTTTTGATGGAAGGCTTGAGCTCCACCCGGACCCCGTGACAGTCGTCGCAGTCGCTTTGCTCGTGGCACATGGTGCACACGGCTGCCTGCTGGCGGACCACCTGCCCGTGGTTTTGCGCAAAATAGACGTCGTGGTTGAACCGCTCGTAGACGATGGTCTCGGAGCTCGACTCGTGGCAGTTGCTGCACATCTTCAGCTCGTCTCCCCCGTCCTCGGGGTGCACCCGCGGCGGTGAATAGGCGGTTTGCATGGCCGTGCAGGCCACAAACAGTCCCAGGGGGAGAAAAACGCAGAGGATGACCGCTATCTTGTTTCTCACGAACAATATCTCCAATTTCAGGTGCCGATACGGTTTGATCCGTTTTGCATGCGACATCCGAGCCGCTTTACAGTAAAATCAGTGCCGTCAGCATCAGCCGCAGGTCGGAGTCAAAAAACGGGTCCGAGCTGTAGTCTCCGGAAAGCCGCATCTCCAGACGGTCCTCGAAAAATCGCCTTCCGAGTCCCAGCGAGGAGAAAAACGAATAGCTCTTGCCGAAGATGTCCTGGTCGTAGGCCACGTAAACGACGTCTCCGGTGAAAAAGCCGTTGCGCAGCACTCCGCTGCTGCGGTCCCAGTAAAAATATGCCCGGGTCAGAAGGTAGCTGTTTTCGGGCGTATCGCCGTCCATTCGGCCGATCTCCGCCCCGGTCTGCACGGCCCCGAACGGACAGTCGAGCAGGCCTGCGACGTAATTGGCGGATTCCTGCCGCAGGGTGTAGCGGTAATGGTTGTATTTGGCTCCCAGGTTCAGGCCGCCGTAGCGCCGCCAGGTGAGCTCGCCGCCGGTCAAACTCAGGGTCTCGCCGGTCTGGGCCAGAAATCGAAACGGCTGAGAGCTGATGCTGCCGGGGGTGAAGAAATCGTCGTAGTTGAAATGTTGATAGACCGGTTTGATGTACAGATCCGACAGGTTGAAGCTCAGCTCGTAGGCGTGTTCGGCCCAGCCGCGGGTGACCAGGTTGTAGGTGGAGAATCCGGAAAGCAGAACGTTGCCGGGAAAATAGAGGAAAATATCTCCGCCCAGCCGCTCTTCGTCTTCGCCCTGGTCTCCGGAAACGGTTTTGTAGGAGACGCCGATCTCGTAGTGGGCGTCGGAGCCGTGAAACACCCTGCCGCCGTATGTGAGGTCGCCGCTGCGGCCTTCGGTCGACTTCAGGGCGACCGGCAAACCGCCGTATGCGGAAAAGCCGATCCAGGGGGCCGGTTTGGCGGCCAGCCAGATGCCGTCCACACTGTCAGAGATCAGGCCGTTGAAAACCGTCTGGCGGCCGAGCCGTGTCTGAAAGTTCGCGTCCGGATGAACATATTCCATGAACGCATACAACAGGGCGGATTCCGGGTCTTCGGCGAAAAAATCCCCGTCCCCCAGGTCCGTGCGCCCCCAGCCGTTGAAGTGAAACGAGAAACTGTCGCCTTCCGGCCGGCCGTAGTCGAGCTGCAGGTACTGGTAGACGGGCAGCACCCGCACGTCGTTTTTGTCGACCGTGTCCCGCTCGAACCCGCGGATGATGGTCTCGGATACCAGGCTCAGGGTACCGCCGAAACCGCCGCTGCTGCCGCCTTCCGGCTCGCTGCCGGCGTCTGTTTTGTTCGACGGGGAAGTGCTCTGCAAAGTCGGCGGGAGGCTGGGCGGGCGGCCGGTGAGTTTGCGGTACTGCTCCTCGGTGATTTCCTTGCCGTTTTTGTCGAAATACCGGGTCGTGCCGGCAGACGACGCGACAGGGGGAAGCGTTGCCAGCAAAAAGAGACACGGCACCAGCCACCGGATGGTCTTGTTGCGAAAAAGGCGCATAAGCATATCGAAATCAGAAGAAGTCGGCGTTCGAAAACAGTTGGCATACCAGCGGCAAGCCAGGCCCTTGCGCTTTCACCGGCCATGCGACCGGCTGCCGTGATAAATCGGCTTTATGGGTGAAAACGGTTGGCATACACGTTTTTATCCACCAGAATCCGTTTTGGCTGAACGGCTGCATACCCCGGTGCCGCGATGACACAAATCGAACCGCGGCCCGGGTCTCGCTCAACCTTGCATAGCAAGTCAGGTGCCAAAAGATGATTAGATCAAATATATTATGATTACAGTAAGTTGTATTTATATTCGTTCGCCCCCCGGATCCGGGCGACCTACAAGTGGAGGCTTTTCTTGACACTTCCGTAATCGGTGCTTAAGCAGTTGATTATACTTTTGGGGCGGATACGGAACGGATGAGATGACGACAGATCAGCGGTTGGAACGATTTTTCAGCGAGATCATCAATGCCTTCAAAGACGGCCTTCTGGTGGTGGACCGCGATGGTGTCATCCTGCTGGTCAACGACGCGATGGCAGAGCTCACCGGGTTTGCAAAGCAGGAATTGATCGGCTCGCCCTGCACCATTCTGGGCTGCGACGCCTGCGAACTGCTGCGATCCGATTGTGAAGACGCCTGGTGCAAGCTGTTTAAAAACCACTCGGTCAGAAACAAGCGCTGTATGTTAACGCGCAAAGACGGCTCGTACGCAGCGGTGCTGAAAAACGCGGCGGTTATCGAAGACTCCCGCGGTCAGGTGTTCGGTGCCGTGGAGACCTATGTCGACACGGCCGAGTTGGACAAGCGCGACATCCGCATCCAGGAGCTGATGCAGCTGCTGGAAAAAGACACCGGCTTTCACGGAATCGTCGGCCGCAGCCAGGCGGTTCAAAACCTGTTCCAGATCATCGAAAAGGCCGCCGACAGTGACGCCACCATCCTGATCAGCGGAGAAAGCGGTACCGGCAAGGAGCTGGTGGCCCGCGCCGTCCACGAACTGGGCCGGCGCCGGGAAGGCCCGTTTGTCAAGATCAACTGCGCGGCGCTCAACGAAGCGCTGATCGAAAGCGAGCTGTTCGGCCACGCCAAGGGAGCCTTCACCGGTGCCTACCGGCACCGCCAGGGGCTGTTCGAAGCCGCCGGGGGCGGCGACATCTTTCTGGATGAAATCGGCGACATCCCCCTGCCCACCCAGGCCAAAATGCTGCGGGTGATGGAAACCCGGCAGTTCACACGGCTCGGCAGCAACCGCTCCATCGAGGTCGACGTGCGATTCATCACCGCCACCAACCAGGATCTGACCGCCATGGTGGCCGCGGGAACTTTCCGCGAAGATCTCTACTTTCGCATCAACGTCTTCCCGATTCACCTGCCGCCCCTGCGCCAGCGCATGGAAGACCTCCCGCTGCTGGTCAACACCTTCATTCACGACTTGCGCAACAGCAGTAAAAAACGCATCAGCGGCCTGAGCCCCGAGGCCATGGACGCATTCATGCAATACGAATGGCCCGGCAACATCCGCGAGCTGAAAAGCGCCCTGGAATATGCCTATGCCGTTGCGGTATCCGGCGTCATCGACACCCACCACCTGCCCGCACATTTTGCTCCCCTTGCCGGCGGCGGTGCCGGCGCCATTGCAGCCGCAAAAGAGCCTGCCGACACTGCAGATCCCCGGGAAAAACAGGAGCTCATCGAGGCCCTGCGCCAAAGCGGCGGCAACCAGACCCGGGCTGCCCGGATTTTGGGGGTGCACCGCATGACGGTGTTCAACCGCATGCGCAAATACCGAATTTCGTTAAAAAAGATTTAGGCCCAAGCCCTTTTCCGGTTTTTTCCGCCTTTCTGCCGTAAATGGCTTCCGCCAAAAGACCGCCTGCCAGCGCGAAAGTCTTGATTCCGCGCAGCGGCTGCGATACACCTGTTACCATACACTTTGCTTCAGCATGTCTCCTGGTGCTGCGACCCGCCACCGTCCGGTCTGCTGATAGACCGGGGATAGTCTGCGGCGCATCACAGCCTACAAGAGGTCCCAGCATGGCCGATCAATGCGTGATCGTCAGCGCCAAGCGAAGCCCGTTCGGCAAATACCTCGGCGCACTGTCGGAAACCGAGCCCTTGGAGCTTGCCGCCCATGTGGCCCGGTCGGCTCTGAGTGCGGCCGGCAAACAGATCGACAGGGAGATCGATCAGATCTTCGTAGGCAACTGCATCCCCAGCGCATTTGAAACCGGCTCGGTGGTCGGCCGTCAGATCGGCCTCAAACTCGCGCTGGACGTGTTCACCACCACCATCGACACGGCGTGCTGTTCGCCCCTAACGGCCCTGCGCATGGCGCTGTGGGGCATGCGGCTGGGCGAGCTGGACGCAGCCCTGATCCTGGGCGTGGAGTCGATGAGCCGGGTGCCGCACTTCAGCCGGAAGTTGCGGGCCGGTGTGCGTGTGGGCCCGGTCGAGCTGACCGATCCGCTCTACCCGATATCTTATCCGGGCCACCGCCCGGTGGCGGTGGATGCCTCCGACGGGGCCGAAAAATACGAAGTTTCCCGCAGAATGCTCGACAGCTTCGCCATGGGCTCGCATCTGAAATGGGAACAGGCCCGACTGGCCGGCAGGTTCGACGACGAGATCGAACCGATCCGGGTGCGCAAACAGCGGCGGGAATTTCTCTTCAGCCAGGACGAAATGCCCCGGCCGGACGGCAGTGTGGCTGAAATCGGTTTGCTGGCGCCGGTATTCGGCTCCAAAAGCACCACGCCGGGCAACGCCCCGGGCCTCAACGACGGCGCCTCGGCCATGGTGATCATGCGCGCCGATAAAGCCGCTGCCCTGAAGCTGCCGCATCTGGGCACCATCGTCGAGCAGGCCTCCGCCACCGACACGGCCGAAGGCATCTCCTGGATTCCGGCGCTGGCCGTCCAACGTCTGCTCGAAAAAACAGGGACCGCCGTCGACGACCTGGATCTAATCGAGATCAACGAGGCGTTTGCCGCCATGCCCCTGGTGAGCACCAAGATTCTGGCCGATGGCAACCCGCAGAAGTGGCTCGAGCTGCTGTCCAAAACCAACGTGAACGGCGGTGCGGTGGCCATCGGCCACCCGGTGGGAGCCTCGGGCCTGCGTATCGCGATGACGCTGGTCTACGAGCTGAAGCGACGCGGCGGCGGCCAGGGAGTGGCGGCCATCTGCGGGGGGCTGACCCAGGGAGAAGCTGTTTTGATCCGGGTGTAACGGACAAAGGGAATGCAGATGACGCAGTCCATTCGCTACCGTTTCGATCGAATCAAGGGCATCGCATCGCTGGAAATCGACACGGCCGGCCCGGTCAACGCCATCGGCGCGCAGTTTATCGCAGATCTCGCCGCCGCTGCCATCCGCGCGAAAAAAGACAGCGCCGCCGGTGTGATCATCCGTTCCGCCAAACCCAGGAGCTTTCTGGACGGCGCCGACCTGGTCGAAATCCGCAAAGACCCCTCCCCTCTCCGGCTCGAGCTACTGCTGCGCGGTTTTCACCAGGCTCTCGACGCCCTGGCGACCGGTGCTTTTCCGGTGGCCGCCGTTGTGGTGGAACAAACCGCTCTGGGCGGCGGGTTCGAACTGCTGCTGTGGGCCTGCGATCGCATATTTGCCACCCCGGGCTCGAAAATGGGGCTGCCCGAAGTCAATGTGGGGCTGTTTCCCGCGGCCGGCGGCCTGCAAACCCTCAGCCGGCTGGTTGGGTTCGAAACCGCCCTGGAGATCGTCATGGGCGGCAAGGTGCTGCCGGCCGAGCACTTCGCCGCATCGCCGGTTGTGCAGATCGTCGAACGGCACCAGATCCTTGCAACCACCGAAAAATGGGTCATCGACAACCCGCACGTCATCAACCGCAACATCGATACCGGAGAACCGCCGGCGATCGATCCGCACCAGTGCCGCACGCTCATCCAGCGGGCCAGAAAGACCTACACGGTCTGCCCGCAGCGGCCGTATTACGAGGCGGCCCTGGCCGCTGCCGAGCAGGCCATAGAGCTTCCCTTTCGCCAAGCGGTCGAAAGCCAGGTCAACCACTTTGCGCCGCTAATCGCCGATGCCGGCGTCACCAACAAGATCGACTTTTTTTTTACGGTAAACGCGGTCGCTCCCCGGCTGCTGCCCGCAGATCTGCAGGGCGCTCTTCCGGTCGACCGGGTGGCTGTCATCGGTGCAGGGCTGATGGGCCGCGGCATCGCCCAGGTGTGCGCTGACCGCGATCTGCCGGTGCTGCTTTTTGACGTCGACGGGCCGTCGTCGGCAAAGGCAAAGCAGGCCATCGCCGACGGCCTCGATCCACTGGTTCGAAAGGGACGCTGGCCGGCGGCCCGCAGGAAACGGCTGCTGGACAACATCGAGCCGACGGCCGATTACCGGCGGCTGGTCGATGTACCGCTGGTAATCGAAAGCGTATTCGAAGCCCTGGACCTCAAGCGACAGGTCCTGCAAAAGGTCCAGTCGGTCAACCCCCGGGCGGTGTTTGCCACCAACACATCGGCGCTGCCGATCACCGACATCTCCGCCGTCGCGCCCAAACCGGAACAGGTGGTGGGCATGCATTATTTTTCCCCGGCAGCGCTGATGCCCCTGCTGGAGGTCGTGCGGGGGCCGCACACGTCACAGGCCGCACTGGCCACCGCCGTGGCCTGCGGCCAGCGCCAGCAAAAAACCTGCATCGTGGTGGGTGACGGGCCCGGCTTTTACACCAGCCGAACCTTCGGCGTCTATGTGCTCACCGGATTTTACCTGGCCGAGATGGGAATCGATCCCTGGGAGGTGGACCGGCTGGCCCTGCGGGCAGGATTTCCCCAGGGTCCGCTGCACGTTTACGGAACTGCCGGCGGGACCGTGATCCATGATGCCGCCGGATTTCTGCAATCGCGCCGCCCGGAGCTGTTTTCCCTGCCAAAGACCCTCACCCGCATGGTAGCGGCCGGCTACGTGGGAGCCGGCAAACCCTGCTTTTACAAAAACGGCCGACAGCCCGACGAATCGGCCCGGCAGTTTGTCACCAAAGCCAAAAAGCAAAAGGCCCCGGACCCGGACGCGGCCGCGGAAATGCTGCTGCTGTCCATGGTCAACCAGGCGTTCTGGTGCCTCGACGAGGGCGTTCTGCAGGACTATTTCACCATGGACATCGGCGCAGTGCTCGGTATCGGCTTCCCGGACTTTCTGCACGGGCCGGCGCGCTACGTCAGTCAACTCGGTGTGAACCGGACCCGGCAGCGACTTCTGGAGGTTTACCAGGCCACCGGGCTGCCTTTTTTCAAACCGGCCCGCGAATTCGACCGGCTGGTGGCCTGCGGGGTCGACGGCAACCTCGTGTGAGGTGCGTGAAACGATAAAACCCCGGAAGGCCCTTTTCGACGGTCTGTTGCCGGATCTTTGCCGCAGTGTCGAACCAAGCCACAGGAGTGAAAAACCGCCATGCTGAAAGTAAAAGACATCATGACCCGTGAAGTGATCACTGTCACGCCCGACACCGAGATCCTCAAGGCGGCAGCACTGCTGCTGGAAAAACGGATCAACGGCCTGCCGGTGGTCGACAAGGCCGGCCAGCTGGTGGGCATCCTCTGCCAGAGCGATCTGGTCGTCCAGCAGAAAAAAATCCCCCTGCCGTCCCTTTTCACCTTGCTGGAGGGTTTTGTTCCGCTGACCTCGATGAAGCGGATCGACAGGGAGGTGGAGAAAATCGCTGCCGTCACGGTCAGCCAGGCCATGACCCCCCGGCCGGTGATCGTCCATCCGCAGACCGGCATCGAAGAAGTGGCCGCCTTGATGGCCGACAAGAAATATCACACCCTGCCGGTGGTCGAAGACGGCCGGCTGGTTGGAATCGTGGGCAAGGAAGACGTGCTGAAAACGCTGTTTTCCTGACCGGCAACCAAAAGCTACCCCCCTCAACCCGACAGGAGGTGGACAATGGGGTGTGCCCTTTCCAGAAGAGAGGTGCTGCGGTTTTTCATGGTCGCGCTGCCGGCCGCCGCCATCGGCTGGAAACGTATCGATTTCTTTGATCGAGAACTTGTCTGCGTGCATGTCTACGACCCTGCCCAGGAGCTGCCGTCTCCCCTGCTCGATCCGGCCGGCACCGCCGTGCGCCGATCGGCGGCCGGTCCGGTCTTTCATGTCGGCTTGCCGGAGCTGGTCCTCTGCCGCACGAAAACCGGGCTGCTGCGTTTCTATCCGTACTTCTGGCCGGTTTCCCGCAGTGAAGTCGATCAGCTGCGCGGATCGGTGCAGGTTTTGCACCAATCCCGGACGATCGCCGGTAAAAAAGACGTCGATACCCTGCTGGAAAAACTGCTGGAACACCGCCAGCCGGGCGACAGGGAAAACGGATCGCTTGCCGTTATCTTCACCCTCAACGATGCCACCCGGGACGCGTGCGCTGCCGTAGTGGACGTCTGCCGCAGCATGCGGGTCGGCGAACTGGTGGTTTTCAAGGATCCGTCCCGGCCGCCGTACCTTTGCTCCTACCCATCCCGGCAGAAGGGCTTCAAGCGGCCGCCGCCCATCGGCTGAGCTTTGCGACGAAAGGAGGTTTCGGAAATGAAACGTTTTTCTTCACCTGCCACCGTTCTGTTGGCCACCGCTTGCCTGGTTGTATGGTCCTGTGCCGCAACCCCGAAGATTCCGCTGGAAGACCAGCACTACATCGAAGGCACCATCGTGGAAGGCGGAGCCCTCAGCTTCATTCTCAGAGACGACTCCGGCAAAGAGCTGCGATTTGCCGCCTACCACGATGCCGTTTACAACCCGCCCGAATTTCATGCCCTGGCCGGTGACCGGCTCGGGGTGACCTACGGCGTGACCGGCGGGACGACTCCCAAAACCGTCGCCCTGCAGGTAGCGCTGCTCAGCCCTGCTGCGCAGAGAACGGAGATGGCCAGCCCTGCGGTCGGCATCATCCGCGAAGCTGGGATGACCCGCCACAAGATCCATCTGCCGGAAAACAACTTCACGGTGGTCATGTTGAAGGGCAAGAATGCAACATCCACACCGGGCGATTGGAAACCGGAGACCGGAGACAAAATCCGCGTTCAGTTCAGCGAAACCTCGGGCCGGTTCATGCGCAAAACCTTTTACGATACCCTGGAGTTGCTGGAAAAAGGTCCGATATTGATCAGGGACTATGAATACACGGGCACAATCGTTGACCGGGATCAAGGCAGCGTAACCGTGCGGTCGTCAGGTGGTCAAATGAACAAATTCTATCTCGGCCCGGAAACCAAGGTCTATCCGGAAGACGATGGGCTCAGTGCCGGCGGCCTGGTTCAAATCGTATATTATAAAAAACTGATGGGAGACCGCACCATTCGCCCCACGGCAACGATCGTCAATAAAATAAAATAACAGGTGACATGAACTACCACTTTGTGATATTGACGGCGGCATAAACTCCTTATAGGAATATTTCGAGCACCCTGGCGCTCAAGCTGACCGGTATCCTGCTCTGCTGCCCGTGCTCGCTCTCGATTTTTTGCTTTCTGAATATTGTACACTGTTCCTTTATCAACGCCGTCCTTAACAGGGGATTATATGAAGGAGCACCGTGAAAATCTCTGCGGCACTGCAAACAAGTGCCGGATTCTCATCGGTGCGGGGGCGCTGCTTGTTGGAACGCTGGTGTACCTGGTCGACCGGCACCCGCAACAAACCTACTTCGTGTCCAACAGCGCTGTGGACATCAGCTTCCACCACCTGCTTCCCAATTTGTTCGGACCCATCGGCAACAGCCTGCCGGCATTTATCCATGTTTTTTCTTTTATCCTGATCACCGCAGGCCTGATGGCCTGCAGGAAAAAAGGCTTCATCGTCATTTGCCTTGCCTGGCTCCTTGTTGATTCTGCTTTTGAACTCAGTCAAAAATATAAATCCCTGGCACATATCGTCCCGGATTGGTTCGCTGGAATTCCCTTACTGGAAAATTCGGAAAACTACATTCTACATGGTACTTTCGACTATTTTGACATGGCTGGTATTGTACTCGGTGCGAGCGTGGCATTCATTGTCCTGGTAAAAACCGAAAATATGGAAAAGGGGTGGAGCCATGAAAAAAAAAAGAAGTAAGTTCATGAAAAATCTGCGGCATCTTTGTGTGGGATGTGTGTGTGTCTTTGGATTGATGACGATTGTTGCCACCGGCGGCGGCGGCGACGAGGAGGGCGGTGCCCCGGTCAACACGGACCTGCCGCTGCCGCTAACCAGCGGCAATGCGGTCGGGGTGGCCGGGCTGACCCTGGAGGCTGCAGAGGGGGCCGTAACGGCGGCATCGCTCGGAACCGGTGGCGTCGGCTTGTCAGCAAATTCGCCGGTCGGTAGTTTCGACGTCAGCGCCCTGCGGATTGCCCGGGATGTGCTCGACCGCGTCTTTGGGGGGTCCCAACAGGCAGCTCCATCCGTGTGGGGAATACGGGCGATAGATTTTCCTCCAAACAATCCAGAATTTGTGACCTGTAGCGGTGGAGTCGGATCGGTAAGAATAGATTTCACCGATAATGCCACCCCCGGGGTGGTGGATATAGGGGACTCCGCTATTCTGACCTACAGCGGCTGTGACGTATTTGGATCGGGATTGTTATTAGACGGCGAAGTGACTGTGGGAGTACTGGATCTGAGCGGTGATCCTCCCTCGACGCCGCCGTGGATGGTGAAATTCCGCCTGAATTTTAACAGCCTTACCGCAAACGACGGAGCCAGCACCATCGGTGTGTCCGGCACCCTGGATGCAACGGTGGATGCCCTTGTAACTGGCACGGTCGTTACCACCATCACAACAGAGGTCAGCACGGGAGGAGGCAGCACGGCCAGCAGCTTGCTCCATTTCGAGGAAGGATACGATTTCATCCAGCTCACCCTTTTGACCATCAGCTTGGTGGAAACCACTCCCGGCGGCGACTTCGAGTTGTCCGCCGAGGGGACGTTGGAAAGCTCGCTGATCGGCGGTACGGTGACATTCCTGACCACGGTACCGCTTACCGGCACCGACTTT
>Ga0209536_100005131_pt1 | contig 20480 bp, 17 predicted proteins | sample DeeMarSeWOR28_12_FD_187461 | JGI IMG/M metagenome (GOLD analysis project Ga0209536, IMG submission 187461) | Marine sediment microbial communities from White Oak River estuary, North Carolina - WOR-2-8_12 (SPAdes) (version 2) | ecosystem: Environmental > Aquatic > Marine > Intertidal zone >...
ATTCAACCAACAGAGATAGGATTAAAAATTATTGATCAGGCTAAGCAAATAATTAAAGAAAAGGAAAAGCTTAGCGTAATTATTCAGACTGAAAAGGGAGAATTTATAGGGACTTTTAAAGTTGCAATTATCCCAACCATATCTTCCTACCTCTTGCCAATGTTTTTAAGTAATTTCACAAAAAAATATCCCAGTATCGAACTGATTATTGATGAAGTAACAACAAACGAAGTAATATCCGGATTAAGTAAAGGAGTATTTGACATCGGCATTATTGCCTTACGTTCTTACATAGAAAACGTGGTTTCAGAAAGTCTATACTATGAACCATTCGTTGCCTTTGTTCCTTCAGATCATAAGCTTATGAAGAAATCAAAAATCAATCAGGATGATTTGAATGTGACCGACTTCCTTCTGCTAAAAGAAGGGCATTGTTTACGGGATCAAGCACTATCTATCTGTAAGACTTCAGAAAATAATTGGGTTGAAAAAAATAATAAGGTAGTTTTTGAAAGCGGAAATTTAGAAACTCTTATTAAATTAGTAGAACAAAAATTTGGGATGACTTTACTGCCTTACCTTGCTGCAAAGTACATTAAGGGAAAGAAAAAGTCGAGACAGATAAAAGACTTCAGTGATCCGGTTCCCAAAAGGGAGATTGGATTTATCTATTCAAATACATTTATCAAAATGCATTTCCTGATTGCAATCAGAGAAGAAATATTAAATGTAATTCCCGAAGAATTTAAACAAAATAAAAAAGGATTGGTTATTCACTGATATGTTTACAGTTAAAAGAAAAATTTATTTTTATGACTGCGATCCTGCAGGCATTCTCTTCTATGCAAGACTATTTGAAATTAATCATTCAGTTTATGAGGATATGATTACTAGCTTTAAGCTGAAAGACAATTATTGGGCTACGGATAAATATGTTGTGCCGATTATTAAAACAGATGGTGAATATCTAAAGCCGGTGAAAGCAGGGGATTTGATATCAATTAATTTATCTGTTACACATTTAAAACAAAATTCATTTGAACTAACTTATGAATGGTTTAAATCTGATGGAGAAATAATTGCCAGAGCAAGAACTGTGCATGTGTTCGTAGATAAAAAAAACTGGGAAAAAATTCATATTCCGGATGACATTAAAACCGTTTTAGAATCGCATCAGAGAGATTACAATATATAATTTTTTATAAGCTTATTACGCTCAATTTTCCCCATTTCAGTTTTTGGGAGTTCTTTTTCAAAGAAGATTTTTTTGGGAATTTTGAATTTTGAAATTTTCTCTTCTAAAAAAATCTTAAGTTCCTCATATGAAACTTTATCGGATTTACTTTTAAGTACGACAGCTGCAGCAACAATTTCTCCCCACTTAAGATCTTTTAATGGGAACACAATTGCCTCACTGATCACATGATGTTTTAAAAGTGCAGACTCAACCTCAACCGGATTAACATTTTCGCCCCCTGTTGAGATTATATAGTCTTTTCTCCCAACCATAAACAAATAGCCTTCCTCATCTAAATAGCCAACATCACCTGAAAAGTAAATCCCGTCTTTTAAATCTTTGTTTGGAATGTTAACGTAACCTTCCATTAAGGTTGTAGATTGAATGACAATCTCACCTACCTCGTAGGGTTTTAATTCATTCCCGTTTTCATCATAAATGTATATATTTGCTGGCGGAACAGCTCGACCAACCGAATTTCCTTTAACATTAAATTCTTCCGTAAGCAGTGCGGAAATAAATGATGCAGTTTCCGTTGAACCGTAGACGATATTAACTGGCCATCCTAAATCAATTGCTTTTTTAACTAATTCGTAATCACTGAATCCAGCCCCAAGCAGACAATTTTTAAGTTCCGGATTTGGGGGTATTTTTTTATCAATCAGAATTTTTAGCTGTGCAGCTACAAGTGAAATAAATGTTGGTCGAGAATTTTTCAGTTCTATTGCAATGTCATCAGAAGAAAAAGAATGCGGAAAAATAATTGGAATACCCCAAAGAATTGAGCGAGTTAAAATTGAAAATCCGCCGATATGGTATAGCGGCAGACTTAAAAGCCAGCGATCGCTGTGTGAATATCTTAATAGTTTGTTACTGTGAAATCCGCTTTGATACAAACTTTTAAAAGAAAGCTTTACACCTTTAGGGGATTTGCCGGAACCGGAAGTAAATATTATTACGGCTGTTTCATCTAAATCAATTTCTATTTTTTGATTTACCTGTTTTACATTTTTTTCGATTAATGGAAATTCAATTATTTTGATTGAAGAATCATCATCATGGAAATTAAATTCTTTGTTGATTAGAAGATGATTACATTTTGCAGTTTTAATTTGTTTTAATAGTTCTTCTTTCAATAACCTGCTATTTAGCAAAACAGGAATTCCCCCGATTTGCCAAAGTGCCAGAACGATAATTAAGTAGTCCGGGGAATTCGGACCGTAAATTCCGACTCGATCACTTTTTGATATTCCTTTTTCTAAAAGAACAGAAGCAGTGGACAATACATATTTAGTAAATTCCTCAAAATTATATTTGATACTACCAATAATCACAGCTTTCGCTTTGGGATCTTGATTCAGTAAAAGAAATCTGTTGGTTGGTGGTGCTTCCATTAAATTCTATATCGAAATTTTTCCGGAAACAATTGGAAATTTGTCATAAGCAATATCCTGTTCGTAATACTTTGAAATCCCCAAGCCATGTGCAACATCCGCTTTAACATAGGCTGCAGCAATAACCAAGTTTGATCTGCCTACAGCAGATTCGAATGAAGAAGTAACTACAGGTATTACCTTATATTTTTCTGCAAGTTCAATTATTTCGAGTGTAGGCACTAAACCACCGATCACCATAGGCTTTAATACAATTACATCAACAGCTTTTCTTAAAATAAAAGCTCTTGCTGAAATATAATTGCGAATTGATTCGTCTGCAGCAAGTGAAATGGACGTTTCTTTTTTTATTTTAATAAAATCCTCAATGGAATTTACAGGCTGTTCAGCATATTCAATGTTTAAATCTTCGAGTTGCCTGAGATTTTTAACCGCACAATCCAAGTCCCATTTTCCGTTAACATCTACTCTTACCTTTATATCACTGCCTGTTGCGTCACGAACAGCTTTAAGGATTTCAAGATCTTCTTCAAATTTCGGTCTTCCAACTTTAATCTTAATTGTATTGAATCCTTTTGCTATGATGTCTTTCACCTTTAAATGAACATCCGCAGCACTTAAGAATCCAATTACTGCATTTACAATTATTTCATCTTTTAATTTCAACTTTAACAACTCCGAGAGCGAGGAATTCTTTTCTTTACAAATTAAATTGAGTAATGCCTGCTCCATTCCGTGGCGCAACGCAGGAAATGCTTCGAAGTTTCTTAATGTATATTTAAGAGATTTTCTAATATCGCTCAGATCAATATTAATTTTTAATTCAATTTTATTCAAAGCTTCCTCAGTCTCCTCATAACTTTCCGATCCAAACTCAGGGAAGGGTGCAGCATCGCCAATACCTGTCTTTCCGTTTTTGCTTTTTAAATTGATAATAAATCCTTTCCTTTGAGAAATTTTTCCTCTGGATGTTTCAAAAGCAGTGTTAAGAATTAATCTGTAAGGTGAGTATCTGAGTTCAAGCTCGCTCATAAAATTAATCCTGCAGAAAACAGAAGCCCGTAAACTCCTGCGAATTTTGCTGTAAGTTCAAGGGTTTTATTTAGTGATTCACCCTTAAGTTTAAAGAGCATTCTTATTAATAAAGTTGTAAATGGAATGGTGATGTACGGAAGAAATATCCAATAGCTATAGTCAAAATTTAAAAACAGGATGAATGAAACCGCATAACTTAACATCAAAAGGATTATGAACTCCCACCTTGTAAAATTTCTTCCTAAATAAACTGCAAGAGTATTTTTACCTGCTGCTTTATCTTCTTCAATATCCCGATAATTATTTACAATTAAAATGTTTGTTGTAAGTGCACCTACAGGCAGTGAAACTAAAAATGATAGTATTGAGAATTCCAGTGTATGCAAATAAAAAGTCCCCATCGTTCCGACGACTCCAAAGAATGCAAAGACAAACAGATCTCCTAATCCATTATATGCAAGTGGAAACGGTCCTGCGGTATAAACAATTCCTGCAATTATTGAAATTATACCAATCCAGAGTACTAAAATTCCGCAAGAATAAACAAGATACAAACCCAGAATGAACGATAATCCAAAAACTACAACACTCCCGATTTTCATTTCTCTTACAGAAATTAATCCTGAAGCTAACACTCTCACGGGACCTTTGCGTTGTTTGCTATCAGCTCCTTTTAAATAGTCGTAAAGATCGTTTGTAAAGTTTGTCCCTATTTGAATTAAAAGTGCACAAAGCAACGCAACTATAGAATATAGCAGATAAAATTTACCCACAGAAACCGCAAGTGCAGAACCGACTAAGACAGGAACAATGGCGGCTGGTAATGTCTTTGGTCTGCTTGCCAGTATCCACGAGTTTAATTTGTTTTTTTCATTCATATTCGATTAACAAAATACTAAAGTCATTCTGAGGAGTCCGGTTACCGACGGATAACAAAGAATCTTAATAACTTTTAAGAACAGATACTTCAATTCGTCTTCCTTATGGCAGACAGATTCAGAGTGAAAATCAATTTTACTTATGGCAGTTTGGGAAATTTTTTAAAATCAGGTTTACGCTTATCTAAATAAGCTTTCTTCCCTTCCTGTGCTTCTTCGCTCATATAATAAAGAAGAGTTGCGTTGCCGGCTAATTCCTGTATGCCTGCCTGTCCATCAAGTTCGGCGTTGAATGCAGATTTTAATACTCTTATTGCCATAGGGCTGTGCTGCAAAATTTCTTTTGCCCATTTTATTCCTTCTTCTTCAAGTTTTTTTACAGGAACGACTGCATTCACCAATCCCATTTCAAGAGCCTGTTTTGCATTGTACTGTCTGCACAGATACCATATTTCGCGTGCCTTTTTCTGTCCGACAATTCTTGCAAGATAGCTTGATCCAAAACCACCATCGAAGCTGCCAACTTTCGGTCCTGTCTGTCCAAAGATAGCATTATCTGCAGCGATGGTAAGATCGCATACAACGTGAAGAACATGTCCTCCGCCAATCGCATAACCAGCAACAAGTGCAATTACAACTTTAGGAATACTTCTTATTAATTTTTGAAGATCAAGAACGTTTAACCTTGGAACACCTGTATTATCAACATAACCTTTATCGCCGCGAATACGCTGATCACCACCGGAGCAGAATGCATACTTGCCATCTTTTGCAGGGCCAGCGCCTGTTAGTAAAATAACGCCTATTGTCTGGTCTTCTCTTGCATCTGAAAATGCATTATACATTTCAATTATAGTTTCAGGGCGAAAAGCGTTTCTGACTTCAGGACGATTGATAGTAATCCTGGCAATTCCATCCATCAGTCCAGCCGGATCTTCTATCTTTTCGTATATGATGTCGTTGTAACCTGAAAGTTTTTTCCATTTGGAGCGCATAGCATTCCTGATTTACTTATTGATTGGTAGGGCAAAAATATTGAAAAAGATAGTTAATTAGAATTATTTTAAATACCAATTGAGAGTAGAAATTAATTCTTTCTGCTTTTTATGTTAGACATTATACCTAGCATTGGGAAATTTAATAATTGCTTCATTTTTATCGTTGATCCCTCAACCAATAACAAATAATATCAACAAAAACAATAAAAACGCAAAAGCAGCTCCGGCAAGATAAACCCCAGCTATTCCGGAAAAAGTAAAGACAAATCCCATTACTATAGGACCGAGAGTTTGCCCGAGTCTTAAAACCATTCCATTTAAAGACATAAAAGCTGCACGGTTTTCTATAGGTGCCAGGTTTGTGAGCATTGTCTGCAAGCTGGGAATATTTAGTCCTTGTGCCGTTCCAAAAAGTATTAAGGGAATTATTAGCAACCACAAAGAAGGCATTAAAGGAATAATTAATAATGAGCAGGCATATATAATAAACGCAACTTTCAATAAATTTTTATCGGAATATTTTACAGATAATCTTCCAACCTGTGAAGATGTAATAGCAGTTGTTAAGGATGAAACAGAAAAGAATAATCCAATAATCAATGGTGGAGCTGAGAAACCTGAATCAAGCAGGAAGGGGAAGTAAGTTAAATAAGCTCCGTAGAGAATAATAAAGGTAGAAAGACTAACGACGAAAATCCCGATCACCCGTTTATCTTTTATACTCTTCCAGGCATTTTTCAGATATTGTTTCAATAGTTGGTTATTTACAGGTTTTGAAATATCTAGTTTACGTAGAGCAAAAAAAGCGATTGGTAAAGAAAAAGCAGGAAGCAAAAACGGGAAGTACCATCCCATCATTGCCAAAGCACCACCTATTGCAGGATAGCTTGCGGTTCCGATACTCAGTACGCTTGCATTATATCCCATTGCAGCCGCTCTTTCTCCTCCTTCAAAAAAATCACCGATAAGTGTTATATTTAATGAACCTAGTGAAGCCGCTCCTATCCCCTGGAATAGCCTGAATACAAGAAGTAAATGAAAATCTCTAATAAAGAAACAAGATGTGCCAGCAACCCCAAAGAGTATTAACGCGGGAATAAGGATTTTCTTTCTTCCGAACCTGTCTGCTAACACGCCAAGTACAGGCGTTAAAATTACTCCCGGTAGAGTAAATACTGTGATCAAGAACCCAATTTCCTGAGTGGAAATATTCAGGTCACGTTCCATCTTCGGAAAGGCTGGTGTTATACTGGCTACCCCAAGTACAGCCATTAATGTAATACTAAATATAATCTGAAGGTTTTTATCTAAATAAAGTTTTTGTGACACTGAATTTTGAAAATAATTATTAACGTCGTTAACATAAAAATTTTATTTAAAGTTATTGCAACTGAGATTGAAATGTCTAGGGGATATAATTTTTTTTCGTTTTTAGAAGTTAGGTCATAATAACCTGGGAATCAGAATTGCATTAAAAACTCATTCACAACAGAAATAAATGTTGAGGGATTTTCTACATAAACATTATGCCCCGCACTTTCAATTATTTGGTGTTTCGCATTATTAAATTGTTGAACAAGTCTGCTGTTTATTCTCGTAAACTTAGCATCCAGTTTTCCGGTAATTAATAAAACAGGAAACTTTATTTCTTTAATTTCATTTCCAAGATAGGGCATTACTCCTGTTCCAAATCCCCTTAAAGAATTTGCCAAACCTGTCTTTGAATTTTGCGATTTTGCTCTTTTGTAATCTTGTAATTTTTCTATTGATAATTTCTTCAATGATCCAAACAGCTCCATCTCGAGCCACGAATGCACGAATTCTTCAATTGAATGAGATTCAATAAAATCTGCAAGCTGCTCATCACTTTTAACTCTGGTTTTTTTTTCTTTTTCGTTTTCAATCCCTGCGGAAGTACTTAGCAAAATTAATGCTGAGATTTTTTTGGGATGAGTGGCTGCAAAACTCAATGCTACTCTTCCGCCCATAGAATAGCCGAAGAGAATTACTTTTTCAATCTTCAAATGATCAGTTACAAATAATATTTGTTTAACAATTTCATCGCTTTTATAAAATTTAATATCTACAGGAGAACTGCTTTTTCCATGTCCGATTAAGTCCAAGGCTATTGTGTTAAACAAAGGATTAACTTTTGGTGCTACTTCTTTCCAGTCTTTTGCAGAGCCAGTAAAACCATGTAAGAAAAGAATAGATTTTTTTTTGGGATTGAAATCTGAAAATAATTCTACATTTAATCTGATGTTCTTATAAGAAAGGATCATCCTGTCAATAATTTATCGATTTCAATTTTAACCTGCTTGAATATTTGTTTCCTCAGCTTTGCAGACTCATTTGCATTTGTTCTTATTTCCAGGACTACTGGTGCTTTTATATTTAGATTTTTCAATGCGTTCTTCAATTCATTTTTATTTTTAACCGATTTATACTTTATACCAAACGCCTGAACAATTTCATCAATATTTAAATTATGCGGAGTTATGAAATATTCTTTTAGTAATTTGTTCTGACGTGAAATCGGTAATGTTTGAAATATTCCGCCACCGTTGTTATTGATCAGAACGAGGATTAGCGGAATATTGTTATTCTTTGCCATTATTAATGCATTCAGATCGTGCAGGAATGTAAGATCACCAGTGACCAGAATTGTCGGTTTTCTAATTACAGCAATTCCCAATGCAGTTGAAACAACACCATCAATTCCACTAGCACCACGATTGAAAAAGAGATAAAATAATTTTGAAGAGGTACCTGAAAAATAATCAAAATCTCGGATGGGCAGGCTGTTGCCTATGAACACATTTGTTTTTGATTGAAGAATTTTAACAAGCTCCGAAATAATTTTTGGCTCATTTAACTTATCATTTCCAGCCAAAAAATCCGAGGTCACTTTTTTGGAAATTTTTTCAGCTTTCGTAAATGATGCAAACCAATTTGATTTTTCCCGGGAAAAATTTTCTTTGTCTAATAAATCAAGGATTGTTTTCGAATATAAATCTGCCGGATAATTTAATGTCAATTTTGTATTTCTTGAAGGATCGTTCAAATCCCCGAATTCATTTACCTGGTATCTTTCAGCATTACAATCAGCCAGATAATTTAAAAGGCTGGTGGAAGTCGGAGCTGCTCCAAAATGTAATATAAATTCGGGCTTATATTTTTTACTAAAAGCACCTGATAATAAAAATGAATGATAATTTGAAATTATATTCTTTGCTGCTTTAGAAACTTTAAAACGAAAATGAGATACTCCGTCTGCTAAAATCGGATATTTGGACATTTCACTTAAAACTTTAATATTTTTTATTGTCTCCTCATCATATTCCATCGGACCCGCAATTATTAAACCTTTTTCATATTGCATTATTATTTCAGCAATCTTGTTTATCCTTCTATCTTTAACAAGTTTACCATTTAATTTTTCTTTATTTGTGTCCCTGATTGGTTTAATTTTTAATAATTTTTCATTTATCTCATCATTGTAAGAAAAAGGTTCCAATGGTTTTGCAAATGGAAAGTTTATATGCACCGGTCCTCTATCACCAATGCTGATCTTAAAGGCTTTAAACGCAACCTTTTGAAGATAGTTAAGACTGTTTTCCCTTACAGAAGGCAAACCAACATCTCTAAACCATCTTATATGATTGCGGTATAGATTATATTGATTGATTGTTTGATTTGCACCTGTTCCCACTAATACCGGCGGTCGGTCGGCTGTACAAATTATTAGTGGAATTCTTTGCTGATAGGCTTCAACTATGGCTGGATAAAGTTCAGCAGTTGCCGTTCCCGAAGTTGTAACAATAATTGTAGGAATACCAATAGCTTTTGCCAACCCAAGTGCAAAAAATGCTGAGCTTCGCTCGTCAATGTTAACAAAGCATTTAATATTCTTGTTTACTGCAAGAGAATAAGTAAGTGGTGTACTTCTGGATCCGGGAGAAATACATGCGTACTTTACACCCAGTGAGGTAAGCTGTTTCACAAATGTGTCTGCCCAAATAAGATTACTGTTAACTTTGGTCTGCATCTCTTAATTGCTGTTATGTGATTTAAACAGGGATAGAATTGGATCCAGTTTTAATTTTGTTTCTATGAATTCTTCTTCGGGATTTGAATCTTTTACTAAACCGGCACCTGCATAAGCTATTACTTTATTATTCTTTACCAGTGTAGACCTTATTGCTACTGCAAGTTCACAGTTTCCTTCAAAATCCGTCCATCCTATTAAACCGGAGTACAAACCACGATCATGAGTTTCAAGATTTCTAATGATCGACATAGCCTCATCTTTAGGCAGTCCACAAACTGCAGGGGTAGGAAAGAGAGCCTCGATGATTTTTAAGAACTGTACATCACTTTTAAGTTCTGCTGAGATTTTTGTTGCAAGATGTTGAATATTGTCAAGTTTTTTCACACCTTTTTCTTCTTTAATAATTACTTTATCCGAATATTTTTTTAGTGTGGTTGAAATAAATTCAGTTACATACTCATGCTCTTTATGATTCTTTTGGCTTGATTGAAGATACTGCTCCAATATTTCATCTGATTCAAATCTTTCACCGCGCGGTGCGGAGCCGGCAACGGATTCAACTTCCGCAAGGTTGCCGAATATTTTTAAAAACAATTCTGGTGATGAACCAAAAAAGTGGGAATCACCTTGTTTTAAATAATAAAGATAACAGTCAGGAAAACGTTGCGATAATTTTTGAAGCAGTTCCCCATAATTTAGTCTATGTTTAAGTGAAAAATTATGCGTACGCGATACTACAAGCTTTTCAACCTTGCCATATGAAAGCACATCAATTGCCTTACTTGAAGTTTTTAACCAGGAGCTCAATTCTTCTTCATCTTCACAAAATTTGTATCCCTCATTTATTCCTGTTGCATTTATTTCTGCTGCTACGATATCTTTTATAGAAGTAAGCTGCTGTAAAAATCGCTCCCGGATTTGGCTACCTTGCACTATTTCGTTTTGAACAAAATTAAAACACCCGAATGTATTTCCGCTGTTAGAATAAAAAGCAAATTCTGGAATAAAAAAATTAATCGGTCCAAAATCATTCCAATCATCAGATTTTTTTATCGAATCAAATTTTACTGCAGTGCATATTATTGGTAATGAATCCAGATTTAACTTATTCCAATTATTAATGAAACCTTGCTTAAAATGTTCATAATCAGTTACGGCTTCAGAAATATTGTTCTGCTCACTATTTGATATTTTCAAAGCAGTATTTAATGCGACTAAGGAATATTTTGAATCAGGACTTTGGAAAAGGAATATCTCCTTATAAATAGAAATCAAAGAGTTTATAGAAGACAGCACATTAAAATCATCAACTTTAAATGCAAAGCTAACCAGCCGCTTATCAACAGATTCCTCCAATGATTGAAGGAAGGCAGCAAATTCATCTACAGTATTTTGCAGATTGATTCTCATTAAAAATTAATGTCTTCTTCAATAGTGTCGAGTATTCTCAGGTAACTGTCATATCTTTCAACAGAAATTAATTCCTTTTCAACTGCGTCAATTACGCCACAACCTGGCTCGTGATGGTGAGTACAGGTATTAAATTTGCATTCGGAAATGAAATCTTTGAATTCAATAAAATAATGCCCCAAATCAATTTTTTTTATTCCATAGGGATCGATCTCACGTAGTCCGGGAGTATCAATTAAAAAAGTATTTTCTTTTACTTTAATCATTGTTGCAGTAACGGTTGTGTGTTTTCCTTTTAAACTGTAATCACTCACTTCACCAATCTTTAAATTAAGATCAGGGAACATTTTATTAAGGATTGATGATTTCCCGACACCCGAATGCCCCAAAAAAAGATTTTTTTTATTTGAAATAGAATCCTCAAGTTCTTTAATACCAGAGTTAGATTCTGCGCTGGTTAAAAAAACATCATAACCAATTTTTTCATATAGATTTTTCCATTCACGCGCAATCGACCTTTCATCGAGGTCAATTTTATTAATAACAATTATCGAATATATATGTGAGCTTTCGGCAGTAATCAAAAATCTATCCAAAACCCGGTTATTAAAATCAGGAAAATATATACTGGTTACAACAACCATATTATCGATATTTGCTGCAATAACCTGCTCCAGCCGTTCTCCACGGTAGCTTGCGCCTTTAATTTTAGGAGCTTTGCGTGAAATATAATTTTTTCTTTTGCCGATTTTTGTAATCACACCAGTTCCGTCTTTATTTTTTTCAAACTCAACATGATCACCAACTGCAATAAAATCTGTAAAGAAAAGTTTATCCTTTTTCATTGCATATTCTTTTTTAAACTTTCCTCTAAGCGAGCAGATTACTGTTTCTCCTTTTTTTTCAGGAATTACATAAATCTGTTTGCTTTCTATTTTGTATACTGTACCTGTAATGATAGTATAACTTTTAAAGTGATGGCACTATAAAATATAGTCTTCCCAATATAATTCAAACTTAAACAGAATAAGGGAAAAAATGGAAATATGCGTACGAGTTTAAATAAAAAAAGGGAAGAGTTTAATTTCTTCCCTCAATTAAATTACGAAAAACGGTTTGCCTAGAGATTTACAGAAAAGTTTACTATTAAATTGTTAACTGTTATATCCTGAAAAGTTCTTGAAACATTCACTCCGTAGTTGTCTCCAAAGTCTTTCCACCAGCCATAAGCATAGGCTACATCCACAGTGAACATATTTGCTAAAATAACTCCAACTCCACCGGTTAAGTATTTTTTATCAAACTCAGATGGATCACCGGCAAAAGGTGAAGGCATATACATAGTGCCAATTCTTCCCAAAATTGGTAACCTTGGAATTTTAATTTCTGCTCCTGCGTGAAAGTTAACTACTGTTGTAAAGAGGTCTTCAATTTGTCTTTTTTGTTCAATTCTGTATTGAGAATCAAATCCCTTATTGAATTCCATATTTGTGTAATCAATAATTTTTACATCACCTGTTAGGGTAACAATTGAAAAGGAACCGGAAGCACCTAAGGTATATTCAAAAGGAGTTTTAATACCATATTCAATCTTATCAACAATAGGTTGCAATTCATAACCCGTTCCTGTTCCAAAATCACTGGTTGCATCTACATAGTAAGTTTCTTTGACTGTAAAGTAACTGGGAAATTTAACTGAGGCACCTACTCTAAAGAGGTCGTTCCAGTTATAAAGAAATCCTAGATGCGCATCCCAGCCGGATAGATTCCAGTCAATTATATCATTTAAGTAAAATGTTTGAAAATCTCTTGTTGAAGGATCGCCGGGAACAAGTTCCAAATTACTGCTGTAAATATTTTGCATATCATCTTCCCAGAAGTCGCTGTCGCTTTTAAATGTCCCTGATAGAATATTAAAAGTTCCGCCTATGAAAAATCCTTTTGCGACTTCTAATGAGCTCGCAAACGACCATTTACCAATACTGCCTTGTTTTCTAATTCTGCCGGATTGATTAAGCATGCCGTTTACTAAAGTTGTATCCCTTATATATTGTTCTGTATTTGGGTCCAGTATTTCATAAGCTAAACCTAAATCATTCGTAATTGGTATTTGCTCATTATACTCGCCTGTTAATTCTTGAATCATAGAGTTGTTCCCATTATTAAAGCCGTCAAACTCTAATGTTCGATTAAAATCTTTAACACGGTTATAACCAATTGCAAAAACCCAGCTTCCTTTTAAAGTTGGTAACGGATAAACTATACCGAACTGGTTTAGGCTCACAGTGTTTTTAGACGCATCCGTCGTTGAATTAAAAAATGTAGATTGGTTGCTGAATGCATTAAAGTTCATTCCGCCCGAAAGCTGCACTTTTTTAATCAATCCAATTCCTGCGGGATTAAAAAGAACTCCGCTGAAATCATTGCTTATAGCACTGTAGCTATTTCCCATCGAAAGTGCTCTTGCACCTGTGAATAGGCCGGGTTCACTTAAGATTAATGCATCGTTATAGTTTTGTCCTAACAAATTATTTGATAAAAGAACAGATATTAAAATTAAGTTTATGTATAAAAATCTTTTCATTTTTATCTCCTGTCGTAATTTCTGCTGCCTGTATTATTTCTTGTGTTCTGATTGCTATCGTTATCACTGGAACTGCTGCTAGATGAATTTGCGGAAAGATCAATTACGATGTTTAATGCTCCGGATGAAATAAATCCTGACAGCACATCTGAAAAAACAGTATAAAAGTCAATCGAGCTTTCTTCATAGTGAGCTTCATTCTGCTGAGAATTATATTCATCGTTATAGTCATATTCACTTTCTTCATCAAAATATCCTGAAGTCAATTTTTCTTCTTCAGTGCTTAAAACTTTATCATTTTCATATATAATTGAATTGTACGTTCGCTCCTCTTCGGCAACACCCACCATTGTGTAACACCCGGTCAGAAAGCTAAATGATGTAATTGTAAAAATGACGACAAATATTTTCATCTTCGGCTTTCGGAATTCTTACCATCTCTTTTTACAATATCAGAAGTTCTTTCACTGTTACCTCTATCTCCATACCCATGCAACGGATCTCTAATACCGTAAGAAGGTTCCCTTTTGGGTCTTTCAACTGTAGGTCTAGTAATTACCGGTTGATGAGGTGGTGGTTTTGGTGATGGAGGCGGTGGATAGATTATAATTGGATTATACACAAGAGATGGTGGGGGATAATTTATAACTGCTATCTGGTTTACATTACCATTAACATTGTTGGAAACGATAGTATAGCAACCATTTACTGTTACAAAAAATAGTCCAAAAGCTAAAAATAAAAATACCCCTTTCATTTTACTTATCTCTTTCTACCGCTCGTCCGGTTACCTCCGGTATTCCTTGGAGGAGAATATGATCTTGGAGTATTATTTGTCCTTGGCGGAGAATAGCTCCTTGGTGTATTATTAGTTTTCGGTGGAGAATATGATCTAGGCGGTGTATTATTCCGCTTAGGTGGCGAATAAGATTTTGGTGGTGTGTTGTTTCGCTTGGGCGGCGAATAAGTCTTGGGCTTAGTATTATTTCTCTTTGGTGGCGAATAAGTTTTAGGTGTCTTATTTGTTTTTGGTGGTGTATATTTTCTTGTCGTATTGTTCTTTTTTGTATTTGGAGTATATCGCCTGTCTGTCGTGTTATTATTTTTACCGAGAGTATTTGGCTTATTCTGCTTAGTAATATTTCTATTTATGGTAGTTTTATTTCTATCATATTTATTGTATGTAAATGATTTTTTCTTATCGACTTTTCTTGTGCCCAGACTTTTCGTAACATCATTTCTATTATTCTTACCTATATAATTTTTACGAACAGTCTCATTATTCCGGGTTGTGAGTTTTTTATCTGTTTTAGTGCTTGTCAGAGTTCTGTTGGTTTTATTTTTATTTCTCACATCATTTACTTCATCACGATTTCTTGTTCCAAGATCTTTTCTTTTAACAACATCATCTCTGGTTGTAATTGTTGCTAAATCTCTTCCTTTATCTCTGCTGAGAACATCCCCTGTTCGTGTATTTGTGCCACCCGTGTTTATGTTTAAAGGATCTCTTGTTCGATTTCCATAGTTTCTGCCACCAGTGTTATTTCTAACTCTTGTTACATAACTGTCTCTTGTTCTGTATTTATAATACTGATTTCCATAATTGTAATAAGGATAATAATTTGGATAGTAATACCCGGGATAATAGGAATAATAATAACTTGGGTAGTAGCAATAATATGGATAGTACCAACCAGTACCGCACCATCCGGGCCAGTAGGACCAGTATGGGTAGTAGTAAGGATAATAGGAAGGATAATATCCAAACCCAAAACCGAATCCAAATCCTACTCCAATTGTAAAACCAAGGCTCCAGGAAGGATAATAATCATAAACGTAATACCTGCTGTTTGGGTATCCGTAATAGTAATTATTAATAACAACACTTTCTTCTTCAGTATATTCCGTTTCATCTTCAGCAAAATAGCTGGAATCAAGTTCCTCTTCACCTTCATAATAATAATCGTTGTATTGTTCATCTTCGTCTGCAGTAATTGGAATTGTGGAAGAATCGGTCGTTGCGACTTGTGTGTAACATCCCGTGATGGAAAATGTAACAAACACAATTAAAAGAATAAAAAATTTAAAGTTGAGTTTCATTTTTAACCCTCGCGTATTATTACTTCTTTAAATTAGGCAATAATTAAGCCTATTTAAAGGGAGTAAATAAGTTCAGAAAAGACGGGATCTTTGGCTTTATGACAGGAATTTTGTAGTTATATGTAAACTAAACTGTATTAAAAAAAATACAGATTAGTAATCAGAGAGTGATTTTTAGAAGATTGTTTTAATGAATTCAATTCTCAAAGCTCTGTCTCCGGCATTTTTAGTCTCACTTTTATTACTCAAAAGATCTCTTAAATCAAAACCTATTGTAAGGCCAGTCCCAACGGACCATCGAATGCCTGTGTTTAAATATCCCTTACCATCCCCGAAAGAAGCAGATTTATTATCATTTAGGGCAAAATCATATTCGAGAATAAGAGAAAAACTTGATCCGAGGGTTTTTTCTGCACCTGCTTTAACATTTACAAAATTGTCACCATCTTTTCCTTCCAATGAGTAATTAATTGTACCATGAAGACTTAAATAACCAAGGAAATCAAAGTTTTTACTAATTGCTGCAAAAACGCCTGGTGATTTTATTGCATATCGGTTGACGTCGTTGTTATAAGTACCTTTTCCCTGAGAATCAAAACCAAAAGTCAATGCTGGTAACAAAACGGATTCGTTCAGTACCCTTATTCTTATATTTACTCCGGGTAGCTTATACCAATCAACTTTACCCGTTCCAATTAAATTAGATCCACCATATGAAATACCAAAACTAACATTCTCAAAGACACCTGCTTCAAGCGCGATGATCAAAACTCCATTAGGTAAAATATCTGTTGTTAGACCAACAGCACCCTTTTCCAGCACTCCCGCGGTAGTCATATCTGTTAAATAACGATATTCGTATTTAGCTTTTTCACCTGCTGTCCCCTGAGGATGAATACAGTAAACTGAAGAAATTACTATAAAGGTTGTTAGAAAAAAATTTTTCATAGATGCAGTTAAATCTAATAATAAAATTTAGTGAGCATTATCAAGAATAAAAAATATTAAAGTGAGGATCAACAATTATTTGATCTCAAAAATTATACAGATTATTTCACTTATATAGTATAATAATATCAATCTTTAATAATATATTGCTCAGTTTTTATTCTCTTGTTATTCAAAGATCCGAGTAATATATTTTTTAGTTAAATAAATTTGATTATGAAAATATTTTCTATCCTATTAACATTAAGTATACTTATTGCCAGTTGCTCCGGTTCAGATTTAACTAATGAAGTCAATGGCGATATTAAGCAAGTTACCGATCCAAAGGAGCGGAAACAAAAAGCCATTGAGCATTTTATAAATGGTTCAATTGCTCAAAACAAAAATGACTTTGCTGCAGCTATACAGGAGTTTAATATTGCATTAAATTACGACACCAGTGCAGGAATATATTTTGCGCTAGCAAAAAATTATTTGCATATAAATAAGCTTTCCAATGCACGTAAGTATGCTTCTCTTTCAGTAAAATTAGATTCAACTGAAATCGAGTATTTAGATTTACTTGCCGATGTTTTTATTCAAGCGCGGGAAAATGATTCTGCAGCAGTTGTGCTCGAAAAAATAATAGCAATTTATCCGTCAGACCTTAATACTTACTATAAGTTGGGCAGGATTTATGAAGATTCTAAACCACTTAAAGCAATTGAAGTCTACGAAAAATTAACAGGAATTATTGGACCCGAATGGAATGTTTTAATACGTGTAGCCGATTTGTACGAAAAACTTGGATATAAAGAAGAAGCTGAACAATCTTTACGTGACCTGCTAAATATTGACCCTAGCAATTTAGCATTACAGAAAATGATAATAGACTTCCATCTAAGAAATGAAAATTATGACAGTGCAATTGACATGCTAGATGAAATTCTTGAGCTTACTCCAGATGACTTAGATGCACGTGAAAGGAAAGCACAAATATTTATTCAACAAAACGATTGGGAAGCTGCAGCAGAGCAGTATAAATATATCCTTGAACAACCGAATGTTCCATTAGATGTAAAAATTAGCATTGGAGCTACTTACTTTAACAAGTCATTTACCGATTCCACAGCCTTGCCAATTGCAAAAGATTTATTTCAATCCATTGATACCGATACAAGCTATTGGCGTGTAAAATTATATCTCGGTGCAATTGCAATAAGTGAAAGAAATGATACTACTGCAATTGAAAATTTTAAGTTTGTGACTGAAAATGCTAAATGGAATTCAGATGCGTGGATACAATTAGGCGGATTATATTTTGATAATCAGAAATATGAAGAAGCTGAAAAGATAATGAATGAAGCAATTGGACTTTTCCCGAATGAGTTCGCTGTCAATTTAATATTGGGTTTAGCTTTAGCACAGCAGGGTAAAAGTGATGAGGGAAAAGACTACCTGAAAAAAGCAACGGAATTAAATCCTAATGATTTAAATGCATTATCAGCATACGGATTTGCTTTAGGACAGTTAAATCAAAATGAAGAGGCTGCTAAATACATTAAAATGGCTTTGAAGATTGATCCAAAGAATGTTAATCTGCTCGGGCAGTTAGGCTTGATATATAACAATTTAGAAAGAATGGCGGAAAGTGACAGCCTTTACGAAAGAGCCCTGCAGCTTGATTCTACAAACGCTTTAATAAATAACAACTATGCCTACTCATTATCTGAAAGAGGATTACAACTCGAACGATCACTTAGAATGATTGAAATTGCGATTAATGCGGACTCTGCAAATTCATCTTATTTAGACACTTACGGCTGGATATTTTTCAAGCTTAAAGAATACGATAAGGCATATTATTATATAAAAAAAGCTATTGATGTTGGTGGAGATGATAATGCTGTTTTACTTGAACATTTAGGCGATGTTTTATTTATGCAGAATAAAAAAGATGAAGCATTAGAAATTTGGAAAGAAGCATTTGAACTGGATGATTCTAACGAAATATTGAAACAAAAAATTGAAACAGGTATAATTTGAAGTACGTTTTTAGCTTTTTAATTACTGCCTCATTAATCCCAATTTTTTTTAATGGATGCGTACCTTCCAAACCGATTGATGAAGTTGAATTGCTGCCCTCCGAACGTTTAATCAATAAGTTGGAAGCCAATAGAAGAAAAATTAAAAATTTTGAGGGAGTAGGAATCATTAAAATTGTATCTGAGGTATATGACAACAGTGCAAGCTTTAGGGTAATAATGAAGAAACCTGATTCGGTTTATTTCACAATTATGGGTCCATTTGGAATCGAACTGGCACAATCGCTCGTTACAAAAGACAGATTCGTTTTCTATGATGCACTGGAAAATACAGCGTACACAGGCGAAGTAAATGAAAATGTTTTGAGAGAAATTTTTAAAATTAATCTTTCTTTTACAGACTTGTTAGATGCTTTTGTAGGTTCAGTAAATTTAACCAGAAATCTCTATACACAACCGGATAGTTATGAAGTTGAAGGGGACAAATACGTTTTAACCTATAAGGAAATTGAAAGCGGCATAACAACAAAATACAAAGTTGATATACGTGAACTTGGAATTACTAACTATATAATTACTGCTTTTGATAATAGCATTGATCTTGAAGGGGAATACTCTGATTTTGAATTAATTGAGGGTGTGGCAATTCCCTTTGGAATAGATGTTACAAATAAAGTTGAAAATCAAAAAATAAAAATAAATTACAGAAATATTGTCGTTAATGATAGAGATCTCTATGTTAACTTTAAAATACCAGATGATGCTTCAATTGTAGAGTGGTAAAGTACTTAAGGTACATATTACTTGCCCTTCTCATTACAAATCTAATTTCTCCGCAGGACCACAGGATTACTGAAAAAGAAGTAGAGCTCGGTCTGCTCAAAAATGAAATAGGAGAACTTGAAAAAGAGCTGAAAGAAAAATCTTCGGCAGAAAAAAAATCTTTTGCAGTTGTTGAGAATTTGAGTAAGCAGAGCTTTTTGATTAATAAAGTAATCAATTCCTTAAGGACAGAAATAACCGTAAAACAAAAGGAAATTGAGTCCACAAAAAAGAGAATAAGTGAAATCGAATCAGAGATAAAAGTTTTAATGGATAATTACGCTAAGTATGTTATTGCAGTTTACAAAAAGGGTTCCTACAATGAATTAGAAGCACTATTTGACGCGTCTTCACTTCAGCAAGCTGTTTTAAGATTACATTATTTACAGGAATTTTCAGACAAGCGGGGGAAAGATCTTGAAGAGTTAAAGCATAAAAAATCAGAACTTGCTGAAATAAATAATAAGCTGGAAATTGAGAAGCAACAAAAGTCAGATTTAAGTGCGAACAAAGAAAATGAGTATAAAATTCTTCAATCAAAATTAAAAGAAAGAAAAAACATCCTTGCAACACTGCAAAATAACACCAGGGAATTGAAAAAAAACCTTTCTGCTAAAAAAGAATCTCAGAAGCAGATTGAAGAATTGATTGTTCAACTTATTGAGGCAGAAAAAATCAAAAAAGAAGCCCAACTAAACAAAGAAAATCAGATTGACTCAGAAAATAAGACCGTAGATGAAATGTCGGGAAGAAATACCGGATTTGAATATGATTTTGATACATCAACATTTACTTCATTTTCTAATTTAAAAGGAAAAATGATTATGCCCCTGCACATGGGAAAAATCATTAGAAAGTTCGGTGAGAACAAAAATAAAAAGTTAAACACAGTTACTTTAAATTATGGAATTGATATAAAAGCAAGCGGTGATAAAAGTGTCCGCTGTGTAGGCGAGGGGATTATATCGGCGATTGATTGGTTGCCGGGTTATGGAAATG